>SMTZ1_10005297_pt1 | contig 12956 bp, 11 predicted proteins | sample DeeMarSWOR136_30_FD_25667 | JGI IMG/M metagenome (IMG submission 25667) | reverse complement strand
GGTTTCTCTTCAGAGACCTGGATGCCAAGCGTCAGAAGCGCGCTCGAACGTTCCGCTCGGCCCCCTGAGTAGCAAGCCACCCAGCCCACGGGGCACGTCCCCGCGTGTTACGCGGGGAGGAGACAGCCGGCCGACACTAGAGACCACGAATCAGGTTGTCAAGACTTTCTTGGCCGCGACTTTCACACGGCTCCTGTCGAGCTCGACATCGGTGGAACGCGAAAGACATGCCTCCATCCCTCGTCGAGCGCGGGAGGGCACACAGTCAGTCTGTGGTGCGCTCGTCGGACGTACGACGGCGGCACGACTCGCGCTGGAGATCTCTTCATGTTGCGCAACAAGCACAGCTCGAGATCTGTAGCGAGGAACACACAATCGATCGGCCGATTCGCATCTGCCGCGAGCGCGCAGATTGCTCTCCGCGTCTTGCGCTGTGAGAGCATCGCATCGAGATAGAGCACTCCGGGTTCCTTGTGTTTGGTGATCCACGTTGTCTTGCCAGACCCCGGAGCCCCAGCAAGTGCGACAACGAGCTCGACCTCGGAAAGAAGAGCATCGAAGGACCGTTCCGCCATCCTCCATGCGATCAGACCCATGTGGTTTTCGTGGCTGTAAACACCGTGTTCATCCGCGCGAAAATCATCAGCAGACACGACTAGGGTACTTTTTTGCTCCCTAGAAACTCGGTTAAACCGGTCATTGAGGGTTTCAGGTACAAAAACCATCCCTACAAGGGTTCTACACCCTCTCAGACCGCGTGGACGACGCACCAAACAAGAACGCCCCGCCCAGGAGACCGGGGGCGAGGCGTTTCATGGACGTGCTGTAGATCAGGAGGGGCGCTCTTCGGCGACGAGCTTGACGATCTTTTTACGAACCTCAGGATCCTTGGACTCGTAGGCGATCCGAACGATCTTGCGACCCACCTCCGAAAGACGAGCCTTTTTCCCCGGCGCGGGCGGGGATTCGAGAAGCATCATGGTCATCTCCTCATCATCTTCCTCAGGTTCTTCGATCTCGCCAGCCGTGCGCTTGGGAGGGGGGGTGAGATCGAACTCGTCCTCCTCTTCCTCTTGTTCGAAGATCGAGTTGCGCATAGCCATGAACTCGTCCGCACTCATCTTCTGAACACGCTCACGCACCTCAGGATCTCGAGCCCACGGCCCCGCGAGGAACTTCTGCTTGAGCTCCTCGGGAGAAAGCCGACGACCCCATTTCGGCTTGTCCGCTCGGAATTGCCACACAGCGTCCGCATCGACCCCTTCGAGATCGTTGTTGTTGGCAATCTCCAAGACGGTCCGGCTGTATAGCCGTCCCTTGGTGTCACGAAGCTTTTTGGTCAGCCCCTCGTGGAGATTCTTGATGTCCTGCGGCGCCAGTTTCGCCCCTTTCACCAACCAATGATTTCGAGAGTACTCATCATCGGGGTTCTGAAGTAGAAAGCGCGTGACGTTTCGGAGCGCATCGAGGTCCCTATACGGGGCCTTTCGGAGCCACTTCTGAAACCGACGCCCGCGCCCTTCGGCGATACGATCGAGTTTTGCGCGAGGAACAAAATCATTCAGTTCCTCATCGGTAACCCGAGCGTGGTCTTCCATCTTTTTGCGAGGCTCTCCTCGCAACTCAGTCCGATCCTTGTGCTTCTCACCACGCGCAGGCACCCTGGCCTCGGGCGCAGGTGCTTCTCGTTCCGGCTTCTTGGGCTTTTCTTCCCTGGCCTCTCCGCCTGGCGGGGGTGGTCCTCCTTGAGCGTGGTACTCCCCAGCTCTCCAACGGCGAAAGATGTCTTTCTGCGCCGCCGACTTCAACGAATTGAATCGCACCATGCGGCCGGTCTCCGGGTTACGGAACACGGCTCCTTGTGCATCGGCCCAGCGCTTAAACTCAGGATTGTATCGGGCTTCGACAACACGTTCCACAGCTTTGCGTCGAAGGCCCGTATCCTTCGTCTTGTATGCCAAACGGATGATCTGACGCTCTTTATCCTCGAGCTTTGTCATCGTCTCGTCTCCATTCGTATCCTTAGGCAGCCCGTGCGCCTTCTTCCTCTTCATCGAGGACCTCTTTGAGGATAGACCTGTACATGACCATGAAGTCTGCAAGGTTCATGCCCTGCATCCTTTCACGAGTCTCCGGCTTGGCTTTAGCCAAGAACCGGTTAAACCTCTCTTGGTCGGTGATCCGGGCACCACGACCGGGCTTATCGGCTCTCCAGTCGTAAAGTTGATCGGCGTCTTCGGACTCGAGCCCGTACTGGTTCGCGATCCGCAAGACGTCCTCATGGTACGTGCGACCATGTACGTCTTGGAGCTTGCGTTTGATCAACTTGCGGAGCTTCTTGAGCCCTTCACGATCGTATCCAAGATGCTTAATGAGTGTGTGTTTGCGTGCCGCGGGACTGTCCCAGTTGGCGAGGATGTGATCCACAGCACCGACCAACTTGTTCAAATCCGAATACTTTGCTCCCTTGAGCTGTTCTCGCCCCTTCTGTTTGGCCTCGTCGGAAGCCCCTCGCGGGAGCACCTGACCTATGAACCAGGAACTGAGCTTTGCCTTATCGGTGAGTTGTTTGTTGCCACCACCTTGAAGCTTTGAACGATCTCGGTGACGCCCACGATCCGGAGCCTTCTCGGCACGTTCGGCGCGTTCTCTTTCTCGTTCTGCTTTTTCTCTCTTTTGCTTATGCTCGTTACTGATACGAGTAGCCTCACGAGCGGCTTGGAATCCCGCAGCTCGCAAACGCTCCTGCTTCTTCCGGCTCAGAGCCTGGTTCTCCTGCGCTTTCTTCGCGAGCCGTGCGATCATGCCTATGATCGGGGGATGGTGCCACTCAGGAACTTCAGCCCCCCTCCGGTTGAGCTTCTCGATGAGACCCTCCAGGAAGCTTTTATTGGCTTCGGCCCCATCGATGATGTCCAGCAGCGCTTCCTGAAAAACACGAGGCACGTGCCCACGAGCGCGCACACTCCAGGGGTCCGTTACGAAATCAGGCAGCGCTCCGAGGATCTCTTTCTGAGGGAAGGTCACAGCCATGACCTCCGCAGCAACGCGCCGCGCTTGGGCTTTCGCCTGGTCGATCCCTCTTTTCAGTCTTCTGCGTTTCTCATCCGAAACCGCATGTTCGGCCGCATGTTCCAAGAACTTCCTAAGGCCCACAACAGCCCCCACACGCGCACTACCCTCCATAGGGAGTTCGATCTTTTTGAGGTGTCGGATGAAGCCATCGACGTCGGAATCCCCGAGCTCCTCTCCTTGGGCAACTTGCGCGATTGCCTCTGCATAACGCGACCGCGCTTTTTCACGTTGCTCATCATTCCACATCACTCTAAGTACTTCGGGAGCCCTCCCCATGTCAGGCTTCAAGGCTTCTTGCTCTCGATGCTTCGCCTTCTCGTCGGCACGGCCCTCTTCATCCAGTTTACGGATGCCCTGATCGAGCTTCATGCCGATGCCCGCATAATTCATCAACTCTCGAGCAAAATCAGGCCCCGCTTGTCGCGCCCGTTCCTCGAGTTGTCGAGCCCAGCCCCTAAGCTGGTGCATGAACTCCCGAGTGACTTTCCTGGAAGGCGCGGCACCGAGAGCACTTTCGAGACGCTCTTTGACTTTCGCCAGATTCACCTGCGTGGGGGATGTAACTGCCCCCATGCCTTTGAATGCCTCCTGAACTTTCTTGCGTTGTTGGTCGCCCAGACCCACATCGTCAAATTCGGGCCAGCCACCTTCAGGCTCGTGCGGCAATTCGGCACGAACCTTCTCGCGACGTTCCTTACGCTCCTCTCGCTCAGCACCAGGCCCATGCCCCGGCACCTTATGGACCTCGAGAAACTCGTTGTTGAGTGTTCCTTTGTTGATGTAACGAGCTTCGCCCTGCCATTCGGGATTGGAAGGATCAAACTGGACAAGCTCGAGAGTTGGCTTTCGTGCTCGAGCGCCCTCACGATTGATGCCCGTCACCTTGAGCAACTTGCTCGGCGATGCGTTGTACCAGAGCACATCTCCGACTTCGACATCATCGAAGTTCGCAGCAGTGATCCGGGTATCGGTACCCAGTCCCTGCGGCATGTGTTGCCGCGCCCAGTCACGGTAATCCTTCTGCCATCCCTGATAGATGCGAGATTGTTCCTCGGATGGAAGCGATTGGAACAACACCTCGTTGTCGGTTTCTGGATGACGAAACCGTCGGTTGGAGATCCAGCGCAAGAAAGGCTGCCGGTACTGGGGATAACGCCGACGAGCAGTCTTTACCCACGTGGACTGTATGAGGGTCTCGAGAAGAACCTTCCGAAGTGGCGCGCTCCGCGACGCGTAAGCCATTCGGATTGTGAGCCCAGAAAGATCCAGATCACGAGACGCGATCCTAGCCTCACGACCGAGTCTGACGAGAGGAAGAAGATCCGCACGTAAATCCGGATTGATAAACGCAGCTTCGGTCAATCTGTAAAGCAAGGACCGATCTGCGCCCTTCTTTTTCCGTTTGGCTTTCTCGCGAGTGCCCACTTTCTTTGCTGCCTCTAGGATCGTCTTGAACTCCTCATCCCCGAAGTCATCGAGATAGGAGGCCCCACGGCCGAGCCATGGATTTTCACGATCGTATTTGCGGTAGATGTGACCCTGAATCCGCTTGGTGAGCTTCTTGCGGTCCAACTTGCCGCCGAGACCGAGACCTCCTGTAGTACGACCACCATCGGCAAAGTACCGGGCCATCGCCTTCAAGGGACTGTCACCGGGCCCTGGAGGTGCTCCCGGTACACCTGTCAGGATATCCAAGACGTCCTGATCATAAGCATCGTGAAAAACACCACCTCGGCCATCACGGATCTTCTGACCATCCCAGGAGCCACCTTTGATCTTGGCGTTGTTGATTTCAGTGGCCCCACGGATCCTGGTGTGTCCGGAGATCTCTGATTCCAAAACCTTCGCGCTATCCTCCACCACAGCGTTGTCGGATACCGTACAACCTGACACTTCGGCCCGACCACTGATCCTCGCTTTGCCCTTGATCACAGACTTCCGAATCTTCGGCTTGTCTTTGATGGTGATGGTGTCGAAGAACGTGTTGCCCTTGGTATCCTTGATGCTCTCGTCCAGACGCTGTTCGGGCGATGTAGACAGGAACTTCTCGACTTCCTTGGGGCTCTTGGGTCCCGTATCTTTTGGAGGAGGCGTCGGAGTCTTCTTTTCAGGAGGTGCCGCTTTCTCGGGCTCGGGCTCCGGGGTCGGCTTTTTCGGGCCTTCCTGCTCCTTTTGGAACTTCTCCCAGATCTCACGGCGCGAATCATCAGATTTCATGAAGTCTTTTTGGAGGGTAGCCGGCTGCTTTCGGAACCACTCCTTAAAAGCCTTGGCCTCCTCCGGATCTTTCTCCTTCTCACGCGGTTTGGACTCTTCCTTTTCACCTTCTTCTGGGCGCTCCTTCCCTTTTCCCGCTCGGTACTCCTTTTTGAACTCGTCCCAGATTTTCTGTCGAGCCTTGGAGTCGCCGGGCTTCACGAAGCCCTGGCGAGTTTCAACTGGTTGGTCTTTCAACCACTTCCTGAATGCCTCCGCCTCCTCGACTCCCTTTTCCTTGGACTTCTCCTTACCCAAGAATCTCTTGGCTACACGCAAAATGATCGGACCGCGATTGAAGACAGCGTGAGGACCAACCTGAGCATCCCAATCCATGTACTCGTCTTTTTCGAAGATGTCCCGAAGCTCATCCTCTTCCCGGCTCCCCTCCTTCTCTTCGTCTTCCTCCTGCTCTCCTCGCATCCACTCAATCATCTTGGTGTAGGGTTGCTCTGGTATCTGCTCCTCGGTAAGTTCGGACTGTTTGGCGACACGGGGGACCGCAGGCTCGAGCAGCTCAATCTCCTGCGCCAGATCCTGAATGATCTTCTGAACTCGAGAATCCTTGCCCACTTTGTCGCGCATGAACGCGAAAACCTTCCGGGCTTTCCCTCCGAGCGCATTCGTAAGTTGCTGTGGACTTACGTTCATATCGCGCATCATCTCGTTACGAACAACGGTCAGGGTCTGGCTAAACCACCGCTCTGGTACGAATCTCTCCACGGTGCGCCGCATCTGCTCGGCAGATCGGTACTTCGGCTCGCCAATCTTCTGAAGGAAGACCCTGACGATCTGCCGGTCTCGTTGAGGGAAATGCTGATCGATCATCTGGTCAATAATCCGACGCACCTCAACACCCGGACCACCGGGACTTTGAAGGGCAAGCAGAAGCAGCCGATCCCGAGTGTCTGAATCGATCCCACGAGTAGGAGCAACACCCGCACCAGGACCCAATCCGGGGACGAGGGGCTCGTGTGTTCGTGTGCGCCAGGACTTGAGCTCATCGAGTGCAGCTTGCGCGACCCATCGATCGATAGATCCCAGGACCTTACTGTCTCTCGGCTTGATACGTCCGTTTCCAAGGTCGTGCTGATAAGTGCGAAGCTTTTTGCCGATCGTGTAGAAGAGCTTCGTCCGGTCAGCTCCTCCAGCTCGAGAGCTGTTGATGGTCATGTCCTGGATCAGATCAGCAGCGTCGGGCCCGGCAATGGAAGAAAGATAACGACGGGCGGTCGTGAGCGCCTTGTTGTAGACCCCTTCGTCCCGTGCGGACGTCCATGCCGTCGCAAGTTGAGGTCCGAAGTGCTCGAGCGCAGCCCCAAAGCCACGTGCTCCGTGTCGCAACCACGTCCCTGGCGTGACCCCGGCAGCTCCCTCCAAGATCGACAGCCGGGCAAACATGTCCATGTTGAACACCGCGACCTTGTCGATCACGGTCGCGTACAGATACCGGGAGGCCACCGTGCCAACGAGTTCGAACAGGGTTTTTTCGTGGTCTGACAGGGGCATCCGCGGCCGTCGTGAGAGTCGAACTTTCACTCTGGGGCCACCGATAGAAGGAAAATGGGTGAGATCTCTTGGGAAGAGATCTCGTTCCGTTTCCCACAGAAAATTCCTCTGGGCCGGTTGGAGTCCAATAGTTGAGCTATAGGCGGTCAAGCCTCCGGCATCACAGAACAAACGCCGACGAGCGAGCGATTTCGCGAAAAAGATTGACAGGCATGCCGATTTTGCCTACAAAGGAACTGCTCTCGTCCTTTTCGACTTTCCTTCTGGATCGTCCCGGACCCGAGCTAGCCCACCGAGAACCCACTTAGCCGAGGCTCAGAGAGCCCAAGCGAGGAACAACAACATGCCCATCTCTGCTCCGGGACCCCGTCCCAAAGAGTCTCTCTTCTATGCTCCCGTCGTCTACCTGCTCGGCCGGTTGACCAACTTCCGACCGTACGTAGGGGTGAACCACAAGCTGATTCGAGACGACGTGCTCCGACTTGCCGGGATAGACCCGGAAGATAGCCCGTGGCCGCTCCAGTCCATATCATCACAGAACCGGAACGGTCTCTACCGCGTCGTGCATTTCGGTTTCTACCACCAGACACGGCAGTACCGAGAAGAAAGCGACGCACTCTGCTGTAAGCCCCTCGATCCCGAGAGCAAGGGCAAGCGTGGTTGGTGGGCGTTGACCGACCTCGGTGTGAAAAGGGCCAAGGCTCTACGTGCGATCTATGAGGGCAAGATCCGGCTGTCCTGCGGACCCAACACCACGGCCCAGTTCCTGGGTGAGAACTTCAGCCGGTTCTATGACCGTGTAACCCTCCATCTTCGCCACCGAATGCCTCGCTCGGAGCTCTTCGACAAGGTTGAAGACCACGCCATGAGTTGGATCGAGCGCGTCATCCAGAGAGACGGGCTCCGTTCCCGTGTGGTGAGCAGAAAACCGATCTCGGCATCCCAGGTCTGCGTCTGGGCTCGCAGGGGCGCTTACACCGACATCCGCAACGAAGCCCGTGAACCCGTCTGCCGCGTCTTCCATGGAGCCCAGACAGCCAAAGAAATTCGGGAACATGCCGAGGTCAACTGGACCGAAGAGGTGATCCCACGGACCATCAACGAGTCCGACATCCTCTGCCACAACCAGTACGCGGCTCACAGCGAAGAGGACTACATCAGCGACCCCATCGAGTCGTTGCAAGACACCCACACGATCTCGCAAGTCGAAGACATGGTGATCGGAGAGGAGGCTCTTGGCCAAGTTCTCGATCAGGTTTCAGAGATCCTGGCCGAGGAGATTTCCGACGAACTCGACCCCGCGTTCCACCAGCAACTCGTTCACGACCGCTTCGTTAAAGAGATGACCATCCATGAGATTGCCGAGGCACACGGGCTCAACTTCAACAAGAACGAAAGTCGCATCAAACTGGCCCTCAGCCGTATCAGGGAAGTGATGCTGAGCGCTCGAGACGAAGGGCGCCTCGACGAGTTTCTGGCACGCTAGAGGTCGCCCGGGTCCCAGGCCAGCCACCCTTGAACAGATGCGGGCTCCTCTCCCGAAGCACGCCGAAATTTGAAATCGGCCGCGGGATAGCATGAGAGGATGAGCCCGCTCGCGTGACAGTTCCCAGTTTTGCTGTGCTCCCCGAAGAACCCTGTGATGCGCTCGTGAAGTGCGGTTTTTCGACGATGGAGCATGGCGGCGAGTGTCCCGGCTGCCTCTCGTAGCGTAGTGCAAGCTGAAAGGCCAATACTGGCCGTTTTACGAGGATAGCCGTACATCCCGTAGACCATCCCGGCTTCTTTGTCCGAGGCCAGAATAGTGAAAGCCACGTCCTCAAACTCTGTTTCCGGCATCGAGCTCTTGTAGGCTGCGAGCAGTGTCCGAGCGGCGAGGCTGCCTCCCCGGTTGGCATGTGTCCCCAAGAAGTCCACGACGTTTCGGTCCTTCTTGATCGCCTTATGCACGAGAGCAGCAGCTTTGCGATTGAGCTTCTTCACCGCGCTCTCACAGGAGGACACGATGGGCTTAGGATATCCGTACAACCCCCCACCCTGACGGGCCTCTTTTTGGATCTTCTCCTGCTGCACTCGCTCCTCGATCGTCATCCCCCATCGCTGCTCGAGACTGGCGATCTTGCGCTGCCGGATTGAAGCCCGCTTTTCGGCCTTCGCGGGAGTTGAGTGCTTGATGCGCTCAAGGATCTTTTCACGAAAGTTGTCGGCAGCGACCAGATCGAAGCTGGCCTCATAGAGCTGCCCCTCGAACCGCGCCTGGTCATCGAGGGGACCATGGGCGGTGAACAGAATCTCGTCTTTGCCTGTCCATCCGGTGTACGTGCTGTACCCGAGGGGGATCTTCTTCGTGGTCGCGGGGTAGAGCTCACGAACGTTGTCGACGAAGTCTTCGTTGACCCAGTGACGACCATCCAGGTGTGCGTATTGTGCAGGCATCACTTCTTCTCCGTGAAACGGCGGGCAACTCGGTGGGCCACGCGAATTTGATCCTCTGGGGTGTATTTCCGATCGACCTCGCCCCGCCAGCGATAGATGTCCGAGGCAACCACCTCGATGTCTTCCGTGAACGGGTAGTCCTCTTCTCGGGGCTCGAGCCCAAGAGAACGTAGCTTGTTGGTGGCGTGGGCGACGAGATCGACACTAGCCTCGAGATGATTCACAGCGTCAACGTAGTCCCGGTAGATCTGACTTGTCTGCGAGGCGACGATCTGACGACCATCAGGACTGATCTCTCGCTCAACGGCCATGGCCGGGCGCCGAACCAAATAGTCGGGCCACTTCTCGTACCACTTCTTGTAGAACTCTGCCTTCGGAACGATTCGGACTGTCTCATCGGGATCCGGGATGTTCGAATCTGCGACGTAGACATTCATGGCTTCATCTACATCGAACACCACAGATGCATGGGACCAAGGACGATTCTCTGGATTCCAAGCAATCATCACCGGGATACCACGGTCCGTCCACTCCTTGACTTGCTTGACCGTTGCCGGACTCGTCAGTGTACACCGCATCCCGTAGTGCTGGCCGCAAGCTAGAGCGTTCTCCCACGCGGCACCTTTCATGGGCCGCGCCCCCATCACTTTGTTGACAACTTCTATAGTGCATTCGCGGGCGTCTACCCCGTTAGCTCGGAGGCACATAGCCATGCTTGCCGCCATGCAGTTATATTGAGTTGTCTGCCGAAGAGGAACCACTGCGGCTTTGGCTCTTTTCGACCTCATCGGTTTTTCCTCCAACAAGGATCGCAAAGAGTAACCGTCGCTCGGCGCACGAGCCCTCCTCTAAAACCCGTACGACTCCCAAACTGTCGCAGACAACCGTCACAACGATCCCGAGTCCGAAATCGAGGAAGAAGGCCAGTCTCGTAGTGGTGGAGGTCTTCAGGCCAGATGAGAAGCGTCTCCCAACCCAGCCCTTCATAGTAGGCTTTCTTGGCAAGAACACGGGCTCGGTAGGCCGTACCCCTTACAGGATGGTTTGCAAAACCTGCGTACTCGACGACCGTCTTTCCATGAATCACCCAGTCCGCAAGGTAAGGGCCGATAGGTACCTGAAACTCGTGAGGGATGCCACCCGAGTGCCAATAGAGATCAACAAGAGCCTCCTCTTGGTTTGCGGGCTCCCCTTCCGTGGTCAAACAGAGCAGATCGGCCCGAGGAATTCCGTGCTTCTTGCGCTCGTTCCCCACGGCTGTTTTGGAAATCCCGAATTTCCGCGCAATCGCGCTGTCTGGGAGCTTGCCCAACAGCCCCCGGTCCCAATCCGGGCGTCGAGTAAACCCAGCGATTCCTCGACGGGTTCTAGCTTGCTTAACGGCATCTTCCGACACATTCAATCGTTTCGCCAACAACCTGTCTTGAAGCTCGCCCAGTGGTTCCAAATCCCAATCAACACCAAGCGTCCTATCCTTTTTTGCAATCCCGAGCCGAACACGATTGCGTCGTACAGTCTCTCGAGAAACCCCAAGTTGCTTGGCAACTGCGGCATCCGTAACCCCCTCTCCCAAAACGGCATCCCAATCAATCAGCTCCTTCTGAAAATGGGAAATCCCCAACCGTTGTCGAGCCTTGGTCACCGTGGAGGGGCACACTCCTAATTCGCGTGCAATAACCCCATCGGGTCTCTCACCCAAAGGTTGCTCCGTCCAGATAACCACGACGGAATCCCCTAGAGATCCTCCGGTCGATATCGGAGGGAATCGTAGACGGCATCGAGATACTCGGCCGCGAGGTGAACCTTAAACTCCTGCCAGTCCTCGAGCTCGTCAGCATCGGCTCCGATCATCTCGAGGATTTGAGGACCGCGCTCGCCAATCTTCATCAACGACTGCACGATCATGTAGTTTTCTTCAGGACCTCCGACTTTCTTCGAAAAAGTCTTGCACTTCGGATGCCGGGCCAACTCGCATGCCAGCTTTTTGCGAAGCTCGGGATGCCTCTTGCAGAGCTGGATGAGGGCCTTTCGGAATTGGGTATCGTGCATCTTAGAGACCACGCGGTTCCTACCCCTGGGCCCTCGATAGACGGAGTACCGCCCGATAACACCCCTATGGGCCCTCGTTTACGAGTGCCATGCTGTACGCGAAATTAGTCGTACGAATCGCCGAGGTTACCGGCGTGCCGGAAGAAGAAGTACGCAGGGTACTCTCCGCCTTCCCCGATGTGATCATGGAGGGCGAAGAGGGAGAACAAACCAAAACACCTCTGGGAACCTTCCGCCTCGTCCGTCGGAAACGTAAGCGTGTGAAAGATCCACAGGGACGATGGACATGCTCGAAGGAACGCCTAGACGCGAGAATCCGTCCGGGCAAACGTCTTCAACGAGGGCCTGACGAGGAACCCAAAAAATCCGAACCGTTTGAAGACCCCGACGAGCCTAATGTGCTTTCACTGTTTTCGACGGCGGCGAGGAACCCTGCCGAAGATCCTTAGAGTGAACAGATGAGACATCAACAGCCCCGCTCCAATATCCGCGCTTGAAACCGGATAAGTAGAGCTCGAGAGCTTCCTCGGTCATTCCTTCTGCCATCGCTTCTGCAACAAATGTGGCACGAGTGTTCCGCCACTTGCGAAGCAGAACAGAGCGCACTTTCTTCTTGAGATAGTCGAGCACAGAGGGGATCTCTTCTTCCTCTGTTGTACCCGTCGATTTAACCTCGGAGTCCATTCTGTACGTGCTCGGTGGCCTCACGGGCAATCCCAGGAACCATCTTGGCGATGCTCCGTTGGATCTGTTCTAGCGTATCGTCAGCGAGTTTTTCGATCAACTCGTCGGGCGCACTCTCCGCCCCACTCAGTTTCTCTTTGAATTCCGGGTCATTGGAGAGTTTTATGAGAAGCTGGAGTATCGCCTCTGTCCGCACCGATTCGGTCAAAAGCGCCAAGGCCCCCTCTTCTAAACCCCGGGAAGGACCCAGGGTTTCAGTAACCGCAAGATCCTGCGCACCTTGTAAGCGCTTGTAGGTCTGGATCCCCCCGGTGCGATCCTTACGGACACCAACCTCAATGACAAAGGCAGAGTAGGTGGGGTAAACGCCTTTCGGCCATGGAGACTCGGTAAACATGACTCATGCTACCGCCATCGCCTCATAAAGGTACCCCATCAACTCTCAGATGCAACTTTGGGATCTTCCTCCATCGGCAACGAGTCCACACCTGGAAGCTTTGAGTGCTTGGGTTCTTCGTCATCCTCATCGCCACGCCTTTCACCGTAGTCCGGGCGAGTGCGAAGGGGTTGGTTCAGAGTGGCCGCGATCTTTCGGAGCTCTTCAAGAGCTTTCTTCTTGCGTCGCTCTTTGGCGGCCTCGGTACGCCATCCGGGAATTTCACGATCCGCCAATGCGGCACAGAAAGCACCAGGGTCTCCGACTTTTCCTTTCATCTTCTTGATGCACTCGGTGACCTTGTGCTTGGGAGCTCCTGAGGTCAAGGAGTTCCAGAACTTCTTGCGAGACTCGGCGGTCCATCCCTTTGGAAACGGACCTTTCCACTTGTGACCCTCGGGGGCTTCAGCTTTCTTTCCCAGAAGTTCGCGGGCTTCCTTGAGGAATGTCAAAGCAGCTTGCCGTCGACCAGGAGGCGGTCCAGGTGGTTTCTTAGCGCCGCCCCCTTCCT
>SMTZ1_10022444_pt1 | contig 12957 bp, 14 predicted proteins | sample DeeMarSWOR136_30_FD_25667 | JGI IMG/M metagenome (IMG submission 25667) | reverse complement strand
TCATGAACGTTTTCGGAACTTGGGACGTAGCCATGTGGTTTGACGCTGACAACTCTAATCAAGCCTTAGAGTTCATACATAAAAAGTTAAATCAGATCCCAGGCGTCGTTGATGCGTACACGGTACCTGCTTTCCCTAACAAAAAACCGAGCCAGAAGCAAGAAGCATCCTCAAAGAACGAACCAGAGCCAAAGGACGAAGCTAAAGAGGACGAATGACCCCTCTCTTTTCTTTGACACGCTTTACTGTTGCAATAATATTTGATGAAAATGTACGTGCACGTTTGTGTTATACTAATTCAATCTCATTTTACAGCATTTATTCTCGCACAGTAATATCCTATGTATAACCCACCTGAGTGTGTAGCAGAATATTACATACAACGTTTTGAGTAAAAAGATAGTCCGAAAAAAGGCGAAATCGAGCGATTTTTCAGATGATAGAACAAATGAAGTTAATTTGCCCTATCTTCTTTTTCAGAGGCAAGATTTGGAAATGTTTGATGAAGGAGAAATAGAAAGAATAAGAGGAGAGATCGAACAAAAATTCTCGGACTCTTTAAGAATAATAAATGAAGAAACTGTGCAATTAAGCGAGTTTCTGATAGAAGATAAAAAATTGGCTAAGGAACTCTGCAGACTTATACGGCCAGTTCTCAAACGATTGGACCTATCTTTTGTCATACCACCCGACGCCATTCCAATATTCAAAAAAACTGACAAGATTATTCTAAACGAAACTGGACACTTAGTTTTTGTTTATGAGAAAACTAAAGTAAGTTCTAAACCTTTGGAGGAATATTCACCAGAGATTGTTTTAGCCGTATTTTTGAATATTATTCCTGAACTGGGAAGGTCAATGAGAATGTATAGACAGACAATTAGTATGAGGATCAACTTTTTTGAAAGGATGTATCGTGAATTAGAAAGCATCAACAGAGTGTTTGCAACTTCACAAAGAGTTAAGTGAAAGCGTTGAGGATGAAATCAATTCTTACAAGGCTGCAGTGGAAGAGTATAGTCAAAGGTTAGGATTCTTTCTCAGAGAGTTGGAAACAACCCATGGCGACCAGGAATGGTTCAAAGAAATATCTGCTCTACAAAAATCATCCAAGAAAGAAAAAAGCAAAAGTAAAAAGAAAAGCTCGAGCTGGACTACATTTAAAAATATTATGCTTAGCGCAGACAACCAAGGGGAGGCTGAGATGCTTTTCGAAGTCATTGAGGAGATGAACAGAAAGATCATGAGACTTGAAAAATTTAGAGATACAATTGAAGATCTGAAAAAATTTGGTTTAGGAAAAGACATACTTTATGTAACATATGTGCGTGATGAGGTTCCTGAAAAGCTTGTTTTACGTAAAAAAGGAGAAAAGGCTGGGGAGAAATTCGAGTTTATAGCCGAGTTTTCCACAGTCAATAACTTGTAAAACTTCTGTGACCACCTGGTTGAAGTGCATTCTATAAAGGCTTTAGCAAATGCACACAAAAATAGTGGTCAGCCAGTTGATTGTTTAGAATCATCTAGTGAAAGTGTTTTCGCTGTTCTCTGAAGTTCCTTTGTAACTGACGACATTAACTTGAAACGAGCTTCAATCTTTTGTCGATGTGAGGTAATAAGTCTCTTTAACGTTGGCACGACATTGTAAGCTATTTTGATAAGGAGTTCACGGTATCTCTGCTCTGTTAAGTTTATTGACTCCATTTTTTTATCTGGATAAAGGACAAGAAGTTGACCAGTGAGATCTAGGCTTGCTTGGTTCACTTCTCCCCATTCTTCTGGCAATACTGAGGTGGAAACTGGTAGCTTTTGTGGAAGGAACTGCATAACCTTGATAAGGGTTTTAAGGAATTCTGTGACAAGCATGCTTTCTTCTGACGTAAGTTCGGACATTTGCCCAATTTCTTCACGTATATCCTCCAGAGATTTGAGAGTGTCTTCTAAACGTTTCTTTTTTGTCTCTTGGGACTCTTGGCTCATGAATATCCTCTTTTAAGGAGGAAAGAAGAATTAGCTAAAAGATTTGTATGTCGCATGATTCTTCGCACATTTTTAATGTGCATAGGCTTTAGGATTTCTTCTATTACTCGGCTGTGTTATGTTTAGTGTGGGGAATAATTCATAGTCGTAAGTCATACGACATAATATTTATATGGTTTCCAAACTATATTTTATGTCGAGGCTAAAATTTGTCGCTCCAAACCCGAGGGGCATCCACGGCAGACGAAGAAGTGATGCATGTTAGACGAAATGGCGCTAGGATCAGTGTTCGATTGACAAGGAAGCAATCTGCGTCAAAATCGCCTCTCGAAGGCTTATATAATGTTGACCTCGAAAAATATAATCTTCATCGAAATTATGAATTTCCAGATAAGGTTAGAAATTTAATTCCAGCTGGTACTCCACCATACATTCAAGGCGATCATGATTACGTTAGGCAGATAATAAGAGCTCTTTACTATTTTAAACAGTGTGCATTAATTGGGCCATCTGGAACAGGAAAAACACATATCGCGTATCTCGTTGCTGAACTTACAGGGTTACCTATGTTTGAAGTTAACTGTGGTCTTCAAACATCGTCTTATGACCTTATAGGACGGTACATTGGGCTTGGAAAAGAAAACTGGATCGATGGACCATTGGTTTCTTGGCTTAGGAATGGAGGTTTAATGTACTTGGATGAAGCCAACATGATGAAACAGGATGTTGCCACTAGGCTAAACCCTGTACTTGACACACGGGGGCACATGGTGATTACGGAGAAGGATGGTGAAGTCGTTAAGCGTCATAAGTTTGGATACGTAATGATTACCATGAACCCTTTTTCAGCAGAGTTTGCGGGAACCAAACCCATGAACGCAGCTTTCAGAAGGCGTATGAGTGTATGGGTAAATTTTGACTATCCAAGTGTTGGAGATAGGATTCTTCCTGAAGAAGCGCAGCTGATAACTAGAAAAGGCGTGGATGAGGACACGGCTTTTAAAGTTCTTAGGGTTGGAGCAGAGATGCGGAGACAATATAAGGCAGGGGACTTGCCTTACGGGCCTTCACTTGGAGATCTGATGCATTGGGCGGTTCTGATTAACGATGGACTTGATCCTTTAGCGGCTGCTGAGGAAACAATAGTTGCTTTGACCAGTGATAGCCTAGAAGTGCAGGGTGATGTGAGAAGAATTATTGAAAGCGTTTTTAAGAGCGGTTAGCTGGTCACTGGCTACAACTTTAATAGAATACGGTGGTTCCAGTGGGTTACCTTGAATATGCGTGGTCTTTCTTATTCAAAAAAGACCAGTTCGAAACAAAATTACGCACTGACCCAAAACTCAAGCAGCCAACTCTTTCACGTGACGAAGTTGGTTTTGTAATAGCTTTGCCAGAACCCATCATACATGGTGAGGAGGAGGAAGCAATTTCGTTTTTGGGATATCAATTTCCAGCGGAGTCTATGGGAAAACTGCAAATTGCAAGACTACTCAAGGCGTGTGTCTTCCACCTTAGCGCACACGCTGTCACTTCAAATTTTGAAGCGTACTCTAAGTGGGAGAAGCAGAAAGATAATCGTGTTGCAAAGTTTACTGAGTCATTAGTTGAAGATGTTAAGGCCAACGCCTATATTCTGGCACAGCATCCTGACAAGCTTGTGGACATAGCTTTCGCCAACTCTCTTGCCTTTAAAAGAATGAAGCCTCTTGGCAGAATCTGGAATTCAGCCACTCGAATCATGGCTGCATCGTTATTGCAAGCTAATTTAGGAGTAGCTGAGGGAAAGATAGGAACTGAAGAACAAAAAACGGTTAGTCAAGTAATGAACGAGCTTAGGCAACTAAAGGAGAAAGTACTAGAGTCCTTAGCTGGTGAGCAGGTAAATTTGGACAATATGGAATTAGAAGTTGCTGATAGAATTTATCACGTTCTTGAACGTTATGGACCTATACTGGAAATTCCATCACTGCCTCATACAGAACAATTGGAACACTGTACACTTTTTCCTCAATATCAAGTGCAACCCGGCGACGGAGTTGGAGACATCTTCAACAAATGTTTAGAAACTCTGGGAGGAGAAGCTTCAGGAGGTGAGTCGCAACAGACGATGCGTAAAAAGGCAGTTGAGGCAGAGGCTCTTCAAGTCTATGATTCTTGGTCTCGCGAAAAAGCCAAACAGGAAAAAATTCTGGGCAAATATGAAGAACTTATATCCAAGACTAAGTTCAAATCAATCGGCTTTCCAACTGAAGACTACACGCAATACCTTAGAGCGAAGACAACGACTAAAAGCTCAACAAGGAGGCTTATAGATAGCCTTATGGTGGCTTTTGATGCGTTGGATGAGGACCCTAGAAAAATGTATGGTGTTCTAGACATTCAAGAGGTTATACAAGTCATGGCTAGCAAAAGTCCAAGAATGGACGTTTACATGCGAGACGAGAATATAAGCAAGAGCCATGCTTGGGTCATCCTCATTGACGCAAGTAAAAGTATGGGCTACATTGGCAATGACGTTCGAAATTTGTGTATATGTCTCGCTGAGACTGCAAAGGAACTGTTGATAGATTCGACATCTTGGGGAATTTACGCATTTAACGATAGGTTTCTCATTTTGAAGGATACAACAGAAAGATATGGCCCAAAAATCAAAGCAAGGATTGGAGGACTACGATTTGAAGGTCTCACCTACATGCCGGATGCTCTCCGGCTTGCGGGAGAAATTCTAAAGAAGAGAGCTGAAAATCTTAGGCTGTTGACCATTCTCTCTGACGGATGGCCCTACGGCTATTCGAATGTAACAGTCGCTCTGGGGGAAACTCTTGATTTTCTCGAAAAAGTGGGGATGGTTGTAATTGGGGTGGGGGTTATCTATTTCTGGATGCGGGTAGAGGTGCCGTTGGCCTTTAACCAAAAGCTAACTGAAGAACAGGCTTTTGAGAAGTTTAAGAGACTTTGTGTATAAGGGTACCAGTATAACTGGTGAAGGTTACAGAGAAGATTGCCGAGAGCTCGAGTATTTTCTTTGCCATTAATCAATCAACGTGTATGCGCACGCATACAGAAAATGTGTGTAGCAAGTTCTTACACACAAAGTGAAAAAATCGTTAAGGTTTGAAATTTAGTGGTGAGGTTGAGAAAAAAAGTTAGGTTCATCTGTTAATGGTTTAAGTGAAGCGGGGAATTGGTCATTTCAGCAGAAAGTATTGCGTCTGGAGTTTCAATTGAAGTCGATGTTCTGGAAAGAAGAGCCAGCTACGTTTAGTTTTGACGTTAACGCTAAGTTGGAAGAAAAGGAGCGGAAGAGTGGGAGACTAGTTGTTAGTTTTGTTTTAACGGTGGGCACGAAACCTAGTGTAGTGAAATTCGAGGTTGAAGGAGTGGCAACTCTTTCTGGCAGTAACCCTGCAATAGAAAAATTGTTGGAAGTTGACCCGAAAACAAAGATACCTTTACTTCTCCACAGAGTGTATCAACGCGTTTTCACTACGACATTTCTTTTGGCTACGATTCTTGATACGCCTTATCCTCCTCCTAATCTACTTTTTTCTGGCGAAATGAATAAGCCTGGTTCTAGGAGACCGAGCGGAGAAGAGGAGAAGAGGTTAGAAGAAAAAAGAACAGAGACTGTACCCGCTAAGCCAAAACCACAGGCAAAACGCTGATAATTAGACCTCGCTATTTTTTCAACATAAAATTCAAAATTCTTTTTAATCGCGTGCATATGTTAAATTGTCCAGTAAGAAAAAATCTGCAAATCCTCGTTTTGCAGTTGTGCTCTCAGAAATTTTTTTACATCAGCGTCTTCAATAAACAGGTTTCCTTTCTTATCAGCATGAATAGGTATCCCCGTCTTTCTCAGTTTGTTGCCTTTTGCAGAATCAGTGAAAATGTACTGAACATCTTCAACATGTAGAATTAGTTTAAGGCTTGTTAAGTTTCTAGCAGGAATGCCGAGGGCAATAATGTAAACGATGCTTTTCGGTTTCTTTTCGATAGCTAATCTTTTGAATTCCTCCCATGTTTTAACTCGAACATTTTTCCCCATAATGCTCAATCTCAAGTTTGTGGAAGTGCTCAAGCTGAAGAGAGCCTTGCATGTGTGAATGGTATTAATAAAAACAGGGGTCTTACAAATAAAAATAGATAGCTATCTGTTATTTAGCTACGATTGGAGGGCTTGGTATATCTGAAGAGTTTGCTCAGCTGCTTTTGTCCAAGTAAAATACTGCAAAACTCTTTTGCGTCCATTTTCTCCCCACTTTTTCGCCCGCTTAGGATCCTCCAAAACCGCCTTCACTCCCCAAGCAATATCCGCTGCATCTCCACCGTTCACATGAACTCCATTCTGATCTGGACCATGACATATAACCTGCTCTTTGAAGCCAACTACTCCATGAGCCCCAACTACAAGCGGTTTCGCCATAGACATAGCTTCTAAGCTTACAATGCCAAAAGGTTCATATGTAGATGGAAAGATGCAGATGTCAGAAGCAGCATAATGCAGAATCCTTTCTTCTTCAGGGACAAACTCAAAATGGCATACAACCTTATCCTCTATCCCAAGCCTTTTCGCCGTTTCAACAACATCTCTCTGTTCTTCCCCCTTACCTAAAATCACCAATTTTGTCTTAGGATAATCCTCCAATATCATTGGCATAGCTTGAATTAGGTTTCTTACACCTTTCACCCATGTTAGTCGCCCCAAGAAAAAGAGCATACTTTCATCATCTTTAATGCCATGTTTGCGTCGAATCTTCTTAACATCTTCCTCTTTACATCTCTTAGGATCGTATCGTTCAGGGTCCACACCATTCCAGACTACGCTAATTTTTGATTCAGGCCAACCGTGTCGAACAAGGTCTTCCCTCATCGAATGACTGACCGTGATTACACGATCAACGGCCTGACCAGTTGCCCATTCAAAATGGGAAACTACCTGCGAGCCGTGACCACCACTCCGACCCCACTCAGTGCTGTGAACGTGAAAAACAACAGGTATCTTTATCTCATTTTTAGCTATGATTCCTGCGATACTGCTCAACCAGTCATGAACACATAATACGTCAAAGTGGTAGCCTTCCTTCTTGATTAGGCTATTGATGAGTTTTGTTGCGCTAAGAATGTTGTAGATGAAAAGGTTATTGAAGAAACGGATGTTTGTTCCCCATTTTTTCAGGTCATCAATGACAAACATTGGGAACACGTTACTTGCGTTGGCAATTAATGGACGATGAACCTCTACGCCTTTTCTTATTTCCCTTGTCCGTAAGTCTCCAGGGTTAAGCGTGAAAACTGTGACGTCATGTCCGAGTTCAACGAATTCTCGAGTTATGTATTCAGCATATGTGCCTAATCCGCCCACAAGCTTAGGTGGGTATTCCCAAACAAAGAAACCTATTCTCATTAAGAGCACCTTGTGAGTAGTCTATATATTGTAAAGGAAAAAAGGCTTGCGTATAGCAAAGTCATATACACAATTAGGAATTATAGATAGTTTTTCCAGTAATTACGTTATGTTCTATTTCACTTGCGCTTTCCAAGGAATATTAACCCATCTTTTTCGCATACATACTCAAAGCCCATTTCAAGCAAACTCTTTATCTCACTAGCTGTTTTGGCTACTTTCACCGTGAACTCATCCATTGTTTCTTTGAAGATTGTGTCCGCTATCTGCACGTAAAGTAGAGTGCTATCGATGTTTCTGTGGCCCAAGAACCGTTTGACATATAACACGTCTTTGGTTTTATGATGAAGTGTTGTCGCCTTCCAGTGGCGTAGAGTGTGGAAGTGTATCCTCAATAACCTTGAATTCTGCAATTTCTTGGAGGCTTTCTTTCTCGACGCGTTGAAAACCATACGTCTATTAGACACGGGTCCACCACCAAACACGTACTCGTTGTTTTTAGGCAAGGCTTTTAACATGGCAACAAGTTTTCCGCTGATGCATGCATGTTGCCCGTGCAAAACTATAAATTTTGACTTGGGTTATTGAAAGAAACGGTGTAGCCTATGGAAATTAAGAACGTAAAGACCTATCTGGTAAACGCTGCTTGCAGGAATCTCGTCTTTGTTCAAGTAAATACGGATGAGGGAATTACGGGCGTTGGAGAATGCACTGCGGCATATGGTGTCGGCAGTTTAGCGGTTGAAGGAGCAGTTAAGGAGCTTGCCCGTCTCCTTATCGGACAGGATCCGTTTGCCATTGAACGCCTCTGTTACTTCATGTGTCACGAAAGTTTCTGGGGTATGAACAAAGGTCCATTCATTGGCAGTGCGATAAGTGGGTTAGAGCAAGCTTTGTGGGATATCAAGGGCAAAGCGATGAAGGTTCCAGTGTACGAAATGTTGGGGGGTCGAGTACGTTCCAAAATAAGAGTTTACGCAAATACTTGGGCAAGCCATCGCAAGCTTGAGGATTATGTTGAATTTGCAGTTAGAGCTGTTGAAAACGGATTCACCGCACTGAAGCTCTATCCGTTTGGAGAGGAGGAGATTGTTAAGAATGAACGGGAGGTAATAAAGCGAATCGAGGCGGTTCGAGATGCGGTCGGGGATGAGGTCGACATAATGATAGATGGTGGATGGATGTATTTGTCGAGTGCTTCCGTAGCCATCAGAGTGGGCAAAAAACTTGAGAGGTTTGATCCACTCTTTTACGAGGAACCAATTGCTCCAGATAACATTGATGCCATGGCTCAGGTGGCAGCGAATCTTGACATACCAGTAGCAGGTGGCGAGCGAATATACAAAGTAAGCGGGTTCAGGGAATATCTAAATAAAAATGCACTTGACATAGTTCAACCGGATGTCGGTATTGCCGGCGGGATTCTTGAGTCGAAGAAGATTGTGGCAATGGCTGAGACGCACTGTGTGCCTGCTGCCCCCCACAACTGTAATGGTCCAGTTGCAACGGCCGCAACCATACAGCTTGATGCTTGCACCACGAATTTCTTGATACAGGAAATCTTTCCCTTTGATCCGCCATGGCACTATGACCTAGTAGATAAAGCCTACGAGAAGAAAATCAAAAATGGGTACTTGGAGGTGCCTAGAAGACACGGACTCGGCGTAGAGCTTAACGACGAGGAGATAGCTAAGCATCCGTACAAACCCTTGTATGATGTGCGTTCTGCCCGTGAGCGTATGGCCTATTGGATAAGGTAAAACGTGCGCATTCAGATTGATTAGGTTTTTACTTCTTATGGAATTCTTCTGCTTCTTCTTCCATCTCTTCAAGTCTTGTATAGTAATCTGGAAATTCGTTCAAGTGTGCCAAAGCGATCTTGCCAGTTATTATCGGATCATTATTTGTGACATTGGTGTTAGGATCATGGAGACCATGTTCTAACTCTACATCCATACCCTTCCTAAATTGCTCGACATCAAACTTACTCCAATCAATCCCCAGAGCCGCGCCAATTCTTTTAGCTTCTTCAGTTGTGAAATGTTTCTTGTTGTTCATAGTTTTGATAAGGTTAGTTAGAAAATAAGAATCTATCTGACCAACTGCTTGCACCAACGTCAAAAAAGAAAGAGTTCTGGTGTTTACCTAATCGTGCATGAACCATTTCTTGCATATTTAAAAAAAGTGGAGTTTTGCGGGGGATATCGCCACACCTAGCTTAACTAGGAAGTTAAATAAACTTTACAGCTTTGTCAAGTAAACTATCCGTATCTTCGTTTTCGGATAAAGATCACGACTACCAAAGCTATTATGGCAGCGACTACACCCAGGATGATGTACAATAGGTTTTGGTTCATCCAAGTGTCAGTTACAAAGAAGAGCACCAATTCACTCTGAAATCCGCCTCGTAAATCGTCGCCATCAAATTTTGCTTGAACACGCCAAGTCCCTATGAAATGTGGGCGAAAATTAACAATAAAAGTGCCATTTGAGTTTGTGTAAACATGCCGTTCAATAGTTGAACCATTTGGCATTGTAAACATTAATACAACGCTCATATTTTCCACGATAGGACTAACCGATCCGAATACTGTAACATTCTCTCCAATGATTAGCTGAACTCTGCTTACGTTACAAATTGCTGACATTGGAGTTCGGTTTACAGTGAAGTTTTTGTAACTATTGGATGCGCCATAATAACTCCCGTTGCCACTCCAACTTGCTAACACTGTCCAGAGCCCAGTTTTGTTTGGCATGTAAACATCGTTAAACAAACCGCTGGAGTTTGTGGACACCACCTTAGACAATCCTACACCATCAACGGTATAGTTTAACGTCACTGTTGCTCCGTTTGGGGAGATTATGCCAGTAACCGTGATGTTTTCGCCGTAATTTATAGTGGAGTTGGACAAATTGATGGATATGGTGGTTGGGGTCTTTACCATGTAACTACTTTGCACTTCAGCGCGGTTATCAGCTATGTCAGTTGCCAAAATTTTGTATTTAACTGTGATTCCGGCTGGTTGTCCAGTTATTGTTCCGACATACGTTTGGTTTTGTGATGCTGACATCACAGTTGAAGTCCATGTTGCCCAGTCATCTATGGTATAATTCAACATCACTCTCTTCAAGCCAAATTCATCGCTTACACGGGCGGTTATTGTTGTTGCATTGTTGGAATATGCTTTTTCTATAGGGTTTTCGACACTCAAACTTGGGGCTTCAAAATCTGTTTTAACTGTAAAATTGAGACTGCCAACTCCGTTTTCAGCTATCAAAACTAGATGATAAAGAATGTTTTCTTCATAAGGAGCTGTGTAATTGATTAACATGTCTTCTCCTGGAAACTCGCAGCTTGCCATAGCATCTGTGTGCCTGAATCCTGTGCTACTCAAGTTGTATCCGCCATAGTCTCCTGAAATGTCGCCGTATAGTCCAGGTTCCCAAGCTAAAGGCATAGCGTTTAATAGGTCTCCCATGCCTTTTGATGGGTTCGCCATGAGATATAGTCGGGCTTCATACATGTCAAGAGTGTCTGGCACATCAATCCATACCTCTACATGCTTGCTTGTTGTGTTAAATTCGTACGCCCAAGTTGTATTTTCAACTGGCTGGTCGTTCACTTTTCCTGTCAAATAACGCTGATACCATCTGTTGGGCTCAATGTTTTCAATCAGCATGAAAGTACCTTCTTCTGCGTCTTGACTTTCTCGTGGGTCATTCTTTATAAGGAAACTATAGTTACCTGTTTGTTTTGGAGTGAAAAAGGGCTGATCTACTGTGGTTTGTAAACGAAAACGTCATAGTCTGTTTTAGGATCAATGGGGTTAACCCATTCTCCATAGAAGTAAACGTGATAAGTGTGGTTGGCGTTTAAAGCGTAAACATAAGTCCAGTTAGCACCTATCGGAATTTGAGAAGCATTTATCTTTAAAGGAAGAACCGGCTTACTCACGTAAGTCCAGTTTCCGAGATTATAGGGAACTGACGGTTGCGCTGAAACTTTAGCAGCCATTGTAAATGGCTCTGCCATTGTTGCACAATAGGTTAAAATAAGAAAGAAGAGACTTAACTCTACAATTAACTTTTTACGCAACTTTTTTTCCCATTCTTGAACGTGTTGAATGCAGATCTGCTGATTATATGAAAAGTGTTTGTGATCAGTAAAAATTGTTATGAATTGATGGTTACGACTTTGAATATGTATTAATCAGAGTCGAAGTCTAAATTGGATTTTAAACCCATCGCACAATCAAGCGTGCAACACGTTAGAATTTAGTCTTTCAGCTCCTTCTTCGCCTTCTTCAGTATATTCCAAATTTCTTCTTCAACATCTTTTTCTAACAGTTCAACTTCATGAGATGATAAAATCTTCTTAGCTTGCTCCCTGGCCACTTCGCATATATCTTTACTGCCAGCTTTAACCCAGTCTCCTCTAGTTCCCCTATCCAACAGTGAGGGTCTCCACTGGTCACTTAACACATGATCGCACGTATGTTTCTGAGCCAAGTAGTGACCGCCTATTCCAACTTTTTCTATAACTTCAAGAGCTAAGGACTCTGCGTTTACGTGCACGCCTTCCAGAATTCGATAAACTGCTCCTATTATCTCGTTATCGAGAACCAACTGCTCGAAACCATAGGTCTTACCAGAATCCAATATGGCAGGACCAAATATGAGATTAGCACCAGCCAACGTAGGAACGATGACTGTCATAACCTTCTCAAACATCGCTTGAGGTCCATAAGCCTTGGCGTCGGTTGAACAAGCTCCTACCCAAGATGGAACTCCATAATATCTCGCTAGTTGAGCGCATCCCGAGTTGATTAAAGGTCTTTCAGGTGCCCCTAACGCCAGTTTGCCCGTTTTCATGTCCATTGTTGATGATACGCTTCCGTAAAGCACTGGGGTTCCAGGGTTCAGCGTTAATCACAACTAACTCACCTGCAATTGTGAGAGGCGCTGTTCCTCCCCCCATTGCCATGCTTAGTATCAAAAATGGTAAGCCAAACTTAGCGAATTCTATTAGGCACTCGGTGTCTTCCTTTGAGTATTGTAAAGGGCTTATGGGGCATGTGCCAGCGGAGATTAATGGTTTCTTCCTAAGCTCATCTTCTCCTCCCGCAACTGCGGCTCCTATCTGAATATAACGTTTGATTTTATCGACGCCAAAAGCGACAGATGACACGTGTTTTGAAGTGTTTTCCAGTGATATTACGAGTTCATGGAGACTTCTAATGGATTCTGGAATGTCATGCGCTGTAACTGGAGGCTGATATACATGGAGGTTTTCTAAAGCATCGAATAGTCTCGCGAAATTGATTATATCTTCGCTTTTTGAATCTCTATGCTGTCCTGTATCTAAGTCATACACTTTTATTCCGTAACCTGAGTTGTTGAAGTAGGTTTTTCCAGGTTCAAGTTTAACTGTGTGCTTGGGATTCCTAGCGAAAAGTGTAACAACTTCAGGAGCTTTACTTATTAACTCCTTCAAAAGATATTGAGGTATCTTCACAATTTTCTTGTTGTAGTCAACGTTTGCTCCGGCTTTATCCATTAGTTTCAGT
>SMTZ1_10005294_pt1 | contig 12957 bp, 12 predicted proteins | sample DeeMarSWOR136_30_FD_25667 | JGI IMG/M metagenome (IMG submission 25667) | reverse complement strand
ATTAGGGGGAATTCCTCAAAAGTTATAAGTAACGCTAATAAAGTTAGATTGATGCCCAGCGTATAAAATAACCATGGAAAGCTTCTATTAATAAGAAATGTAGGAAATTGGTAGAATATCCCAAAAATTATTAAAAAAATACCAATCCAAAAAAGAGGTAAAATTAAATTATTAACTATTGCTTTTCTCCTTATATCTTTATCTTCAACATTATAATACTTATAAAAAAGATCTCCTATCACCGTTCCAAATAAGAAAAATGGAAAAAAGAATAGAATTCCATCCAATTCTAACCTATGATAAAAAATATGAAAAATTACTCCATAAATATTCAGTTTGTTTTGATTAGGTAACAAAACTGATAAAAGAACTTGGCCTATGATCCAAATTAAAATACCAATTATCATTCTAAACAAAATTGGTACTTTCATTAAATACCATGCTATAAAAAGTGATATTGCAACAGTTAATAATACAAACCAAGTCCATATCCATAATGGATTCATAAGACTTAATGCAATACTACTATTATACAAGATTGCAATTATAAATAATAAAGTTGCTCGATAAAAATATTCTTTTCTTATGATTCGGTAATTGTAATCCTCTAATAATTGTGCTTTAGCAAATCTAGCCCTTATTGAAATAGCTGTTGTTATTCCAGCAATAAATATAAATGCAGAGGATCCAATAGGATCGACTATTCTAAAGGTTAAATCATAAAGCCAACTATCTGCATCTCTTAACCACCACTCTTGAAGATGCCCTACGAACATCCATAACATACTTAAGCCACGAAAAGTATCAATTGCTTTTATACGCTTCATAATACTATAACTACCTTGGTATTAAATCTCTTATTTTTCCTTAATTAAAGCAATTTCATCTCTAGAAGTATGAAATAATTCAATTCTTTCACTAATATAGACCGCTGATTTATTTATTAAAAATTTTAATGAAGCATATTTTCCACATTTCTTATAAATAAATCTAAAAAGTAAAGTCCACAAAATCATGATTGGAATTATATAAAACCAAATTTCAATTGCATTAAACCTTGGCTGAAATAGGAAGTAGAGCAGATTATGAGCAAGAAATATTGTAAATGAATAAAAGGAATAATATTCAAGTACGCGATATCTTTTATTAAAGTGGAATCTTTTAAAATCTTTTAAATAAACTAGAATTGAGATCAATATTAGCTCGATTCCCACAACAAACATATGAGATGAAAAGGTTTCTTTATATGAAAACTCAGGAAAATGAAATAATACCCCAAATAAGATCAAAATAATACCTCCAATTATACTTGGTTTTATGAGTTTTCCTTTAAGAAAAGTATTCTGCTCCTTTAAATCTTGTTTTAAACTCGCTTCAAAAAATATATCCCCAATTATAGTTCCTAAGAGAAGGAAAGGAAAATATGCTAATATGACATTTTGTTCAGGACTATTATATAGAACATAAAATAAAATTCCAAAAAAATTTGGTTGCTCATAATAAGGTGATAACCATAAGAATATTAACTCATTACCAATCCAGCTGATAAAACAAATAAGCAATCTAAAAGATTTAGATAATCTAAAAAGAGGCCATGCCATCATTAGGGAGATTGAGATTGTCTGTATAACAAACCATAACCATATTCCTGGAAGATTCATATATAATGTACCAATTAAGTTCCAAATAATTGATATAAAAAAGATAATTAAAGCTCTTAGCATATATTCATTTCTGATGTTATTATGCCTAATATCACCAGAAATTTGTGCTTTCCTTATTCGATTTCTATACGAAAGTGAAGCACTCATACCAGATACTAATAAAAAACCACCTCCACCAATCGACGCTCCATAATTCCAAATGACTTCATAAAGCCAAAAATCCGCATAGGAGACCCACCAGTAAATCATATGCCCAAAAGTCATATAAAAAATGCAGAGTCCTCGAAAAATATCGATAGCTATGAATCTTTTCATAATTATTATTATACCATTTCTAAAATATGCTATACTTATTTTTAAAAAGAAAGTTAGTAGCTTTATTAATTAAATTAGCTTAATTTGAATACATAAATTATATCTGCTAAAAAAATTTAATTCTTTTTGATTTTAATTTATATTATTTTTTAATAATTGGGAAGATTCAACTAAAGAATATTCACCACTTAAGACTTTTTCTATAATGTCTTCTATTTTAAATAGAGTACTATTACATTTTTCAAAATCTCCTCTGTTTAATGCATTTAGTCTTAATTTCTTAGATTTTATTTGATTGAAAATTTTAACATAAGATTCGCTTGTAACTTCCATACCTTCTCTCATTGCCAAAATTAAAGCGGATATTTCATCTTTTGTAACTTTTCTTCCTTTAGACTTATTTAAATTCTTAATTTTCGAAGTGTTGGATTCATCTATTAAATAAACTTTCAGATTTTCCCTATTTTTGAAAATTGTATAAACTCTTTTTACAAGTTCATAAGTTATTGATAATACTCCCCTTCCAAATTTGAAATCTATATGGATTAAATCTGGGTTATTTTTTTGAAACACTCTAATGATTTTTAATATTTTTTCTATTAATTGATCTGTTCCATAACAACAATATGAATCCAAATAGTAGTTATCTAAAAAAACCATCAATCCGATTTTTTTGCCTGGATCTATAGAAAAAGTCAATTTCGAATAACTTTCTTTATAGTCAATTCTAAATGCTGCTAAAACTCTGAAAATATATTCATCAAAAAATAAATTAGGACTATATATAAGATAATTTACATTATTATTTTTGGTTATCAGTTTTCCTATATCATCTGAGGTTGTGAGGATTAAAGAGGCTATATTTGGGATTTTACTACCAAGTGTTAAAACTTTAAAGTTGATTTTTTTCTCAGTTAAAATCTTATTTAACTTGTAGAAGAAATTCAGGTTTTCAGTTAAAATATACAAAAAATTTTTTTTCAAATTAATTATATAAATTAACTATAAAATTAAAATTTTAAATTATGCATTTTCCCCTTTTCCAAATCAATAAAACTATAGGCCCCTCAGAGCTAATTAAAGGGATTTTTTCTATTTGGGGGGAGATAGGGGTTGGAAAAACTATTTTTGCAATACAAACAGCAATAATTAATACGTTAAATGGAAAGAATGTTATTTACATTTATAGTAAACCTAATTTTCCATATGAAAGAATAAAAAATATTGTTCAAACCAATTCAAAAAACTTACTTGATAAAATTTTGTTTATTCAGGTGCTAGATTATCAAGAACTGTATACGATAATTTTTAACCTAGAGTTTAATATTTTAGATAATTTATCAGAGAAAGATAACAATATAGATTTAATAATAATCGACTCAATAACAAATTTATATCGATTAGAATTAAATAGGGATAAAAAAGAAAAAAATTTCATACTAAATTATAAGTTAAACCAGATTTTAGCCAACCTTTATAATTTAAACTCGAATTACGAAATAGAAATCCTAATAATAAATGAAGTAAGTCGAGCGAATATTAATGGTCAAACCATTCAAATTCAAAGTGGGGGCAAAATAATGGAGTATTGGGTAAGTTATTCCCTGAAAATAGAAAGAACTGAAAAGTTAAATTATAGAAAGCTAATCTTATCAAGAAAAGAAGAAAAAATCCCACGAGATTATTTTTCAATTCTGTCAGAAAAAGGTTTTAAATAAGAAATATTTTATTTTTAGAAATTCATTAATCCTTTTTTCATCATATTCTTCAATGTATATTTTGAAGAAGAAATAACTTTTGTATTAAATGGAGATTTCTCAAGGATCTCAGCAACATTATCATTAAAAAATCTAGCAAGAATTTTACATGATTTATTTAATTCTCTAATACGTTTAATAATTAGAATTGAATCCGTCACATTAGGAATTAAATTTATAATATAATCAAAATCCTGAACACTTATTTTCTTTAATAGAAAATAATCTTTTGGATCACCGATTATTATTGGTTCTTTATCAATTGCCATGTCCTCGATAATTTCTTCATTCTCCTCGATTAATTGATATTTAATATTAGGCATTTTTTGAAATTTTTCGATCAATCTAGCAGTAATATGATTCATTCCTATAAGTAAAATGTTCTTATACTTATTCTTTATAATTTTTTCATAGATTATGTCGGCTGCGAACTTGGATGTTGATATAATTTCTGCATTATATGTTTTTGCGATTAGATCTCCTATATCATCTTCGAAAATTCTACAAATTAGTTTACATCCTTTATTTAGTTGCCTTACGTCCGCATTCAGTACAAATTGGACCTCTAAATTATCACTCATTATCATAACTGCTTTGGCTTTATCAATTCCTGCATCTAATAGAGTATCGAAACTTAAAGCATCATCATTTACGACGGGTTCCTCATTTTCTATTAAATCTTGAATAATGTCTTTACGTTTTTCAATAATAACATAACTTTCTCCTTGTTCTTTTAAGTACTCCGCAATTCTTTGACCAATGTGATTATATCCTATAATAACAACATGATTACTATAACTTTTAGCTAACTTCCTACAAGTATCAACAGGATTATATTTTCTAAATAAGTCAATCGTAATTAAAGAGAAAAGCACTCCAAATATTATGAATTCAGAAAAATTTGCATAAAAATTCCCGTACAAGCTTTCATGAGCTTTAAAATAGAATAATATTAATAATGTATCAGAAAAATCTGCTGTGACCATTATAAAAAACAAAAAATTTCCAAAAAACCAAATTAAAACAATAGAAAAAGCTAAGGAATTTTGTTTTATAACACTTTTAATCTTAATTATTTTTTTTTTTAAACTTATGGATTTCTCACCTTTTTTATTAATCTCACTATCAAAATCTGATTTGAAATTTTAAACGTTGTTTATGTATTTTATATAGAAAAAATATATTATATATTATTTAACAACATCGAAAGAGCTTTAAAAAAAATTATCAACTATTAGTCATTATTTTAGTTAATTAATAATACTTACAAGAAGCATGTCTAATATTAAATAAAATGAGCGAAAAAAGTGAAAGAGTAAAATTATCGCGTTGGTTAGAGAAAAATATCCGCCAAAATTTCCCACATAAAGAAGATTTAGTTGAAATTATTGATACTATAGCAGAAGCTACAATACCGATTCGAGGTTTACTAGAGAGAGGAATAACTTCCAGGGAAATTGAGCAAAGGATGAATATCGCAAAACCAAGGGAAGATTCTAAAAACATTTATGATGAAAAACAAATTCATGAAGACTTATTAACCCATAGCATTATCCTTAAAACTCTTCAGGAAGCAGATACAGATTTTGCATTTATAGCATCTGAGGAATCTTCTCCAGTTTTAGGAAATGGAATATTTGGAATTACAACAGATCCTGTTGATGGATCTTCAAATGTTGCTGTAAATAGAACCGTTGGAACTATCGTTGGTATATTTAATGAAAATGGTGAGATTATTTGTGCATTTTATGTTTTATATGGCATATTTACTAATTTAATAATTGCCATTGACGGGAAAGTGGCTGAATTTGTACTCGATACGGTTCCATATAGTACTACATTTTATCATTACGTTTTTCACAGTAATACCTCTCTGCCGGATAAGGAAGAAGGTGGCATAAGGTGTCTAGGAGGAGATTCAACGAAATGGCCCCAGAAATGTAAGGCATATGAGAGACTATTAATCGAAAAACATACTATCGATAGATATTCAGGCAGTTTTGTAGGAGATTTTCATGCAATTACTTATTATGGGGGAGTTTATGCATATTTCCCTTCACCAAAAGGGAAGATCAGGGTATATTATGAATGGCTTCCATTAGCTTTTATAATTAAAATGCTTGGTGGAGAATTTTTAATTATCGGAGAGGGAGAAAATCTTAATCAAATAAAAAGGATCGAGGATATTCAACCTTTAACAAAGAATCACATTGAACAGATTCACACCACTACATGTGGAGGACTAATAGGGAGTAGAAAACTTGTTAACTTATTTCTGAAAATTTAAATTTTTTATGTAAAAAATTAAAGTAGTCTTAAATCCTTGCAAAAACATGAAAGAGAATGAATTAACTATAATTGAAGAAGGGTCAACAAAAATTTTTATTCATAGAAGCGATAAAGATTCAATTCCTTCAAAATCTATGAATGTTTTTTATAATAAAAAAATGGAACTAAATCGAGATTTTACTAGTTTAGCCATAAATGCTTACCAAAATTTATACAATGAAAACCAAATTGATCCTATTATTGTTGATTCAATGGCCGCTTCAGGAATAAGTTCAATAAGAATATTAAAAGAATGTAAGAAGATAAAAAAAATATATATCAATGATATAGATCCTTTTGCTTTTAATCTTATACGGAAAAATTTAAAATTAAATAGTTTAAATGAATCAAACTCTAAAATTGAAGTCTCAAATAAAGATGCTAATCTTTTATTTTTAGAATTAGCTCAAGGGCTATATCTTAAATCTATAAATTCACACGTAAAACCAAATATTATATCAATTGATCCATACGGTACTCCAAATATATATCTAGACTCAGCACTTAAAGCTATTAAAAGAAAAAAAAGTCTAATGTGTATTACAGCAACTGATACAGCAGTTTTATTTGGCATAAAACCGGGAGCATGTATTAGAAAATATATGGCAAAACCACTGCATAATGAATACTGCAAGGAAACAGGAGCAAGAATTTTGCTTTACTTTATATCCCGAATAGCTAATATTAATAATCTTGGAATAATTCCTCTATTTACTCTTTACTCAAATCATTTTATCAGAGTCTTTATTTTAACATTTAAGAGCAAAGAAAAAATATTGAAAAACGCTCAACATTATGGTTTTATTATACATTGTAAAAATTGCGGACACCGGTTATCTGTCTCAAGTAATATTTTGGAAATTTTTTATCACTGTCCTATATGTGGAGAGCATAAAAAAATGGAATATGCGGGACCACTTTGGATTAGTAAATTACATGATCAACTATTTTTAGAAGAAATTTATAAATTAAATAAAGAAACTGATTTCAATAATAAAAATCAAATCCATAAGATACTTCAATTTGCCTTGGATGAGATAGATATGCCTCTTACTTATTATAACATTCATAAATTAAGTCAAAAATTGAAATTATCTTCAATACCAAAAATCAATATCATTATTAATAAATTAAAGGAAATGGGAAATAAGGCCTCTAGAACCCATTTTGATAATTTAGCAATTAAAACAGATTTATCTATAGATCTATTAAAAAAAGAGTTACAAAAAATAATTAATTGATTAAAAGATAATGTCAAAAGAACATAGTAGAGACCCACATTATAAAATGGCGAAGAGAGAAGGATATAGGGCACGTTCAGCTTATAAACTATTAGAAATCCAAAATAGATTTAACATCTTTAAAAGAACTTTTTATATTTTAGATTTAGGAAGTGCTCCAGGCTCTTGGTTGCAAGTTGCAAAGAAATTTGCTTTTGAAAATTTAGAAAAGTATAAGGATAATTACTATCATCGAGACCATTTCAAAATAATGGGAGTCGATATTAAAAAGTTAGTTCCAATTGAAGATGTAAAAATAATTAAAATGGATTTTACTTATCCAGATTTTCATAAAGAAATAAATTCTTTTTTTAAAGGAGAGCAATTAGATCTTATTATTTCAGATGCCAGTATCAGAAAATCTGGAAATAAGTTTAGTGACCAAGTTAAACAAGTCAAACTCTGTTATAAAATTCTTGAATTTAGTAAATATCTTAAAAATAAAGGTAATTTTATAATCAAAGTATTTCAAGGAGAAGATTTTGAAAAATTTTATGTTGATATGAAAAAAGATTTTGGTTTAGTAAAGAGTTATAAACCAAAATCATCAAAAAAGAAAAGTAATGAGATTTTCCTTATAGGCTTGAATAAGTTAATCTAATATTTCTGATTGAATCTCATCAAAATTTATTTTGTATTTTCTTCCTTCTATTAAAGCGTTGATCCAATCAGTTAACCATGGACAATGATGTGGATTGAATTGATCTAAATTTGTTTCATTGCACTTACTTGCGAAGGGACATATTAAGCATGGTTGATATGAGAAAATTTCTAGTATAAAATCTTTTTTATTTAAATCTATCTCAATTTCCTTTACAGGTACTTCAATATCTTCAATTGCAGATATTTGTTTAGTCCAAGATGCTTCTATAAGCTCTCTTTTTACTTTAATTTTTGATTGTAGAGCTAATACATCTAAAATATCATCTAATTCACTTCTCTTTTTATTCGATAATTTTAATAACTTATTGAAATAGATTTCTTTTTCTCTATTAATTATATTCAGGATAACCTTCTCATCTTTTTTAAGAGAGCGAGTAAATTCTTTTTTTCGCTCTTCAATTCTTTCTATTCTCCTTTCAACAACAGATTTATCGGTGTCCTCGACACCTTCCATTCGCTCTTTAACTTTACATTTATGGCGACTCAAGTAAGCGAAAGATTTACCGCAGTATGGACAAACTTCTTTTTTTTTCTTAGCCATTTTAAACAATCTATTTCTAATCTTATATAAATAATTTTTATAAAAAATCTCTTTCAGAAGTATGTAATAAATAATTTATATTTAATGTAAAATTAATTTTTCGATTTATGAAATAGTAAAATTAAAAAAATTTTATTAAGATAAGTTTTCTTTGTAATTTACAAACACAATTAAAAAATTTAATAATGGAAATAGATCTCTCTAAAATAAAACAATTAAAAAGTATAAAAATTTTTAGTATACAGAAAATAATAGAGCATGAGAAAGACTCATCCTATAATTTTAGCACTGGCTCGAGAAATTTTGATAAAATCTTAAATGGTGGCTTTCAATCGAAGCAACTTTATTTAATATTTGGAGCTTATAGTACTGGAAAGACTCAAATTTGCCATCAGATGTGCATTCAAGCGTTTAAACAAAATTTTGGAACAATTTTTATTGATACTGAAAATACATTTAGACCAGAAAGAATAAGAGAATTGGCAATTTCTCAGTCTTTGGATTCTAATGTCATTTTGAGAAAAATACTTGTCTCAAAAATCATGAGTATATCAGCCTTTATGTTAAAATTACAGGAAATTGAAAAAATTCTTGAAAAGTATAAAAATGAAATAATTATTATAGATTCAATAAATAATCATCTTAGATTTGAACTCGGGGATAAAGGAAAATCCTTTTATCAGGTTAAAAATACATTCTTAAAAATATTAGAAACCTTAAATCGTCTTACAAAGAAATTTAATCTGATTACGATAGCAACAGCACAAGTTACTCCAAATTTTGATGATAGTAGTCTTTTACGTGAATATCCTGTGGGATTGCAATACTTAAATCAATTCATTTCAGAATTTATATACCTAAGCTATAAAGAGAAAGAAGCAGGGTATGCTCATTTGATAAATTCACACTTATTTCCAGAAAAAAAAATCCTTTTTAAAATATCTAATAAAGGGATTGAAGATTATAAAATCTAATCTAATTGATTAATGATCACTTCTTTAAAAGAATTCAAAGACATTGCTCTAAAATAGTTTGATGATATATCCGAATTAATAAAAAATATATTGTTATCAATCATAGCTGCAAGCCATTCAATTAAATTTTTTGCATACTTTAATTTCTTTTTTTTAGTCAGACTTGCCTCTTCATCTTCAATCATTTCGGGTTTGCTATATTTTCCAACTATATTATTAAAATCCATCCCGATTAGATAGATCCCTTGCTTTGGTAGTAAAAATGATTTTAAGAAAAATAAAATTCTATCTCCATCAGTGAATCCTCCGGGATTAATAACATTTTCAACTGGTTCAACTTGAGAAGTTGCAATCAACTTTTTGAAGTTAATTATCTCATTTTTAAAATAATCTAACTTTTCTATATTATCTCCATGAGCATGAACGATATTAAATGTCGGATAATTAAAATCCTTTTTAGTTATACCATCTAAATCTGTGAAATTTACATCAACATGAATTTTCTTTTCACTAAGCAATCTAACAGCTCCATCCGCAGTTAAATTTAAACATTTATTAAATATTTTTATCCCAAAATCATTTAAAATGTGATTTACCGTATTTTCTAATGAAGGACCGCATCCATAAATCAAAATAGTCCTTTTACTTTGTATAAGATCTTTAAATGTAACTAAAACTGCTTCTATATCCCATCTTTGGCTCTTGTTCTTTAATAATTGACTTAAATAGTTCCGAGCAATAACATCCTTTTGGTAATCGAAATCAAAATCTTTAATTATCTTAAGATACCATGGTTTAAATTCAGAAAAAAAGTTAATTTTTTTTACTAATGAAGAAGCCATATTCATGCAAATAAATTTAGAATGAAATGAATAAAAAAATTTTATATTTCTGATATAATTAATTTTATCATACACTTAAATTCAACATAATAATTTTTCATAAAATCGTAAACGAGGAGTTTGAAAGAATATGGCTATTTGGTATACAAAAACCCATCAATGGTTTAATGACGCTAATGGTGAAGTAGGAGTTACTCCTTACGCTGCTGAAGCATTAGGAGAGATTTCCTTCGTAGATGTGGAAGCACTCGAAGGAGCTACAGTAGAACAAGTTAAAATGGATGGAGATGAACCTACTAGCGATCCATTAGATTGCACTGTAGAATCTAGTAAAGCAGTTGGAGATGTTTATAGTCCTGTTTCGGGAAAGGTAACTGCTGTAAACAGTGATCTGATGGATGAACCAGAAAAAATTAATGAAGATGCACTTTCTGCTTGGTTATTTAAGGTTGAACCATCAAACTGGGATTCTGAGAAAGCAAATTTATTAGATAAAGCCGCCTATGATGCCTTTATTGACACTTTAAAGTAGAGTAATTTATTAAATCTAAAATACTATAACTTTTTATTTTTTTTATACTTAAAATTGCGTTTAAATAAGAAAAAGATATTTACCTAATCCCTTTCATATTCAAACAAGAACTTTAAAACAAGATTAAACATTAAAAAGTGACTCTCCAAGCTTAATAGTTATCATTGCTTGTAACGCTGCAAAGGTAACTAGAACAAAGATGATTCCGATAACTAATATTCTTACAGCAATATTTTTATTATAAACATATTTTGATGCTTGGTATAACAAAACAAACCCTGTCGAGCATAAGAAAATTAAAATCGAAGCTACTATTCCTTCAATAATGAAAGAATCATGGATATTGGGATAAAGAAACATAGGTTCACCTGTATTAGGATTTCCTCCTAAAGCTGGAGGTTTTGTATAAATTAAATAAATAACTCCCATTTGGAGAAGAAATAATATAGCGTATATTATAATTACAGAAATCGATCTTCCTGGCATTGGCATGTCCATTTTAGGAAGTTTTAATTTTGGAAAAGCAATCTTAGGTCTTCTCAATGATTTTCCAAAGATCCAAGGAGTTTTTCCTCTAATCAATTCCAAGACCGTTTCTGAACCACTGATATCTTCTTTATTTGATTTAATTTTAGAATTTGCAGACTTTTTCATAACTCTATTATCTTCTAAGCTTTTGTTTATATTATAAATTTTTTTTCAATTTTAATTTTTATTAAATTATTAGATGTTGTTAGAATATTTATGTTAAATTATTTAGTAACTTTACCAAAAATTTCCAAATCTTTTCAACACTTTTAACTCTCAAACGTTCATTTGGAGAATGCCCCCCTAAAATATCTGGTCCAAACGAAAGTAATTCCATCTGTGGATAATAATACTTGAAGTAAGCACATTCCAAACCAGCATGTATTGCTTGAATCTTTACTTCTTCATTAAACAACTCTAAATAAACTTCATTTGCAATTTTTGAAATATTTGAATTAAAATTAGGCGACCAACCAGGATATCTAATATAATCATATGCCTTGTAATTTAGTTTCGAAAGATTTAATAAGCTAATCACTTTATCATGCAACACATCCTTATCATAATCAGTAAAACTTCTTTGGCTTAAAATAAATTTTATACAGTTCTCCTTTGTTTCTAGGGTGCCAAAGTTGGAAGAAGTATGAACTAAGTTATTTATTTTGGGATGAAATACAATTGGACCATTAGGTAGTAAATAAAAGATGTCAAGTACTTTACTCTGGACTTCTTTACTAAAGCATGTATTATCTGAGAAGTTGTCGAGCTTATCAAGTTTTACATCTATGTTTGGTTCTATTCCATCAAAAATCTTTCTAATTTCTATTATGTTTTTATTTAGTTCTTCAATTAAATTAGAAAAACTACTTTCCTTCATAAAGAAAATAGAATTTGCTTCTCTTGGGATTGCATTAGATAAATGTCCTCCATTTATAGAATTTATTTTTATACCGAACTTATTATTCAATTTCCAAAGAATTTGAGAGATTAGTTTTAATGCATTGGCTCTTCCTTTATTAATGTCTGTTCCTGAATGTCCTCCCATCAATCCTTTGATTGAAATTTTTACCGGTATATCATAATTGCTTTTTTGATCTAAAATACATCTGTCAATCTTTATTTCTACAGTATATCTATTCCCTCCTGCACATCCTATAGTAAATTTATTATCTTCTTCAGAATCCAAATTAAGTAAATACTTACCTTGAGCCATTCCTTTTTTCATTTGACTTGCACCTAATAAACCACCTTCTTCGTCGACAGTAAATAATAATTTTATATTAATAGGTCCAAGATTAAGTTCTGCGTTGCTTAATTTCTTCATAATTGCTAATTGATAAGCAATCCCCACCCCATTATCAGCACCTAAAGTTGTACCTTCAGCAGTTATCCATTTTTCGTTATTTAATTCGATTATTTTCAATTTTAAAGGATCTTTTGAGAAATCATGTTTTACTCCTTCATTCTTTTCACAAATTATATCCATATGACTCTGTAAAACAACAATTAAGTTTTTATCAGCTTGCTTCTGTT
>SMTZ1_10012230_pt1 | contig 12960 bp, 10 predicted proteins | sample DeeMarSWOR136_30_FD_25667 | JGI IMG/M metagenome (IMG submission 25667) | reverse complement strand
AGTAGAAGGGCTGGCTCAGAACAACCCTGCTAATGATCTGAAACCACCAAAAGTCATTAGGAAAGTCGTTTCTACGCTGTCAGATGAAGAAATAGGGGCCATACTCAACACTTTTAGTACATCACCCTCTGATGCCAGGAATCAGACCCTGTTTATGATTCTGCTTGATACCGGGCTAAGAATAGGAGAGCTTGTTAACTTGAAGATGGAAGATGTTCATATGGATGAGGGGTACCTGAAAGTAATGGGTAAAGGGGGAAAAGAGCGTATTGTTCCTATTGGAAACAATGCTCAAAGGGCATTGCAGCGCTACTTGTTCCGTTTCAGACCTAAGCTGGCCAATCCTGTTACTGATAGTGTATTCCTATCTGCTAGTGGTAAAGCTCTAACTGAGAATAGTATGAAGATACTTTCGCTACAAGGTTTCTGATTAATGGTGGTGATGTATTTAGCCTTCAACAGATACTGGGACATTCCACCCTGGAGATGGTACGGCACTATGTCAACCTTGCTTCAAGCCATATAGCGATACAGCACCAGAAATTCTCACCATTGGACCGCCTGAATATACGTAAATAGATACTAGATCAAACATGGGCTAGATAATTCTCATTCTAGCCCATGTCTATTTATAATTGAACAATGCCAGCGACACATTGGAGTAATTGCTTGCGCGGGTTAGATCAAAGAAGCTTGTCGGCCGCGTTATTCTACGATTGACAGGGGTGAGTCAAGGAGATAGGATTCAATAGACACAGAGAAGCAGGGCAGAGTGGACAACCAATGCAGGCTGAGTTGATCTACAACCCTTACGGGGGACAGTTTGTTGTCAGGCATGAACTGGAAGAAGTAGTTGCTTTCTTAAGCCACTACGGATGGTCTGTCTCCTGGCGAGAAACTGGTGAGCCTAAAGAAGCGATCAAGCTGGCTCGCCAGGCTGTCGAGAGAGGTGCCAAGGTCGTTATTGCTGCTGGCGGCGATGGTACCATCAACGAGGTTGCTAATGGATTATTGGGTAGTGATGCGGCACTGGGAGTGCTTCCTGTAGGGACCACCAACGTGTGGGCTCTGCAAATGGGTATCCCGGCGTTGAATCCAATATTTAAAAGCGCAAAAGTGGCAAAATTAGTGGCTGACTTGGAGGAACGAATTGCACGCCCGTTACCTGCTAATTATTATCGAAGGGTGCTCTTGGATGCTGCAAAAGTGTTGGTCGAAGGACATACTGTTGCTGTAGATGTGGGTGAGGTTTCTGGTCGCTATTTCTTACTATGGGCGGGTATTGGTCTGGATGCAGCGATTATAGAAAGTATATCACCGACGAATAAAAAGGCCTTGGGTTCCTGGGCTTACATATTACCTGTACTGGATACAACCCGCCGGTACTCTAGCACTGACATTTGTCTGAAATCAGATGGCAAAGTGATTAAGACCAACACGGCGCTAATTGTTGTTAGCAACATACAACTCTATGGGGGCTTGTTTGCGATTGGGGCTAATGCTCGGGTAAACGATGGCAAGTTAGATGTGTGTATTTTCAAAGGAGCTGGTTTCTTCACCTTTGTTCAGCACGCTCTGAAAGTGCTCTCTTATCAGCACCTCCGAGACCCAAAGATCGAATACTACCAATGTAGCAAAACAGTAATAGAGGCAACCAGCGTCCTGCCAGTCCATGTGGACGGTGAAGCTTTTACAGAGACCCCGGTGACTATTTGCACTTTACCTTCAGCCCTTAAGGTCATCGTACCGAAAAAGACGCCCGGGAATTTGTTCAGTCCGTAATCAGCTGTGAGCCATAACACACAATGCTATTTTGTGCAGTTGAAATAACACCTCGCAATTTGTTTATTTCCTTATAACAAATTGCTATAGCTATAATGTAGTCCATTACACCTGAAAACTCAGTATCCCTAACTTAAAGAGTGGCACCCTTTATGGGGGCAGGTCACCTACAGATAATCGGAAGGTCCACTGTAACTAATAGGTTTGGGATTTCTATCACGTAGTCAATATAAGGGTAACTGTCCTGACTTTTGAAGGAAAGTCGCCTGATGATAACTCACCTATTACTGTTACCCCTTCAAGTAGGATATATCCTACAGAATATTAGGAATTATCTGATTCCAGCTAGTCACTATACTTTACGATAATTATAGTAGGTTGGTTATTAAATTCTGGTTTACAACATCATTACGTAATCAGGGAAATAGATGAAATCGAAAGAAGACAACGGATACCGGTTCCTCCTTTTTTGTGGCGTATTAGCACCCATAATAATGGGGGTGGTAATAATAGTCGTCGGGCAGTTGACATCAGACTATAACCAGGTCTCAGATAGCATAAGCCTGATGGGAACGGCGGACAAACCTTACGCCTGGTTCCTGCATGGTGGGTACTATATTTACGGCATATTAATGGGTATTGCTGCCTACGGACTGAGCCGCACTATCGGTCCAGCACCCAATACGAATAGCTTAGCCATACTATTAGGCATCCATGCCTTCGGTACGGTATTACTAGCAGTCTTCCCGGACAGTATAGACTCCACTCTCAAGCACGTTGTACATGATATCATGTCAACAATTTCCTATTTACCCCTATTAATAGGAATATTCGTTACCCGTAGTATTGCCCGCACTGAGATAACACTGAGAGTAGTGGGAATTCTGGGAATATTCATCATCACCATTAACCTCCCCATGCCGGTCATTAATATGTTTAGCCCTTTGGCAGTAATTGGCGGTCTGCTGCAGAGGGTTCTAGCTGGCTGTACGTACTTCTGGATCATGCTTATGTTCTTACTGCTTTATAGAAAACGGCGGTCAATTGAATGCCTAATAGATAGTATTGAAATGTCCTATCCTGCTTTGCCAAGAGAAGGCGTACTGTTTAACCAGTCTCAAGAGTAGGAACACCCAACAAAAATACAGGACTTTCACAGACGAGGACTACCGGAAATATTTGTAGGAGGTGATAAGATGAAGCAATTAAGACTGATAAATGCCGTTATTATTTTTATGCTGATAGCGGTAATGTCTGTTGGTTGCGCTGCACCAAATTCGGACCCGGCTCTAACTACTTCACCATCCAGTAAACAAATACAAGCCGAAGAATCTGTTGAATTGCAGCCAAGAGGTAATGGTACCGTGGAGTTAGTTACAGCCCCGGTACATGACGGTGCCTACTCGGCGAAACTGGCCATACCTGAGGTCTATAACTTTGGTGATGCGGCTCGTATCGCAGTTCCCTTGGACGGTGTCACACTGAACGATATTACCAGCCTGTCTTTCTGGTGTTATGTTGATACGGATACACCGGTGAACCCCGACAGCAGATACTGGGTGCCCTATATAACCTTTGAGCTCGATACGGATGGTGAACCAGGTTGTGATACATGGGTTATTGGTGGGGGCGGGGTCGCCCCTCAGAGTTCAGGCGTATGGTTTGAAAACACCATGGAGAGTGACTGGCTATTTCATGTGTCTAGTGTCTTCGCTGATTACGTAAGCCCATATCCGTTGAGTGATATGGGTATCCTTACAGAAATCAAAGCGGTAATGGGGCCTGATGATGAGACATTTCTCGGTGATTGCCCCGTCTCGAAAATCAGACTGGCCATTGGCAATTGGGGCCCTGGAGGACCTGTGGGCCCGGTGATATGCTACGTCGACCACTTGGTGTGTAATACAGAATTAGTGTTCTAGTTCCAGATTGGCAGAAATGGTCAGATAGGGATCACTTACCACAAAACCAGCCTCAGGGGTAAGAAACATCCTACAAATGATTCAGACTTCTCCGACTTACAAACCCTTATCGGCCATTGGATAATGAAGGCAAATTCCAGAATAAAAGGCAGATGGTCTAAAGGAGGGTGCAATGAGGATGATGGTAGATACCCTTAGTACCCAAAAACCGGAGCTAAATGGCAGTGAACTCAGAGAGATGTTTGGTTTAGCCACAGAATGGCTAGAGAAAAATGCTGGTGATATTGACGCTCTTAATGTTTTTCCGGTTCCTGACGGTGATACAGGCACCAATATGCTACTCACCATGCGGTCGGTAATGAGTGAAGCAGAACTGGCCCCCGGGGTAACAGCCTCGGATATCGCCCAGTCAATGGCCAGAGGTGCTCTGATGGGAGCCAGGGGCAACAGTGGTGTTATCCTGTCCCAGATATTCAAGGGCTTTGCTGCGGGTTTGGCTGGCAGGGATTCGTTCGGCCCTAAAGAGCTGGCTGACGCCCTAGAAAAGGCTTCTCTGGCTGCTTATACGGCACTATCCAAGCCACGGGAGGGTACGATGCTGACCGTAATAAAGGATGTGGCATTCGCCGCCAGGAGCGGTGCTGTCCGGAATGGCCATGACATCGTTGCTTTTATGGAAAGGGTGGTCGAGGAGGCCGGGGACTCGGTGGCAAGAACCCCGCAGTTACTAGATGTTCTAAAGGATGCCGGGGTAGTGGATGCTGGCAAGGGGCCGGTTCCCGGTGATGAAAGGGCTTACGGGTATTGTACCGAGATGATTATCAGGGGCAATGATTTAAGACAGGACCAAATCAGGCGCTGGGTGGAGAGCCAGGGCGAATCGGTTATCGTTGTTGGTGATAAAGACACGGTTAAGGTCCACGTCCACACACACCACCCCGGTACAATTATTGAATTTGCTATTTCCCTGGGTACGGTGCACGACCTTAAAATCCAGAATATGGATGACCAGCACGAAGATTTTCTGCAAATACCCGGAAAACCGGAAAAAGCCAGCGGTATCGCTATCGTTGCCGTGGTTGCCGGAGAAGGATTGCAGGAGGTTTTTTACAGTCTGGGTACAACAGCCATCATCGCAGGTGGACAGACCATGAACCCGAGCTGTTCCGATATATTGCAGGCAATCAATTCAATTTCATCTGAAGAGGTAATCGTGTTGCCCAATAATAAAAATGTTATTCCAGCGGCCAGACAGGCTGCCGGAGTTGCCGTTAAAACAGTAAAGGTGCTGCCGACACGGTCAATCCCGCAGGGACTATCAGCCCTACTTGGCTTTAATAGTGAGGCAAATCTGGAGGAGAACATGACAGGTATGTCAAGGCTCCAGAAGGAGGTAAGGTCAATTGAAATCACCAGCGCTATCAGAAATGCCCGAGTGAATGGATTGTCAATAAAAGAGGGCGATTATATCGGGCTTATTGACGGGGATATGAAAATAACCTGTGATACCCCCCAACAGGCCGTCTTTGATTCTCTGGAGGAAGTGGATGCCGAAGACGCCGGGATAATCAGTCTGTTCTACGGAAACCGGGTAGAAGATAATGAAGCAGCTGAACTGGGGGATGCATTAAGAAATAGATACCCGGGACTGGAGGTTGAATTAATCAGGGGTTCTCAACCTCACTATTCCTACATTATCTCAGTCGAAAAATAGGAAACCTGATAAGATGAAGGAGAACGTTCTAAAGGGGAGAGAGAAATGATAAGCGCATCAACACCGCAGCGGAATGGCCAAACAAGAACAGGTGTTTTGCAGCCTGCAGATATCCTGCTCCTTCATACCCGGCGTAGTCTGTGGGGGTGGCTCATCCGTTGCGGTACCCACTGTTACTGGAACCATGCGTTGATGGTCTACCGGGTAGAAGGTAGCGGTCAGGACTACGATAATATCCTGGTCATAGATGCCAAGACGGATGGTTCCATAGTACTTAACAGGTGCAGTGAATATTTAAAAGAGTCCGATAAATATGATATAGCCGTGAAAAGGCTCAGTGCTGACTGGTTTAATAATGGTAGCCGAGACTCTGCTCTCGACCTGCGCAACCGCATATGCCGCACTGCTGTTGATGAAGTGCAGTTCACAATCAGTACGCGGTTAATGAGTATTATTAAACAGGTTATCAGACAGTTTACTGTTATCTGGCGCTTCCTGAGACGCAAAGTGAATAAAGCCTGCAAACAGCATAGGCTCCCTTGGAGTACCCGCCCGTCACAGTTTAGAGCCTTCACCTGCGGGGGTTTCGTCCAGTGGTGCTATTATATGGGCGTTTTAAAGGCAATCGGGGAAAAGGGTAGAGACCAGGACAGGCTCAATGATGTTATCTTCAATCCACGGCTCGAAGAAGAGCCCACGCCATTTGGATTACTTACCACCACACCGGCCGACTTGGCCAATTCCGATAAATTGTCATGGGAATATGTCCTCATAAATGGGGCACTGAAAAAAGTCTCAGGCAGTGATAATTCAGCACTAGCAGCAGTTCCACTATAAACACCTGTTAAAGACCGAGCTATGAATAATAATGACAAACTGGCCAGAGCAGCTGACAATAGATTGGTTAGAATTGAAGATATACCAATATCCGACCAAAAAAGATACCGACTGCCGTTACTCCTCCGTCTGGCCAGACAGGTAGCCACCTTATCTCCTGAATGCGAGATATGCCGGAGCCTGCAGCTACAAATTGCGCAACTTGGAGCCGACCTGACGTACCGGCCACCAATGAGCCGTCAGAGCTTTGAAGACTATCTGTTGGTGATGAAAAGCATTGCCACGCATTTAAGACGTTCTCATGGGCTGGTGGATAAAAGATACTATGTTAAACGGTATGTCCTTATTAGTTTTACCTTCGGAATAATGTTGGTGCTACTCGGATTGATCCTTTTAAGCTTCGGTGTCACACTGCTGACGTTGAATATTACCCTGATAGCTTTAATTACCCGGGTAGTGTTCAGTTATACGATTGGCTATTTCATGGATAGAAGAACCAGAAAACGGGGCAGGGTAATCTAGCTAATAGAGACCACAGGGTTAGAATACAAACCTGATGAGAAAGGTAAGTGTGATGTAGGTAATAATGGCCAGAACCCCGATAACGATAATAACTGCCTTCCTCTGGCGCCATATTTCCTTTACCGTACCTATCAATGGAGCTGTCCTGATATTGAACTCGCTAATTATCAGTTTCTCGCGGGCAGAAAAACTGTTGCGGATAATTCCCTGTTCAATTGCGTAACGTATTAACTGGGCATCGTTATCCAGCTTCAGTTTAGTTAATATCCGTGAATGATAAGTGCTTACCGTCTTAATTGACAGAGACATATCATCAGCGATCTGCTTAACTCTCCGCCCCGAAGCCAGGGAGACCATAACTTCATATTCCCGGTCTGACAGGATATCAAGCAACGATGTGTCTCGGTTGGTTGGAGTATCTGTCATTATTTCTGCCAGTAAGGGTGAGATGTATCTACGCCCGTGGGATACCCTGTTAAGTGCATAGGCAAGTTCATCGGAAGCGCTAGCTTTGATCAGAATGCCTGAAGCACCTGCCCTGAGTAATCTACCGCAGTACTGCTCTTCATCCATATTGCTTAATATCAGAACTGGCAGTTGAGGTTTTTCAGCCTTGATTTGTTTAAGCAATTCTATGGAGTCAATGGTGGATAGAGTAAGCCCCAATAACACCACGTCATGAGCGTTACTCTGGATTAATTTAAGTGTTTCATCACCAGAGCAGGTCGCTACAGTAGCTACAGGGTCCTGGAGATTTTCTATGAAATGTTGTAAAACCTGCCGGACAATAAGATAGTCATCAACCACCAATACTCGCATCTTACTATTGCCCCATTATCAGGCGGTTAGGTGATGGCCAGTATAGTTCAGTTATAGGATGCTGTCAATGAAATCAGTAGCCTATATGCGAGTAAAAGATTATGAAGGTTAATAACTTGGTTATAGTCTCTACTAATAAAGACCTACGCCCCCAGGGTTTCCTTCCGCCTCAGCGCCCTCTCCAGTAGAACGGCTGTATCATCATCTCGTGGAACTCGCCGATGGCGAAGTCCAAATGCACCAGCGTTTATCCTAAAAGTGGATAAACCTTCACCCCTTAACAATGAAGTCTGTGATGGCCTTCTGATAGCGTTGATAGAGATAACCGCTGGCTACTAAGAGAATCCCCAGGCTGATAAAAGCGATAATCTGGTATACTGCATCTAGGACCCAAACGTCGTAGGCGAAGACCTTGACTATAGGGATAGCAAGTAGACCAAGAGCTGCCAGCCGTACTGGCCGTAACCGTCTGGTTATACCTACAAACAGAAGAATCGCAGCATAAACAGCCCAAAGGGAAGTAAGTGAAAGGTTGCGGGCGCTCTGTAGTCCAACACCCATAGGCTCAGTTAATTCCCAAGGTGCAAGGGTAGCGAGTTGTTTAGAGAAATGACCCCACACCTCAACGCTTAGAAGCCAGATAGAGAAGAAGTTGGCGGCCACCAGAAACACAGGATAGACAGACCATATCTTCTCTTCCCATTCCTGTAGGATATTTTTTTGTCGCCATAAAAGGTAGCCAGTAAGGGATATGGCGATTATACTGATAAGGAAAGACAAAAAACGTTCGTTAAGTACTGGCGTGAATGTACGTAGATCCACCGTAGTGTCAAAGAACAGTAGACGAATAGCCACCGCCGCAAACACACCATAGCCATATATACGGAACTGAGGCACATGAAGCCTTAATGATCCCCACACGAGCAGTGTTCCCTGGGTAGCCCAAGCAATTGTCGTCCATATGCTGTTCCCAAGCTCGGTATGCATGGCCACCGTGAAAAATAAACTGGCTGTTATCAGGAAAATTGGGTAAACGGACCACCAGGAAGTTTGTTCTGTTTCTGAGAGGATATTCCTCTCTCTCCAGAGTAGATAGCCGGCGAAATAAGTAGAAATGATACTGATTAGGAAGGCTAGGAAACGCTCATTGAGGAACGGTTGGGCTGCAGGTAGGTGCATTCCGGCATCAATGAAAAGCAGACGCACGACCATGATAATGTAGACTGCATAGCTGAAAAAGCGGAGTAAAGGCATCCGGAGTCTTAATGAGAGCCACAAAAGGATGGTGGCCTGAGCAGCCCAGGCTATTGTTGTCCATGCTCTGTCTCCTAATTGGACGGGTATGGCTACTGTGAGGAAGACCAGAGCGGTACCTAGGGCAAAAAGGGAGAGTCTGACATTTTCAGTACCTCTTCTGATAACACCATAGGCTAAGCCGCCGTAAAAGAGCGCTAGCAGGAGGGAAAAACCGCCAATCCATGCACGCAAATCGTCCCAGAGCAACGCATAGCTAATCCCGAAATAGGAAGTGGCATTGACAACCATGAGGGTATAGTCGAAGGCTTGGGAAACTCGGCGCCAGACTATGTGATAGAGAGTCGTTGCACCTACAAAGATTAAGAAAATCAGTGTCAGGTTTACCATAGAGGTGAGAAGGCCGACTTCGTCACCAAACCGATCGTGCCATACTCCAAACACAGCCAACGAACCAAGGAGTGACAGGAGGGTGAACCAGCGCCAGTTCCGAAAGGTAGATAACCAGAGGACACCGATGTCGACCACCATTATATAAACCAAGAGCCAGAAGCTCTGGCCAGCTTGAACAGCACCGGTACCGGATACTCCAACCGCAGAGACCGCAAGTATGAAAGGGGCGATGAAGGCTCCGATGATGCTTATTATAGCCAGTGCCATGGCATTGTAGCGAAGAGAAAGTAATGCTGAGGCTACGCTGATTACCAGCAGTAAGCCGATTGCCAGATAAAAGCCGATTAAACCAAAGAAAGCAAAAGCAGCAAAGATAGAGAGATACAGTAGAGCGATGCCACCTCCACTGATGGCTTGGGCGAAGATAGGGTAGCGTATATGCCAGTAGTGGCCACCTCCTACCATGCCCAAGCCAGCTACAGTGCCCAAAATAACTCGGGCGGTAGGACCAAGCCAGTTTTGTTCAAAGGCATATTTAAGGAAGAAGCCCATACCGATGATCAGGAGGAAAACACCTATTCTAGCCAGCCAGTTTCCGCCCAGAATCTGCTCCCACTCCTGTTCGATAGCTGTAGGTGGACGGGGTTTCCTCACCGGGGTAGTTGGAACTTCGCTGACGGGACTCTCCCGGCGCTCAGTAATCGTAGCCTGCACGGCTGGGGTAGCGGGTATTGGCTCTGGTGTAGGGGTAGGTACCTCCTTCAGTCCCTCTATGGTAGCTAGGCGGTTATTCATCAAGTCTATAAGAGTACTCAGACGGCTCACCTCTTGACGTAGCTCTTGCACTTGTTCTGTAAGGGTACCTATGTCAGCATCTAATGTTTCCAGGGGCTGTTTTGATTCAAGTACCGGGAGAAGAGCCCCACAGAAGATACAGAAGCGATTAGTTGGCTCATTGTCTTGCTGGCAGTTAGGGCACTGCATAACCCTTTCCTCTTCTACTCCCGCGATTTCGCCTTTGATACTTTTATTACGTAGGTGCTACCAATCTTATCATGCCAGCCCTGTTTCTTTGGATCCCCTGCGATCCAAAAAAAGCCCAGACAAAATGTAAAAGCAGAGATAAACTTACCTAATATCTCCCGTAGAGCGGCGACACCTAATCCGGGTTTGTCCCCTTGAACATTCACTACTTTAATACCAACGGCCATCTTGCCGAGAGTCTGCCCCTTGAGCCCTGTAAGGAGCCAGTAGTATAGCAATACAAATAATAACGATGGCAGGTACAAGAATACAGGGAACAGAAAGTTTAAGGAGCGGAGTGCCATGAAGATCAACCAAACTACAACTGCATCGACGATTCCTGCACCAAAACGTATCCAGAAACCTGCATATTCAGCAGCCACCCATGGTGGTACTGGGGAAACGCCAGGCGTTACTACATCCGATTTATCAAGCAGAGGTGGAGATGGCTCCACTGTGGTGGTCAGAGTAGCACCGCAATTACCACAGAAGCGTGCTTCATGAGGATTATTATGCCCGCATACCTTACATTGTACCGGTACTTTCAACTCTATACCTCTATTATTCGTAATCTTATCAAGAGGTCCCTTTGTGCCTAAGACACAGATATGATTACGAATAGTGTTATAATTATTAATATATTGGGATTATAGATAAGCTAGCCTGTTCAACTCCACTTCTCTACGGTTCTCATAACCACAGCTTGGGCAATTCATGAGGAATCTCCCTCCATGCTGAATACACCTCAGAAGTCTACGACTGTCGTATGTGAATGTCAAGGCATTTTAAACAAAAAGGTTTCCCAGGAGGTATATAAATATTTTCAAAAGAATAGCTGGTTACACAAACTCACATAGAGATGAATGCTATACCATAATAGAAAACCAGAATGCCTGCCCCTACTAAAGCCTAGAAGTATGTGTAAATGAGTATGTAGAACACAACTCCTTCCACCTTATGCGGTAATGGTCAATTCCACGTTTCGTATACATAGCCCAACGAAGTGTTGATTAGAGACCCAAAATAATTACCGCTACGCTATTGCGTCCTTCAACAGCGTTTGACCCTTAATAAACCAAGAAACCCCGAATGCCCAGATCATCAATGATTCGAGCCAGAAGACAGGCCTGATGTTAGCGATGGCTGTATCTTCCAAGAGCCAGGTGTACAATCCGGTCAAGATTAAGCACACCAGCATTAACAAACCACAGGCTACATAGACTCTATTCCTTATCCTCTTTTGAGGTGTCTGGTAGTTACCCGACTTTGTGAAAAGGAATAATGAAAAGAAAGACAACACCAGAAATAAGCCAGCTGCAGATGAGAAGTGCACGATGCTCTCCCACCCCTGGGGTTTGTTGGGAAAGAACGCCACACCCAATGCGAACAAGCACGCCAGGTATCCAGCGATATCATCCTTACGCTCATAACCTTTATAAGCAAACAGAAAAAGACCAATAACGCATAAAGTTCCTACTAAAGCGTCCCGCGTTCTCAGGTGATAGTAGTCGCTGATAGAATCTTGAAGCTCCATAGACCACCCTGATAGAGCGAACCCCCACACCATCAACACAAAGGGTAGGGCGACACCCAAGATGCCCAAAACCCTTCGAAGCGTTAAGTGCGAAACTAATAAACGCCCCTTCGTTCCTTCGTGGTTCATGAAATACTTCACCTCCCCATAATGGGATACTTATTATTAATATAATACATGAGATTGGTACTATAACAGCAGAAGAAGCTCATAAGCAAGTAAGTTAGCGCATTGATCCTGATTAGGTTGCTTGGTTCACACAACCAATTGCAGGTAGATAGAGTTAAACTAACGGGCCCGCTGCTTGTTCTTGGGGATGAATGTCAAACCAAAATAAAAATAAGCGTTATACATAATACCCTTTTTAGGCCCCAGTTATTTGATATTTTGTCTTAGAAATACTAAAATCAGGGTGTCGGTTGACCTAGTGTCCTGACACCCTGATTCTCTTAAAATATCCCCAGTAGGGAAGGCCTTCCAGCTTTGGTAGGCCGTGCAGGTCTCGAACCTGCGACACCCTGATTAAAAGTCAGGTGCTCTGCCAACTGAGCTAACGGCCCACATACCAAGGTCAGTTTATCAAATTTCATGCTATCCAGCAACTCACCTGTCAGGCTACCTACGGCAGCCATAATACCATTCGTTCAACCTTTACAAGCACCTTATCAATACTGTATTCTAGCTTTAAAAACCAAGGCAGGAACAACCGTTGTACCAGGCACCGCGTGGAACCTTTGACATTCTACCCCAGGAACAGGCATATTGGCGCTACGTAGAGCAAAATGCGTTCAATGTCTGTCAACTCTATGGCTATGAGCGTATTGATACCCCTGCCTTCGAGGATGCCGGGTTATTTATTCGGAGTGTGGGGGAGGGGACTGATATTGTAGATAAGGAAATGTATGTCTTCGAAGATAGGGGTGGCAACAAATTGGCCCTGATACCGGAGGGAACTGCAGCAATATGCCGGGCTTATGTAGAACATGGTATGCACAACTTACCGCAACCGGTAAAGCTCTACTATATTGCTTCCACTTTCCGATACGAGAGACCCCAGGCTGGTAGATACCGGCAGCACCACCAGTTTGGTTGCGAGGCTTTTGGCGATGATAACCCTGCCCTTGATGCTGAGGTTATTGCACTGGCCTGGCAATTCTACG
>SMTZ1_10005291_pt1 | contig 12962 bp, 9 predicted proteins | sample DeeMarSWOR136_30_FD_25667 | JGI IMG/M metagenome (IMG submission 25667) | reverse complement strand
GGAAAAATAAAAATTCTAAAGATTTTAACCCTTTATGATGAATTAAACATCTCTGAGATCGTACGAAAAGCGCAACTTAACCATGCCACCGTTACTCAACATCTTGATTACTTTAAATCCATCGGAATCGTGGAAGAAAAAGCATTTGGACGAATAAAAATCTATCAGTTAACGGATGATATAAAAGTTAGAGTCATTCGTGAATTAATAGAATTCTGGGAACGATCAGAGTCCTCATCCGCATTGATAAAATGACAATGCTGCAATTTATGAACAAAAAGCTTTCCAGCATTAGAAATTAATTATTTTTTCCTTTTAATGAACAGTAGTCTTAGGTATGAAATGCTATTGGCTTCAAAGAAAATTGTGGTGCTTAAATAGTATATATTATACTTTTTAACGAATAAGAGTGAGTTCGTGGACTTTATAGCCGAAAATTGATGAAGATCTATTTCAATGAGGCGTTAAATTGTGAGAGCTATAATAAAGGAAGAAGACATCGATTTAGAGACCTATCAATTCTTACGAGAATGTGGCATCACAGCTGTAATTTTACTAAAATTTGATTTTGCAATGGGACCATATATTGCTTTTAAAAGCGTGTATGAACAAAATGTAAATAGTATAAGAGCCCTAGAAGATCCTGAATATCTTGCACAATTTTATGTTGGCATTTCAGGTACTGAAATGGATACTCTCGAAAAAAATGAAGAACGAATCGTTATTGCTCGCCAAAAACACGCTATAGACTCCACACAAGTTACTGATGTTTTACTTCTTTGCTTAGACAATGAAATATCAACTTCTTCGGCTATTACCTTTGCTAAAGAACTAATAACTAATTCGAATGCTGAACCTCATCGCCTTGAAGAGTTACTAATACAACTTAAAGAAACTTCACCGGATTTGGAATTTCAATTGAAAAATCATCCTCAGATGATGCCTTTAGAACTACAAAGCTCTAATAGAGTTCAAAAATTGAATAAATTAACACATTTTAAAAAACTTGTAACCAAGCCTTTGGATTTATTTCAAAAAAGAGAACTTAATGAAATCGAACTCAAGTTCCCTAAATTACGTAAATCTATGTTCTTCATTCGAATACCTTTTGAGGATCTAAATATTACACGTTTTCTTGAAAATCTTCTCGCTCGTATTTCAATAGAGAAAGATACTGTCTTTTCCATTGAAATGAACCAAATTAATACGAGATTCTATTTAGTTGTGACATTAGTCTTACCACACAATCAAAGAAATTTCATAGAACGCTTAGCTGGCAGTTTGAATATGAGAGGCTTTTCCATCTCACTTTTAAAAGAAAAAGATTTAGAAAAACATTGGATTGCACCCTTGGGGATCACAAGCGGTACATCAATTCGAATCTCACTAAAACACAAAAACTTTATTCAAGTACTTAATTCACCACAACGTTTTATCTCCTTATATGAAAGCAAGACAATACTACCACTCACCTTAGCAACACTAGCACAAATTCAAGAATCTATATGCACTACTATACTCTGTAGAGGTTTAAAGAAGAATAAGACCTGTGTTGAAATACTATTAGCAAAAATACACTCGTCTAAGGCAGAGATCGATCAATTTGAACTGCCTAAAGAATTCTCTGGGTATTTTATGAAAGTAAAAGGTAGACGAGCATTAACAGACAAAGTAAAGGCCCTATTATTAAGAGAATGTTCGAAAGGTATTAAACTCTCATTAAAAGAATTATATGAATTCTTTCTAGGTATAGATTTAGTAAATATTCAAAAACTGGCTAATTAAATTTTAAAGAATTGCTTCTAGATTAGCCAGAAAGGATGATCCTCTCTACTTGTTTTTCTTTAGATAATTCGGTAAACAAACTAGAAAAGTGTTCCTGGGCAGTTTTTAGTTCCTCAAATTCATAGAAATCATTGATTTTTGTTTCTTCAGAAATAAAGAGAAAGTATTTCTCACCACAGCCTCGAATCAAACACAAAAAAGTGTCTTCACCGAAGCAGAAACTCTGAATTAATTCCCATCTGCACCCACTAGAGACTTTTTTTACCAGTGTTTCTACTACCATTAAACGTCCCCTCCTTCACCCATGGCAGTCTTATGTGTTGTTTTACAACATTCCATGCTTGATTTATTGCAGAGACATTCGAAGGGCTCCACAAATTCATCTGCAGTGCATTCTGCACAAGTAGTTGATTTTACAGTATTTGTTATTCTTCTGACATATTCTTTTGAGTAAGAAGGCATGCTTTCATACAAATTTGGATAATTCAATAGGTTATGTGAGCGGATTGCTTCCTCATCGACACTGCTACTCTTAAAATCGTTTGTACGTATACGTGTTGGATGCTTCAATGTAGGTGAAAAAATCAGACATTCCTGTGGTCTTATACGCTTCAGATAGTTAACTTGTCTCTCGTCTAAATTCATGTATTTTTGAAGTAATTCTGCATCTTTTGTCAATTGAAATGAAATGATAGTGTAACTATTGGCTAGACTGTTCTCAGCGAAAAGAGGACGTGTCCCTACGAAGACGAAACCAACTCCATATGCTCGTAATATTATGCTAAGATCTTCAGTTGGTGTTGCATCAATGCTCGTCTGTTTTCTATATAACTCAGGAACAAGAAACTGACATTCCTCTACCACAATTAAGTTGTGTAACTGATGCTGAAGCCCTCGCTTAATGGAATAAGCCCCATATAAGCGCACTAAAATATTCATTAAAAACCTAATGTCATCCTTTGGAACGCGTTGAGACTGAAGGAAACCTAAATCAATAATAACCTTCTTTTGAATGAGTTCATCAAAAGATATATTCGATCTACTTACATCAAAGATTTCTTTTAGTACACCTCGAATAAACTTGTTTAGACGATTATGCAATGCAGTAACTGTCTTCTCCAAATATGAAAACTTGTTCTTGTATTGTATCGCATAGTAATCAAGCGCTTTCAGAAAGCCTTTAAATCCGTTGAGGCGTGCTGTTGGATCCGCAATATACTCATCAAGAACGTCTTTAAGTACGCGCTCCATTTGTACTGAAAGATCAATATCCTGTTGAAACATGGTAGAATAAACTTCACGTATGAGGGAAAATACTCTGTCTGCATGCTCTTCAGGCGAAAACCCGCAAGGATCGAAAATATTTATCTGCAATGGAGCATATTCTGAACCTGGAGCAAATATAAGGATATCATTAAGTATCTCACGTGGAAATAGAGGAAGCAATTGTGTGTATTCAGATTTGTAATCAAAAATAATCCAGTCAATCAGTGGGAATTCACTTGAGAGCTCTAGAATAATATTTTTCGTAAGACACGTTTTCCCACTTCCGATCAACCCAATAACTGTTGTATTGCGTCTAAAATCTTCAATTTTAACTTTCAAAGGCTGTAAAATCTTATCCCTAGAAATAACATGCCCAATTTCTATTCCTTCAACTATGTCAGTCACTTCAAGGGGTATCTCAAATTCTGGAATATAATTGCTATCTATTCCACGTACTGGTTTCTCTGGTAGATTTGTAAACGGCGATAGGTGAAATATATTCATCTTTGTTTCATTTTCTATCGATAATTTCATTCCAGCACGTTTATATGCACGTTTAAGTTTTCTACCTTCTAAAATAAACGTTTTAATACCATAATGTACCCCTGAATAAATAGTATTTAGTGAATTTTCAATGTCTAAAGTCACACGCCTACATATTTCTTCATCTTTTGCAGAAACTAAGACATAAGTCGAAACTTTAGTAAACCCAGGTTGCATTTCATTCAGATATTCTAAAGATCCCTGCTTTTTATGGCTTTTAAAAAAGTTAACGGGCTCATTAATTAAAGCAGTGTCGTTACTATCCGTTATTAGTTGTTCTAATTCTTTTTCACTAATATTAAAACCCTTGAAATTTGTCACGAATTTTATTTCTGCCTGTAAACTAAGACAATGTCTGATAAATTGGTCATGTTGTGTTATTTCCCTGTGCAGTTTTTGCTCAGGTTGACCTTCAACAGCAATAATAGAAACATAACGAATATCGTAAGATGATATTATTTGTGAGATTCCCTGAACATAAAGCACCGATCTATCTTGTCCATATCTTGAGAATTTAGGTAGTACTGTAAACGCGGATAATTCTTTTTCAGATACTATCTCGCTTTCAACCTCAAATGTAAGCGATTCAAGACTACCTTTCATGCGATTAAGAGCGGATTGAGCTGCTTCTATTGCTGTATTTTCCCTTCGACCTGTTCCAAAAACATATCGTCGTATCTTGATGATTCCTCCTTCTTGTATAGAAATCTCATGTGCACCTTGTTTGCACTTCTTTAGGTATGCTGAGATATCTTCATTTTCATATTTTTGAAAATTTGTGCTTTTTGAAACATCTTGGAATATAGAGGGACGCTGTGCATAGTTCATAACTTCCCTTGACAGACTTTTGATTTCTAACGCTTGAATTACAAAATATCTGTCCTGAAACATAAAGAAAGCAACAATACCAAATAGCCACATAAATTTACATATAAAACCAGGCAATGGAAGTTTTCGCTGGAAAACGATTCTATTTGAACCAAGTGAATAAAATTCGTATTCTGAAAAGATACGAACACCAAAAACACTGATAAGAGCAAAAAGGACGGAAGTAATAACGAATGGATAATCGAAAACTTTGGTTCCTAAACTTAATGATGCAAAATGAAATTGAGGAAGTCTATTCTTGAAAATGAAATAGTTTAGAAAATAGATAGCAACACTTGAACAAAAAGTGAAAAAAAGCATATAGATAATGATCGCCTCCATTTTCTCCTTAAACAAACCCTCTGAAAACCTTGAGTGTTTTGATACAACGTATATTGCGGAGAAGAAGCAGAAAATTACTATAATGAACAAATGTACGATGTTGATGAACATTTAATAAGCCTCAAGACCTTCGACTAAAGAAAAAAGAGTTAAAGATTTCAAAAGGCAAAGACATTTGCATATCTCCTCAAAAAAGCATTTTATCATGGCCATTGTCCGCCTGAATGTAATAATTAACTCTCATAAAATGTTACTATGTTTTAGCGTTTCAGATACTGAATTTTAAGGAAATATAAAAGATCAGCGACTTTTTTATAAACAAGGATTATTTTAAAAAGAAAATGAGTTATCTAGAGCTCAAAGGAAGTTTATGGAGTCCTCAGCGAAAGTATTAACCATCATAAAATTTGAAGAATTACTGTAACCATATTGAACACGAATTTCGTGAAAAATCGAGGGGCTTAATAATATACTCTAATTATTATCTTCAGTTAAAGCTGAGGACAGGAAATGAGATATCTAAACGCAGTATTAGGATTGATCCTTCATGGAGTAATTATAATACTTGCTTATATACCGTTATTTGTACGATGTCTCAATTTGGGGTTCCGTGACACCTATCCTGTACTTATCCTTTTTTGGCTTCTATCTCTCAATGAGTTATTGTTGGCTATAACTCCACCTTCAGTTTTAGTCTTGCCAGTATGCTTGTTTTCATTTAGTATGGTCATTGGCTTTTTTTTCACTCATATTTTTCCATGGGTTTATCCTTTTCTTGTATTTGGATTCATTCTTTTTGTACTGGGACTTCTCCTTCAGTTTTTGATAACCTTAATTTGATCTGAAAGAATTACAAAAGTCGTGAGGTTTTTATATCTACATGCATGTAGCTTGTAAAGATTTTACAAATAAGAAACCTCTATTATGGGAATTCTTAAGGAGACTAAATACATAGAGGAAGGTGTGTTAAATGATAAAGAAGTTTTTTCAGAATAAACGAGGTTCTCCTTTGATTGAAGAGGTAATGTTAATCGGAATGGCCATTCTTATGTTTGCACTGGTAATCAGTTTGATATTTGATATCTTTAATTGGACTGGTGCATCAACCTCCGAACTCTATCAAGAACTGGCCAATCTTTGGAGTGAGTTTCGTTGATAAAAATATTGTCTAAGGACAATATCTTCCAGTTCATGTTATTAAGGATCTAGGGATTTAACTATTATTAACCAGATTTCTTAGAACTGTATGCAATATACCGCCGTTACAGTAATATTCCACCTCAATAGGCGTGTCTAATCTTATAAGAACTTGAAATTTTATCTCATTTGCCTTCTTATCCTTAGCAATAACAGTTAACTCTCCTTTTGGCTCAATGTTCCTGATACCTAAAATATCGTAAATTTCATCGCCTTTTAGACCTAGTTTATCGGCGTTCTCACCTTCCATGAACTGTAAAGGTAAGACCCCCATTCCTAATAAATTGCTTCGGTGAATTCGCTCAAAAGATTCGGCTATTACTGCTTCAACCCCTAAAAGTTTTGTGCCTTTAGCCGCCCAATCACGAGAACTTCCAGTACCATATTCTTTGCCTGAAATGATAATAAGCGGTAAATTTTTCTCTTGATAACGCATTGAAGCATCGTAAATCGGTATTTCCTCACCAGTTAACTGAAATAAAGTCCATCCGCCTTCCTTGTCATGAACCAATTTGTTTCTGAGACGTATATTACCAAATGTGCCTCGCATCATCACATCGTGATTGCCTCGTCTTGATCCAAAAGAATTGAAATCATCGATTTGAACTCCTTGGGATATTAGATACAAACCCGCTGGTTCATTAGAGGGAATTGCACCTGCAGGGGAGATATGATCTGTTGTAATGGTATCACCTAGAAGTGCAAGTAACCTAGCATCTTTAATATCATCTTTCTCAGGGGGCTCAAGCGGGAAATCAATAAAGAAGGGAGGCTCCTGAATATATGTTGAATTTGGATTCCATTCATAGAGTTTTCCTACTGGAACATCAAGTTCCTTCCAGATTTGTGTACCTTCAAAGATTTCAGAATATTGTGTGTCAAACATCTTGACATCAACAGTTTTTTCCACAATTTCTTGGATTTCCTCAGATGTTGGCCAGATATCTTTAAGATATACTGGGTTACTATTAGGATCATAGCCTAATGGCTCGCTTATTAGATCTATATTTATTGTACCTGCTATAGCATATGCAACTACTAGAGGCGGAGAGGCGAGATAATTTGCTTTAACAAGAGGATGTATCCTTCCTTCGAAATTTCTATTTCCACTGAGAACAGCAGCTACTACTAAATCGTTTTCTTGAACAGTTTTTGCTATTTTTTCGGGAAGAGGCCCGCTGTTACCAATGCAGGTTGTACATCCATAACCTGCTAAGTGGAAACCCAAAGCTTCTCAATATGGTAAGAGTCCTGATTCTTTAAGATAGTCAGTCACCACTCGAGAACCGGGCGCAAGGCTTGTTTTAACGTGGGAACTGACCTTAAGCCCATGTTTTACTGCCTTTCTCGCTAACAGCCCTGCTCCCAACATTACTGAAGGATTTGAAGTATTTGTACATGATGTTATAGCCGCGATCACAATTGAACCATTAATAATATCAGACGATTTGAAATGATCTACTGGACACGTTACGCTGTAATCTTTTGCCTTCTCCTCCAGCCAGCGTAAATAGTCAGAATCTAAGCCCATCTTCATTTCTGCCTTGTGAGATCCACCCTCCGCAAGCCATCGTTTATAATTAAGGTTTTCTAACTCTTTCCTAATTTCTAATTTCTTTCCAAACGTTCTGTCCATAGCTTCGTGAAATTTGTTCTTCATTTCACCTAGAGGTATGCGGTCTTGCGGTCGTTTTGGTCCCGCAAGGCTTGGTTCTACAGTTCCTAGATCTAATTCTAATGTTTCGCTGAAAAGTGGCTCAGGTGCATTCTCTGTCAAAAAAAGGCCTTGTTCAATGGCATATAGTTTAACTAATTCAACTTGCTCCTTCTTCCTTCCAGTTAACAAAAGGTAATCTAATGTCTTTTCATCAATTGGAAAGAATCCCATTGTAGCGCCATACTCAGGTGACATGTTAGCGATGGTAGCCCTGTCAGGCAGGCTGAGTTTACTTACTCCTGGTCCATAATACTCAACGAATTTGCCTACAACACCATGTTTTCTCAGCATTTGGGTAACTCTAAGAACAAGATCTGTAGCAGTAACACCTTCTTTTAATTCACCATAAAATTTAACTCCGACTACTTCTGGAACTGGCATATAATAAGGTTGACCAAGCATAACAGCTTCAGCTTCTATTCCACCTACTCCCCAACCCAGAATCCCTAAGCTATTTATCATTGTTGTATGAGAATCGGTACCAACAAGAGTATCTGGAAAGGCAATTAACTCCCCATTTCTTTCTCTTAATTGAACAACTTTGCCAAGATACTCCAAATTTACTTGGTGTACGATTCCTCTTCCAGGAGGAACCACTCGAAAGTTATCGAAATTTAATTGAGCCCAGCGTAGGAGTGCATAACGCTCGCGGTTACGTTCAAACTCCTTTTTCTCGTTAAATTGTCTGGCATATGATGTGCCAAAATAATCAACCTGAACAGAATGATCAATTACAAGATCTGCGGGTATAAGAGGGTTGATATTAGCAGCATTTCCACCAAGTCTTTTAATGGCTGATCTCAAAGCTGCAAGATCAACAACTGCTGGCACTCCAGTAAAATCCTGCAAAACTACTCTTGCTGGAATGAAAGGAAGTTCACGCTCAGGTATATTATCTGGGTTCCACTTGGCTAGTGATTCTACGTCTTCTTTAGTGACGAGTCGACCATCGACTTGTCGAAGGAGTGCCTCTAGTAATATCCTAACAGAATATGGAAGACGGGAGGTATTTCCTATCCCCAACTCCTCAAGTTTGCCAAGACGGTAGATTGTAATTTTTTTTCCATTGAGCTCAAAAGTATCTTTCGCCCCAAAAACGTCCATGTTTGAACTCATATCTTTCACTAAATTACATTACAGTTGATGTAAGTTGACTAAATATTTTATCAGTGGGTTTTCTTTAATAACCAAGCCATATTTTTCCCTAGAACTTTCATTGTTTCAATTCCTTCTCTATCGGCTTCAACCTCTCCTTTATTGCGACCGATTCCCATGTTCCAGTAACTAGAACCAGGCACTATCCATTGACCAATTAAGAAGAAATGGTTGATAGAATCGAAGGCATGAATTGATCCAGCTCTTCGAACAGCAACGACTGCAGCACCGACTTTTCGTTTAAACATATCACCATTAGCTCTTGCAACTAATCCAGCACGATCAATTAGTGCTTTCATTTCTGAAGATATGTCCGCAACGTAAGTAGGTGAACCCAATATTACGCCATCAGCATCAAGCATCATCTCAATACATTCATTAACTATATCATTTTTCACGGAGCAGTGTTTATCCTTATTCTCAAAGCATTTGTAACATGCGATACAGCCATTGATTTTTTTACCAGCTAGTTGTATCAATTCAGTTTCAATACCTTCTTTTTCAAGTTCTTGGAAAACATATTTAATGAGAATTGCAGTATTCCCATCCTTACGCGCACTACCGTTGAACGCGACAACTTTCACGCTATTCTCCACCTTTCATTAATTTCTTTCCAATACCCCACGCTTTACCTAAATATTCACCTACAGCCCAGAAACTGTTATCCGGCATGGTTAAAACAAATGGGTTGATTTTTTTGATATCAGGTTTGCCATCCTCAGCGAGATATTTCTCCTCAGTATAGGCTGCAACTATCTCACCAATATACAAATTATTTGTAGGAAGTTCGTAGATATCAAAAAGTCTACACTCAATATTCATTGTGCATTGTTTTATCATTGGAGCAGTTTTCAATTCTCCGTAAAAAACATCAAAAAGGTCTGACTTATCGGCTTTTTTTCCTGAAACCAGTCCACAATAATCCGTTTCTTCAATCATCTCAATACTTGGAATGTTTACACTGAAGGTTTCGTTCTCTCGAATACCTTCTGGTGTATAATGCCGATTATTTAATCCTGCAACTAGTAGAGGTGGCTTATAATTGCATCTGTTTATCCACCCCACAGCCATAAAATTGGGGCGTCCTCCAACGTTTGCACCAACCAACGTCATTGGCATGGGATATATAAAAGCTGTAGTTCCGATATTGATTTTTTCCATAATTTAATCACCCTTGAATAAACTAAAGAAGAATTTTTCTACAAATTTATGTATTCTTTCTCTTTTTTATTAGAAGTTATTCTTAAAGATTATCCAATTTTGTGAGTTCTACACTAATGTCCCATAATTTTTTAGCAATTACTTCGTCATATGACTCTGTTGACGAATTTGCTACTTTTTTTCTTATGAAATATTTTCCAGTTACATTTTCTACATCGGGAGACGTAGCTAAGAAAATCGAAGTTTCTGCGCCCCTGCGAAGTTTATTGAAAGATTTTGAGGATATCGGGTGTTCTACATGCGTAATAGATCCAATATTAGTATCAAGAACGCCTGGGTGTAAGCAATTTACGGTAACATTTGTATGCTTTAGTCTTTTGGCAAGTTCGTAAGTAAAAAGTATAAGGGCTAGTTTTGATTGGCTGTATGCTGTCCATGCGTCATATCTATTTTCATTTTGAAGATCATCAAGGTTGAGATGAGACCACGTATGAGTTGCGGATGAAACATTGATAATCCGTGCCGGTGTACTGGCTTTAATTGTATCAAGTAGTAAATGTGTAAGTAAGAATGGTGCTAAATAATTGACAGCAAAGGTGGTCTCAATTCTATCATCTTCTGTTACAGAACGATTTTGAAGTAAAACACCTGCATTATTAATCAGTACATGGAGGTTTTGATATTTACGTTTGAAATCGGCGACCAATTGTATAATAGCCTTTTGCAATGACAGATCGGCAATCAACAGATCAACTGATTGATTCCCTGTTTTTTCACGAATTTCTTCCCTTGCTTCCTTTCCCCATTTTTGATTACGACAAACCATAACTACTATTGCATCCATTTCTGCCAAGGCAAGAGCAGTTGCTTTCCCAATTCCAGAATTAGCTCCTGTGATCATGCAAATTTTTCCGTTTATGTTGAAAACCACACTTATCACCCAAACACTATTCTTTGAATAAAGGCAAAAGAGATTATATCAGAATATCTATCTAGGCATTAGTGCTAATGAACAAGTCTACCAATAAAATTATGTTTTTATTATCCTCTTAAGGCCCGATAAGTCATATAAATGAAGATTACTGGCCCAAAAAGAAAGATTGCAAGAAATGCAATTGTAGTGATGATCATCAGAAATGGTTGCGGAATAATACAAAATACTACTGACAATCCAACGAATAAACCACTATATATAAGAAAATCTCTGAAATTAAATAAGCGTTCTTTGAAGTTAGAATCATCTAATGGTAATTCATCCTCAATTGATTTGCTAAACTTGACAAGCAAAATTATAGCCAAGTAAATTAATATTATTAAAATGATCGGTAAGAAACCTGGAATTCGTTCTGGAACTAGAATGAAGAAAGTAATAACATATAAGCCCACCAGATATACTGTAGTGACAATAAAACCTGTTTTCCCAAGTTGCAAAGAATGAATCGAAAACGATTGTCTTTGAGCTAGTTTTGCAAAAAGCACAATCAATACTACTGTTCCTAGTGATGCACCAATTGCTAATGGAATATTATAGCCTGTATTTAAAGATAAAAAGAGTGAGCCAATAAAGATCAACAGAATAATGCACATTTTATTTCTTTTCTTTGAGATAAGATATTTTGTATGATTCAGAAGAATTTCTCCATTGAGTTGTTTAGGACTCTTGTTTTCAGATGAAAATACTTGAAATGTCATTATTGGCATAATAAATGCTAAAAAAGGATGCCAAAAGAACACCAAAGTCGAAAATTCAAGGAGAGCAATTCCACCTATAGTACCAAGTATAGGATCCTGCCCGATATAACCAGCCCATAGAACTTTAGTGATCCAAGATTCATATAAAGCAAATAATGTGCCGAATAAGTATAACTGATGAAGTGAGGTGCGTTTTGTTCGAAAGGCAAGATTGAGAAAAAATATCGTATGAGCAAAATATAAAGGCCAGGTTACAATGAGCGACCAAGGATCAATAAACCAAAGCCGAGTTGCAGAGGCACCGGAAAAAATTTCTGCAAAGAACATTGACAAAGTTCCAATTAATAGAAAAAAGACTAATCTAGATTTGTGAGTTTCCTTTTCTGAAAGCATGTCTTAAATAGTGACTTATTATCATAAAAATATTCACATAAAAAAGAGAAATAAATATTTGATTTTATCCTTTATTTAAAGGAGTAAAGGAGTATTTACCAAGGCCAACCTCCACCTGGATCCAATGAGCTACCCTCCTATGTATTATGTGATTTTAATATGTCTGCAGGCAGAATTCTAATCACATATTTAAGGGTAGCACTTTTCAGTAATAGATATTGATTTTAAAAGAACTATAAATCATTTAAATGAAGTAATTCTAGTTTAAGGAGAAAGAGAGTCCAGTGAACGTATTAAATCAAGAAAATTGATTATGAAAAAAGCAAACTTGAAATTTGTGAAAACGTTTGTCGATTGACTTATTAGTACGTTAACACATTACTCTTAGATACGATTTTAATTTATTTAGTCTCTAGTTCACGTTCCCAGCAGGGAATACAATAAAACTCATTGTTAAAAACCCTTGCCCTGGTTTCCATTACCATAAGGCCGCATTTTGAACATTTTACTGAATTAAAGATCCGAGCACTCTCTGGAACCTTGATATCAACATTTTTGACGATGAACAGTTCTTCATCGGACATAGTCAGCAATTTTTTCAGCATGTCTTGTCTAGCTTTTCGTAATACGGCGTTTTCTTCTTTAGTCAAAGGTATGTTTTGATTCTGTTTTCGCAATATCTCACGTCTCTGTTCTGATTCCTCTTGAAAAACATCTGCTTTAAGTTCGATTCTTATTTGTTTCCCAGAATTCCGTTCTATGAACGTATAGGCATGAAGACCGTGATCTTGAAACACCAGATTTCCTTTACCAAAAGTCGTACCATTTATGTACTGGATTGCGT
>SMTZ1_10005290_pt1 | contig 12963 bp, 14 predicted proteins | sample DeeMarSWOR136_30_FD_25667 | JGI IMG/M metagenome (IMG submission 25667) | reverse complement strand
ACAGAAGGGATAACCAATACAGTGAGAACAAGAAATTACATCAATGTAGTAGAGGACGGATTGAAAGCATACGAGGAAACAGGAACTCTGGTCCTGTACGAGAGATTGACTGAAGACTTTCTCATCGAATATTTAAAACGCGCAAAAATGGTCACTCTCGGGATTGAACCGTTGCTTGGTTATATTCTGGCAAAAGAGCGGGAGGTCAAGTTGATCCGGTTGATACTCATTGGAAAGATGAGGAATGTTGATGTTGAAAAAAGGATGAGTGATCCATATGTCTGACGATATGGCAGTGATTGCAGATAGAGAAACAGGACTAGCATTCCGCAGTTTCGGGATGCAGCCCCTTCATGCTGAAACGGGAGAAGAAGCTGGCACTATTCTCAGAGAAGCATCCAAGAAGTACAAGATAATCTTTGTTACAGAAAATTTAGCCCAGCACATTACTGATTTGATCACCGAATATGCTACCCAGACGTTACCTATCATCATTGAAATACCCTCTTTTGAAGGGTCAAAAGGTCTGGGAAAGAAAAAGATGAAACGCATCACAGAACGAGCAGTTGGTGCGGACATACTATTCAGGGAGGAATAGACATGGGGACGATTATCAAAGTATCAGGACCTGTTGTGGTGGCAGATCAGATGGAAGATGCCCGAATGTACGATGTGTGCAGGGTGGCTGAAGAGCGTCTGATCGGTGAAATCATCGAATTGGCAGGTGATAAAGCCACTATCCAGGTGTATGAAGAGACAACAGGATTGGGTCCGGGAAATCCGGTAGAATCCACAGGCCAACCGTTGAGTGTGGAGTTAGCCCCTGGTCTCATAGAGTCTATTTACGATGGAATTCAGAGACCTCTGGATGTCATCCGGGATCGGATTGGACCCCACATTAAGAGAGGAATTGAACAACCAGGAATTGATAGGAAAGTGAAATGGGAATTTCAACCCACTGCAAAGAAAGGACAGAAGATGGTGACAGGAGATATTCTGGGTGAAGTCCAGGAAGGACCTTTGGTGAAACACAGAATTCTGGTCCCTTACGGAGTAGAAGGAGAACTGAAAGAAATTCATGAAGGGAAATTTACTGTGGAAGAATCTATTGCCACAGTAAATGGAACTGAAATCCCCATGCTCCAGAGATGGCCTGTGCGAAAGGGAAGGCCTTACAAGGACAAGTTACCTCCTTCAAGCCCGCTGGTAACTGGTCAGCGCATCATCGATACGTTCTTTCCCATGGCCAAGGGCGGGACAGCGTGCTGTCCAGGACCTTTTGGGTCAGGGAAGACAGTGACCCAGCACCAATTAGCCAAGTGGGCTGAAGCAGATATCATATTCTTCGTTGGATGCGGAGAACGAGGCAACGAGATGGCAGAAGTGCTCATGGAGTTCCCAGAGTTGCAGGACCCCAAGAGTGGGGAGCCTTTGATGAAGCGAACAGTTTTAGTGGCCAACACGTCGGATATGCCTGTGGCAGCCAGAGAAGCATCAATTTATACAGGGATTACTTTAGCAGAGTACTTCAGAGACATGGGGTATGATGTCGCTTTGATGGCAGATTCCACCTCTAGGTGGGCAGAAGCTTTGCGAGAGATCTCGGGGCGACTGGAAGAAATGCCTGGAGAAGAAGGGTACCCCGCTTATTTGGCTTCTCGATTAGCTGAATTCTACGAAAGAGCTGGAAAGGTCATTACGTTAGGCTCTGAATACAGGGAAGGCTCTTTGTCTGTGATCGGTGCAGTCTCTCCTCCAGGAGGTGACTTCTCAGAGCCTGTGACCCAGGCCACGCTGCGGATTACTAAAGCATTCTGGGGATTGGATGCCCGATTAGCCTTTGCCAGGCACTTTCCCGCTATTGACTGGCTGCAGAGTTATTCATTGTACTTAGATGATGTGAGAGACTGGTGGACTGAGGAAGTTTCAGATAAATGGAGAACCTACAGGGATGAAGCCATGCGAATACTCCAGGAGGAAGCAGAATTAGAAGAAATCGTGCGGTTAGTAGGTGTGGAAGCTTTATCCACAGGAGACAGGTTACTGCTGGAAACTGCAAAGTCACTAAGAGAAGATTTCCTCCACCAGAATGCCTACCACGAGGTTGATACCTACACGTCTTCAGGAAAGCAGTTCAGGATGATGGAGTTAATACTTGATGTGCACCACTGGGCTGCAGAAGCTTTAGAGAGAGGAGCACCCTTCAAGGACATACTGGAGCTGGGAGAGAGAGAAGATATTGCCAAGTTGAAGTTCGTTTCAGAAGAAGAATTCCCTGGTACATTGAAAAAGCTGAAAGAAACCATACAGACTAAAATACAGAATATGACGGGAGAGGATTAAATGACCAAGGAATATAAGACCATATCTGAGATAGCAGGTCCTTTAATGATCGTGGAGAAGATAGAAGGTGTCACGTACGGAGAACTGGTAGAAATCGAGTTACCCACAGGAGAGAAACGAAGAGGCCGCGTCCTGGAAGTAGAAGTGGGAAAAGCTTTAGTCCAGATCTTTGAAGGTTCTTCAGAAATGGACATCAACCAGAGCAAGGTGAGATTTCTAGGGAGAGGAATTGAACTTGCCGTGTCCCAGGACATGCTGGGGAGAGTCTTTTCAGGGTTAGGTGAACCTATCGATCATGGTCCCCGTATCATCCCTGAAGATCGGCTGGACATTGCAGGAAGTCCTATCAACCCGTATGCTCGGGACTATCCTGTGGACTTCATCCAGACTGGTATATCTGCAATTGACGGTATGAACTCTCTGGTGAGAGGTCAGAAACTCCCTATTTTCTCTGGTTCAGGGTTACCGCACGCAGCTATTGCAGCACAAATTGCACGACAGTCCAGGGTGTTGGCAGCAGAAGAAGAGTTCGCTGTAGTATTCGCTGCCATGGGTATTACCTTCGAGGAAGCAAACTACTTTATATCAGATTTCAGAAAGACTGGTGCTATAGAACGATCTGTCGTATTCATCAATTTAGCAGATCAGCCTGCTGTCGAGAGAATATCCACTCCCCGGATGGCATTGACAGCAGCAGAGTATTTAGCTTTTACACTTGATATGCACGTTCTGGTCATCTTCACTGACATGACCAACTACTGTGAAGCACTGCGGGAGATCTCTGCTGCCCGAATGGAAGTTCCTGGAAGAAGAGGATACCCTGGGTACATGTATACTGATTTAGCCACCGTCTATGAGAGAGCTGGCAGAATAAAAGGAAAAAAGGGGTCTATAACTTCATTTCCCATTCTGTCCATGCCTGAAGATGATATTACCCACCCTATTCCTGATCTGACAGGGTATATTACTGAAGGACAGATCTTTTTGAGCAGGGAACTGCACCGGAAAGGTGTATACCCTCCCATTGATGTTTTACCTTCGTTATCCAGGTTGAAAGACCTGGGTATTGGTGTGGACAAGAAGCGAGGAATTGTCAGGACCAGAGAAGATCACCCTGACGTATTAAACCAGTTGTATGCTGCTTATGCACGAGGAAAAGAAGCGCGAGAGTTAGCAGTAATCCTCGGGGAGGCAGCCTTAACAGATGTGGACAAAAAATTCTTAAAGTTTGCAGAGGAGTTCGAACGGAAGTTCGTAGCCCAGGGTGATCATGAGAACAGGACTATAGAGCAGACATTGGATATCGGATGGGACTTAATGACCATGATTCCCGAAGGTGAGCTCAAACGTATCAGACCTGAATACATTGAGAAGTATTTGAGACCGAGAAAGAAGGAGCTGACAGACGATGATACTAGGGTATACCCAGGTGATAAAACCTGAGCATGCGAGGAGAGCTTGAGCATGGCAAAAGTTAATGCAACCCGGATGGAATTGCTCAAATTGAAGAAAAGAGTCAAACTAGCAAAGAGAGGACACAAATTACTAAAGGATAAGAGGGATGAACTCATGAAACAGTTCCTCTCTCTCATACATAGGAATAGGGAACTACGCGAAGAAATTGAAGCAGAAATTGCCACAGCGTACAGCCAGTTTCTGGCAGCGAGATCTTTGATGTCTCCTGAAATGCTGGAAGAAGCTTTAATGCTCCCCAAGACTCAATTGCAGGTAGATATTTCCACCACATTGATCATGAGTGTTCAAGTTCCCAAAATTGAAATGACACAAACAGGGGACGGGTTCCTCTCGTACGGGTTTTATGAAGTGCCTTCAGAGCTGGACCAGTCATTAGAAGCGCTCTCAAAGTTGATGCCAAAATTGGTGCAACTGGCAGAAATGGAAAAATCACTGGAATTACTAGCAATGGAGATAGAAAAGACCAGAAGACGGGTAAATGCTCTAGAGTACGTTCTAATACCCGAGTTAGAGACTACTGCCAGATTCATTGAGATGAAACTGGACGAAATGGAGCGTTCTGCCCTAACTACCCTGATGAGTATCATGGGGAAGCTGCGAGAGTAATATTCTTTTGTGATGACCAGATGAGTAGTTTAATTTGTTTTGTTTGCACTGGAGTGCTTCTGCTCCTCCGAATAGACCCTGCTCCTTATTTTAGAGTATTTGAGAAGAGCCCTGAAAAAAAGATGAGGGTGGGAATTCTTTTTTGTACTGCAAGTGTATGGATTCTGTCCTATTTCATGTTGGGAGTAGATGCATCAGTAGAATTACTGGCATTTTCTGGAGCAGCATTAAGTGGAATCAGGTTATTCTGGACGTGGAAGATGTGGAAAGAACAGTTCCTTGATACAGGGTTGCTGCTCATGTTTTCAACGATTTTCTTCACATTTTTTTACAGAATACCTTATTTTCCTGCCATCATGATTTTTTCTGCAGTTTTATGGAATTACATGGTGGCACTCGGGTTATATGTAAGGAAAAATGAAGAGAGGAAGGACTTTCGCGTTTTACTGCATGCAGTCTCTGTTTCTGCACTATCTATGTGCGCTGCACTTATTGTTATAGCAGTGTATATGGATAAAGATGAAATCCTTCTCCCTTTGGTTGTTGTTGGTACAGGGTTTTTAGTAATCAGTGTTATTGTAAACCGCTTCTAGCCTGGCTACCACCAGCAATTTTGAAGTACGTAGTTCCTGCACTGGCCAGTACACAAAAGGCAACCCTTTTATGATGGACACCTATACGAGAGCATGGAAATCCGTAAACTACAGCGTACTGGAGGCGGCACATTCATTCTCTCACTACCAAAAAAATGGATAAGAAAGTACTCTTTAGAAAAAGGGGACAGCTTCGCCTTATTTGAACAGGAAAATGGCTTGTTTATTACCCCAAAATTTGAAGAAAAAAAAGAAAAGCAGGTAGACGTTACTGCAGATGAATTTGTAGCAAGAAAGATCATGACGTCCTACACGTACGGGTACACCTCAATGAAAATTACTGGTAATTTAACCAACGAGATTCGGTTTCAAATACGGGAAACAGTGGATACTCTTTTAGGGTATGAGATTATTGATGAAAAAGAAAGTTCAATTTTGATCCAGGATTTGCTAAACCCCTCAGAGCTTCCAACGAAAAAGGCCTTGAAAAGGGAATACTTTCTGGCATCTTCCATGCACAAAGATTTGACTGAGGCCATATCTGCGGGAATCTTTTCACTGGCATCTGATATTAGTGCAAGAGATTCAGAAGTGGACAAACTGTATTTTTTGATCGTGCGGCAGCTGAGGTCAGCACTCCAGAATACCGGGTTTGCAGAGAGGGTGGGTGTTTCCCCGTTAGAGTGTTTAGACTTCAGGATTGTGGCCAAGAATGTGGAAGAGATTGCAGATTCAGCAGAGGCTGCATCCAAGTATTTACTGGATATATCTTCTATTGCACAGAATATTGTAGAAGATCTAGTGGAATTCAGTAGATTAGCATATTTCATGCACCAAACTGCTTTTAGAGCATTTTTAGAGGGAGACAGACCCCATGCGAACACTGTTATTGAAAAACGAAAAGAGGTAAGAGAAAGAAAAGAGGAATTGGACGAAAAGATTTTGAAAGCAGACCAGGCAGTATTACTGGGGAACATTGTGGACAACATCCAGATCATCTGTGAGAAAGGCAGTGATATAGCAGATCTGGTCTTCAAGCCCGAAGATTAGTTCCCGATGGATGTACTCAATATGGCAAGTAAATTGAAAGACAAAGGACAAAGGACAGTAAAATATTTATCTGCAGCCTGCCAACAATGAGAGAACTATTGTCAACGAAGAACCCGCACTGTCAATTGCTTGGGTTCTTTGGAATCTCAGGGTCCAGGAAGAAATCGGTAGAAAAATAGAAAAACACAACAAAAGAGGTTGTATCATGAAAAAATGGTTTCACAGATCAGATCGAACGTTTTTATCACTGCCATTATTATGGTTCTCCTCCTGGATAGATGTGCTCATCTTTTTAGGATATACTGGAGTCTTAACCTATGCGATTTTAATTTGGAGAAGATTTATTTCAAAATCTCAGAAACCGAAATACCTCCTACCTGAAGAAAAGGAATACCTTACAAGGACCAGAGAAGACCTTCAACACATGGCTCCGTTCATAATTGTAATGGGCATTCTGGGATTTGGTGGAATCTGGTATCTTCATGGAGGGTTTCCAGGCAAATTTGTTCACCTCTTGATTCTGATGGCAGCTTATTTGATTCTCCTTTGCATAGATTTCTCACTCAAAGATAAAGCTACTCGATCCCCTCCTTCAAGGGAGATGCCAAGAAAACCTGGAGAGCTTAAATACCTGACAAGTACTTATGAAAAAGTATTATACGTGAATGCAGTAGCCTTATACATATTCTGTATTTTGTATGCCCGTTCAAGATTCGATCCTTTCCACAGTATCTGGGGGATAATTACATGGGGTTTGGCTCTTGCAATGACATACCCTGCAGTTTTATGGTTTGGTACATCTTTGGAGTTTTATTTTGGAGACCTCACTGACTTCACTGAAGACACAAAACACAAGAGTAAGAGGATTGCAATTTCACAGGGGTTGATCCCTCTTTCCAGTTGGATAATGGCATTTTTCTTTTTGAGATTTGGGTTGGTACTACAGTAGTTGCCATCCTGTTTGCAGATTTTGTGATACAGATTTTGTGATAAGTAAGAACTGAATACAGAAATAGATAGGAAATAGAAAATAGATCCAAAAAAGATTAAAAAATATCTAAAGCACGAGATAGAACTTGTTTTCCTCTGTAATCTGGCAGTATTATAGGTGCTTTTCTATCAGTTTTTATACCAGCATTCTTTAAGGTTTCCTCGTATTTTCGCACGTGGTCTAAACTCAGTTCACCAATAGTTGCCTTTTTCACGTACTCTGCAGCACAAATACCTGCCCTTCTCCCGAACACATTGTAATCCAGCAGCGAGTTCCCCATCAACCTGTTCTTTCCGTGGACACCACCTTCTACTTCACCACCAGCGAACAGTCCAGGAACAGAGGTTTCAGCTCGTTCATTGATTTCCACACCCCCATTCTGGTAGTGTAACGTGGGAAAGACCAGGAGGGGATCTGCAGTCATGTCAATGCCGAACCGCTCAAACATACGAACCATGGCAGCTAAATTCTTTTTTATAGTTCCTTCCCCACTCAAATCGTCAATCATGGGAGAATCCAGCCACACCCCGCGCATTCCTGTCGGAGTTGTAATACCATTATCTCTCCCGTAGCACTCTCTGATCAGGTTGGCAGCTTCCACATCTCTAGGCTCTAAAGGGTACACGAAGAGTTCACCCTCTTTGTTCACTGGCTGGGCACCCAGTCCTCTTACTTTTTCTGTTACTAATAACCCCACAATCTGTTCAGGGTAGGCTGCCCCTGTGGGGTGGTACTGTACTGAGTCTAAATCGATCAAATTGGCACCCACGTGGTAGGCCATGACTAACCCATCAGCAGTAGCCCCATAATGGTTGGTAGTGGCAAATCCCTGCACGTGCAACCTCCCAAACCCTCCTGTAGCCAAGATGGTGGCCTTGGCCTTGACCACGTAATACTGGTTAGTTTCCATATTGTACAAGAGAGCACCTGCAGCTTTTCCCTCATCATCCAACAATAATTCTACAGCAGGTGAAAACTCTAAAACCTGTACTCCCAGGTTTCGTGCTTCGTCCCTGATAGTCCGCATGATCTCCATACCGGTATAATCTCTGGAAGAGTGCATTCTCTTTCTGGACGTTCCTCCTCCTGCTAACTCCATCATAGTACCCTGGGCATCTTTGTCGTACATGACACCCAGTTCTTCATGCCATTTAATGATCTTGGGAGCATCCATGGTCAAAGCTTTCACCAGTTCTGGCTTGTTGGTAAAGTGCCCGCCTCCTATAGCATCCAGGTAATGCCGTGGGGGGCTATCTCCTTCCCGATCTGCAGCCTGTATGCCGCCCTGAGCCATCATGGAGTTGGAGTCACCGTGCCGCAGCTTGGTGGTGATTACAATATTCTCTAAAGGGACACCAGAGTAGTGTGCCCACAAGGCAGCTACTGTCCCTGCTCCACCACCACCAATGATCAAAATGTCTACATCATAGTCTATCTGTGAAAGGTCAATCTGATCAGGATCTACCAGAGGATAGGCCTCTATCAGGTCTGCCACTTCATGAGGCACTCTCTGTCCTTTGCTGGGACCAAATGTGATCTCTCGTTTCGCTTCTGGTTTGTAGTCAGGGTGGTACTTATTCAGAATTTCGTCTCTCTCTTCTAAACTCATCTGCTCAAAGGTGGCTTTCAACCTGTGGGGACGAGTTTTTTCCACCTTTTCTATGGATTCTCGCATGTAATCCGGATAACCTCTTATAATTTCCATGAAAATCCCTCACTTTTCTATATCCCTCTCTGTATAAGACTTTTTCAACTCTTCTAAATCCATTTTTGTAAATTTATCCATCTCTTCATCGAACTTACCCGCCTCTATCTCTTTGTTCCTCTCTTCCAGGTGTGGTGACCTTGGTGAAACATACTTCCCGTATAACCTCCTGGCCAACTGGGCCACGTGGTAATGGACAATGTCTGCAGGACACCGTGCTGCACACAATCCACACTGTAAACAGTCAAAAGAGAGGACAGCTGCCTTTTCCACATCTCCTCGTAGAGCTGCCTGTATAAAATCCATCACCTGTAAATCCTGGGGACATGCCTTAGTACACGTGTTGCAGCTCACACAGCGAGCTATTTCAGGGTACAACGAGACAATGGTGGCAGGTGCAGCAGTCAGCTCGCCTATGCTATAGACTGCCTTGTTGGCAGGGACAAAGGGTAATTCAGTCAAGTACATCCCGTCTTCAATGGTGGTCTGACATGCTAGTGCTGTTCTGAACTTGTACTCTCCTTTTTTCCGGAATATGGTTCCACATGCACCACAGAATCCAGCTCTGCACCCTGATCCTCTGATGAACCGGTACCCTGCATATTCCATAGCTTTCATGATAGTTAACCCTTCTGGAACCTCGTATTCTTTCCCCATGATGTAGACTTTGATCATTTTTGCTCTTGGTTCTTCTACCATAAAATCACCTTAACAATCCTTTTTTCTTCAACAACGGTTCAGGATTGACATAGTGCTGGTCAAATCCCAAATTTCCGTCTAATCCTAAAGATAAAGCTAGTAATTGAGAAAAGTATAAAACTGGTACAGGAGCCAGCTCTTTTTCCAAATCTTTCTGTCTGAAATCCAGGTTAAACTCACAGAGAGGGCAGCTTAAAACCACAGCTTCAGCCCCTCTTTTCTGGGCAGAGCTCAAAATACTGTACGTTTTCTCACAGACCACGTCTTTGTGGTCTACTGTATGGTACGAACCACAGCACTCCAGTTTGTACGGATGGTCTACCACACAAGCCCCCAGGGCTTCAAGCAGTTCTGCCATGATTGTGGGGTTCTCTGGGTTATCAATAGATACTTCTTCAGGTCTTAGAAGCAAACACCCGTAGTACGGAACAACTGTTAACCCCTTTAAAGGGGTTTTCACAGGCAGATTTTCAAACCCTATCTCCTCTTTTAACAGTGTTAAATAGTGGGTAACAGTTACACCCCCCTTGTAGTCTTCTTCTTGGTCCATGAAGGAGTTCATCTTTTCCAGTTTTTCAGAATCTTCCTTCACCAACTGGTTGGCCTGTTCTAATGTATTGTAACACATAGAACATAAAGTGGTTACTCTGTCAAATCCCATTTCCTGCACTCGAATCAAATTTCTTACAGGGGCTAACTGGTGCATTAAATCGTCACTGGCCAAACAGTAGACAGTACCACAACAGTTCCACCTCTCTAATTCCAGTAATTCAATACCTAAAGCGTCAGAGACCGCCACAGTGGTATCCTCGAAGTTTTTGGCTGTACTCTTCAGTGTGCATCCGGGGTAATAGGGAATTTTCATGTACTCACCTATGAAGTAGATTTTCTGAAATTGGATACTAAAGCCACAGGAGGAAGCTTCTCTAGTTCTTCTCTTTTTATTTTGTTAATTTCTATCTGATCTATATTTGATCGCAAAATCAATAATCGTAAAGCTTCCATTACCTTGGTCAAGTCCACGTCTTTTGGGCATCTCACTGCACATTGGAAGCATGATGCGCACAACCAGATAGTCTTGGAGTTCAAAACAGTCCAGTCATCAGCCTGTATGAACTCAATAACCTGGTGGGGGCGCAGATCCATGGCAGCTCCAATAGGGCAACCTGCAGAGCATTTGCCGCACTTGTGGCACGAATAGACCTTTTCTCCACTGAGCTCTTCCACTTTCTCTAAGAGAGTCGTATCTTCAGATATTTTCGGAATCATGTGACTCATCTCGGCGGTGATGCAACCTCTTTACTTACGTATATAAGGTTTTCTATCTAAGTTTAAAAAGTTTTTGCTGTAAAAAGTGTTTCGATATAAGACACGAGAATATGCAGGATATTTCAACCTCTGGTTACTTACAGATAGGAAAATCCCATTCGAAAACAGCATATTTGAAGGATACAGGACAAAGAAACTAATATCAATCTTGAGTATTACAAAGATATTTAAGGCATCTTTATAAAAATAATGAATCATTTTAGGAGATTTGGGATGATTAACGAACAAATTTTTAGAAAAGTTCTTGAATTTGGTGAAGAAATTGGCCTTTTGGTCATTCAGCACTTTCATTGAGGAAATTATCATTTCTAAATTATTGCAATTGAAAGATCTTTCATGAGGTTAGAGCCCAAATTTTCCCTGAAATCTTCAAAAATTTCATGATCCATCCTCTTTAAGAGAAGGTCTACATCAGGCCTGTCGTGGTTAATTCCGTTTATGAACTTCATGGTACTGCCGAATAAGATTTCATGAAGGTTTCCATCTCCTGTAGTATGACATATGGCCTGTTCTGTGTCGGTTTGTTCCTCCATCACGATCTTCACCTCTCTAAGGAATAGTGTTAGAGATTTAAATACTTTTCCGTGAGTAATACAGATATTAAAAAATGAGATTTATTTTCATACAGGAGTTCTTTCGTTTTACTTTTTGAAATGTTCTTTAATCATTTGAGAGAAATTCTTCATAAAAGTAAGGGAGTTCCTACCTGTAGTGAGACCTACAAGAGGTTTTAGCTACTCTACCCTCCTGTAGGTCAATTCCTTGTCATACGCAGCTTCCTCCTGACTTCTTGTATACTGTTATGCAGCACAGAAGATGATGATAGGCTTTTCGTTTATCAACAGGGCGTTGATTTTATCCCTGAATACTGCAAAAGTTTCAGGAGTTAAACTGTGTAGCAGCTTGATGTCCCGTGCATCAAGTCCGATCTTCATCTCACCTTCCCTTATGTGGTCGCCTCTTCCGACCATGTCTCTCACCTCGCTATAATTACTACCTGTAGCCTTAAATACCTTTAGGTGAGTCATACAGAGAATATTTAAATAGATTATTGAATATAGGTAGGGACAGGATGAGGTTGATTTTGTAAAGTCTTTACAGGGGTTCAGTATTAAGTTAGGTGGAGAACGTCTTGAGAATTTTCAAAATGTTCAGGGTAACCCATTTGTTGTGGTCACTTTTCTGTTCCATATTGGTGTGGAAGCGGTTGATCTCTCCAAAGGAAAAAAATGGAATTATTGAAATGGGAAGGAGAAATCCAGATATTCTTTTTGTGCTCTGTCAATATTTGTGTGCTTAATGACATTTGCTTCAAGCATTTCGAGATGCCAACGTGTAGTTGGCCAGGGAGTTTCTGTTATCTCTGCAAGCTCTTTTATGGTGTAGTCTTCAATTTCTGGTGCATTGGCCAAAGCTTCCTTGATCATCTCATCTAAATCTTTCTTTTGATTCGACAAATTTTGACCTCCTGAATAATTATTATTGGTAGGGGTTAATCTTAATCTTATAAAACTTTCGGGCTGGTCCTTTCCAGTATTCTGTTCAGGATTTCTAGTATTCTGTTCAGGTGTAAAATTTCTTTAATGCTTTCAAAGCATTCAGGGTAACCCATTTGCTTTGTCTACCTTTCTGCTCAATATTTGTCTGGAAGCGGCCATTGTATGTGCTTTCCAGAATCCACTTTCCTTCTGCATCCTGCTTGGATTTTACCAGGTCTACAGCTTCCTGCATGCGGTCCTCTTTATAACCGAGTTTGGTTAATATCTCTAGAATTTCTAAGACATCTGTGTTAGCCATCCAGGGAAATCCTAATTGCAGCCACTTGGGTTTGGATATTTGGGTGAGATCATGGCTTTTTTTGTAGATGTGGTGGTTTAACAGGTATTCTACCCCTTTCTCAATAGTCTGTTTTACTTTGTGGGATCTTTTGTTGACAGGAATTTCTGCTAAAGCTTTTAATGCTTTGACTACACCCATGTGGCACGTGTGCTTTCCCCAGCAGTTTTGCCATCTGTCGTATGGCCATCCTCTGGGTCTCTTTTCTATTCTATCATCAAATCGCTGGCAGGTGGTAATCCAGTTGATTCCCTTTTGGACCCCGGGATCATCTAAGTAACCTAACCGGATTAGGCTGAGTACCATGTTACCTGTTAGGCAGGGTATTACTTTGT
>SMTZ1_10006202_pt1 | contig 12965 bp, 9 predicted proteins | sample DeeMarSWOR136_30_FD_25667 | JGI IMG/M metagenome (IMG submission 25667) | reverse complement strand
CGACACGGGAAAGGCCAAGGTCAAGGTCACCCTGCCGATCGCCGTGGTTGAAGCCGTACTCGAATGCTCGCACAACAAGCACATGAGGATTCACTATGATTACTGCGATATTGACCTGGGAGAGCTGTTCAAGGAACTGAGAAAGCACGGCCCGATGGTCTTCATCGAGATCAACGATGATGATGAGGATGTCACGATTAAGGTCTGGGTAGAGTAACAGACAGCGAACAAACGTTAGTACCCAGAGGGAAACGGAGTCAGACTCCGTTTCCCTTTTTTTTATGGAATAAAGTGATATGCATTTCTTTTTCAATTTACCGCTGCGAGTCAAAGGAAGACTGGAAAAGGAAAACCCTCTAGATCAACTTCAGGAACTCTTCCCAAGGGATTCCGGTCAGAGTTTCAGTTGTGGAATGTCCGTAAGCCCTGATGATTATGGATGGTGGCTTTCATGATCTGGTTCGGATCATCGGATTCGACAATGTCCACTACGTCAAAACGGCCTGTTGTCGAATAGCTTTCTCTCCAGACAACATCGGGACACTCTTTTTTTATTCTCGAGGATACAGCTTCGGCAATCTTTTTGAATTCGAACGGATCGCTGAAGGCTTCGGGAGATATCCGGCTGAGGATGATATAAGTGGCCATACTCCACCTCCTTTTTGAAATGAAAGTATAGTTTACCAGAAAATGGATGAAAAATATTTCTAAACTATTGACCCTGTTAGGCTGGCTGGGCAGGGTTTACACAGTCAACCCCTTTTGCTTCTTTTCCCCTCAAACAGCCAGCGCTCCCTTTTTTTATCCTTTTTTCAGGTATTTTTTTACTCATAATCTCAACAGGTTGGATTTTCTTCAGCCTGCGAGCGAGCCGACCTGACGGCCTTGATACAGTTGAAATGTCATCGTCAGCAGAACGTGGCGATCTGGCATCTTAAAACCCTGTTTGGCTGGCTGGGCAGGGCTTCACCCACCATTAATCCCCTTTTGCTTATTTCCCTAGACAGCCAGCATTATTCTTACTTAGGGACTTATCTAAGGTTCCTGCCGATTTTGATTAAATCCGCAGAGAGGTAAATATACAACGCTTTATCCGTGATGTCTTCTAGAGGGACAGACCCCCAGTGCCGGCTATCCAGGCTGTTATCCCGGTTATCTCCCAGCACAAAACAGTGCTTCCAGGGAATGATCAGCGGGCCGCAGTTGTCCCTGATCGAATTGTCATGCGGAAACAGCTTTCTGACGTACACGCTGCTGTCCGTGTGGACTTTGTAGTCCTCCTGGAGAGGCCTGTTATTTATAAAAACGCGTTTGTTTCTTATTTCGAATTTTTCACCTTCAAGTCCGACCGCTCTCTTCATCAGCTCTTGAGTGGGATTATACGGATCCTTGAGTATCACCAGGTCTCCCCTTTCTGGTTCGTGGGATCTGTAGTAATTCAGTCGAATCATTATGTAGTCGCCTTTCTGGAGGGTTGGCTTCATGGAGTCTGAGAACAATCTGTAACCCTTGATCCCTAAAACATCCTTGACAAAAAAATCCGTCAAAGCGAGGTCTGCTCCAAAACTCAATAGAACGATGATCAGGTAGACGTACCACTTATTGTATGGCTTGAATGCGCTGTCCTTCACCTTGCCTGCTGCGATGAAGGATTCCACGACGATGAACAGCCACAGGAAGAGTGAAAGCAGGATGACGGCCATCAGCCCGAAAAAGGAGAACTGTAATCCAGTGAAGGAAAGCAGGATGACAAGCAAAAAAGTTGCCAGGTAAAAGAGGATTCCCTTGAAGGGCTGGCTGTTGTAGACCTGGCCGAGTCCCGGCGTTACGGAAGAGAGAAGAGCTGCGACAATGGGCTTTCTTGCTTTTGTTTTCAAATCTTGCTCCTGATTGTTTCCTCGCTGTGATAAGAGGAGCGATCTCCCTTTCTGTTTTCTATTATATTCTCGATTATCGTGGAAAAAATCAAGGTTAAATGAATTATCTTAGGGGACGTTCCCTGCGGGGACACTCTTTTTTTCGCTCCATATAAAAAAGTATAAAAGGGTGTCCCCCTCGGGAACGTCCCCAAAAACAATTTTTTTTAAGTTTTTTTAAGGCAGCTCAGACTAAAGGTATGAGTAGGAACTGAAAGCGTGGTTGTGACCAGGGTTCATCCATATAAAAATCCAACAAAGACTGTCCTATTATCGATGGAAAGGATCTCCTTTTTCGTGACAGTTAGTCATGAAGGTGTAATCTGCAACAGCGCTGGTTCCCTTCCATCCTTGCCAAGACCCTCCCACCCTCCGCCGTGGGCTGCGGAGGAAGGGGAACCGGTGCCGCGCTTTCAATTGGTCAGATGTTTCCCTCATTACGGAATGGAGATGCTTACCTATCGATGTTTGATTTTTGCACAATGGACCCGGGCAGGAAACAGGAAGAACACTGTTTCAGAGGCCGGGCTGTGATGTCGCAAGTGCGGTTTTATATGAAAAATCGCCAGGCGGGGGGTCTTACTTGAAAGGAAATTCGTGGGAATAAGCAGAGGAACTGCCTAAAATTAATTCCCGCCTGGCGAATATTGCTCATCTTATATTATCCTGAATAGCTGAATTTATCAGCCTGATGCAGGGAACAGCCATTCTGCTCTACCTGTTTGTTTTCCGTACCATAAAATTCATGATGTCTTTTGGCTGATTTGACTTTTAAGACTTTAGGTCATCGTTGAACCTGAATCTTTTCTCCTTAAAAAGCGTCAAGCAGACCTCGACCGGATCAGGATCAAAAAGAATATCACTTTTATTCGAGATTTCATCCAGCGCGTGGGTGATGCCGAGAGCTGCTCTGTAAGGACGATGAGAGGCAATGGCCTCGACTACATCCGCCACTGCCAGGATCCTCGCTTCGATTAGAATTTGATCCCGCTTCAGTCCTGAGGGATAGCCTGAGCCGTCGATTCTCTCGTGGTGCTGAAGGACGATTCGGGCCACCGGATAGGGAAAGCTGATTGTCTTCATGATATCGTAGCCGGCTTGGGGATGAGCTTTGATCAGGTTGTAATCGAGTTCCGATAATTGGTTGGGCCAGCTGAGTATCTCTGCGGGGACGCGAATCTTTCCCACATCATGGACGAGCCCGGCCAGTCGGAGGCCGTCGATCTGGTCTGAGGAGAGGCCCAGCTCTGAAGCGATTGCACAGGACAGGTCGGAGACCCTTCTCTGGTGACCTGCGGTGTAAGGGTCCCTCAGTTCTACGGCAGAGGCTAGGGCTCTGATCGTATCCTCTAGGGTTTTGCGCAGTCTTTCTTCTGTCTCTCTCAGTTTTCTCTCCATCCGGTGTTTGTGAAGGCCGATGTCGATTGTTAAATGAAGGTCTCGGTCATCGAAGGGCTTAAGGATATAACCGTACGGCTCGGTTATCTTTGCCCGTTCCAGCGTTTTTTGGTCGGCATAAGCGGTGAGATAGACAATCGGAATTTCACAGAGAGATTTGATGTGGGCGGCTGCCTCGATCCCATCCATCTCTCCTTCCAGGACAATATCCATCAGTACCAGGTCGGGACGCAGGACCCGGGCTTTATGGACAGCTTCCTCTCCGGAGCGAGCTATGGATGGAACGGAATACCCGAGTTTTTGCAGTCTCTTTTTTATGTCCTCACTGATGATCCGCTCATCCTCAACGATCAAGACTTTTGCGATCCCATCTACCATAACTCCCCCTTTTGAAAATGGCGTTCAGGCTTTCTGCTAAAGCTTATGGCCTTTGATATATTTCTCTTCTTCATTTTTTTACCTTTAAACGAAAGTGAAATGCGGTTCCTTTTTTTCTATTCAGCTTGATCTCACCGTGAAGCTGGTCCTCGGCGAGCATGCTGACCAGATAGAGACCCAGGGATTGCGAATTTTTTAATTTCATATCTTCAGGCATGCCGACTCCGTTGTCGGAGACAATCAGTTCGATCTCGTTTTTGTTCAGAGGATGCATGGCAATTTTGATCTCGCCCGGTGTGCCTCTGGGAAAGGCATGCTCCAGGGAATTAGAGACCAGCTCGTTAATGATCAATCCGCAAGGGATGGCGGTGTTCATATCCAGGAATATGTCTTTGATGTCGATTTTGAGTTTGATGGCGCTTTGGTCGATACCGTAGGTGATGAACAATTGGTTTGTTAGGCTGCGGACATAGTCCGCCACGTCCACCCTAGTAAAGTCTTTGGATTGATACAGTCTTTCATGGATAAGAGCCATGGACTTGACTCGGTTCTGGCTGCTTTGGAACAGCTCCAGGGACTTTTTGTCTTCAATATGCCTGGACTGCAGGTTGAGCAGGCTGGAAATGATTTGCATGTTGTTTTTAACACGGTGGTTGATTTCTTGCAGGAGTATTTCTTTCTCCTTGAGGGAGGCTCTGATTTGCTCTTCATCTCGCTTGCGCCGGGTTATATTTCGATAGATACCGAAGGTTCCGGCCAAATCTCCGTTGATGATTATCGGCGAAGCAAGAATGGAAACGTCGATGGGTGTGCCATTTTTATGGCACCGAACCGTCTCCATGGCAATTTTTTCTCCTTTGGATACATTTCTGGTGATGGATAGGGCTTCTTGTTGGAGGTTTTCAGGAACGATTAACTCGTCTACTTTCCTTCTTGATACCTCTTTTTTTGTATAGCCGAATACTCTGGTGAATTCCTCGTTGATCCGGAGCGCCTTGCCGTCGCTGTCCGCCATGACTATCGCCTCCTGGGCGCTCTCAAAAAGCTGGTCAAGAAAAGCTTCTCTTGCCTGGAGGGCCTCTTCCGCCCTTTTCCTTTCAGTGATGTCGATCGTTTGCATGACCACGCCCAGGAAGTTTCCTTCTTTATCCCGAAGCATCTCCCAGGAACTCGAGGCGTACCAGACCTCTTTGTTTTTTTTAACAGCCTTGTATTCGAAGTCTTTTCCTCCTTTGCCATTTTGATAGGTCTGTTCGAAGACTTTTCTGGCTTTCTGGTCATCGTCCTCGTGCACCCACCACACAAAATTTTCCTGGATCTCTTCCTGCTTATAGCCGGTGAGTTGTTCGCAGTTGGGACTGACATAGATATTCTTGCCTTCCGCGTCGGTGATCATCAACATTCCTGGGGCTGTTTCCACTATTGTCCTGAAGCGTTCTTCATTTTCCAGGAGGGTCTCATCCGTTTTTTTTCTCTCCGTGATATCTGTCAACACTCCCTGAACTCCAACCACCTGGTTTTCGTTCAGGATCGGCCGACTGGAAGTGTATATCCACCTGACGTTACCGTTTTTTGATATTATCCGGTACTCGTTAGTCGCGCTTTCTCCTGAGAGGATTTTTTGAAAGCCTCCCCTTGCCCGAGTGAGATCTTCTTGATGGATCAACTCAGCAAAATTTTTAGTTTCTAATTCTCGTGGAGAATATCCGGTAAGTGACTTTACAGCAGGGCTGACATAAGTTATTCTTCCACTCTGGTCCAGGGCGTAAATCACTTCGGATAGATTCTCGACCAGGTCGCGGTACTTTTCTTCGCTTTCCTTGAGGGCAATTTCTGCCTGCTTGCGGTTTGTGATGTCGCGCAGCACGCCTTCAACACCCACCGGTTTGCTGTCTTTGCCAAAAACAAGGTTGGAGCTCGCTGAGACTTCTATGACTCTTCCGTCTTTGGCTTTAAGCTTGAGCTCGTAGTCATTGATGGTTCCTGTTTCCTTCAGTTCCTGCACGAATTTTTCCCGGTCATCCGGGTTGAGGTAAAAATCCGTGACCGGATGACCGATGACATCTTCCGGGTCGTAACCTGCTTGCGTCTTGACCGAAGGACTGATGATAGTTATCATCCCTTCCTTATCCGTCTGGTAGTAGACATCATGGAAGGACTCAAAGATGGCCCGGTACTTTTCTTCGCTTTCCCTCAATTCTTCTTCGATACGTCTGCGTTCTTTTATTTCATCACTCAGTTTTTTGTTTGCTGCCAGAAGCTGGGCAGTGCGCTCGACAACGCGCTCACCCAGCTTGTCACGGGCTTTCCGCAGCTCCTCTTCTATCTTTTTGCGGTAACTGATATCCCTGGCAATCCCCAGAGCAGCCACGATATTTCCCTGGGAATCAGAAATGGGAACCGCGTTGTTCAGAATATGTATATAGTTGCCTTCCTTGGTCTTGTACCTGTATTCCATGTTATTCACTGCTTTTCCGGCAATGATTTGGGTAAACTGCTGTTTCACGAGTTCCCTATCGTCGGGATGGACGAGAGCGAACCCGTTGATCCTCATTATTTGCTCTTTTGTGTACCCTAAGGTCTGTTCAAACGCTCTGTTCACAAAAAGGAAGTTGCCCTTGAGGTCGACGGTGAACAGCAGATCGGTCGATGATTCAACCAGCATCCTGTATTTTTTTTCTGACTCCTTCAACAACTCCTCTTTCTGAATCGTTTCGATCTCCGACAGCTCCAGCTGTTTATTCCTCTCATGCAGTTCTTCCAGTTCCTCAATCAGCTGTTCTCTTGTTTTTTCCGTATCTTTCATTTTGGATTATCCTTTTGGGAAATGTTTACTGCCTGATTGGGCAAACCGAGGGACGTTTGCACTCGTAGAATTGTGTCTTTGCACTTTTCTTTTTTTCGAGTTTTGGATCGACCAGGCCGATGATTCCTGATTTATTTTTTCCAGCACACCTGTGATTTTGTGGAATTCGGTGGATTTGTCGAAAAAAAAATCGGCTCCTGCTTCTTTGCATTTTTTTCGGTATTGCGGATAGGGATAGTTGGTGAACATTATGGTCACAGGAGAGGAGCGTTTTTTCTTGATTTCCTGGAGGACTTCAATGCCGTTCCCTTCGGATAACCGGATATCCAGTATCACCACATCCGGATGGAGTCCTTGAATGAGATCCTTGGCTCCGGCAGCGTCCTGTGCTTGGGCGATCACATCTATTTCCGGAAGCTCGGATATCATCGATACCAGTCTTTCCCGGAGAAGTCTTGAATCATCCACGATCAGGACTTTCATAGGAATTCCAATAGGTGCCTTGGATTGTACTTCTTAGCCCAGAAAAAAGAGGACAGGCCCCTTTATCCGCAAAGCCATGGAGGATTTAAAGAAGGAAAAAGAGACCTGTAAGAAGGGAAAAAGGGAACTGTCCTCTTTTTTCTTGAAGTCATGATCCACGCCGTTTGCGGGCAGTAACCTTGATTCTTGAAAAATATTGCTTGTTCAAGATATAGAAAGAGAAGATAAAATGGTATCAGGGTTTGTCTGTTTTTTATGTAGGGATTTGTCTTACAAAGCGAAATAATGAAAGATTCAGTCAACCAGGTGGTTCTTTATCGCGTAACGGATCAATTCCACGTTGTTCTTCATTCCCATTTTATCCAGGATACGAGTGCGGTAAGTGCTGATTGTTTTGGGGCTCAAGTACAATTCTTTGGCAATCTCAGTCACGGTTTTTCCCGAAGCAATCTTCAGCATCACTTCATTTTCGCGAGTAGAGAGAGTTTCGTGAGGGGATTTTTCTCTATCTGTTTCCAGGGCGGAGGCCAATTTCTCTGCGAGGGACGATGAGACGTATTTCCCCCCGGCTGATACCTTCCGTAAGGCTATAAGCAATTCGTCCGGTGCGCTTTTTTTTGTCAGGTACCCGGACGCTCCAGCTCTGAATGCCTGCACGGCATACTGCTCTTCTGGATGAATGCTCAAGACAAGCACGGCAAGCTTCGGCCTTAGCTTTTTTATGTCCTTGAGGACATCAAGCCCGCTCCTCCCGGGCATGGAAATGTCCAGCAATACCGCATCAAAGCCTTGGCGTGATACTTTTTCCAATACTTCTGATCCATTGCTCGCTTCGTCAGATACTCTCATGTCCGAGGTTTCTTCGATGATTTCTTTCAAGCCTTTCCGGACGACCGGATGATCATCGGCGATGAGAATTTTGATCATCAGCCTTCTCCTCACTCTGTAAGCGGCATGGTCACCGTTACTGTGGTTCCTTTTTTGCGTATCCCTCTGATAGTGATGTTTCCTTCCAGAAAATAGACGCGCTCCTGGATACCCAAGAGCCCCAGAGATTTTGGGTCCGATATCTTTTCTTCTGTAATCCCTTTGCCGTTGTCCTTGACTTTAAGTTCTAACCTCGCTCCCTTTTTTATCAAGCTCACTGTTACCTTTGTCGCTTGAGCATGCCTGGTGATATTGGTCAGCGTTTCCTGGAAGATGCGGAAGATCGCTGTCGAACGCTCTTGGCTGAGTGTGATCTCCTCAGACAGCACGGATAATTCACAGGCGATCCCTGTCCTTTTTTGAAATTCCTCTGCCTGCCATTCGATTGCGGCCAGAAGACCCACATCATCCAATAATCCCGGCCTCAGTTCCGATGAGATTCTCTGCACGGTATGAATCGTGGAGTCCACCAATTCGGTCATGGACCTGGTTTTTTTAAAAAGCAGGCTTTGTTCTTCAGGTATCTTTTTCTCCAGCCATGATAAATCCATCTTTATGGCAGTTAAAGCCTGGCCCAGCTCATCATGGATCTCACGGGCCATGACTGCTCTTTCATCTTCTTTTATGGATTGGAGATGAGCGGCAAGGTTTCTCAATTGTTCTTTCGATTCTCTCAGGGCCTCTTCTGCTCTCTTGCGTTCGGTGATGTCTCTCGCGATGCCCTGAATGGCAGAGGGTTTTCCCTCTTTGTAGATCACTGATCCTTCGGTCTCCACCCAGATATAACGACCGTCTTTTCTTATCAGCCTGTACTCAGCGGGTTTTTTCTGGCGCCCGGTGTGTATGATCTCTTCCAGAGATTTGAGTGCTAGGGGGAACTGATCCTCACTGAGCAAGGAGGCAAAATTGAGAGAAGGGATATCCTCTCTTTTATACCCGAGTGCTTTCAGGGCAGCCTTATTGGCGTCCAGAAACCGTCCGTTGAAATCGTGCACATAGATGTAAGATAGGGAACGGTCAAAGAGAGCTTTGTATCTTTCTTCGCTCTCCTTGAGCATGTTTCCGATTTTATGCCTGTAAAGGGCCATCTCGATTGTGGTGAACAGGTCTTTTGTTTCGAAAGGCTTGATGATATATCCGAAAGGTTCTGTGACTCTGGCTCTTCCCCAGGTTTTTTTATCAGAGTGGGCAGTCAGATAGACAACAGGGATGTTGAGGCGGGAGTGAATGATCTCCGCGGCCTCGATGCCGTCCATTTTTCCTTCGAGGACTATGTCCATCAGCATCAGATCGGGCTGGAGTTTTTCCGCTTTTTGGATGGATTCTTCTCCGGAGCTGGCAATTCCGGCGACAGCGTATCCGACATGCTCCAGCTTGGTTTTTATGTCCTCTGCAACAATCCGTTCGTCTTCGACGATCAGGATTTGTTTTTTCACCGTTCTTCTCTCGCGCCTTAAGGAAAGAGTCTTCCTGTTTTCCATATTGCGTTCAATATAAGCTGACCAAATCCGGATAAAAAGGGCAAGCTAAGACGCAGAGATTGATGGTTGCGAAAGCTCTCGGAGTAATGTTGAGTGAAGTTAAAAGGCGTCTTTCCCTTTTCCAAACCAGTCCAATCCTCCTTTGCTTCTTTTCCCCTTAAATCCTGCCTAACATAGCACAGGGAAAAGTGCAGTGTCAATTTATATTGTCGATTAGGCTAAGCTGACTATATATATTTTGCATCCTGTGATTGCATCTTTCAGATCTTGAGAAGCCATTGCTATTACTCATTGACAAAATTTCCCACTGTCTGAATAATAAGGGGACGGAAGAAAGAAGCATATGGCAAGGCTCTACGAATACCAGAGTAAGAGACTCTTGAGGAATGCCGGGATTCGAGTTCCTCAGGGAGATTTAGCTTTTACTCCTGAAGAAGTGCGACAGATTGCGTTCCGGATCGGCAGGCCTGTAGTCTTGAAGATTCAGGTTTGGCTGACCGGAAGAGCAGGCCTGGGAGGTATTCGGTTCGCGGAGAATGTGACAGAAGCAGAAGCCGCCGCCCGGGAGATGTTCGGGATGAAGGCTGAGAACTTCATGGTCGATAAGTTGCTGGTTGAAGAAAAGCTCGGGATAAAATCGGAGTGTTTTGTGGGATTGGTGATCGATGATGCCAGAAAAACACCTGTCCTCATATTCAGTCCGGTGGGAGGAACAGGGATCGAAGAGATTGCCCGCAAGCATCCGGATAAAGTCTGGCAGATCCCTGTCGACATAAAAACAGGCTTGAAAGACTATGAAGTCCGCAACCTGCTCCGGAAAGCAGGGCTATCCGGCAAGCTGCTTGTCCAGCTCTCCGGTGTTTTGACCAGGCTGTACAAAGTGGCGCGCAGGTATGATGCCCGCTCTGTGGAGATCAATCCCCTGGTCATAACAGAAGAAGACATCATCTGCGCGGCTGATTGTCATCTGGCCATTGATGATTATGCGGTCTATCGTCACCCTGAGCTGGATATCGAGGTGGCCCGGGAATTCGACCGGCCGCCGACACGGCTAGAAAAGATCGCCTATCGCGTTGAAGAAAGTGATCATCGGGGGACGTTTTATTTCTTGCAGATGACGGAAGATATCCCTCCTGAAAAAAAGTATATCGGGTTTCATGGAGCAGGCGGAGGCGGCTCGATGATGTCCATGGACGCTGTCCTGGATAAGGGTTTCGAGCTGGCCAATTACTGCGATACCAGCGGCAATCCCTCTGCCAGCAAAGTCTACCGGGCTGCCATGATCATCCTTTCCCAGCCGAACCTCAAAGGCTATTTCGCTTCTGGCTCTGGCGTCGCCAGCCAGGAGCAGTACCATTCAGCCCGGGGAATGGTCAAAGCTTTCCACGAGGAGAAATTGGAGATTCCGGCTGTGATCCGGCTGGGAGGCAATTATGAGGAGGAGGCCATCGAGATCCTGGGGACATACCTGAAAGACATCCCGGCGGCGGTCGAGGGCTACGGAAGGGATGACTCGCCCGAGTTCTGTGCTCAACGGTTGGAAGAGCTGACAGAGAAGAGCCGATCAGTCTCTCATGCTGTCAGGCCGATGAAGGACCTCGAACTTCCCGACGCCGGCTACTTTTTTGAGACCATGACCGGGAGGATTTTCCTCGACCATCAGAAATGTGAGAACTGCCAGACAAAAGGCTGTATAAAGGCCTGTCGGCCTCAAATCTTGAAGCTCGAAGAGGGAAAGCCCGTGCTTTCGATCACTCTGGCAGAGGCCAAGAAAGGCAAATGCACGGAATGTCTGGCCTGCGAGATCTTTTGCAAATTTCACGAGCAGGATGCCATAACGATCTACCTTCCCATTCCGGGATTGAAGGAATACAGGGATAATTTTATCAAGAGCTGAAAGAGCTGGATACTGGATAGATGAAATAGAGAACGGCACAAGAATTTCACGTCTTTTTTGAGTTAAAGATGGCGATCTTAGTCAACGAGAAATCCAAAGTGATAGTTCAGGGAATTACGGGAAGAGAGGGAATGGTCCGGACCCAGCTGATGAAGGATTACGGAACGCAGGTCGTGGCTGGAGTGACCCCGGGAAGAGGAGGGGAAGAGGTCCATGGAGTCCCTGTTTACGATTCGGTGGAGGAAGCCTGGGAAAAAGAAGGGAAGATCGACGTCAGCGTCATGTTCGTCCCGGCTGCGCTGGTGAAGAACGCGGCACTGGAGGCCATCGATGCCGGAGTCAAGCTTCTGGTCATCGTTCCTGACCGTGTTCCTATCTACGATGTCCTTGAAATCTCCGGCCACGCTCTGGAAAGAGGAAGCCGGTTTGTCGGGCCGAACACTCTGGGCCTGGTTAGCCCGGGAAAGGCAGTCCTGGGGATGATCGGGGGCCGGGCCGAGAGGGCAAAAGAGTGGTTTCGTCCGGGAAATATCGGCGTCAGCTCACGCAGCGGGGGAATGACTTCGGCCATATCCTATTACCTGACAGAGGCAGGCTTAGGCCAGAGCACTATCGTCCATGTCGGCGGAGACGCGGTGGTCGGTCTCTCCCATCCGGAAGTCATCGAGCTTTTCGAGCAGGATGAAGAGACAGAGATAGTGGTCATGTTCGGGGAGATCGGCACAACTCAGGAAGAGAGGGTCGCTGACCTGATTGAGCAGGGCAAGTTCGACAAACCGCTCATCGCCTTTATCGGCGGCAAGGCAGCCAAATCCGGGACCAGGTTCTCCCATGCCGGAGCCATCGTCGAAGGGACAAGGGGTTCCTACGAGAGCAAGGTGAAGAGACTGAAGGAAGTCGGAGTGCACCTGGCGGACTCTGTTACAGATATTCCCAAGATTGCCAAGAAGCTGCTGGATAAAAAGGGAGGATGACCATGGGTGAGCTTCACTGGAAAACAGCCATCACCGAGGTTAAACCGAATAAAGTCTGTTTAAGAGGTTATCCCATCGACCAGCTCATAGGAAAGATCTCTTTTGCCCAAGCCATATATCTTGTTTTAAAGGGAGAGTTCCCTTCCCCCGAGGTCGGCCAGCTTGTGGATGCGATATTCGTTTCTTCTGTGGACCACGGGGCCAGCCCTCCTTCAGTCCTGGCCGCCAGGACGGTCGCTTCCACAGGGGCGGAGATGAACTCGGCCATTGCCGCCGGAGTCACGGCGATATCCCGATTTCACGGAGGAGCGATCGAGGAAGGGATGATACTTTTTCTGGAGATTGCCGTCAGGATGGATAAGAAGGAGGCTTCCGAAGAGGATGCTTCCCGTGAAGTCCTCGAGGAGATGAAAGAGGAAGGGAAGCGGGCTTCGGGTTTCGGGCACCGCATCCACACTCAGGACCCGCGGACAGAGAAGCTTTTTTTCCTGGCTGAAGAGCTGGGACTGGCGGGCAGGTTTGTCCGGATTGCCCGGGCAGTGGAAAAGCTCCTTCCGGAGCTAATCGGAAAACGCCTGCCGATCAATGTCGATGGAGCGATTGCAGCGCTTCTCTGCGAGCTGGATATTCCCCCTGATATAGGAAATGCCTTTTTCATCATCGCTAGAGTTCCCGGACTGGTGGCTCATATTCAGGAAGAAAGAA
>SMTZ1_10005288_pt1 | contig 12965 bp, 11 predicted proteins | sample DeeMarSWOR136_30_FD_25667 | JGI IMG/M metagenome (IMG submission 25667) | reverse complement strand
TGAAGGTGCATATGTAAGAGTAGCTTTACTCCTCTTAAAAAGAGCTCAAGAATCATTAAAGGAAAAACTTAGAAAATTTAATGAAATTTTTGAAGAAACTTATGAAGAACGACTAAAAGATTTTACGGGTGAAATTTTTGATGAGATTCAAGTAACAAAACTTATGGAACAAATTTTTGAAGCGGATCTACTATATCCTCATCAGCTAATCCAAAATAGGGCAATAAGCTACCTAAATGGATTATCTAGAAAAGATGTGAGCAAAAAAGTTATTATAATCGCTCAAGGCGAAGAATTTGAATCAACCTTTTATTTACGAGATATGATAAATCACCTAAAAACTAAAGGAATAGAAGAAGTTAAGTCATTTGAAAGTCTTCAAAAACTAAAAGAAGATAAAATAGTCTTTGCTTTAAATCCGAGAACTAACTATTTAATTGAACAATTTCAGAATTACATAAAATCAATGGATAATGATGATAGAAATGTATTATTTGCAATCTTTGATGGGAATAATGATAAAAATCAAATTAATAAATACATTAAGAAACGTCATATCGTATTATCGAAAGATGTAGATCTAGCTCTTGAGAAATTGAGAAGTCTTAAAGTAATTGATGATCTTAATAATATTAATGATATTGGTAACGTAGTAGCAACATTATTGAAACTAATTCCTGATCTATAATTTTTTTTATTCAATTAAGAATTAGGAAAATATAATAGAAAGATATTTTCCATTATAATGGTTTAGGATACTAATCAGGTTCGGAATCTGGTTTTTGAATCAGTAATGGTATTTCATCGTGTTTTATTTCATTTTACTTTATTTCTTCTTTTTTGCTAAAGAAATTAATAATTTTTTCCTTGAGATACATAATTTTCTCACCTCACATTTAATTATAATTACTAGCTATTTTTAATAAATTTCTTAAAATTGAACAAAATCATTTCTTTGATAGGATAAATAAGCAAAGTATGGGAATTAATTCAAGAAAAAAATCAATACCTATTAAAAGATATAAAAAATTATATGAGAAAAGGATTGTTGAAGAAAGCTATGGAGGGCAACCAGATTCAATTGGGGCAAAAAGAGCATCACGTAGACATTAGGATCTCTACTTTTAAGATTTTAAATTATCTTTTCTTAAGTATTTATAATGAATAGAAACAACTTTTTACGCCCAATTCCTAAAGTGCATTGTGCACCATATTTAAACTAAACTCTTTTTACTAATATTTGTTTTGAAGCGTAAATAATATCAAGTTTAGGTAAATTTTGAATTTTTTCAATAATTTCAATTTGATTTTTAATCGTACTCCAGTTTGAATTAGCCTTTTCAGAAATTTCGCTTATTGTATGGAATTTTCCATCATTTAAAGCGTTATAAATATTTTCTACAATCTCCAATGTAGTTTTCCTATGCGATTGACTTACTGAAATATCATCTCACCAATTTATTAAATAAAAAGACAAAAAAATTGTTTTTATATATATATTATATATAAAAGTATATAAGTTTATTTAATTATAGATAGATATCATTTCTTAAAAGACTATCTATTTAATTAAATAATTAGTTTAAGCTTATTTAAAGGACCATATTATTTAAATATCAAACATTGTTATAATAATATAGTGTTTACTATGTATATTTGTATAAATGTTCATCAAATTACAAGTATGCCTATTTTTAATTTACAAAGATCGATATTAGGAGCATCCATAAGTCGATTTTGTAAATAACTGCGAAATAACACTTTGAATTTTCTCAAGAGAGTTGATTTTATGGTAAAAATAACGAATAATAGTACTAAAAAGGAAAAAGGAAAAAAAATTATAATTGCTTGTATTGGGCAATGTGTTCATGTGGCTGGACCTTATAATTTTATGACTATTGCAACTCAATTTGGATTTCATTGTTCGTTTTTAGGACCAGCAACACCGAATTCTATTATCATTAATAAATTAAAAACGTTTAAACCCGATATTTTAGGGCTTAGCTATCGGCTAACTCCCTCTACTCTCAGACCACTAATTCAAGATTTTAAAGAAAAATATGAAAAATTGAAATTTAAACCTCAGCAACTCCTTTTTGCTGGCACTCCAGAAGTGGTTAAAGTTGCGAGAGAATTTAAGTTGTTTCATGAATATTTTATTGGTGGAGAATCAAAATATAAAATAATCTCCATTTTAAGAAAAGATTTAGCTACCTCTGAAGAAAAAAGTCAAATTCCCATGGACTTTATTTCCCGGTTAAAGTGGAAAAAACCTTTTCCTATAATAAGAGCCCATTTTGGATTACCAACTATGAAAGAAACTATAAAAGGGATAAAAAAAATAGCAGACGCAGAAGTTTTAGATATAATATCAATCGCCCCTGATCAGAATACCCAAGCAAACTATTTTCATCCAGAAGATCAAGCTATAGAATTATCAGGGGCAGGAGGAGTACCTATTAGGACTAAGGGAGACCTTTTGCAATTAAATAAAGCTAGATTAACAGGAAACTATCCTTTGATGAGAATTTATGCAGGTACTCGTGATTTTATAAAGTTAGCTAAATTATACCGAGAAACTATTCATAATGCATGGGCTGCTATACCAATTTTTTGGTTTAATCAAATGGATAGAAGAGGACCTTTAACCTTAAAGGAATCAATAAAGCAACATTTAGAAGCTATAAAATGGCATGGTGAAAATAATATTCCTGTTGAAGTCAACGATGCTCACCATTGGAGTTTAAGAGATGCTCCAGATGTTATCATGGTAACAGACATGTACCTATCTGGTATAATAGCTAAAAGATTGGGAGTAAAGCATTTCATTGCCCAATATATGTTTAATACACCATCTTCAAGCTCATTAGATATGGATTTAGCTAAAATCCTCGCAGCAAATGAATTACTTCAAACTTTAACAAATAAAAACTTTTCAGTAATTAAACAGGTAAGAACTGGATTAGTTAGTTTTCCATTGGATTTAGATAAAGCAAAAGGTCAGTTGGCAGCAGCAACAATGGTTCAATTAGCAATAAAACCCGATATAGTTCATGTAGTCAGTTATTCGGAAGCTAATCATGCTGCTCTTCCAGAAGATGTAATTGAGAGTTGCAAAATAGTAGATCAAATAATAAATAGAATTTATTCAAGCGAAATTAACTTTATTGATACCAGAATACTAAAAAGAAAAGAAGAATTAATTAAACAAGCAAAATGGATAATCAATTTATTACCATCTTTAGCTAAAGACAAAAAAGAACTTAAAGATCCATATATTAATTCCAGTGTTTTAAATCGTCTTGTGAAATATGGTATATTCGATGCCCCACATTTAAAAAATAGTAAGTTTGCTTTAGGTTCAATTAAAACTAAGATAATTGATGGTGGTTGCTACTCATGGGATGATTTACGACAGAAAAAATATGATGAGGTACAAAGAATTAAAGATATTCTCTTTAATATCCCAGATATAAAAGGATCTGAGTTCCTGATAAAAAAAAAACCTATCTTCGGGGTGAATGATAAATGAAATTTTGTGTAATAGGAGCTGGAAATGGTGGTCGTGCCTTTGCGGTTTACCTTTCTTCTAAAGGATATCCTGTAAATCTATATAATCGTTCATTTTCAAGGATTTCAGATATAAAAAAAAAAGGAGGAATTAAAGCATATGGAGAAATAAAAGGTTATTTTCCACTTAATCTTGTTACACAAGATTTAGAAGAAGCAGTGAAAGATGTTGATGTTATATTGGTAGTTATCCCCGCATCAGCACATAAAGATATTGCTGAAAAAATTATACAATATCTCTCGCCTGATCAATTAATACTCTTAAATCCTGGAAGAACATTTGGTGCTGTCGAATTTCAGCGAATAATTGAAAAGAAAGGTATTTCATTTCCTATATTCATCGCTGAAACTCAAACATTAATTTTTACTTCACGACAACTAAAAAGAAATGGAGTAAAAATCCTTAAAATCAAAGATTCTATTGATTTTGCTGCTTTTCCGGATAAAGATACCTTCTTTATGTTTGATACACTAAAAGAAGTATTTCCTCAATTAAATCCTGTCAATGATTATTTACAAATGACATTGAATAATATTGGAATGTTGCTACATCCAACTATTTCACTTTTTAATGCTGGTGCTATGGATTCCGGAATAAATTTTAAATTTTATGCAAAGGGTGCAACTGTTCGAATTTGTGAAGTTCTTGAAAATATTCAAATTGAATTAAATAAGATCTTTAGAATTTTAGGCTTAAAGCAATTTAGTTTTTGTAATTGGACTACAAAATCATATGGTGTTAACAAGAAATCTATCTATAGTGCTATTCAAAGTATAAAAGCCTATGAAAATATTGACGCTCCCAAACAGCTAATTACGAGGTATTTTACTGAAGATTTACCAACTGGGTTGGTACCAATTTCATCTTTAGCTAGGTTTTTAGATATAGAAACACCTATAATTGATTCAATAATAAATTTATCTTCAATATTATGTGGAAAAGATTTCAGAAATGAAGGGAGAACGATAATTGGATTAAATTTGGAAGCAATAATTAATAATCGAATAATTCATGAAGAATTGATTAACTTAAAAAACAAACAAGAAATTACAATCAATTAATTAAATCATGATAATTATAATAGATGTAATTCTTTAATTGTCAATCTGGAAATTATACTATAATCTTTCCGACTCAAGAATCATTAAGTAGTAAAGATATTGAAATTTCTCTGAAAAAAGTAACTAAGGATGGTTATATATCTCAGATTATGGTAAATCTCACAACTGGTCCAATTTTAGTATCTTTCGCTTTGAAATTTGGGGCAAATTTATTTATACTTGGTCTCTTGGGAGCAATTCCAACTTTATGTAATTTTTTTCAAATCCCTACTATTTTTTTAATTGAAAAATTACGAAATAGACGTTTAATTTGTGTCTGTTCTTTAATTCTCTACAGATTCAGTTTATTGGCTATAGCTCTGATTCCCATTCTTTCCTTATTTGAATTCAGTTTACTTTTTTTAATAGTTTTCTTAACTTTACAATCTATTTTTGCTTCAATTGGTCATACAGCTTGGAATTTTTGGATGCATGATTTAATTCCGCACAAAATACTTGATAAATTCTATTCCAGAAGAATATTATTATCCACAGTTGTGGGATTAATCACTAGTTTATTAGCGGGATTATTTGTAGATATTTGGAAAACAAACTTCACCCAAATAGAAGATTTTGGTTATTCTATTCTCTATTTTCTAGGATTTCTATTTGGAATGATTAGCATCTATTATATATCAAAAGTATCAGAACCTACAATGATAACCTTGGAGATGAAACCAAAATTGCCCCAATTGATTTCTGAGCCTTATAAAGACAAAAATTACAAAAATCTTCTTACATTTTTATTTCTATGGTATTTTACTATCGGATTTATAGTACCATTTTTTACGGTCTATATGCTTGAAAAATTGCAATTAAGTTTAACGTTAGTAATTTGTTTCATAGGAATAAGCCAAATTTTAAATCTGACCTTTCTACAATTATGGGGTTATCTTTCTGATAGATTCAGTAATAAATCTGTATTAAGTATATCATGTCCATTATACATTTTTTGTATTTTAGCTTGGGTTTTTACATCAGTTCCGGGCTCATATTGGTTGACTATCCCCTTATTGATTTTAATCCATATTTTTATGGGGATTTCATTAGCAGGAACTACCCTCTCTCTTAGTAACATTGGCTTGAAATTAGCTCCAAAAGGAAAAGCTAATTGGTATCTTACAGTTACATCACTATTCTCTTCTATTCCTTTATGGCTTGCTCCTATAATTGGTGGGATTTGTGCAAATTATTTTGACCTTTCTGAATTTTCTTTAACTTTTAATTGGATTTCTCCAACTAATAGTGGTTCTTTTCAAATTCTAAATTTACAAGGAATGGATTTTTTCTTTTTAATAGCAATTTTAATAGGTATTTTAGCACTACATCGATTAGCATTAGTAAAAGAAGAAGGAGACGTTGAAAGTAAAATTATTAGAAATGAGCTTTTATTGGAAATAAGAAAATCATTAAGAAATTTAAGCGGTATAGGTAAATCTAAAGAACCATTAATAGCTGCGATATCTAGTTATCCATGGCAATTTAAAAAATCTTTCAAAAAAGAAAAAAGAAAGAATAAAATTTAATATTCAAAAAATTAGGAAAAATATATTTTGATCCTAGTTTAATTTTTAACCCTTTTCAGAAAAAGGGAATCGGAAATCAAGAAATTATTTTTCTTTTGATAAAATTTAATGGTTTTTCTCGTAAAAACACATCCAGATGAAGTTTTCAATAATTTTTTCCCCAGTCATCCGTGTTTTTTCCGCGATTCTCTCATCAAATAAACTTGGATGAAAGTAATAAGGATTATGAGTTTCTGGATGAAATTGAAGCGCAAAAATAGGCTTTTGGCAATGTTTCATATATTGAACCATTATATAACCTATTGTTCGGGATTTACTGATTATGTCAAAATTTTTTTGAATTTTACAATCATTCGGAGACACAAAATCTAGATGATGTACATTTACAGGGATGTTCTTTTGATTTATTAACTTGTCTGTTTCATTAAGTAATATAAAAATAATCCTCCCTCCTAAACCAAGTAATCTCATCCTACATATTTGAGCACCATAAGCATATGCTGCTAAATGAAATCCAAAGCAAAGAGCAAGAATTGGTGTTTGATTGGGGTTCTGAAGTAGGTTTAATTGAGGTTTAAATTTTTTTTTTAATCTTTCGTCATAATAAAAACTAGAAACATTTAATTCAGATCCAGAGATTATAACCCCAATATAGCTTTTTGCCATTTCTGTTTTAAATTGAGTAAAATGTATAGTCTTTAAATCTACTTCTGCTATACAATTATTTATAATAGTTTCAAGTCTAGTTATCCTATCTGTAGGAATACCTCGAGAATAATTATCTATAAGTAGTATTTGATTTCTTTTTTCAACTTCTAAAGAATTTTTCTCACCCATTAACGCTTACCTCTAAATTATATATAGTTTTTTATTAGAATCTCAGAAGGGTAATATGTATAAGCTTCTGTTTCTCTTTCATCTTCTAAATTTACTTTTACTAAAATCCTATGATATAATTGCCCTTCTCCCTCAATCATGTCGATTTGTTTGAGGAGATATTCTCCAATACCATAGTATATTTCTCCATTTACAATAGAATTAACATCCTTAATGATGAATGGAAATCCTAGGGATGGTGGTTCCAACTTTCTATAATTTAAAAGAATAGCTTTTTCATATTTCAATCCGCTAAGGATATAATTTCGACTTTGGCCGTGTTGTAATGTACCATAGACGAAGAGTTTATTATATTTATTGTTTAAATTGTTGTTTTTTTCCATTTTCTTAATACTTCTATTAATTTTGATTAGAGAAAAAAGTTTCCAAATAATCTGTCGAGCAAAGATTCGGATTCAGATTGTCCTCTTAACACACGATCATTTTCCATTAATGGAATTTTTAAGTTTTGCACTATGAGATTATTAACTACTCTAATCCCATTAAAGTTAGTGACCATGCCATCTATATCATCATAAGAAAAACTATAACTTGCCTCTAAAGTACCTCTAACCTGTGTACCTGGAGTGATTTTATAACGATTTCCTCTTCGATCAGTTACAACTCTCGGATCTACTAATTCAATAAGAACATAACCCTTTCCTTGTTGTCTTAATTTTTCAATCTTTCTTGTTTGATACTCAATATTAAGCTCTTTTTGTGATTCATCAATTTGAAGTTTTTTATCAGGTAGATTTTTGATTTTAATGCTTAAATGATCTTGATATTTTTTAGTTTCTTCTATCCATCTTGATAAACTGGTTTCTAATGATTCACTTGCTCCATTTTTTCTCTTAAAAACAGCCTTAGTTCCATTAGCTATCGCATTTTCTATATTATTAATATGGTATGGATCTTGTATAATTTCACCAGATGCTTGGAGATTAATAGCATGAAGTGCTGAAGCACAACAAAGATGAGCAATATCAATTAAATCCTCAGTATTATATTGCACGTCAATAACACGAACTTCTATCCGATTTCTCGAGGGTAATTCATCGTTGTCATCACTAATGTTAGTAAATGGACCTCTAGGGGTTATATCTACTAAGCGATCTCCACGATTATTTGTTATAACTTTTTTCGAAAACTCATCTTCTTCAAATCCTATTTTAAGCTTATATCTCATTCGACCATAATACCGCATTGGAATTAAAGCTGGGCGATTTTCAGGAATCTGTATTAATGCAAATCCATTTGACTTAAGAACAGTACTGTTAGCACATCTGTTACTGGCTATATTATTCCAATTTCCTCTATATATATGCGAATTTGCTGAAATCCCAATTATTTCTGGTAGATAGTCCCATAAATAATTATAAACTATTTTCATCTCTTCAGGAGTCATCAAACTTCCTTTTCTTTGAACAGAAACATTAATATGAGTTCCGCAAATTGGATTTGGATCACTCTGTATGGGATGAAGACTTTGAGCAAGTATTTTGACTCCAAGTTTTTTTGCAGCCTCAGTTAATAATTTCCTTCCTTCTTTTACAGCTTGTTCCAATGACGTAGGGGGTAAAGGTAAAGTAACATACTCTATTTGTGAAGGTGATGGTTCGGCATCTAATCCTCGTATTCTTATTTGAAGTGAATTCAGAAAATTTTGATCTTCTTCAAGAATTTCAGCGCATTTTACCATTATGTCATCTGCAACTCTTGCTAACCGCCCATTCTTATTTATAATAAGAAATTCTTCTTCAATTCCGCATAATACTTGATAATCTTTATAAATATCTAAATCAAGTTCTTCTCTTTTTTCATGGAATAACATAAAATCTAACCCCTACGCATGAAATTAATTTCTAATTTTATAAAAAGAAAACATAATTAAAAAATTATTAAACCTTACTTTTTTAAAAGATTAATTAAACATTTCCATGAAAGCTCCAAGACGAGTTTTTATTTGCTCAATATTTTCTCCCATTTTATTAAAATTTAGCGCAATTGATGGTATTTCTAGCTCTCTGCGTATTTTTTCTTTTAAGATAGTATAGCAATTTGAAATAGAATGACACCCAAATACTTGGACAAAAACAAGACCATCTACTTTTAGATTCTTAGCTAATCTTAAATAAGAATCTGTTAATATATTGTTATCGCAACCAATTCCATTTGAATTTATATTCATTAAATATTGAGCATAAGCCTCAATAGGGTCTGTTCTATTTGATATTGGAATATCTTCCAAAAATAATAAAAGATCCCAATCTCCATATAAGACTCTACCCCCTAATTCATAAATAATATCATGGGTTTTGGGCTCCCAACCCCCAAACATAGGTGTAATAAGAATTTTAGGCATTTTTAAAACATCCATTCCTATTTTATTTCTAATCCTGCCATTCATTTCCATTAATAAAGACGAAATATTTTTTTCAAACCGATTTGCATTGGAATTATAATCGTGAAAACTTATGTTTAATAAAGCAAGGATTTCACTAAAAGTCGCTGGATTACATGGATAGAAATTGGCAGTACTTATCTCGTAGATGATTTTCTTGTAAACTTGGCGTATATGATTAGCTGTCCGAAAATGGTTTCTTAATTCATTGCTATTATAATCATAATTACTAATTTTTCCTAATTCATTTAATGCTTTACTTATATTATCAACAAAAAGTTCTAATGCATTTCCTATATTTCTTGGAGGGATATCAATCCAAATTTGTTTTGAAGGATTACCGATTGCGTCTATAGATTCTAGGTATTTATTCCATGCACTACATCTTATAGTATAATTAAGATTTGCATCACAATTTTTTCCTTTCGAAACATGCATTCCATAAAGAGATTTAATTCCATAACAAAAATCACTTGAAAGACCGCTTTCTATACCAAGGTCGAACATTTCATTATATTTTTCATTAATAGTCTCTATTACATCTTCTATGATATTATCAACGGTTTGACTGATATCCTTGATACCAAGATCCTTTACAAAGCCTAAAAAGTTTGAAACCCTATTCCAACCAAATATATTGGAAGCTGATCCTAAATAAGTAAGATATTTGTGAATTTTGAATTCATGCATTCTAATTGGAAATACAGGAATTAAATCTGGAAAGGCATAAACTAGGTCTGAAAATGGTAGAGCTACTGAAATTAACTTCTTTTTTTCTCGAAATTTTTTTTTTTTTAAATAATCTCTTCCAGTTAAAAAATTATATGCTATTCTTAATACAGAAGAGAACCTAATTAATTCATCTGCTACTAAACTCATTTTTACATCATCTCCAAAAATGCATCTATTCTAGTGGCTAATTGTCCCCGATTTGCTCTGGAATAGTCTCTTTCCAAATTTAGTACTTGAATTCCTTCAAGTTGCAAACGATTTTTCAAATGAGTGGACATTATTGACATATGGTCACAAAATTTAATGATATGATTAATAACTCCTATTGGTTTCCCGATTTTAGCTTGATGTTCATTATAATAGTTCTTTATTAGAGTTATTCTATTTTCTAAGAAATTTGGAACTGTATGATCTCCATAAATATTATTTTTGAATCGTATAGTCAATAAGTCGATTGGATCCTCTGAGGAATTAATTAAATCATCATCTATTACTTGAGAATAATAATTAAATCCAATCCATGAATCGAAGAAAGTTACGTTTCCACCACTTTCTTCAATCAAATCTATTAAGTAATCATTAAAAAAGATAGAACATCCTGTTAATAAAATATCTTTTGAATTTTCTAAAGATCCATTTACAACTATATTAAGATTAGCATAATTTTCCTCTAGTTCAGACATTAGTTCTGGACCAAATAACATTGCTTTTTGTAGAAGTTTTAGTTTTATAGAACCTTTTATTTGCAGTTCATTAATCTTTTTAAGGATTTTTTTGAAGTTATTATATTTTTTAATGCTATGTAATAACACTTCTCTATTAATGGAGTTTCCTTGAATTTCTTCTAGTTGTTTAATTAAATTTGTTATCTCTAATCTGAAATATTTGAGACTATTCTCATTCTGTGTATAGGAGATGTAAAAATCTATTCTTTGAACATTAAAATATCTACTTATTATTTCTGAAGCGCAAATATCGCTTACGCAGTGATTTGATACAATAAAAAAATCTATTAAATCTAAAAACCGATATTGATCAGGTTTTATTGAAAATAACCCAATACATGACTGGGCAAACGCACAAGTAGAAGGGGGTAAATAATCGTGGCTTGCATCCATCAAATCATCATTTCCGGCAAAGATTAATCTTAAAGGGATGAAACCAGCAGCATCTAACAATTCCTCTGGTATATTATCATGAGATATAAACGCTACAATTCTTTTTCCTTCTTTTTTTTTTTCTCTTAAAAAATCTGCGTAATCAGATAATAATTCTATATTATCCATTTTAATTTTTTATATCTTTGAATTATTAATCAAAAAAGAGTTAATTATTCATAAAATTTTTCATAATTAACTAAATCTTAAATTTACAAAAAAAGTTGAAAAAGATTAACTTTTATTTTGGTCTTGAGCAATTAGAGCCGCTCCAATTGCACCAGTCAATTGAGCAGTGCTTGTTCCGTTAAGTACTGGAATTACAATATCAAATCCTAACTCTTGCTCTAAAAAACTCTTAACTGCCACATTTTTAGCTACGCCCCCACAAAAAACTAAAAGGGGAGCAACCCCTATGCGTTTAGCCATCCCTGCGACCCGTTTCGCAATGGATTTATGAATCCCAGCTGCTATATCTTCTTTATTAGTTCCCTTTGCAAAAAGAGATATTACTTCAGATTCGGCAAAAACTGTGCAAGTTGAACTAATTGAAGCAGGATTTTTAGATTTAAGAGCTAATTGTCCAATCTCCTGGATAGGAACCTCAAGAGCTCCTGCCATTACTTCTATAAAACGTCCTGTTCCTGCAGCGCACTTATCGTTCATTTGGAAATCAATTACATTACCAGTCTTCTTAGAAATTACAATTGCTTTACTGTCTTGACCCCCGATATCTATCACAGAATGAGCATCTGGAAAGAAATATTGGACTCCACGTGCATGCGCGGTGATTTCTGTAATACGATCGTCCGCAAATGATACGGTATTACGCCCATATCCAGTACTCATCACATAAACATCAACCTTCTTCAAATTGTGTTTATCTAAAAGATCATTAAACATACTACTTCCCACACGTGCAAAATCAAATGTTGATCGTCCAACTCGAAAATCCAATAACTCTCTGTCTCTTAATAAAACAACTTTTGTCTCTAATGAACCAATATCGATTCCTACAAATGTCTTCAAGCTTTATCCTTTCAAGTTATTTATAATATAGGAAAATGAAAATCAAAAATTAAAATTTATGATAATAATTTAACTTAACAAAAAGATAGAAATTGTAATGGTTACAATAAAGGCAAATGTCATTTGAAGTATATTTTTAATAATCGATTCTTTTGCAACTACACCTAAAAAAACTCCAAGTAAAATTATACAAATAAGAATTATTAAAAAGGATATAAGGAAAATTATAAAATTAGCAAATGGTACACATAAGAAAGGAATTAAAGGTATTAATCCTCCTAAAAATGGAGAACCTCCATTTACGCAAGAAACAAATAAAGCAGCAAAGTTTTCAGCCTTTTGTTGAAGTGTTTTAATATTTTTGTTCCCCTTCCTCAATCTGATCTTTATTTTTGAATTTATATCTTTATTTATTTTGATCAACATTGCCCTTTCAATCTCTTTTATATCATCTGATTCTTCTTCAACTTCGTTTTTATTCTCAATAACATCTAATACCATTGCTTTCTTTAATTCTTTTTTAATTTTTTTTCGCTCAGCTTTCTCTGAAAGATATGAGCCAGTTATTCC
>SMTZ1_10005287_pt1 | contig 12965 bp, 15 predicted proteins | sample DeeMarSWOR136_30_FD_25667 | JGI IMG/M metagenome (IMG submission 25667) | reverse complement strand
ATTTAATTAGTCACTAACCATAGGTATTCGGAGAATTCCAAATGTCAATCTATGAATTCGAAAATAAAAAACCAAGCATTGCTAAAGGCACTTTTATTTTTGATTCTGCAGATGTAATTGGTGATGTGGTTATAGGGGAAAATTGTTATATAGGGCCTGGGGCCAGGATTCGAGGTGATTATGGTTCTATAAGAATTGGAGACAATGTCGCTATTGAAGAGAATGTTGTTATTCATGCAAGACCTGATGATATAACCGATATCGGAAACTACGTCACAATTGGCCACGGTTCTATAATTCATAATGCTACTATAAAGGATTGGGCGATAATTGGCATGGGTGCTATTGTTAGTGATTGGGCAAAGATTGGAGAATGGAGTGTAGTTGCAGAGGGTGCTGTCGTGAAAAACAAACAAAAAATTCCAGATAAGACCGTTGCAGTGGGCGTACCTGCAAAAGTAGTATCAGAGGTTTCTATGGAATATAGGAAACACTGGACTAAATATAAGAAAATATACTCAGATCTTGCAAGAGAGAGATTTCCAAACTCCCTTAAAAAAATAGACTGACGTATTATTATGAGGATTGAATTTATATGATAATTGCGGTTGCCAGTGGAAAGGGCGGAACCGGAAAAACAACAGTTGCAACAAATCTAGCTTTGAGTTTAGGACCTGTTCAGTTCATCGATTGTGATGTTGAAGAGCCTAATGCAAATATTTTTCTTAAAACAGAAATTATTAAAAGTGAAGAGGTCATCGTTGAGATTCCAGAGATCAATAAGACGAAATGTGACTATTGTGGCAGGTGTTCTGAGTTCTGTGCGTATAATGCTCTTGCTGTTGTCCCATCGAATGTTCTTGTTTTTTCTGAGTTATGTCATTCTTGTGGTGGGTGTGAACTTGTTTGTCCAAAGAATGCAGTTAGTTGGTACGGACGTGTTGTTGGAAAAGTTGAGCATGGGCAAGCTAAAGAGATTGATTTTTGCCATGGATTATTGAATGTTGGAGAAATGCAAGCCATTCCAGTGATCAAATCTTTGAAAAGAAAGATAGATCGAAGTAAGAATGTTATTATCGATGTCCCCCCAGGCACTTCTTGTCCAGTTATTGAGTCGATAGGTGGTTCAGATTATTGTATTCTTGTTACAGAACCTACTCCTTTTGGTCTTCATGATCTTAGACTTGCAGTTGAAGTAGTTAGACATTTAAATATTCCATTTGGAGTAGTTATAAATCGTGATGGTATTGGTGATAGGAAAGTTGAGCTTTATTGTAAGGGAAAAAATATCCCTGTTCTTTTGAAAATCCCAGAAAGAAAAAAGATTGCACATCTTTACTCCAAAGGTATTGCATTAGTAAGTGAATCGCATGAGTGGCATGAGATGTTTTACCTAGTTTTTAATCAGATAAAAGAGGAGGTGAAGAAATGAAACAGCTAACAGTGATCAGTGGAAAGGGTGGCACTGGGAAAACATCCGTTACCGCAGCTTTTGCTTCTCTTACAAGCAATGCTGTATTTGCTGATTGCGATGTTGATGCTGCAGATCTACATCTCATCCTAAAACCTAATATTAAAAAGACAATGGGTTTCCATGGGCTTAAAATTGCCTCAATAAATACAGAGAAATGTACTGAATGTATGAAATGTTATGAGCATTGTAAATTTGATGCTATCGATAAAAAAATAAACATTATAAAAGAGTCTTGTGAGGGTTGCGGAGTATGTGAATATGTTTGTCCTGTTGATGCTATTCAGATGGTTGATAGGGATTCAGGGCTTTCATATATTTCCGATACTCGTTTTGGACCTATGTCTCATGCCGTATTGAAAACAGCGGAGGAAGCATCAGGGAAATTGATTACTGTTGTGAGAAATAACGCAAAAAAACTCGCAGAGGAAAAAAAGAAAGATTTGATTATTATCGATGGTCCTCCAGGTATTGGATGTCCTGTCATCTCTTCAATTACTGGTGTTGATTTGGTTTTAATTGTTACTGAACCTACGCTTTCTGCTATTCATGATTTGGAAAGGATAATTGGTGTAGCGCATCATTTTAAAATTCTTGCTGTTGTTTGTATTAATAAGTACGATATTAACTTGGATAATACAGAAAAGATTGAACGCTATTGTAAAAGTAATAACATAGATGTTGTTGGGAAACTACCCTATGATACTATTGTAACAAAATCTATGATTCATGAGAAAACTGTAGTTGAATATTCAAAGGGAAATTTCCCTGAAAAAATTATCAAGATGTGGAATAAAGTAGGAGGGAGATTAAAAGAATGAGTGATGATACTTTTATAAAATTTCTAGAAGAACTTCAGAGAAAAATCGAATACGAGGAAGAGCAGACCTATTCTAAGGTTGTTATTCGTGAATATAGAAATCCAAGTAATTTTGGTGATATTGAAAATCCAGATGCAGTTGGTAAGATAAAAGGCCCATGCGGTGATACAATGAAAATAAGTTTAAAAATTGAAAAAGGAAGTATAAAAGATGCATGTTTTTGGACAGATGGATGTGGTGCAACTATTGCATGTGGAAGTATGTTGACAAAAATAATCAAGGGCAAAACTCTCCGAGATGCAAATGAAATCTCCATTACACAACTTCTAGAAGCCTTAGAAGGCCTTCCAATAGAACACCATCATTGTACTGTTCTTGCTATTAACACTTTACAGGAAGCTATTAAAAATTATCATAGTAGGAGTAATTGTTAGGGTAAAAAATGAGATGATATGTATGAGGTGATATCTTGAAGATGGAAACAAAATATTTGAAAGATTGGGAAAAAGAAATGAATACATGCATAAGGTGCGCTTATTGTTTTGAAGGATGTCCAGTATTTAAAGATCTTAGATGGGAACCAGATGGGGCTCGTGGTAAGGTTATCCTTTCATATGGACTCCTTACAGGACAACTTGAGCCTTCTCAGTATATTGCAGATAAAATATTCCAGTGCACTTACTGTAAAGATTGCATAGAGAGATGTTCGGCTAACGTATCAGTTCCAGATATTTTAACTGCTGCAAGAGCAGATCTTGTAAACGCAGGATTTGAGTACGAGGCACATAAAAACCTCCTAGACAAAATTAAACAGACAGGAAATATCTTTGGCAAAGAAATTGAACCCCCTATTCATGAAGGAGAAACACCGGTACTCCTTGGATGCCGCTTTCTTGAAAGGACAGACGATGCGAAAAAATATCTTGAAATACTTAAAAAGATTGGTGTTCAACCAAAGGTTGTAGAAGAAACCTGTTGTGGTATGCCATTTGCAGTCTTAGGCTATAAGGAGGATCTTGCTGCACATAAAGGAAAGTTCAGCAAACGTTTCCCTCACAAAGAATTTATATGCCTCTGTACAACCTGTGCGTTTTTCATCAAGAAAGCTTATCCTGATCTCAAGCCCAAATACGTAATTGAAACAATTGCAGAGAAGCTCCCAAATTATAACCCAAAGAAATTGGGATTAAAAGTAACTTACCATGACCCATGTAATGTATCAAGAGGCATGAATATGGTTGATGAACCCCGGGAGATATTAAAACAAATTGGCGTAGAAGTGATAGAGATGGAAACCAATGGTAAACAAGCAGAATGTTGTGGAGGTGGAGGTGGTGTACTAGTCACTGATAAACCACTTGCTGAAAGACTAGCAGAAAAACGTATGAATCAAGCCCTTGAAACAGGGGTAAAGACTTTAGTAACACTATGCCCAACCTGTGAAATCAATATCCGGAATGCATCAGATAGAAACGGAGGAAAATTAGAAGTAAAAAATGTCCTTGATCTGGTATGGGATGCAATATGTTCTTAGGATGGCGAATTGAAAATGAATGCTTTCACTGGATTTGATTCAGATCCGAAGGCTCATTCAATTAAAGAATGGCCGGATCATGTCCTAACTCTTGGAGGAAATAACTTCAACGAATTTATTAAAAACTATCCATTATCTATTGTAGATTTCTGGGCACCATGGTGCGCTCCGTGTAAAACGATGGCACCTAGGTTGAGGCGTTTATCAAAGATATACAAAGGAAAAGTAGCGTTTGGCAAACTTGACACGCAGAAGTATCCGAATATTGCAAAACAGTATAAGATCATGGGGATCCCTCATTTGATATTTTTTAGAAACGGGAAAAATGTCACTAGTATAACTGGTGTGAGATCTGTTGGCTATATTAAAAATGTGATTGAGGATTTTTTAGAGAAAATAGATAAGTGATATATAAAATGAAACTTACAATAGTCTATGACAATGAATTATACAGAAAAGATATTGGTTTGAGATCAGATTGGGGTTTTTCCTGTTTAATAGAAACAAAATATGATACAATTCTCTTTGATACTGGTGCAAATGGTAAGATTTTATTAGATAATATGAAAAAACTTGATATCAATCCAAGTTGCATTAAGAAAATAGTGATCTCCCATGATCATGGAGATCATAGTGGGGGATTAAAATCATTAGCTCATATTGTGAATGATATTGATTTGTATCAACTGGGGTATGAAATACTTGGTAATAACGTAAAAACAACTATTCCCGAGATACCTGAAGAAATCAGTAAAAACTTGTGGACTACAGGAAGAATAAAAGGTTTAGTTGACGAACAGTCTTTAGTTTTGAAGGGCAAAAAGGGATGGTATTTACTTACAGGTTGTTCTCATCCTGGTGTTGAAAAAATCTTAAACGTTGCGAAGCAACAGGGCAATATAACTGGTCTGGTTGGCGGGTTGCATGGTTTCAATAATTTTTCAATTTTAAAAAGATTAGATTTTATTTGCCCATGTCATTGTACTCAACACAAACGTGAAATAAAGGGGTTATACCCAAGAGCATATAATGAAAGTGGTGTTGGAAAAATAATTAAAATTTAAGTAAATGTGTGATTATAGACTTTATAGAAAAATGGACGAAGAAACAATTAAAAATTATTTGAACAAGAAGAACACAATTGCATTTATAGGGGCCACCATACAGAAGGAGAAGTGGGGTTACAAGAAGTATAAAGAATTAAAAGATGCAGGTTTTAAAGTTTATCCTGTGAATCCAAAATATGATGAGGTTTATGGTGATACGTGTTTTTCTGATTTAAAATCACTTATAAAATTTCTAAAAGAAAAGCCTGATTTTGTGATAACAATAATCCCTCCAAAAGTAACTGAAAAAACTGTTGAACAGTGCAAAACATTAGGAATTGATAAAATTTGGATGCAACCTGGATCTGAGTCAGAAAAAGCTATAGATTTCTGCAAAGAAAATAATATTGAAGTTGTGTATGGCATATGCATCGTGGTTGATGCACTTCGGAAGTTATAAAAAATCCTTAATACTAAAGTGTTTATTTGTTTGAAATTGCAAGCGATTCGTTGCTAAGTAGTTTAATATGCTCCATTTCCTCTTTGATGATTCCATCTATTTTTTGTTTTCCTAAATGCCCTGGAACAACATCTTTCATACCTAGATAAAAGACAATGGAGTCTTTTTCAGCTGTAATAGCTGTTGTAAAAATCTTCTCTAGTGAAGTACTTTGAATTTCTTTTTCATAAAACACACATGTGTCCGCCAATGCACGAAGATATTTTTCTGACTCTCCCTCAGGGTCAAATGTTGTCATAATTTTTTCATCTTGTGTTAGCTGAGATCTCATAGTTTTAAATGTTTGTTCATGTTCATCTTCCATTTCAGCAAGATGAATCAAAAATTTTTTCTTGTCTTCATTAGTAATATTCTCTGCAGCTTTTCTATAAAATTTTGCCCCGTTTCGTTCTATTTGTTCAGCTATCTCAAAAACTTCATCTGCATTAAACTCAATGCCCATTTTGTTCTATCCCCCATTATTTGATAATCTAGGTCAACAGGTATATTCTATTTTATTAAAAACATTTTGTAAAAACTAATCTATTTGCCATGTTATGTTCAATAAAAAATTATGGGGGGCATTTTGCGCATACAGATCGAAATAGGGTAGTACTCAGGTAACGATCTCCTCGATCGGGTAATAACGCAACAATTGTCCCATAATCCATATTTTTTGCTACATGTAAGGATCCTGCTACTGCTGCTCCGCTGGACATACCAACGAAGATCCCTTCCCTGGTAGCTAGCATCCTTGTTGTTTCAAAAGCCTTGTCATCTTCAATTGTAATCTTCTCGTCGATTATTCCCGGCTCAAAAATTTTAGGAACAATACTTTCATTCATATTTTTTAATCCTTGGATTGCGTGCCCTTCTGTAGGTTCAACTCCCACAATTCTAATGCCAGGTTTTTGTTCTTTGAGGTATTTTCCAACTCCCATTAAGGTTCCAGTGGTACCCATTCCAGCAACAAAAACATCTATCTGTCCATTAGTTTGAGCAAAAATCTCGGGTCCTGTTGTCTCATAATGTGCTAAAACATTATGCTCATTTTCAAATTGATTAGGCATAAAATACCTTTCAGGTTTCTCTTCAAGTAGTTTGTGTGCTTTTCGAATTGCACCATCAGTACCGTCACATCCAGGAGTAAGTATTATCTTAGCGCCAAACGCCTCTAATATACGTTGTCTTTCAATGCTTACACATTTTGGCATGACTAAGGTAACCTGATATCCCTTTGCAGCGCCTATCATCGCAAGAGCAATCCCGGTATTACCCGATGTTGGTTCGAGTAATATTTTATTATGGGTTAACTTCCCTGATTCTTCTGCTTTATTTATCATATAAAGAGCGGGTCTATCTTTAACTGAACCACTAGGGTTTGCCCCTTCAAGTTTACCAAAAATTCTTACATTTAAGTTATTACTTAGATTGGTCAATTCTATAAGCGGAGTATTTCCAATTGCAGATAATATACTCATGTTGAATATCTCTCTTCATCTTGTTTATTTAAAATGTATATTTAAATCCTGCTAATAACACTAAAAATAGACCACATATTATACTTAATTTTCCATATTCTTTTATATAGGAGTAATCGATACCGATGTGCGGGGTCAGAGGCTTATGTCACGGACATTTTCTATCGAGCCTGGTATCAAAGTTTTACAGGAAAATGTTATACATAACCCTGATGATGAATTTTACATTAAGTTTTTGAAACCATATTATGTTTTTACTAAGGATGGACAGTATCTTTTTGGTTCTACTCAGCCTGGTAGAAGACCTGATAGAGCTTTTTATATGGTTCCTGATGGTTATAAATTGGGAAAGAAACAGCAAAAGTTTGATACTAAAATTGGGAAGAAAATCTATGAAGTTGCTATGAGATATCTTCGAGAGGAGAAGCCAAGGCTCATTATTCAAGAAGGAATTCAGGGGGAATCTGGTTATGAGGTTGGATTACGCATTACAATTAGTGTGAAAAATCCGCATAATGCTTATATTTCTTGGATGGGCAAGATGATGATTTTTCCCCCTAAAAAGAGAATGCATATTGATTGTTGGAATTATGTTATTCAAGAGCCTCTGCCTGATGAATATGTTAAGGAGATTCAGAGTGTTTGGCCTGAGTATGATCCTAGTATTCCTTTGACTCTTTATGATCTTACTGAGATGGACAACAATATTAGACGTGTTCTTAGTCTCGGCGTAGATTATTTTGGAGGTGCATTCAAGAAACCTAATCTAACAATGGTTTGGAATAAGGCCGAAGCTGATGGCCTTGTTACATATCATGCTGGTTGTACCTCTGATCGTGTTCTTAAGGGTTTAAGTGGTACCGGAAAAACAACATTAACTGTTGGTCCGGAATTGGAGCAGGATGATGCTTGTCTTGGCAAACCTATTTTGGATAAAAAAGGTAAGATTACCACCGTTGAATTGATTGGTTTAGAGGCTGCAAGTTATGCAAAGTCTCAAGGTTTGAATCGTTATAGTCCAGAGTATCCTGGATTAATGAAATCTAGAGAAATAGATGAAAATGGAAAGAGACCTATTGTTCTAGCTCAGAATATCGACTGTGAAGGCGTTGAGTACTCAATTAAAAAAATTAAGGGCTTTGAGGTTAAAATTCCGCAAAAAATAACTGGTCAAAAAGTCGGTTCTCTACAGTGTACAAAATATGAAAAGAGTGGTACTACTAATGGTAGATTTATCTTCCTTTTTAGTGAGTTGAATCCTGATTGGGGGCATAGTAGTAAAAAGTTATTGAAAACTGAGGCTTTGAGTTTTAAAAAGTATGATATCCTCGAACCAATTTTTAGAGTAACCGATCCAAAGATGGCTGTTGCCCTTGATAGTGCTTGTGAGAGTATTATTACTTCTGCTATTGCTGCTCGGAAACCTGGTACTCGTGTTCGTTCTTATGCTGCTACTGATTTTATGGCTAGAGAGCAGTCTCATCAGGCTCTAATGAAATTAAAGATGTATGAGGATATGAATCTAGGTTTAAATGGACAGCTTGTATTTTTCATTAATAACGCTGGATTTGTCGGCGAGTATGATATCAACGGTAAACAGATTAAGAAGTTAGATGAAAATGATAAACCAATACCCAAGAGGGATATTGAAACTGATGAGATATTAAAAAACGAACTCGGCGAGATTATATATCAGGGACAAGGTGAAGGCATCAAGGTTGCTGATTCTAAACGTTTGATTGATCTTATTGAGCATAGAAAAATTGAAAGCTGGATTAAGCACCCTGTTTTTGGTTACCTTATTCCTGATCCAACCGAACTTGAAGAAAAGCATGACATGGTTAATTTTGGTAAGAGATTTAACCCGTTGAATTATTATTCTCCAAAGCGGTATCTCGATTTTATTAAACGTGACATTAAAGAACGAACGGAGTTCCTTGAAGATCTTTTTAGAGGACAAGAAGGGGAAGAAAAACTGAAAGATATTATCTATATCTGGAAGAAATGTAAGATTCCTTCTGAAAAAGAAATTAAAAAGTTTTATGATACTTATTATTAGATTAATAGTCTTTTTCTAAGTCCCAGGGAAATTGTTTAGGAGGACCTTGAGGATTTAATATTTGCATTATTGCTTTTAGATTTTCAGACATCTTAAGATATATTTTTGGAGGCATTTGCCATGGTTGTCCGATATACATCTGAAAATCATTTCCATCTCTGAGTTTAATATTAAGGATATACCACCACATTCTATAATTAGCGCCCCATCCAGGTCCATATCCTACTGCATCCGGGCCTGATTTAAGGATATCTGCACTTTCAATTTGCTCTCTAGGGATAACAAAGTTTTGAGGTTGACTCAAGGCCTTTTTATAATTTAAATAAACATTTTGATCTGTAATTCTAAATGACCCTTTCCCGTACCTGTTCTCCCCTTTTTTCCTCAATTGAATTTTTTCTGAAAAAAACAAATCGTTTTCCATATTATTCGAAATTAAAAAAGTAGTATAAATGGATATTGGAGCATTTAAAAAAATAAATACAAAAGAATTAAGTACTCTTCAACTCTTTTAACTCTTGAGGTGATTTATAAAATGGGGATTTATAAGATAATAGATATTGTTGGAACATCACCAAAAAGCTTTGCAGATGCTGCAAAAAATGCTGTGAATGGAGCAGCAAAAACAGTTAGAAAGATACGACGCGCAGAAGTTACAAAACTTGATGTTAAAGTGGAAGATGATAAGCCTACTTTATTTAGAGCAGAGATGAAAATATCTTTTGAAATTGAGAGATAAGGTTTTTTAATTTTAAATTAGCGGAATAGTTAGACTACCAAAGGGCATAACTATAGCCCTTGGTTTTTTTCCCTTAGATTTAATTAATTTTACAGCGTCATCAATAGCTGTTTGTATATCTGAATAAGGTTTCAACTGGGCTTTTTTAACAATAGTATCATCAAGATCAGTAACAGCCCACATCTCAGCTCTAATACCAATCTGTGCCATTTTAGCAGCTTTATGATACCCAAGCTTGTATTCATCACCAAGAATATCAAGAATCTTCTTCGGAGAATCTGCTCTGCAAAGCAATTCTAAAAAGGCATCCTCACCAACACCAGTACGGCACTTTGATACAAGTATGATGACACCGTCGTCCTCCAAGGCTAGTTTACCATTATCAAGTGCTTTTTGAGATTGATAAAGATCAATGTCCATAGGATAAGGAGCAGCAGTAATAACAATGTTACCCTTTTCTTTTAAAGGAACACAAAAAATCTGCTTAGAATACTCAATAGCTGCATCAAAGGATTTATGCAGATCACCAGCTGTAACAGCATATAATTTATGATCGCCAGTTAGCACAGTTTGAATTGAAAATATGTTAAGATCCTTCAAAACCTTCATAGCGTCAACCATATCTTCGTTTACTGGATTTCCGTCAAGCGCAAGAGATCGTGCATCATCACTCAAAGCAAGTTTATGATTCATCTCAATGGTCTTATAAGATGCAACACCTGGTAAGAAGGATTTCCTACCACCGGTATAACCAGCAAAATAGTGAGGTTCAACACTACCAATTACAAGGATGTTTTTGTATTCAGGAACCAGCTTGTTGATATACATCTCAGTTCCATTCTTTGATTTACCAAGATAAGTCATATCCTCATTTTTACGGGCATCATGAGCGTAGACTTTCCTTCTGAAAACTTCATATGTATCTCCAAAAATAAACCTATATTCACCTTCTGTGGGAGCGCGATGAACACCAGTAGCAATAAGAAACTTTACATCAGGATGAGATGAGAGAACAGGTAAAAGATACTTTAAAATTTTAGATGTCGGAGTAGGTCTTGTAGCATCATTAATAATTACAAGCATCCTATCTGCATCTTCTGCAAATTCATCATAAGATTCAAAACCAATAGGATTTTCCAATGCTTCTTCAATCAATTTATCTTGATCTTTAATTGACACCTTTTTAGGGACTAGAATTTCACAATCTTCAGGAACATTAACTTTAATATTTTCCATACCGTATGGAATATCAACCTGCATTTGTTTCCCTCAAACTGATATCGTGAATAAACAACCCCCTAATATATTTATATCATTCTTATTATTCACCAGCAGATGAAAAACTTCCATGTGGCAATAATTGGAGGAGGCGTAATAGGTTCAGCAATTGCATGGGAGTTATCAAAATATAAGTTAAATGTTGTTGTTTTTGAAAAGGGAATTGATGTTGCTTTTGGCACAAGCAAAGCAAACAGTGGTGTTGTTCATAGTGGCATAAATTCTCCAACTGGTTCCCTTAAAGCTCGTTTTTGTGTTGAAGGAAATAAAATGCTTCAACCATTAGCAGATAAACTAGGTTTTCCACTTAAATGGGTTGGAAAATATGTAATTGCTAAAAATGAAGATGAAACAAAAGAACTTGAAAGACTAATAAAAGTAGGTAAAGACAATGGAGTTCCCGGTTTAGAAATAAAAGACAGAAAAGATGTTAAAGTAAAAGAGCCAAATGTTTCATGTTACAAAGCATTGTGGGTACCAACAGCTGGGATAATATCACCATATGAGTTTACCATAGCATTTGCTGAAAATGCTGTAGAGAACAATGTTAATTTTTTACTTGAGACCGAAGTTATAGATCTAAACAAAGTAGAAAATCATTTTTTAATAAAAACAAGCAAAGGTGAATTTCAATCACAAATACTAGTAAATGCTGCGGGTTTGAATTGTAGAAAAATAGTTTCTATGTTAGAAGAACCAGATTTTGATATTTATCCTTGCAGAGGGGAGTATCTAGTTTTAGATAAAAACTATAGCAATCTAGTTAACTCTATGATTTACCCAGTTCCACCAAAAAAACTAGGTGTTTTAGGTGTTCATATAACACCTACAGTTGAAGGACCCACAATTCTTGGCCCTAGTGCAGAATTTATTGGTGATCCTAAAGATAAAAGAACCACAAAAGAAAAGATGACAACTCTTTTTAATGAAGCAAAAGAGATCATTCCCAGTTTACCAGAAAAAGCAGTAATCAACGCTTATTCAGGTATTAGATGTAAACTCGCCTCACCCGAAGAAGGTGGATGGGCTGATTTCAGGATTGAAGAAAGTAAGCAAACACCTGGTTTGATAAATCTATTAGGTATAGAATCACCAGGTCTTACCGGTGCACCGGCTATTGCAAAAGAAGTAACTAGAATGATATCAAATTCTATTGAGTTAAAAACAAAAACTGATTTTAAAACTAGAAAAATCAAGGAAAAACGTTTTTCCGAAATGAATGCAAAAGAGCAATCAGATTTGATTAAAAAAGATAAACAATGGGGAAGAATAATCTGTAGATGTGAACATGTCACTGAAGCTGAGGTAATCAAAGCTCTTTCTAATCCTATAGGAGCACAAACTTTGTCCTCTGTTAAGTATCGTTGCAGGGCTGGAATGGGTAGATGCCAAGGTGGCTTTTGTACTCAGCATATTGTTAGAATTATGGAAGAGCAGTTTAATGTCGATGTTAACAACATGAAACTGAAATCATCGAATTCTAATTTATTTTATGGTAGAACAAGGGAGAAAGAAAATGATTAATCTCGACACAGATGTAGCAGTTATTGGCGCTGGACCAGCTGGTTTAGCTGCTGCTATATCAGCTCGTGAAAATGGTGCAAAAAATGTCATAATTTTGGATAGAAACAGTTGGCTAGGCGGTATTTTACTGCAGTGTATCCATGATGGTTTTGGAGTTGAGGAAACAGGTACATCTATGACTGGACCTGAATATGCGGAGATGTACATTAAAACGGCTGAAAAGCAAGGAATAACATTCCTGAATGAGACCATGGTTTTACAATTTGATAAAAATCGAAAGATTATCGCGGCGAACAAAAAAGGGTTGCACGAAATTAAAGCAAAATCTATTGTTCTTGCTATGGGATGCAGGGAAAAAACAAGATGGAATGTGATGATCCCTGGTGATAGACCAAGTGGTATTTACACAGCTGGAGTAGCACAGGCTTTCATTAATCTCTATAACATCATGGTTGGAAAAAACGTAGTCATCCTTGGATCTGGTGATGTGGGTCTTATTATGGCACGTCGTTT
>SMTZ1_10005286_pt1 | contig 12968 bp, 10 predicted proteins | sample DeeMarSWOR136_30_FD_25667 | JGI IMG/M metagenome (IMG submission 25667) | reverse complement strand
ATGAGTATCCTCCGCCGGCCTCAGGATAGGCAGAGGCCAACTCCGCATAGGCTAATGCTGTCAGAAGCGTAACAAGACCATTGAGGCCGAATGCGAGAACCGATGCTGGCCCCGCTTCCCCCGCCGCGATGCCCGTGAGAACGAAAATTCCCGCGCCGATCATTGCCCCAATTCCAATCATGCTCGCGTCGAAAAGGCCGAGATCACGCGAAAAGGTGAGTTTGACTTCTTGATGGCTGTTTTTTGCCGTGTTCATTTTTGATCTACCCCGGCTATACAACGGACCCTCACGGCTTGCAGGAATTTAAGCAAAATTATCTATCCCGCCTTTCGTACCGGTATGTTTATCAGGAGTTTGCCATTTTGAGCGGAGTTGCTCCGGTGGATTCCCCGGCAGAGAGTTTGCGTTTAATCATAACAGAGTGCTCGTAATTCCTCCATAGCGCTTCCGTATATTTCATTGGGACGCTCCTTTGCCCAACCGTCAACTCTTTGTAATTTTTAATCATTTCACTTGAATCCTCGAACCCTTGACCCCTTGAATCCTTCTACGGCCACCAACTTTTTTGGAGATGAGCCTATTTTTTTATTATCCCGTAGGCCCTTGTTCCCAAAAGTAACAAAGCCAACCCACCATTCACTTCGGCAATCCGGCAATCTAAAGACCATCAGGTCAAATCTCGGAAGCCCAGGAGTCTCCTCCCGTTAGACCCGTGGCTTTCCGCCCCACCCTCACGGATGGTTTGGGTTTATCGATGTGTCCGATTCTACCAAGACAGAAGGGTATGTCAAGGAAAAAACTGGATCAAGCGATTTCTGGGTGTATCCTTGAAATTCCCCTTCCATCAAAAAACCCAAGGTTTCTGATCGCAAATCAATACTTTTTGATCATCTTCTCATGCAAAAATTCATTTTGGATTCAAAAGGCTACGGTTGCTCCCGGGTCCCTCTATTTTTGACCCGTAGCTTTAAAAGGTGTAATATACAGTTATTACCCGGAAGCACCTGAAATTTCTCTTCTGCTGGTGAGGACAAAAATGAATACACGGGCAAAGAATTGCCTCTCCATTTTTTCGCTTGTATTGTTCACTTCTTTTTGGCCAGCGCCCCCTTTGAATGGGCAGGAGAAGGCCAGCCTTTATATAAACGTGGGGCTCAACTACTATGAAATAGGCCAATACGAAAAGGCTGTGGAGAAATTCCAGAAAGCGCTTACACTGGATCCCGACCACCCCCATCTTCACGGCTTCCTCGGATCGGCTCTCCTTCAGTGTGGTAAGATCGATCAGGCGATTGAGGCCTACGAGAGGCAAATCGTCCTCGCCCCGACTGTTGCTAAATGTCATTACAATCTTGGGTTAGCGTATCTGCGCAAAGGGCTTTTGGAGGAAGCCATAGGGCGGTTCCAGAGGGCAGTGGAGTTGGACGAGGGGCTTGTCGAGGCCCATCGAGCCCTGGGATTAGCCCATATGGAACAGGGGAACCTGTCTGAAGCTATTTCTGTTTTCAGAAAAGCCATTTTCCTTGATTCCTCATTCTGGGAGCATTATTACAATCTCGGGCTGGCCTTTTACCGGCAAAAGAACTTTAAGGAAGCAGTCCAGTCATATCAACGGGCTCTCGGGCTCAACCCGGAAGAGGCTGAGGTCCATGAGGCCCTGGGAAATGCCTATGTGGAGCTTGGAAAGGTTGATCTTGCCTTGAGGCGTTATCGGAATGCATTGAGAATAGATCCCCGAGATATCGAGCTGAAATTCAAAGTTGGCGAAATTCTGGCGTCTCAAGGTCGATACGATGAAGCCATTGACGAGTTCAAGGCCATTCTGCGGATGGACACCAAAAACGTGGAGATTTTGAACAATCTGGGGGTCGTGTATTTCAAAAAGAAATCCTATGAAGAAGCACTTCAGTACTTCATGAAGGCAATATACGTTGATCCGAACATCCCATACATACATAACAATCTCGGAATGGTCTACGCCGAGATGGGGATGCATGAAAAAGCAAGAGATGAGTTCGAAAAGGCTATCGCAGTTTCGGAGAGGAAAGCGTCGAGCCCATAGAGTCAAGCTGCCGAATCCATAGGAGATTTCAAAAAACCCGATGATAAATCTGCTCACTAGACAAATGGAGGTGCATAGCCGTGATTGTTTCGTTGACCATGAATCCCACCATTGATACGAGCTCGCGGGTAGGGCATGTCGTTGCCGAACGCAAACTCCGTTGCAAGCCTCCTTGTCACGAACCGGGCGGCGGCGGGATCAATGTTTCTCGAGTGATTCGAAGATTGGGAGGAGATTCACTAGCCCTCTACCTTTCTGGAGGGTGGTACGGCCATATGCTCCAGGGACTGCTTGACCAAGAAGGTCTCAACCACTCCCCGATCTCCATCGAGGGATCGACACGCCAAAATGTCATCGTCTTAGAGGAATCGAGCGGTCGACAATTTCGCTTTGGCATGCCGGGACCGACGCTGCATGAAGCAGAGTGGAAGCGATGTCTGGAGGTTTTGGAGACTCTCGCCCCAAAACCGGATTACCTCGTGGGCAGTGGGAGCCTTTCGCCCGGCGTGCCGGATGACTTCTACGCCCGCGTAGCCCGGATCGCGACGAAACGAGGTATCCGACTCATCGTGGATACCTCGGGTGAGGCACTCCGCTTAGCAGCCCGTGCAGGCGGCGTATACCTGCTCAAGCCTAACATGCGCGAGCTCCGGGCACTGGCAGATCATGAGATCAAAGACGAGCTAGAGCAAGAGAGGGTGGTAACGGAAATCATCCGCAAAGGGGGAAGCGAGTTAGTGGTGGTTTCCCTGGGAACCGCGGGGGCTCTCATGGCATCGAAAGAGGGATCTGAGCGCCTTCGAGCGCCTACTGTGCCAATCCAGAGCAAGGTCGGGGCGGGCGACAGCATGGTGGCCGGTATCGTGCTGAGCCTGGCCCAAGGGAAGTCACCACGAGATGCCGTCCACTTCGGTGTCGCGGCCGGAGCCGCAGCCGCCATGACCCCGGGCACCGAGCTCTGCCGCCGAGAAGATACGGAACGACTCTACAGGCATATGGTTTCAGAAAATGCGTAAGTTTATGCCAGAGACTCGCCATAAAAAGGGCATGGGGGAAGGCTTTAAGGGCTTGTTGCTCATTACTATCGAATTTTTGTTGGTTCTCTTGAGTTGAATTGGTTAGGTCGGTTGGATTGGTTAGTTGGTTTGGGGAACTTGTCTTACTCAGCGAACAAGCGCCATCCCCTCTTTTCCACTTTGCTTCTGAAAAACCCCCATTAGAGCGGGAAATGGCATGCTACTTTATGGGCCTCAGCGATGTCGTGGAGGTGGGGCTCCGTGGAGGGGTTGGTGCATTTTTCCGGCCTGCCCCGCGCCTGGTAAACCGGGCAGCGTGGGGCAAACCGGCACCCGCGGTAAGCACGCTCGAAATCAAATACCCCCCAGTCGGCCGACTTTTCCCCTGAGGAGGTACGGGAGGCCTCTCTGCTCTCCTTATCAACCAGGGAAGACCAGAGGATATGGGTGTACGGATGGCGCGGTTCCTCGGCAATACGATTTGCCAGCCCCATCTCCACAATCTTCCCCAGGTACATCACCGCCACCTTGTGGCTGACCAGCTCCACAATCCGCAGGTCGTGGGAAATGAAGAGGTACGATAACCCCAGGTCTGTCTGTAGGTCCTTGAGCAGGTTGACCACCTGGGCCTGTATGGAAACATCCAGCGCGCTTGTGGGCTCATCGGCAACGAGAAATCTTGCCCCTACCGCGAGGGCGCGGGCAATGCCCACCCTCCGCTTTTCTCCACCGGAAAGCTCATGCGGGAAGTTGGTGAGTTTGCTCTCCTTGAGGTTCACCTGTTCGAGCAGTTCGCCTATCTTCCGGTCGACCTGGCCGCCGTTTATGTCCCGGTGAACGCTAATTGCCTCCTTGAGTATTGCCCTGATGCGCATCTTCGGATTGAGGGCGGCATCGAGATCCTGAAAGATCATCTGCATCTCCTTCCTGAGCGGGCGGAAGTCCCGTGCGGAAAGAGCGGTGATGTCTTTGCCGGCGAAGAGAATTCTGCCGGAGGTGGCAGGGGTAAGCCCCATGATGGTCCTGCCAACCGTGGTCTTTCCGGACCCGGACTCCCCCACGAGGCCGAGGGTTTCGTGCTCCTTGAGATAAAAGCTGACGTCATCCACCGCGGGGATTATCCTCTCCTGCCCCCGGAGGGTTGAGAAGAGGCCCCTGGACTGAAAGAAATGCTTCTTGAGGTTGACCACTTCGAGTATCGAGTTTCCCATAACCGCCTGACGTTCCTAATCGAAATAGAGCCAGCACTTCACGCAGTGTCCGGGAGATATCTCCCGGAGGTCCGGCTCGTGATGTTGACACTTCCCCCTGATCCCCTCAGTAATACGATTGCAGCGAGCATAGAACCTGCAGCCTTCCGGAGTATTAATGGTATCGAGCACATCCCCCTCAATGGCCTGCAAGTAGGCTTTCTCCTTGATATGCTTTTCGCTCGGTATGGATGCGAGGAGGGCCGCGGTGTACGGATGCTTGGATTCACGCTCTACACGGAGGATGTCCCCCGCCGGGCCATACTCCATGAGCGTACCGCCGTACATCACGGCGGCGCTGTCGGAAAGCCGTTTAATGACCTCGATATCGTGGCTGATGAGCATGGTGGTAACGTTAAATGCCGACTTGAGCTCTTGCAGCAGGTCTACGATCTTTGATTGTATAGTGGCGTCGAGGCCCGTGGTCGGCTCGTCCGCGATCAAGAGCGACGGCTCTGAAGCCAGGGCCATGGCGACCATTGCCCGCTGACACATGCCGCCCGACAGTCCATAGGGATAGCTATCGAACCTGAGCCGCGGGGAATCGATCTTCACCTGTTCAAGCCAGTAGAGGGCCCGCTGTTTCGCCTCGCGGCGGTTCTTGCCCGGGCTGTTGAGCAGTATGGCCTCGCTTATCTGTTTGCCGATAGGGATAAATGGGTTGAGAGAAGATCGCGGATTCTGAAAGATCACGGAAATTTCTTTGCCGCGAATGTTTCCCATGAGCCGTTCCACCTGTTTCTGCCACCCCGCGCAGTCCTTGCGCACCTCCATGACTCGGCCGTCTTTATCCTTCAGGTGCACGTAATGCTCGAGGTCCTGGAGCAGGTCTGTCTCGATGCCCTCGGCTTTAAAATCTATCTTGCCGCTGATAACGCCCGGCTCTGCGGTAACCACCCCCATGATCGAGAGCGCCGTGATACTCTTGCCGCTGCCGCTTTCCCCCACCAGGCCCAGCGTCTCTCCCCGGTTGATCTGAAGATTGACGCCGTCCACCGCGCGGATAAAGGCCTGCTTGCTCTTTGCATAGAAATAGGTACGCAGGTTTTCTATTTCCAGAATGGGCACGCCCCTCATTTACTCCTTTTCCCCTCAAGGATAGTGTTGAGGCCGTCTCCCAGCAGATGGAACCCCATGATGGTAATCAGTATGGCCAGGGCAGGTGCTGTGGAGGGCCAGAAGTTACCATGCATGAAATAGTTGGCCCCGGCCTGCACCATATTGCCCCATGAAGGCGTCGGCTCCTGCACCCCGAACCCGAGATAGCTGAGGCTTGTTTCGATGAGAATAACCTCGGCCATACCGAGCGTTGCCTGGATGATCAGGAGCGTACGGCAGTTGTACCAGAGGATGTGCTTGAGGATGATAACCCTGCCCTTCAGGCCGATGGCAATGGCGGCCTCGATGAAATTCTTCTCCTTGAGGAATTGAATCTTGCCTTTAATGAGCGATAGTACCACAGGCACGTTCGTCAATCCGACGACCATCATGATGTAATAGATATTGGGCTTGAAGGCGGCAACCATGAGCAGGATGAAAACCAGCCGGGGAAATGAATCGATCAGATTCGCCCCATAGGTAATAGCCGTATCAATGCGTCCACCACGGTAACCCGCCACCACCCCGAAGAAAGTGCCCAGCGTCAGGGCGATAGCAATGGCCAGGAGTCCAGGGAGGAAATATGCCTGAATCCCGACAATCAGCCTGGAAAGGATATCCCTTCCTACGAAATCCGTACCGAGCAGGTGGCCGGCAGTTGCTGGGGGGGCCATCAGCAACTGGAGATCCATCTCCTGAGGATCATGCGGCAGGAGATTGGCGGCCCCCAGGATGTAGGACGCCACCACGAGTGCCACGACAAGCAGGCCATAGGCCACGTAAAGGAGTTCCATGGGGGCGGCCTTTTTCCAAAAAGGCAGGTCCGAGTACGCGCCCACATGGCGGGAAACCTGGGAATACCGTCTCATACGCTCGTGAACCTCATGAAATGGTCTCCTCCTTAAGATGCCCTCGGATTTACCATGATGTATACAACTCTCTGCAGCAAGGTGCCCAATCGCACGAGGACGGCCGTAGCGATGGCAATTCCCATGATAACTGGATAGTCTCTGTCCTGGGCGGCCTGCCATGCCATCCTTCCCATGCCGGGCCAGTTGAAAACCTGCTCTACCACCACGGCGCCGCCGAGGATAAACGGAATCTTTGAGGCGACAATTTCGGTTATGGGGATCAAAAAGCCCTCCTTAAAGGAATGCGCCCATATGGACGCCCCTTTGGCGCGGGCCGTGCGTATATAGTCTTCGGCCAAAACCCGGCCCATCTCCTCGCGGAGGAAACGCACAACTTCGCTAATGGTCCCATTGCCGATTCCGAGGACAAAGATGGGCAGCAGGAAATAAAGCCAGCCCAATTCTTGACCGCGTGAAAACCCGAAGAGAATCGGAAACAGCCCGAACTTGTGCGTGAATATATAGATGACGATATACCCCAGCCAGAAGACCGGCAGGGCGGAGACCACGTAAGCAAACATGGTAAACGGCCAATTCAGCACGGTTATTCCGCGCCTCGCTGAGGAAAGGGCAATAGGGACGGCGACGAGAAGCGTTACGAGCATAGAACCGATGGTGAGATAGAGGGTGTTAATCCCTACCCGGACGATCTCGTTTAGAACCGGAAGCCCGGTACGGATGGATGTGCCAAAGTTCCCCCGGAGCATGTTTCCGAGCCATAAGAGATATTGAGCATACCACGCCCTGGGCACCCCCAGGGCCTCACGCACCCCCTCCCGCACCGCAGCAGTGGTCATCTGCCCTTCAAGCAGCAGGCTGAACGGGTCCCCCGGCGAAAGATAGAGAACAAGGAAGACCACAAGGCTCACCCCAAGGAGCAGAAGTGCAGTAATCGCAAGCTCCCTGGAAAGCAGAACAGCTACGGATCTTACCGAGGCGATTTTCATTCTTTCCGGAGCCTCAATTTTACAGGGCCCTCACCTGGAGGGCCCTGTACGTGGATTTGCAATGCAAAGGGTCTATTGCTGATCTTCCTCAGGTATGTACCACCCATCAGCAAACGAGAAGAACTTGTACGGGTGGATAGCCACGTGTCGGAGCCTCTTGTGGTAGGCAGCATAGTTCGTGAGCGTCCAGAGGAAGGTATACGGACATTCATCTGCCAGAAGGGAATGGAGTTTGCGGTATATGGTCCTCCGCTTTTCGTGGTCGAGTGTCAACTTACTCTCCACGATAAAGCTATCTACCTCCGGGTTGGAATAGGCGCCAAAATTGTTCATCCAGGGCCCGATCTCTGACGAATGGAAGAGGGAGGTAATGTCGGCGGAGTCGTCAAACACCCAAGATGCAAAGATGACATCGAAGTCATGGTTGAGAAAAACATCCTCTTTCCAGGCTAACCATTCCTTGAACTCACCCTGTATGTCTACACCAATTTTGCCAAGATAATTCTTGAAGGCGAGGACAACGCGCTTTACGGCCTCACTCTCCTTTTCTATCGGGACTTTCAGAGTTAAGGAGAGTTTTTCGCCGTCCTTTTCCATAATACCGTCATCGCCTTGAACGAATCCGGCCTCGTTTAACAGTTCAATGGCCTTTTGAGGGTCATACGGCAAAGGCTCAACATCCAAATTATAGGCCCAGCTCCCGGGGGCATACGGACCGGAAATAATTGTTCCCTGTCCCTGGAAAAATGAGTCGAGCATTTCCTGGCGATTTACCGCATAGGTAATCGCTTTTCTCACGCGCTTATCAGCCAATAGCGGATTTCGGGTGTTATACCCAAAGAACGAATACGACAAGGCGTTGTACGGCTGCAGGACAAAACGCTTGTCCCCTTGTATCTGGGGTATATCCCTGGGGTTCACCAGCACAATCATATCGATGGCATTGAACATCAAGGCTTGACTCATGATATTCTGGTCCGCAAAGGGTTTTGCAATTAACTTGTTGATATGGGGTCGGCCCTGGAAATAGTTGTCGTTTGCCACCAGTATCACTTCATGGTCGCCGGTAATATTTCTCAGCATGTACGGGCCGGTCCCGATAGGTTTGTGCACAAAGGGGTCTTCCCGCGTGAGAAATTCCCCATTTTCCGGCCCGTGTTTCGGGATTATCTTGAAGCTGAACTTGGCAAGGGCATTCAAAATGGGCCGCTTGAGGGTAAACTCGATGGTGTAGTCATCGATTTTGGCGAGGCTCTCGATAAACTCAAACCGGACCTTGAGGGAGGTAATGGTTTTCGGATGCATCATGACATTGTAGGTGAAGATGACATCTTCGGCGGTAAACGGCTTCGGCTCCTCCTCATCCCTCGGATGCCAGGTCACATCCTTCCGCAGGTAAAAGGTGTACTTTAGGCCATCATCGGAAATCTCCATTCGCTCGGCCAGTTCCGGGACAATTTCCTGTTTTTCATCTATGCCGACAAGGCCGTTAAAAATGAGCTCACTGATTCGCAATGAAATCATATCATTGCTTGTTATGGGATCCAGGGTCGCGGCTCTGCCGTATTCACCGTAATTCATGGCGCCACCGTCCGGATTCCCGTCATTCTTCCGTTTCGCCTTTGCCCAAGGCAGCATCACGACAAATACAAAAAGCGAAATGATTAACAGAACACTCGTTGCCCTTTTCATAGCATCCTCCTTGCCGTTAATAGATGAATGTCTTTAAACACCTTATTTTGTACTCCCTTTTATCCGTTGGTATGTTTGTCATCCCCAATCGTTTCAAATGAAAATTGACGGCTTCGTAAAAAGTCCAACTGCTGCGTTACACTTCATCTTTCGTCATTGCGACGTACTGTAAGTACGTCTCATTCCTCAATATTCGCAAGCCTTGCATTTGGATCTTTTTACTTTGCCGTCCCATTTTTGACTTTTTACGAGATCATCAAAATGAAAGCAGTCAAAGGATCCGTGCGTCTCCAGCGCTCTTCTGCTCCATGGAATACACCCCCTGCATGGCGACCTGTATCTGACGGACCGCCGGGAACTGTTTGCTCATCGCAAAATAGATCTCCAAAGCCTCAGAGAATCGCATGGTTTGATAGTATGCCTCGGCCAGATTGATGAGCATCAGGGGATTATTGAACTCAATCCTGTTTTTCTTGCCCTTGTTCCGCCATGCCTCCATATAGGCAATGGTCTTCTCGTAGTCCTTCTTGCCCAGATAGTATCTACCGAGGGCGACTTTAACGCGGGAAAATTTTTTCCCTTCTCGCGCTTCGGCTAAGTCGCCTGCCTTCGCTACAATCTCATTGCAGTCCAACCCAAGCCTGTTGCAGGCATTGAGGATATCCGCAAGGAGGTCGGGGGAATTGGGGTATTGTTGCAGAAGTTCGTTCCACCCGTCCATGGCCTCGGTTTTCTGGCCTCTCAGGTACAGAAGAGCTGCCTGTCTGGCTTTGGCCTTCGCTTTGAATTGTTGGGGTGCTCCGTCGGATGAAATAAAGGAGGAGGTAACTTCTGCTGACCGGTCGAAGCTGCCCAGAACGGAATACGTCTCACCCAGGTAGTAGTTCGCCGCATCTCTGGACCCCTCATGCGCCCTTGCCTTCGTGAGGTATTGTATGCTCGCCTTTCCATACAGCTTGGCGAGGTTATCGAGCAAGGCAAGGTCGTAAAAACGGAGAACCTTGTTTTCGCCGACAACTTCTTCAGAGGAAAACGCCTTCAAATCCGTCAGCCTGATCAGGCCGAGTCCCTTCTCTATGAGGCCAGCGTTGGCATAGACTCCAAGGGCGTTTTTTATGACCCGTATCGCCATTCCATTCCCGGACTGTTTGGCCAGCGCAAGGGCTTTTTCGCACATTGCCCGGGGATTCTCTCCGGCCAAGCCCGCCTTACTGTATGTCGCCGCAAGTTCTGAAAGCACTTCCGGGCCCCTTTGGTTCACCCGTTTCCAGAGGCCCTTCGCTTTCTGTCCGCTTCCCTGGAGGTGATAACAAAGCCCCAATTCTACCCTCGCAATCTCCCTGTACTTTTCCTCCACCCTTTTATCCAGCATAAATCGTTCGAAAGCGCGTGCCGCTTCCTTAAACCTGCCCTCTTCCAGGAACACCTCGCCCAGATAGAGGTCCGCCAAACTGCTTCTGGCCTCCCCCTGGAATGCGGCGAGTTTCTCAAGGTAATCGAGGTGCACTGATACCGAATTGAGGTAGAGCTCACGGTATAACTCGGCGTTTTTCAGATAAACCAGTCCCAGGCTCAAATGGGCAATGCCCTGGCGGCCTGCCTCGATGGAAGCCAAGGAGGAACGGAGCAGGGTGGCCGCGTCTTCGTAGCGGTGCATCCTGTAGAGCGCCATCGCGCGCTTCAGGGGGTCATGTGCTGGGTACGTCGGCGCTGCCAACAGGACAACTATGAGGCAGCACGGGAGGATCCATCTCATATTCCTTCCCCTCAACAAAAGAGAGCTTCCCTTCACTATCCACAACCTTAGCAACATGGATGTGGTCCCACTGCTCAACCTGGGCTCGGAAGGCGATCGTTCCGTCAGCCGAGCAGGTCACATCATGGTTCATCTTTGCCCCTGTCCTGAGAAGAAAATGTGCCCTTTCCACAGTATCAACGATGTGGACGGGATTATACGCCTGGCGGTCGTTCTTCACGTAGATGATCCTATTACTGTCCGGCATCCAAGCAGGCCCGCGCTCCATATCCGGGATAATGTCCATGGCCACTACCTTCATGGTAAGTCCTTCGCCTTCACTGGGGTCCGAACCATCAGCGGCAATCACGGCCAACGACCATACCTTCGTGTGATTCTCCTTGTTATAGTTGGTATAGAAGGCAATCTTTGTGCCATCTGGGGACCATACCGGACGCAGGTCGTCGTAGGACCAGGTGGTGAGTGGTTTCAGGGTCATAAAAGGTTCTTTCACATCACCGATGAGGTAAATGTCGTGATTTTCGTTGCTTCCATAGGTCATCACGATCTTCTGGCCGTCCGGTGACCACTGGGGGTACAGATATTCCTTGTCCCCCCCGGTCAGCCGCCTTAGCGCACGGGTTCTAAGGTCCATCAGATAGATATCCCCGTGACCCGTGCGACCCGATACAAAAACCAGGTGATCATCGACAGGGGACCAATGCGCAAGGCCATCCTTTGCCGTATGCTCTGTGAGTCTTTTCATCCCGTCGCTCCCGACGGCGCCGAGATAGAGGTCGTAGTTGCCGGCCCCACCATTGCTCATGACCACAAAGCGGTCTCCTCCAGGGGACCAGCTGATCCCTGAGTTGTAACTCACCTCCTCGAAGATGTCGGGAAGGAAGAACTGCATCCCATCATCATCGGCCAGCTGCAGATATACTTTCTGGACAATCGTGCCGACCGGACTGGCGATGATAATTTCCTTCTTGTCGCCAATGCTTCGCTCGAATGCGATCAGATCCCCGGATGGGGACCACACGGGACTTGAGTCGTTGTGGCCGGGATTAATCTCGGTGAGTTCACGAATCCAAAGGGGTTTCACCACTCTTGGCACCTCGTTTTCCGGTTCCCTTTCCACCGTACCGCCCTCGAGTAGCTCCTCCGCAAGCGGCAGTTCTTTCCCCGTGACAATAGGTTTGCGTGCCCCGAGCCCTGGTTCTTCTCCAGTCTTATGAGCTGTATTTTCTCCACCGGGTTCATCTATCTCCGCCGCCCCCCCCGAAGGGACCGCCCCGCCAACGTTCTCCGCGGCCGCGTCCTGATCCACCACGGATGACTGCGTCTCAACAGCCAGGCTCACGCCGGCAATGAGTGCTGCTGCAAGAACTCCATAAGCCCATACCCGCAATTTCACGCCGCTAACCTCCACACCACGCTAGCTCAAACCCTTTATCTGAGCCCAGTATCTCCTTGCAGCGTTGCGACACTTTACAAAGCTGCTGTTTCCCTCCAGCTTTTTCGGAAAGAAATCGAAGTATTCACGCCATGCAAGATTGGCTTTATCGAGAAGTGATCTTTTTTTGGTGATCAAAAAGAGCTTATGATACGAAATAGCCCGGTAATAATAGGTGTCATGGACGGCCTCCGCATGGTGCTGGGTTGGGAAAAATCGCGCATTCTGCTTGGCTATTTTTAGTCTTTCCACCGCCTTGGCGAGATTCTGGGCAGCGGCCTTCTTGTTCGTATGTATGAGTTGATTTCCTTTTTCATAGTAGGCATGTCCCAGATTGGTGTAGGTCACCGCAAATTGCTTATAGATTATCTGTTGGTTTTCAGGAAGTGACAGCACGTTCTCAAACTCACGAATAGCGGCATCATAATCATTTTTGTCGTCCAGGTAGAGCTGGCCAAGCCTGTGGCGAGCATCTGAATAATCAGGATGCCCTTTTTCAGTGCTGGCATAAGCCTGGATCGCCGCATCGATGTTGCCATTCTGTTCAGCCATCTTCCCTACTTTCATATAATCCTTCACGAAAACAATTTTATTTTCCCCGATGCGCTCTATAGTTGGTTCACTGAACTCCAACACCTCTTCCCAGTCGCGGTAATCGCCACCCACCGAAAGCTTTATTTTGCGGAATCCAAAATTCACCGGTTGTCCGTCCAGAAGAGGGGTTTTACCGATGTTGACACCATCGACAAAGACATCGGCCTCGGACGGCTCAGACTCGACCTTCAACAGGGCAGTGGCAA
>SMTZ1_10010528_pt1 | contig 12972 bp, 6 predicted proteins | sample DeeMarSWOR136_30_FD_25667 | JGI IMG/M metagenome (IMG submission 25667) | reverse complement strand
AAGGCGTTTTAACCCAGGGCCCAAATACAACACCACCAAACCAGGGATACCTCAAATTGACATTTTTGTAAAAAGCATCCAGCCATTCTTTAGTCGGACGAAACGCCTGAGGTGACACCCAGATTTTTGCCTTCGGATGATATTTGTTAAGGACTTTAGCTATTTTTTTCAGCCATTCGAACAGGACATCGGGATGTAAGTCACCGGGGTCGCCGCCGGGAACAAAAACAACGTCAATGCGTTTCAATCTTTTAAAAATATCCTCCCTCTCCTCTAATTCTTTTCTAACGGAATCCGGGCGCGTATAATCACTTCCCACATTCGGATACCATATCCAGACATCCATTCCATAGGAATCGATGATTTCCGCCTGTTTGGCCATCATTTCTGTGGGGGGAAGTTTCATGTGCGGGCTCGTCAGGGTATCATCGCTTCTTGGCGGTATAATCTCAATGCTGTTAGTGCCGAAAATGCCCAATTCACGAATGTACTGGTCAAACTGTGCGGCATCCCAGGCATCATAAGCGTTCGTTTTGGGCCGGTATCCTAATTGGTGCCCGCGTATCGTGTATTTTGGTGAAGTGGTAATGTGCAAATTTTTCGGAGCCAAAATCGAACCGGGTTTCATATATAAGCTGCGGAGTAATTTCCCAATGCCATAAAAGACGCCCCGCGGATCATTGCCTGCCACTAATATGGCATTTTCCTTAATTAAAAGTCGAAATCCTTCTCTATTAAGAGTTTGGCCGTTTGCAAAAATATTTGAATATGAACTTGCGAAATCCTTCATTTGCTCTTCTTGTCCAACAGCAATGACTGTTTGCTGATTCTTCGGCCAATTTGTTGCAGTATTCAATCGAACACCTGTTCTTTTTTGTATCTCCTCCTGCAGTACCGTTATCGCTTTGCGCTCTAATTTATCCAATTTTCGCGGCGTAACAATGACACTGTTGGTGAAGTCAAGATTCGTATTTAACGCCGGCAGATTTAAAGGAAATATGAGAATTAAACATGATAGTCCAAGGATATGAGAATTTCTGAACAGCATAAGAGACCTCTTCAATCTTTTTACATAATTTTGATTTTAACGGTCGTCAACCTCAGGACCCGTTCTTATCCATTACAAGGCTTTGTTAACAGATGTTACTAAACTTTGATATCCTTTTCTTCTCCTGTTGTATTATCTTCCTCCCCCAAGAGCACGACGAATCGTAGTGATATCCCCTTTCAATCTTTGTTGGAACAGGGCGATATCTGAGCTGTGTATGATGATGTTTGCGCCCGCCTTGGCCCATTTAATTTGTAATTCAGGCCCTTCAGAGAAATGAATACCTGCACCTAAGCCTTTTTCCCTAACCTTAGAAATGATTTTTCTCACGGCATCCTCAAATCGGGGATTATCATATTGTTCAGGCAATCCAAGGCTTACAGAGAGGTCGTGTGGGCCTATAATCACTCCATCGAGACCGGGTTCGGCCAATATGCTCTCTAACCTTTCCAGGGCCGGGACACTTTCCACGTTGATTATTAAAAAGTTGTCTTTATTCCAATTCCTCAGATAATTTTTAAGATCGGGTTTAAGAGAATCTTGATTTTGCAATGCTTGTTTTAATCGCTCCCCTTTCAACGGACGCAGTTTTACAGCGCCAACCAGTTCTCTGACCTGCTCCGGAGATTCAATATAAGGAGCAAGGATTCCCGATGCTCCTCCATCAAGAACTTTATAGACTTCATTAGGATCAGGAGAAGGAATACGCACGAGCGGGGGTAATCCAAACGCCTTGTAAACCTGACACATCTCAGCAAGAGTGGTTCTATCAATAGGGATGTGTTCGGTATCTATAAACACAAAATCCGCACCTGTTCGCTTTACCGCCAAAGGCCATAGAGGAGAAGGGGACAAAATCGCGGTTCCATAAAGGCGTTCACCTTTTTTGAGACGGTTTAAAAATTCTTTGCCATCCATACTTTTTCCTTGCGATTCAATGTCACTGTAGCCAAAATGTAGCCAATTCGCGAACATCATGTTCATCATGTTGAACATGATGATTTTTTTGAAAACCTACTATACTCAAAACAATCGAGTTTTTTTAGCCTTCAATGCGAAGGAGTCAGTAATTTTGTCTGGACACAACTTTCTTGTTCCAGTCGGCTGGCTGGTTAAGTCTGTTGCTTCAAGTTATCGTTGTGTCATATCTTTCTCGTTTCTAAAATTCTCAAATGGCCAACAAATCTGGTCTGCAAAGACCTTGTTTCCCTGCTCATCGACCCAACGCTACCGCCGCTGCAGCGGTCAGCCGGACTGCTCGTTCATTCCCCGATGCGCTGCAACCGCTTCAATGTGGGTGGAGCCGGCGCTCTGTCTGAGCACATACCGTCTCAAATCACGCATGCGCCACACAACAACGCAGAGTCCGCCTCTTGTACTCCAGAATAATCCGGCAACGCGAACGAAGCCTCAGTATTCCCGATCCTTAATTATACCTGGTTGAGGAACGGAATATCTGCCGTCGGCGTCGGGCTGCAGGGGTGCAGGAGAATCCATCGTCAACTTGTCCAGACCGGGGGCCATCTCGTGGTCGCAGTTGAGGATCTCGTCGTAGGTGATTTCCTGGCCGGTGTGGGCAGCCATACGGCCCAGGCTCGTCACGAGGCTGGTCCGGACGCCGCGTTCGGTTTCATTGTATGGCTTGTCGTTGCGGATGGCGTCCATCAGGTCGTTCCATTCATTTTGATATGGATCCCGCTCTTCCGGTCTGACTTTGGATTGCCAGATCATGTTCGATTTCACGGGATTCTGGCCCCTGTAAGTGCTGGAGGGCATTCCACAATCACCACTCTTTGAGACGATCGCCATGCCTTTAGTGCCATGCGCGTAGCTGGAGTAGATGTCGTTGCAACCCATGATGCAGCGTCCATCCATGATGAACTTGCTGCCGTCGGCATACGTGTATTCCACCGAATACGTATCGAAATTTTGGTCCACGTAAGTGATGCCTTCGGGACTCTGCCGATAATGGCGACCGCCCAAGGCATGGGCCTTGATCGGCCAGGCGTTCTTCATCCAGCATTGATGATCGATGATGTGGATGTTAAAGTCGCTGAAGTTACCACCGCTGGCCCAGATGAAACTGTGGAAGCGCTGCACCTGGTAAAGCAGTTCGCTGATACCAGGTGGTTTGGGCAGCGAGGAGAAGAATCCTATTGGTCCATGCATCCGGTAGCCTCGCTGCAGAATGATTTCGCCGATTTCGCCGTCCTGGATGCGTTGAGCCAGTTGCTCAAGCGCCCGACTGTGACGGGACATCAATCCCACTCCTACTTTGAGGTTCTTCGCAGTTGCCTCTTCGGCGAGCTTGAACATCCGCCGACTGGTCGGGCCGTCCACGGTGACAGGCTTTTCCATAAAAACATTGAGGCCCTTCTTGATTGCGTAGGTGAAATGCACCCACCGGAATGCTGGAGGCGTTGCAAAGATCGCGACATCGCCCGGACTCAGACAATCCATCGCATGTTTGTAAGCGTCGAAGCCCACGAACCGGCGATCCCCGGGTACGTCCACCTGGTCGGCGTGAATTTTCTTCAAATTCCCGTAACTGCTGTTAAGGCGATTTTCGAAGACGTCGCCCATAGCGACGAGTTTCATCGGACCGTTTTTTACGGACAGGGCGTTCGAGGCTGCGCCGGTGCCCCGGCCGCCGCAGCCTATCAAGGCCACCTTGATAGTGTTGCTCTGCCCAGCGTACATACGTGGAACGGCTGCCGCCATAAAAGCTGATGTGACCGGTGTCCTTCAAGAACTCTCGACGTGACGTGCTTTTGTTAGTAATGTCGCTCATAAAGGTTTTCCTCCTAACTGAATGGTTTCAACTTCAAATGCACATTTTCTCCGGGAATTGCTATTTCCCTTCGGCCTAAACGTTATATAGGCCACACTATGCACTATCATAGCCATCTTATAGCACTTTACAAGTGTGTTTTTCACGTCGTAGTATGAAATTGTATCCGCCGATTCTCGGGGACTTGTGCTACCGGAAATTACATCCGGGCAAGTATAGCGAGGGTTGCGTAGCTTTCTTTGAGAAGTTTATAGTGTTGTATGACAAAAATTATTGGTTTGAGCAGTGAGATTTGGCTGTCTGGCTGCATAGAATAATCGGATTTTTTTGCTGTATGCGCTGACATTGGCTATTTCCCGGTACTATCCAAGACTTAAAATGACCGTATAGCTATTTACGCAACTCGCTTATAGAGATGATGCAGAGTGCTGCCAGGGACAATGACAATTGAAGCCACGAGAGAAAAACGAGACTTTTTCATTTTCAAACTCCTTTCATTATTTTGATTTTGGTTTTAGAATTCCTGACAGGATTGCCCCTTGCAAATCGGTCATGCCCTTTCCTTTAGTTATGGTAACGCTGACATCCCTTTCACTAACAGACGTTGCTGTCCCACCCAGGATTACCGGCATCGTAATCCTCTTACTCTTCCTGAGGATTGTCAACTCTACCTCATCATCTGGTTTCCAGCCTCGGGCGGCTCTTCTCATCTCATCAAAGGTCTTCACGGTGACGCCGTTCATCGCAACGAGAATGTCTTCGTCCTTATAGCCCTCGCTAGCACTGCGGCGAATAACTAAACCTTCTGGTGTTGCAGTTAAGGAGCTGATTCTGAGCATTTCATGAATGAGCTTTTTCTGATCGGGTAATCCTTCTTCGCCTTCTCCACCAAGGATTATTTTCTTGCTAATCTGTTTGCCACTTCTCAGTATCGTCAATTCCACTTCATCGCCCGGTTTCCAATCCTTGGCAACAAGTCGCATATCGTCGAATGTTTTAACAGGTGTCCCTGCCATCACTATCAAATTGTCCTCATGCTGATAACCGGCACTTTCAGAACGACGGATGATCAAGCCTTCGTCCGTTCCTGTCAGTGATGCTATTCTCAACATTTTATGAATGAGGAATCCCCTATCTGGCAAATCCTCTTCACCCTCACCGCCAAGTGTTATTGTCTTTCTTATCTTCTTGCCGTTTCTCAGTATCGTCAGTTCCGCTTCCTCGCCTGGTTCCCAATCCTTAGCAATCCGACACATATCGCGGAACGTCCTTACCGGTGTGCCGTTCATAGCAATCAGGTTGTCTTCATCTTGATAGCCTGCGCTTCGAGAGCGGCGAACGATTAAGCCTTCTTCTGTTCGAGTCAGTGAACTGATGTGGAGCATTTTATGGATGACATAGTCGCCGCTGGGAAGCTCTTCACCGAGTTCCACACAGACGTCCAAACCGGCATAGCTGAAACATTCCTCCAGCGGCAGCCTTTCCCTTCCTGAGAGGTACTTCTGGAAGAATTCATTAAAGTCTGCTCCGGATACTGTGTTAATGATCCTAATCACATCTTGCATGGCATACTTTGTACCTGTAATACCGAACTCGCGGTACATCTGCTTCATAACGTCGTCCAGGCTCTTTTCATTGTTTGTGAGTTTGCGTATTTGCAGGTCCAAGGCAGCACCTATCAGACTGCCACCCTCATAGACAAGCTCGAAGTGGGAGGATTTGCTGCTGCCCGCATCGCGAATGGAAAGCCCTCCTTGTTTAGATAAATACAACTTGCAAGCACGTTCCATACGATTGATGAAATCGGCTTCAGAAGACAGTCCAAGACGAGCAGAGATAACTGCTGAATAGTAATTAGTGAACCCTTCACTGAACCAGTATTCCTGTCCACTATAGCTGATAGCCTGACCGTTCCAAACGTGGAACACCTCATGTCCGACAAACGGTGCCCAACGGTTTCTGCTGGCATCGCCAAGGTTATTGCCCATCAATAAGCTGATGCTCCTGCCGAAGACTCCGCCGTCCATGGAGCCGTTTCTATCATACGGATTGGCGACAAGGAGCATGCGGTTCTTGGGGGCGCCACCGAACAGTTCAGTGTAAGCCTTTAGAAAGCCTTCGACGGTGCTTTGCATTACGTTCTTTGCTTTCTTAAACCTTCCACCGATAGCCAACAATATCTCAGTGTCTCCGGATTTTGCCAGGTGCTCGAAATGTGTGCCGACCAAAATGAAGGATTCAGTCAAGTCATCGTGGTCTTTCACATAGAAGGTATGCCGCTTGCCTTCAACGAGTTGCCAGGGTGTAGATACGCGCCAGCCATCGGGCAGCTCGAAACTCAATTCGATATCACTTACCTCACTCACAATGAATAGCGCACGTCCCGTCCAGAAGACGCAGTCATCCTTAGTATAAGGTGCTTCGTCCGGCCCCCATTCCCAATCTCGCTCATCGTGCTTGAGCAATGCTTTGTAGCTTAGGGTCACTGTGGATTTATTGTCTGGTACGCCGACCCACCAGCGAGCGTCTCCAATCTCGTTTACAGACAGCGAATTTTCACTGGCATCACTGGCTGTTATATCACGAAGATAATATGCGTAGCCATTGGGAAGATCAGAAGCTCCGTTGTTGTTCATGTGCAGTCGGATCGTCTCTCCGTTATTTTGTTTCGGTGTCAACACGCATGTCACGTTCGCGACACGAGGCTCATCGGCGATTATTGTCACCTTATATGCTGCTTTCTCAAGTTTAATAGGAGCACCCACATCGGCAATTTCCCTACGATGTTCCGGACTTCGTTCTTCATCGGGTCTGGCAGGTCGTATCAGTTTTACCTCCTTCTTTACCTTCCATGCATATTCCTTGCTTTCGTTAAGCGGGAGAATCGTATATTCTACTCCACGAATCAGTTTTTCCAGTTGAGAAGGAATCAATCTGACTGTAAAGCCTTGAAAACTGCCGTCATTCGAAGACATTGTTCCTATAGAGTTCTCTTTAGTTATTGAGATGTTCTCATGTCCTTCTGCCTTCAGCACGAAATTGAAGCCCGCGTTTTCTTTGAATGTATCTAATTGATGGTGGTCTTGTCCTTCCATCCACTCTTCGATACAGATGATAAAACTGCCTTTACCTGAGTGTAGTTCACGAGCCCACTCGGGGATTCTACTGTCTCCCTTCCAGTATAAGCCGTTAATGTTGGCCTCTTGAATTTCCTTATATTTGACAAAAGGGTACTGGTGCGGTTCTATTTCAACAATCTCCTCACCAACATTAGCAGCGAAAAACTTCACGATATCATCGATCATCTCCGAGCGGATCGCATGACCAGTGCCACTGTAGGTAACACATTGTGCAGGAACCTGGAGTTCTCTATATATCGATTGGCTGACTTGCCACCTCTTGGGCATTTCCTCGCCGATGAGTGTTCTTATCAGCTTAGCATCCTCCTCATCATATGCATCTCGAAAGAGCGTTGTATCATTTCGGTCCAGGTCACCCATGTAGATATACTGCGATACCTTCTTGTACGCGTTCTCGTCAAAATTAATGTCAGCTATATCTTTCAGGTCGGCGATACCAACCGGATATCGAAGCTCGGTACCATGCCACTGACTTGTGGGAAAGGTGGGGATTGAGTTGACTCCGCCGGCAGCAACAGCTCGTACGATCCCGGGGTGCAATATCGCGAACCTATTTACAAAAGTTCCTGAAGCGGAGAATCCGTGCATGAAAACCCTGTCCTTGACTGACACATCATTTTCCCTCAATAGTTCTTGTGCATCTTTTATCATCTCAATCAATTGAAGGTCTATTCTTTTTAGATCCCCCATTTTTATCAAAAGTGTATCTTCATCAAGCGAGTGAGTATACGTGCGCGCTTGGCTGCTTGGCCTTGGGAAAGTAGGCACCAGCAGGGGAACATTTATCCTTCTGGCAATTTTATTGGCATGAGAACGATCTACCAGGCTCTTGGCTCTTTGATCGTGGAGTTCAAAATAGTCTGAGCAAGTTCCTGTGTTATTGGTTTCTACCAGTATGTGAATACCTTTCTTGCGGTCGATTGACTTTGGGATGAACAGATAGTAGGGGAAGTTGAATCCCTTTTGTGTATCGGCCGCAACATGTACCAGTAAATCCTCGGACAGGTCCAGCTTCTCTATACCTGTGATGCTGACTTCCTTAGTTGCTGCCCTATATGGCTTTTTCTTAGATGAAAAAGGAGCTTTAAGATCTACTTCCTCAGCTTCACCGACTCGGCACGTTTCCACGACGACTTCATCACGATAGTCGTTTTTCCACATATAGGTCCACGTGTTACCCATCTTCAAAGGCAGGTATTCTTCACTTTTGTCCACAAGATTGTATTTAGTCAATTCAGCTTCAGTCGTTACGCCGTTGGAGTGCTGATACAGCATTTTAACCAGACCAACACCTTTGGCGAACCATAAGTATCGAGTTCCATTAACAAATTCACTTCCACCTTCGGCTTCAGTCTGGGCACCTGTGATTATAGTCTTGTGTTTGAGACTCTCAGGAAACGTCCCTGCGGGCACTTTGACCGTCTCATGACCTTCTATTGTTACAGTAGCATTTGCACTGTGTCTGACCTCTCTGGTCCAGGTATCTCCCACGACTATCGGAAACTTGAATAGTACCATTGGTGGGTCTGAGAAGTACGAAAAGAGCATATACATAGGTACGGGTTCTCGCCCTATACCGCGTGTTCCATAGCCGGTATGTTTTAAATACTCAGTGCTCTTATACAAAGAGAAAGTTCCCTTTGCTAAATGCTCCCCACTTGCTGTGGCAGCATTAGCGATGATAGTAAATTCCCCTCTTGATTTTCCTGGTCCGCCGAGTATACGACCGGTATTTTCCAACTTGTGATTTCCAGACGCTGAGCCTTCTTTTTCTGTAAGATTTGCACCACTTTCAGTCGGCTTTAGGTTTTCCTGAGCATTGGTCAAAATCACACCACCCAATACGAGCATCAGAATCAATGCTAAAGCCGATATTTTTTGTGAGTTCTTTCTGAATCGTGCAATCATGTTAATCCTCCTTTTTATTTGTCCCTTGTTTTCCAATATACCCACCATAGACGGTAGATATCGTCTCTGCACAAAGCTCTCCAACAGATGAACAATCGTTTTGCCGTAAACGTAAGTCTTGCCTTCCTGAATGCACTCCATGGCCAAGGCGTCACAAGCCAGCTCTCTATCTCTCCGCATACACCAGAATCCAAGCCAAATAATTGGATTGAACCAATGTAAGACCTGCAGGATATTCATCAACCATCCCAGGAGTATGTCATGTCGTTTCAGATGGGCTAATTCGTGCAGAAAAATACAACTGAGGTTCTCAGAACTGAGTGTCTTCATCAAACCATTTGGTAACAATAGAACCGGACGAATAGAACCGAAAAGAGTAGGAGTCTTGACCTTGTTGGTCTCTATAACGGCCAGCGCAGTCCGAGTACTCATCCTAATCTTACACTTTCGCAGCAATTCCAGGACTTTCTGGTCCGTCACCAGCACTTGATTTCTAACGAACACCCAAAACCTGACATAGGTTAGGCTCCCGAAAGAGACCAAAACAAGGACTACAATAAGCCATAGCAAAGGTAATAACTTGATGATATCAAAAGTAATAATATCAGGCTCACCCTCACCTCGCTTTTGTAGTAGTGGTTCTTGGACGGATTCCAGAGTTTTTGCCGTTTCGACGGGTGAGCTTGGTACGGCTGCCTTTCTCAGAGCGCTGACTGTCTCTGGATTTGTAGCAATCCCAACTTCCGTTGATTCAGATGCAATTAAGAACTCAGGATTTGAAAGTCTATCTATGGGAGTATCAACAGTGTTGATTCCCATCAGTTTAGGTTGTATCTTTCCAGGGACAAGATTGAATATGCTCATAGGACTGGCCGGTGCCCAGGGCATAACCAACCGCACTAACAAGAGCATCCATAACACATACTGTGACCGGGCTGATAGCCTGCCACGCAACAAACCCTGGATAGCCAATATTAGACAAATCAAGATACTTGCCTGCAAAGATGATTGTAAAATCCAGTTGAAGAATACAGATAGTTGTACATTGAAGAGACCCATTTTCATTTTCTCCTTCCTTTGTCCAGGATACGCTTCAGGTCTTCAACTTCTTCAGATGACAGGTCTTCGGACTCAAGAAATGTTGCCACCATGCGAGCAAGTGTGCCGTTATAGACCCTGTGGAGGAAAGAGTGGCTCTCAGCCTTCGCACATTCGCTTTCGGTGACTAAAGGGTAGTATTGAAACACCCTGCCTTTTGTCTTGTACCCTACTGCCTTTTTCTTTAACAACCTGTTCAATAACGTTCTGATGGTTTTTGGTTTCCACGTGCTCTTGGGTGACAAAGCTTCGATGATCTGTCGCGACGTCAACGGATTCTCACCCCATAGCACCTTCATAACTTGCCATTCTGATTCGGAGATTCTTGGTATCTTTTTCATAAATATCCTTTCGCGACTCACATTTGTAATCCATTATAATTTACAACTGTAATCCAACATTTGCAAGAAAAAAAAACAGCAAATGATAAAAATTTCGCGAATTCCTATAACTTCCTTATAAATAGATAGTTAGAATAGCGAAGTCTACCGTTTTCAAGAGATCACAGACAATTTTTCAAAGGTTGCAGATTCTAATGTTTATTTACATTTGTAATCCATAGTATAACAGTCGCGGCACCCCTGTGTTTTATTACAAAGAAAACAGAAAATTTAGAATATTTTCTTGAAGCCCAGGATGACAGTTGTTCCATCCTGTGTATGTAAGCCACAACTAAGCTTGAGCTGAGGGATGAGGGACACTCTTCAACATAAGGATCACATCGTCGATAAAGGTAGAGCAATGAATATTGGTGAATTATCTAATTCTATTTGCCTTCGATGTCAATCGCCTCCAACTGAACTTGGCCGTAACCAAGCAGCGTGCCAGTGGCGCGAGCCAGGTTTACCTGAGCGATCTGGTATTCTACGAACGCTCGAATCTTGCGCAATTGTGCATCCGCTAAGCCTGCCGCGGCTAAGAGCACATCCGTGCTCGTGCGTAAACCGAGTTGAAACTGAGATTGTTCGACTTTGTAATTGCGGTAGGCAGCAGTTACACCCTGCGCTGCAGCCAGAATTCCCCGCCAATTTTGCAGCAGTCCATTCACCGCCTCGTATACTTGCTGACGAATCGCCAATTGTAACTGTTCACGGGTCGCGAGATTTCGAATCTGCTCAAGATGGGCACGCCTTAGACGTGCTTTCGCGGCTTCGTTACCTAATGGGATGATGGCTGACAACCCTACAGAATGATCAGGATACGAACTACCAGCGAGGTGCCCGATAGCCCGGCCGATCGTGCCCGATTGGGTCCTTGTCGTATAAGTATAGTCGAACGTAACCAGAGGCAAAGTGGCATTACGGGCCAGTTCGATGTTGATGTCGTCAACGGCAAGATGCAGTTCCAGCTCGACCATCTCCATCCGATTTGCGATCGCAGCCTCTGCCATCGCCTCCTCATCCAGGTCCAATCCCAACGGATTAGGCTCAGTTGCTGCTACGATAGAGATGGCAGAGTTCATGGGCATGTCGTCGCGGTTCATAATCCGCTTAAGATCGCGTTCACGATTGCGAAGCGTTGTTTCGGCGGTGATGACATCTTCAAGACGGCTCGCTAATCCCGCCTCTGCGCGAACGATCTCAATTTTAGCTGCAGAGCCCGTCGCGACCTTACGACGGGCGTGACTCAACTGGTCTTGAGCCAGTTTGTATTGTTCACGGCGTACCTCAAGCTCACGATGAGCTTCCAAGAGACGCCAGTAGGCAACGTCGACATTGGCCAAGATGTGGATGGCCACCAGTTTTGTCCTGGCATCAATGATGTGCTTCTGATGGCTCGCTATCCGGATCGAATGCGTGTTAACGCGGGTACCAGCCTGCCTTAATAACGACTGAATGAAGGAAACGCTGACTGCTGCCTCGGAGACACCATCGAAATCCGGGTTTTCGGACTCAGCATCGCTGAACGGGAAGCTTGCAATAATCGAGCCGCCGGTATGGAGCGGCGATTCGACCCCCGCCTCATAGGAGTCGGTTGTGGATATAGTCGCACTGTCTACGGCTTCTGTTCTGCGATGCCGGGCAGAACCGAAGAAGACCGATTCAAATTTTGCTCGTTCTTCATCGACAGCTTGCTGAGCAATCGACGGGTCAACCAGCTCTGCCTTCAAATCAAGATTATTCGCGAGTGCTGCGGCGCGAACTTCTGCAAGCGTTAATTCGACTACGGGGCACGGTTCATTCGGCTCTGTAATTTGCTCAACGACCTCCCCGGTAGCCTGCTCGACAGAGACTGGTTCTGAAGTGGACTGGTCTTCGAGCCTGACAGTTTCAATGTCATTCAGCCGTTCCGTTAGAGCTCTAATTCTCGAGTCATCTTCGACTAAAGGAGCAGCGCAACCTGCCAATATTAGGATGACAGATGCTACCGCGATCCATCGTCGAACCCCTCGGTTGCACGAAACGTGTCCAATCTTAAATATATGTTTGTTTCGTTCTCGCATAATAGGAACCTTTCATTCATACCTTAGTGCGGCTATTGGGTCAACTTTTGTTGCCCTGCGTGCGGGAATATAGGTGGCGGCCAATACGACTCCAACCAGCACCAGCGAGGCCCCGACAAAGATTGTGGGATGCGTCGGGCTTACTTCATATAATAGACTTCGCAGACCCTGGGCTACCGCCAAAGCGATAGGCAAGCCAATGCCAAGACCGCAAAGCGCCAGAACCAGGCCTTGACGAAGGATCATTTTAAGCACATCGCTGCGCTGCGCGCCGAGGGCCATCCGGATACCGATTTCAAACCTCCGCCGATTTACCGCGTAGGCGACCACACCATACAGTCCAGCCGTGGCAAGAATTAGACCTGTCAAGCTGAATGTTCCCATAAGTTCAGTCCGGAATTGTCGACCGCTCAAATTGGAGCGGATTAACTCTTTCATGGTGGTCATAGGGAATAATACCAATTGTAATTAAAAGTTGCGCTTTACATAAAGAGCAGCGAGCCATCCCCAAGCCTTCGACGAGCTCAAGCGGGGCGCCGTGCTC
>SMTZ1_10010707_pt1 | contig 12973 bp, 8 predicted proteins | sample DeeMarSWOR136_30_FD_25667 | JGI IMG/M metagenome (IMG submission 25667) | reverse complement strand
AGTGATTAAGTTTAATAAGCTATAAATTTCGCAACAAGAACAAATAACAAGAATAACAAAAAATAGGGCTATGGCAGGCGGGTATTCTATTTTTAACTTTTGGACTCTAAAAGAGACCCTCAAGAGATATATCTGCGCTAGACAGATCTGATAATGCGAATACTTTAGAACGTTACCAATTTATATCATTTTGGAGGATTAACATATGGAAATTAGAATCAATACATTCGGAGAGAACTCCTTATCCACAAGGACATTTTTCAGCGATGAAAAGGGTTTTGAGGTTGCTTCTGTAATTGTAATGGGAAAAACCGACGCCGCTTTGATTGATGCCCAGTGGACATTATCGAACGCCCATCGAGTAATCGCCGAAATAGCGGAAACCGGCAAACAATTAAAAACGATTTATATTACTCATGCTCATCCGGATCATTATTTCGGCCTTGGAATCATTGCTGAGGCTTTCCCGTCCGCCGAGTGTATCGCGCTTCCTTCAGTAGCCAACATGATAAACCGTCAATTTTTTGGAAAACTGGATCACTGGGAAAAGGTTATCGGACCTACCAACGTCTGTCGAAAAACCGTCAATATAAAATCTCTAAGCAAGAATTACTTCGAGCTGGAAGGAGAGCGGATTGAGATTATTCCGGAACTAATGGGTGATATGAGATACAATTCGGTGGTATGGATACCTTCCATAAGTACCATCTATGGCAGTGATGTCCTATTTAACCAAGCGCACCCCTTTACATGCGAGATTACGCCGGAGGAGCGTCTGCAATGGATACGGGATATTGAGCGTCTGGAAAAGATGAACGCGGAGGTTATCATTCCGGGCCATCAGAAACCAGGTATGCCTTTCGATACATCTTCATACACCTTTATGAAAGATTATCTGGTCGCTACCGAAGAGGCAATAGCTGAAACCAAAGATGAAGGCAATTTCTATTACGCAATGGTCCAGCATTTCCCGGAAGCCAATCTCTTTATCAGTAATGAAATGAACGCGGGAGTTTTCAAAGGCGGCAAAGATTGGAATTGGAGAGACGACTAATAAAAAGTACTAAAAAGAGGGTTTTTCCTTGATTCTCGGTGGTTTTAAGAGGATAGACCAACTCTGTCCAGCGAAGCGTACCTCTTGCTAAAACCTTTATCTTATCTCGGTTATAATCCGGATCCCATGATTGCAACTCCGGACCGGCGCTGCTTTTATTGTTCGGCCAATTACAATAAATAATAATTTATTTCTCCATAAATCCAAGCCTTCTACAATGCAATGAAAAATCATAGGAGGAGGAAAGTAATGAAAACAATCATCACGGGCGCATCAGGCTGGTACGGGCGGCATGCCGCAGAACTCTTATTAAAAAAGATTCCGCCTTCTGAACTTATACTGACAAGTCGGAGACCGGATAAGCTTACCCCCTTTGCTGAACAGGGTGTAACAGTGCGTTACAGTGATTTTGATAAGCCTGAAAGCCTACCAGATGCTTTTAAAGGCGGTGAGCGTATGCTGATGATCAGCACTCTACAGGTCGGTCGACGGGCAGCCCAGCACGATACCGCCATAGATGCCGCTAAAAAGATCGGTATAAGGCATATTGTCTATACATCATTTGTGGGTATAGATCCTAAAAATCCGGCCTTGGTTGTAAAGGATCATTTACGGACCGAGGAATTGTTAAAGAACTCGGGTCTCGATTATACACTCCTCCGGGATAGTCTATATGCTGAGTCGTTGGTTACGCAGGCCGCGGTTCGGTGTGCTGAGGAGGGAAAGTGGATATCTGCTTCAGCAGAAGGAAAGATTGCCTTTGTTGCTCATGATGATTGTGTGGAATGCGGTGTGACCGTACTTTCAGGTGAAGGGCATGAAAATACTATTTATCACATTACGGGTCCGGAACTTCTGTCCTTTCGTGACATGGCGGAGATGACGGCTAAGATCAGCGGCCGGCCAGTAGAATATGTAATCGTCAGTGATGAAGAGAGATATGGATATTTTGATTCCATCGGCATACCGAGAGATTATATCGAGGGGATGTATTTCGAGAAGTCTGGAAAATCTCCAAGCAGTGATATGGTATCCTTCGAGATGGCGCTTCGTGGCGGTTATTTTGCCGTGATTACCGATGATGTGAAGAGGTTGCTGGGCAGGGAACCCAGATCTGTGTGGGATATTTTCCTGGAACACAAGGCATTGTACAATTTTAAGTAACCTCGAAAAAATGGAGCCCCACGGGTGAACCCGTGGTCCCATAAAAATACCCGTCTTCGCCTACGGCTACGCCGCGGTTATCCGCCTTCGTTTTGGGGCGAACATCGCGCCGAAGCATATCGCGCATTCATCCACGGGCATGCCCGTGGTATTTTGCGAAGGCGGATAAACTTCATTATTAGAGTCACCGGAAAGGAAATATCATGGATGCCAGTTCCCTTTTTGCGAAAAATCTGAAAAAAACTGAGTACGATAATCTGCCTCAAATTGTGGTTGATGAAACAAAAAAACAGATTCTTGATTTGCTGGGAGTGGCCATTGGAGGCTATTCTCAGCGCGGTGCTAAAGAGTTGCGTGAGCTCGTTCTGGATTGGGGAGGTAAAAAAGAAAGTACTATAATAGGAACATCGGTAAAAGTCCCTGCACCTAACGCGGCCCATGCGAATGCAACGATGGCACATTGTCTGGATTATGATGATGTCCATGAAAAAGCAGTAATGCATTCAGGGGTTGTGATAATTCCCACATCCCTGACTATGGCCGAGCTTAGGAGCGGTTTTTCAGGCAAGGATCTGATCACTGCGGTTGCACTTGGAGTTGATATGATGTGCAGGCTGGCGTTAGCTACAACTCCTGGTAAAAGTCCGATAGAATTGGGATGGCACCTTACAACATTGTTCGGCTTTTTGGGTGTCGCTGGAACTGCCGCAAGGATTCTTGGATTGAATGAAGAAGGTATTATAAACGCGATAGGTATTGCTTATCATCAGAGCTGCGGGAATAGTCAGACCGTGAAAGATGGAGCATTAACTAAAAGGCTGGGTCCTGGATTTGCCGTTAAAGGCGGAATTACGGCCGCTTTACTGGCTGAAAAAGGCGTAACCGGAGCTCGTAATTCCCTCGAAGGGGATTATGGCCTTTATAATCTTTATATGCGCGGTGATTATGGTCCGGATATTTTAAGAGAGGATCTCGGCAAACGATTCGAAGGAATGAATGTTGCCATAAAGCCATATCCCTGCTGCAGGGGCATTCATCCTGCGATAGATGCCACCCTGGCATTAAAAAATGAGTACAAGATTAAAAAAGAAGATATAAAGGAAATCAAAATCTACGTTACAGAAGCGCATTATTCCCTGTTGTGCTCTCCTGAGGATGTAAAAATCAATCCGCGGAATCCTGTTGATGCTCAATTCAGTATTCCATGGGGAGTTGCCACAGCAATCTCGAATAATAAGGTAACACTCGATGATTATACGGAAACTGCTATTAAAAGCGATGTTATGAAAGAGATTACCAAAAAAATGCGTATTGAAAAAGATAATGGCCTCAGAAGGCCTGATAAGATGGAGCCTACAAGAGTTGAAATAAGGACATCAGAAGGTAATAGTTATTCAAAAGTAGTGGAACATCCCCTTGGTAGTCTTGAAAGGCCGATGACTTTTGAAGACTGTTCCAGAAAATTCAGAGATTGCGCAAAGCAGTTAGGCAATGAGAAGATGGATAAAGTAATTGAAATGGTGGGACAGCTTGATAAATTGTCAGATATAAGAGAGATTTTTCCATTATTGAGCTTTGATTAAATCTTTATAGCATTTAAAAGGATATGCACAATCATATATATTGGTAAAAAAAGTATTTAGATACCCGCCTGCCATAGCCCTATTTTTTGTTATTCTTGTTATTTGTTCTTGTTGCGAAATTTATAGCTTATTAAACTTAATCACTATTGGGCATGGGCGGGCAGGTCCAATAGGGAATTTCGAATTATGAAGTTTAGACTATTTCAATATTTGAAATTCTTTAAACGTTTTGTTCTTTTAGAATTTTATCGATACCTGAAATAACACTCTATTTATAAATTTATTGTAACTAAAGCTTTTGGATAAGAAGGAAAGATGATGGATTTCGATCAAATTCGGGTGAAAGCGGAATCCGAAAGCGATTATTTTAAGAACAGTAATTGTGTGAAAGTTTTTATTGCATCTCGGGCTGATAATCCGGCGGGCCACGGGATTGCAGATATTTTTCAAGACGATGTTAAGGAAAAAGATTTAGATGTAAAAATCATCACCACGGGTTCTTTCGGTTATTATGATATTGAGCCCATAGTATTAATTAAGAAGTCCGATAATCCATATATATTATATAAGAATGCTGATCCGAAAATAGTTCCAGAATTGATTTATGGTTATATCGAAAATAATAATCCACGTCCGGATTTGGCTTTTTGCAGTATTGGTCCAGAAAAGATTGAGCATATTCCATCCGCCTATGACCTGCCTTTATTCGATCTACAAAATCGCATAGTACTTCGCAATTGCGGGTATTTAGATCCCGAAAATATCAATCATTACATATTACGCGGCGGATATACGGGACTTTCTAAAGTCCTTAAAATGAACCGGTCGGATGCGATTGAAGAAATAAAAAAGTCCGGTTTGAGAGGAAGAGGAGGAGCAGGATATCCGACTGCTGATAAATGGCAGGCATGCTTTGAGATCGAAGATAAAGAAAAATATGTAATCTGTAATGCAGCCGACTCGGATCCTAGAGCATTCACAGCAGGATTGCTCCTGACGAGCGACCCGTATTCTATATTGGAAGGTATGTTAATATGCGCTTATACCATAGGCGGTTCAAAATGCATCCTTTTCATTGATTCCGAATATGAACATGCCAAAAAAATGATCAACACAGCGTTTGTTCGAATGAAAGAGTACGGCCTGCTGGGAAGTAATATTCTGGATTCAAATTTTAATTGTGAAATAGAAATCAGAGAATCAAAGATTTCTCTTGTATCAGGTGAAGAAACGGCATTACTGCGTTCTTTGGAAGATAAACAGGCGATGCCATATCTGCGACCTCCCTATCCTGAAACAGCAGGATTATTTGGAAAACCGACAATAATTAATAATATTGAGACCTTTGCCAATATAACAGCCATATTTCAATATGGTCCTGAAAAAATAGCAGGTATTGGAACTGAAAACAGCAAAGGCACAAAAATTATTTCATTATCAGGCAATGGATCTAAAAAATACGCTATTGAAGTTCCTTTCGGCACCAGTTTTCGTACAATTGTTGAACGACTGGCAGCTATTGCTGATACCGGTAATATTAAAGCAGTTCAATTCGGAGGTCCGACGGGGTCGTATTTTCCAAGTTACGATCTGGATATTGCTCTTGATTATGAAGCAATCAATAAAAGATCCGTTATAGGATCAGGAACCCTCGATCTGATAAACGATAAGGTGTGTGCTGTTGAAATGGCAATGAATAAAATATCATATCTGCATGAGCAGTCATGCGGGAAATGTGTATTCTGCAGGGAAGGGACTTTACAGATGACAAATATCCTGGAAGATATCTACAAAGGAAACGGAAGACTTCAGGACATTGATTTGTTGAATGAGATAGGAGAGCATATGAAAACCGGTTGTATATGCGAACTGGGACGTACAGCCCCAAATCCGGTACTCAGCAGCATAGAATTATTTCGAGATGAGTATGAAGTTCATATCAGAGAAAAGAGATGTCCCATAAAAAGTGGTACAAAGAAGGTATAGGAGAGTATTTTTTTGAGTACAATTAAACTTAATATAGACAATCAGAATATTGAAATTCAGGAAGGCAGGAGTGTTCTGGAAGCAGCTCTTGATTCCGGGATATATGTCCCGCATTTATGTCATCATGCGGATCTCTTGCCAATAGGCGCATGCAGATTGTGCGTGGTTGAGATAGAAGGCCTGGAAGGACTTCAGACTTCATGTACCACGCCTGCCGTTGAAGGCATGATAGTGAAAACAAAAACGGAGAGAATAGATAATTCACGAAGGCTCGCAATGGAGCTTTTGCTTGCGGGTCATCCGCCGGATTGCGAGACATGTGTTAAGTATCTAAATTGTGAACTTCAGTCCTTGAAGCAATATATTGTCGGCGATCATTTAAGAGTTAGAACACGATCAAAATTATTACCTGTAAATATGGATAATCCGATTTTTTTACATGATCCGAATAAATGTGTTTTATGCGGCCGGTGTGTACGGGCATGCCATGAACTTCGCGGAGTTAGAGTTCTGTTTTATAAAAAGAGAGAAAGAGAAACATATATAGGTACAGCTTCTGATCTTCCTCTTGTTGATTCGGGGTGCAGATTCTGCGGAGCCTGCGCTGAGGTCTGCCCAACGGGCGCGATAATGGACAAAGAAGAGTTTGCTAAAGGAAAAAGCCGCAAGGAAGCCGTTGTTCCATGCAGATATACATGTCCTGCGGAAATCGATGTTCCGAGATATCTTCGTTTTATAAGAGAAAAGAATTATTCAGCAGCAACTGCTGTAATACGTGAAAGAGTGCCTTTCCCCAAAATTCTCGGGTATGTATGCGATCATCCCTGCGAAAATGTGTGCAGAAGAGGAGAAATAAATTTGCCTATTTCAATAAGGAATCTTAAACGCTATGCAGCTGAACATGATACAGAAAGACTATGGGAAAAGAATTTACAGGACAAAGAACCTACCGAAAAAAAAGTTGCAATTATTGGTTCAGGGCCTGCGGGTCTTTCGGCGGCATACTATTTGTCAAATCAGGGTCACGCAGTGACCGTATTTGAGACAATGCCTTTATCAGGCGGTATGATGCGTTATGGTATTCCTGAATACCGGCTTCCGAGAGAAATCCTCGATGAGGAGATAGGGTATATTGAGAATAGGGGTGTTGAAATTATGACAAACACACGAATAGAATCAATAGATAAACTTTTTGAAGATGGATATGATGCTGTTCTTGTCGGTATAGGAGCTCAAAAAGGACAAAAGCTTTCAATTCCGGGTGCCGACAGCGGAAGTGTATTGATAGGACTTGATTTTTTAAGAGATGTAAATGCAGGCGAAAAAGTCAATATTGGGAAGAAAGTCGTGGTAATCGGCGGAGGCAATGTAGCTTTCGACTGCGCTCGCGTATCACGGCGGATCGGCGCTGAAGGCGTTATAATCGCCTGCCTTGAATGCAGAGAGGATATTCCCGCGGCATGCGATGAAATTGGACAGGGCGAAGAAGAAGGCATTTCCGTAAATCCTTTAAAAACGGCTACGCGGATTTTATATAATAAAAGCAAAATTAAAGGCGTGGAATTCCTTGATGTTGAATCCTTCAGTTTTAATGAAGATATGAATCCGGAAATCAAGGTCATCGAAGATACTCACCATATTATTAAAGCTGATACCGTTATTTTTGCGGTTGGCCAGTATCCTGACATACCTGTAAGATTTGGCCTTGATAAAACGGAAAAGAATTTTATAGAACTTGATTCATATACTTTTGAGACAAGCAGAAAGGGAGTCTTTGCAGCTGGCGATGCGGTCACAGGTACTTCATCGGTAATTCAGGCCATAGCTTCCGGAAGAAAGGCTGCTGCCATGATTGATAGATACCTTGAAGGCGATGGCCGAATCGATGAAAAATTTGCACCGGTTTCCGAAGCACAAAAATGTATTGGTACCGCAGAAGGCTTTGCAGCTATGACCCGTAAGGAAGAAACACGTGTGCTCCCTGAAAAACGGTTGCTGAGTTTCTGCAAGGTAGTAAATGACATGGATGAGGAAGCAGTAGAGTATGAGTCAAACCGCTGTCTGCAGTGTGATACGAGGCTTAATATTACGCCTGTGAAATTCTGGAGTAATTATTAGGATTTGTCATCTTGATTGATTTGTTTTATAAATATTTGCACAATCATCTGTAAATTGATTTGATTTCAATTAATCTGCAGGTTTAGTAATAACGATATATATAAAAGGTAAAACAGATAGGGATAATGTTTTTATTTAAGGAGAAAAGTAATGGGTAGACTTGATAATAAAATTGCGATTGTAACCGGAGCGACATCGGGAATCGGTGAAGCCGTTGCTTTGATGTACGCAAAGGAAGGAGCGAAGGTTGCTGCGGTCGGAAGAAATGAATCGAAAGGCAATGAGGTTGTCAAAAAAATAGCGGGCAGCGGCGGGGAAGCAATATTTATAAAATGCAATTTAAGAAATATAAACGAAATTCCGAGGATAAAAGACGAGACTGTTAGGAAGTTCGGAAGCATAGATATATTATTTAATGCCGCGGGTGTTCTCGTACATAAGCCCTTTCTGGAACAAAACATGGATGATTTAGATTTGATATTTGAAACCAATTTCCGAGCCTATGTTTTAACCATGCAGACAATAATTCCTGTAATGGTTGAACAGGGGAAAGGAACAATTATTAATGTTGCTTCGATTTCGTCTGTATGGCCGGAAGTAAATTCCTATTTTTATGGAGCAATGAAAGCTGGAATTACGAATTTATCAAGGAATGTTGCAAAGGAATATTCAAGAAAAGGTATTCGCATTAACTGTATATTACCGGGCCCGATCAATACTAATATGACGCCTGATTTTATAAAAAACAGCAAAGAAGCGCGACAGGCATTGATAGATAAAGTGGGAATGCTGGGCAGGTTGGGAGAACCAGAGGATGTTGCTTACGCAGCTGTTTATCTTGGCTCTGATGAATCTTCATTTGTTACGGGAATCGATTTAATTGTAGATGGCGGTGTTTGCATCAGTAATTAAATGGCAACGTTCATAAGTCTCGGCATGGACAAAGGAAAAACAGCTTTCTTGGGTGGGGTATGGTTTCCAGTTTTACCGATCTTTTCAAGACGACATCTAATCTTTGCGTTGCCGGTAGTCTGATTTTTAAGGGTTTGATGAGCTATTCCAATATAATAACTAACCATTCTGCCATAAGCCGGTGGCGTAAATCCTTAAAAATCAGACCACTGCTGAACTAAGGCGGAATCTAATTTGAGATGTCGTCTTTCAAAGACCGGCAAAACTTCCTACGGGGAAAATGCCATGTGAAGACTTACGAACGATATTTAATCATTCTTTTGATAATTTTATAACCAGAGATAGGGGAGATTTATGAGCGGGAAGAGGAATGAAGCGGATGTTGTTGTTATCGGTTCAGGGATATCAGGCCTTACAGCAGCCCTGACAGCAGCAGAGGGCGGCGCAAAAGTAATTGTATTTGAAAAGCAGCGTTCTCTCGGAGGAACTTCAAATTTTTTACAGGGTATGTTTGCTGTTGAAAGTGAAATGCAGAGGAAAAAATATATTATCCATACAAAAGATGAAGCATTTAAGAATTTTATGGATTACAGCCACTGGCGCGCAAATGCCAGTCTTGTAAGGGCAATTGTCAATGAATCCGGGCCGACGATTTCCTGGCTGCAAGAAAAGGGGATTGAATTCAGCGATATCACGGTAAATATGCCGGATGCTCCGAGCACCTATCATGTAGTTAAGGGGGGCGGGGCTGCCTTGATAAAGATACTCGCTTCCGTCGCAAAGGAAAAGGGGATTGATATTCGTCTGGGGGCGCGCGTGCAACGTTTGAGTAAAGCAGGCGGCAAAATCACCGGAGTCATTGCGGAGGAAAATAATGAAGAAAAAGAAGTAATTTCAAAGTCGGTTATTATAGCCAGCGGAGGTTATGCGAATAATAAGGAATGGATCAAAAAATATTGCGGGTATGATCTGGATGTCAATATAATGCCTGTCGGCAATGTGGATAAATTAGGCGATGGTATTCGTATGGCATGGGAAGTTGGTGCTGCTGAAGAGGGAACGGGAATCCTTGAGCTATTTAGGGCAGGTCCGCTAGGTCCGGATTTTCCCATGAAAAATCAGCTTGAATTTGTCACTTGCCAGCCTGATTTATGGATAAGTCCAAGAGGAGAGCGTTTCTGCGATGAGGGGATTAGTTTTTACGATAGTGAAGTAGGAAATGCAAACGCAAGGTTCAAAGAAGGTTATACGTTCAGTATTTTTGACGACTCTGTAATCGTGCGTCTTCTGGACAGGGGAGTCGACAGGGGCATTGCAATAGAAAATCCTCCGGGTACAAAACCAGTGAATATCAGAAAAGAGCTGAATGCCGCCCTGGAAAGAGGGAGCAGTGATGTATTCGCGGCTGATTCATTGGAGGAACTTGCAAAGAAAATCGATGTTGATCCCGGGATATTAAAAGCAACTGTTGAAGAATATAACAGTTACTGCGAAAAGGGTCATGATGAACTCTTTGCCAAAAATCCATGTTATTTACGGCCTATAAAGGTTCCGAAATTTTACGCCGTAAAAGTACGCACTGTATTCCTTGGTACACTCGGGGGAATAAAGATCAATCAAAGGACTGAAGTGATAGATAAAAAGGGTAATGTTATTCCAGGACTCTATGCTGTTGGATATGATGCTGCCGGAATGTGGGGTGATAGTTATTGTTTTAAGGCTGCTTCCGGAGCTTCATGCGGATTTGCGGCTAATTCCGGTCGCATTGCCGGAAAAAATACGCTGAAATATCTGGGTGAATAGAACAAAGCAGGCGGCAATAAATATCCTAATCCCTCCTGATTTGTGGTCAGTTTAAGGGGGAGTTTTAAGGTGAAATAAATGAAGAGAAGTGAAGTTTCTGAAAAATGCGCGGATATTGTTGTGGTAGGTTCAGGTGCAGCCGGAATGACAGCAGCTTTGACTGCTGCAGAGGGAGGCGCAAGCGTAATTCTGTGCGAGAAACTCCGGCATCAGGGAGGCACATCAAATTTCGCAGAAGGATTATGCGCTGTAGAGAGTCAGATGCAGCATCAGCATTATATAGGCCTTACAAGAGATGAAGCCTTTAAAATAAGCATGGAATATAGCCACTGGCGAGCCAATCCAAGGCTGGTAAGAGCCGTTATCGATCTTTCATCTGATACGATAGAATGGCTGCAGAAATATGGGGTTGAATTCGATAAACCTGTCGCGATGTTTTATGATGGGCACAGGACATGGCATATCATTAAAGGCAAGCCTAAACCAGGAGGAAGAGGGTCAGTAATGATCAGAACCCTTTCAAAAAGGGTAATTGAAAAGGGAGGTAATATATATCTAGGAACTCCCGTAAAGAAACTTATAAAAGAAAAAAATAAAATAACGGGTGTTGTCGTTGAAAGCAACAAGAAGTTAATCGGGATAAAAGCAAAAGCCGTAATAATCGCCACCGGAGGCTATGCAAATAATAAGGAATGGGTAAAGAAATATACAGGCCTTGAACTGAATGTCAATGTCTTCCCTCTGGGCAATATTGGCAAAATGGGAGACGGCATTCGCATTGCATGGGAGGCAGGAGCTGATGATAAAGGCATGGGACTGATCCAGCTATGGAGAGGAATACCCATAGGACAGGGAGTAAGAGAGCTTGGTAATCTGAATGCAGCCGCACTTCAGCCCCATCTGTGGGTGAATCAAAACGGAGAACGCTTCTGTGATGAGACAATAGCAAACATAGATCCTTTTGAAGGCAATGCATGCGCGAGGCAAAAAAACGGATACAGTTATACAATATTTGACGAAGTAATCAAAAGGCATATGATGGAGAAGGGCATTGATAAAAATATGGGTACGGAGAATCCTCCAGGTACTCCGCTCCCGGATTTTGATACAGAATTAAAAGGCGCATATGAAAAGAAAAATCCCCATATATTCGTAGCTGATTCAATTAAGGGATTGGCCAATCAGACAGGTATTAAACCGACAGTTCTAAAAACTACTATTGATGAATATAACAGGTTTTGCCGGCAGGGACATGATGATCTGTTTGCCAAGGATCGTCAATATCTCAGGCCCGTAAAAGAGCCGAAATTCTACGCAATGCGATGTGTCACAATGACTCTGGGTACCCTGGGAGGAATCAATATAAATCATGACGCCGAGGTATTAGATAAGGAAAATAACATTATTCCCGGACTTTATGCGGCAGGGAACGATGCCAGCGGTATGTTTGGCGACAGCTATAATATCTATTTATCAGGCGGGACACTCGGTTTCGCGGTTAATTCCGGTCGTATAGCAGGGAGAAATGCCTTAAAGTATATCGGTATAAAAAAATAGAATATCGAACAGGGAATTATGAATTATGAAGTTTGGATTATTTTATTATTCGATATTCTTATAACATTTTATCTTAAAAAAATTCTTATGCGACATAACTAAACTAGTAAGATCTGATAATGTAAGAACTTTTAAACGTTACCAATAGATTGGAAGAAATGAAAGGAGGTCTTTTCGAATATGAGTAAAGCATTAAGCGGAAAAGTCGCACTTGTAACAGGAGCAGGGGCTAAAAGAGGTATGGGCAGGGCAGTCGCGTTAAGGCTTGCCAAAGAGGGCGCAGACGTTGTTGTGCTCGATAAATTCACGGCACCGAAAAGTGCATGGGCAGGGGATGAGAACTGGAAAGGCCTCGACGAAGTTGTTAAGGAGATTGAAGCTATAGGCCGCAAGGGTCTAGCGGTTGTAGCGGGCATTGAAAAGACTGCTGAGGTTGAAGCGGCTGTAAAAAAGGCAATCGATAAGTTCGGAAAGATAGATATCCTTGTACACTGCGCAGCCATCAGGGGACCTGTAGGCATACCGGTAGTTGAAGGCGATGAAAAGGAATGGCGTTTGATGTTTGATATCAATACTATCGGCTCGTTTATAATTTCAAAGACTGTTGCAAGAGAAATGATCAAACGCAATGAAGGCGGAAAGATCGTTCATATAGCTTCAGCGGCCGGCAAAATAGGTGCGCCCGGGAGTGCTGCTTACGCTGCATCGAAATGGGCAGTAATCGGTCTGGTTGAATCGCTGGCCCTCGAACTGGCTCCGTACAATATAAATGTAAATGCAATCAATCCCGGTTTTT
>SMTZ1_10005280_pt1 | contig 12973 bp, 16 predicted proteins | sample DeeMarSWOR136_30_FD_25667 | JGI IMG/M metagenome (IMG submission 25667) | reverse complement strand
CCGGCAACAGTCGGGGTAGGTGGGTTCGATTCCCACATGTTCCCGCTAATACAATGGGTAACTTCTGATAGGTTGCCCATTTTTTTAATAAATAAGTCGCTAGTTAATGATTAAGCAAAATATGCTCAAGAAAATATCAACATTTGATGCGGTTTTTATTACATTGATGGCTGCATGTGGTTTAGCCTTAAAACCAATCGTTGGTCCTTTTTTCAAGCTCATTGGTTCGGCGCTGCTCATACCTTCGGGCTCACTAGCTGGAGCTATTTATATGATCTGGCCGATGTTAGCTTTATTAACGGTACAACAAACTGGAACGGCAACGTTTGTGGGCCTGCTCCAGGGAATAATTGTTTTAGTTACCGGTATTTTTGGTTCGCATGGGGTACTATCGCTCATTACATATACTATTCCGGGGGTCATGATAGATATCGTATACTTATTAATCCATCGCATCAATAATAAATGGTTAATGTCTCTACCTGCTGCAATGGGAAACGTCAGTGGTACGTTTATCGTTGGTATTGTATTTATGCATATTCCTTTCATTTTATTAATTATTGGATTAATTCCAGCCTTCATTTTTGGTGCAATAGGTGGATATTTAAGTCTGATACTGTACAAATGGCTTGTTCAGACATTCCCGATTCTTAAAAAATAAATTATTGATTGACCTGGAATATTCACGAATTTCAGCGCAGGTATATGTTACTTCACATAGAAAATTTGACATTTGGTTGGCAAAAAGATACCCTCTTCGAGGGGATAAACTGTCGGTTAGAAAAAAACGATATTATTCAACTCATTGGAGAAAACGGTACGGGAAAAACAACATTGTTAAATCTTATATCAGGAATGATACCTCATTTTAATCGTGGATCAATGTTAGAGGGTGATATATATGTTAATGGTTGTTCAATGCTGAAAGTATCTCCAAAAAACTTGTTTCCAACCATTGCTCTAATTCCCTGCGTCAATCTGGAGTTGTTCTTACTAACCGAAACATTAAGTCAGGAAATATTATTAACACGCTCGATTTTAAAGATCGATGCAAATCAGTTTAACAAGCAACTGAAAGATTTCATGATGTTTTTCCCGGATATCCCTGAATTTATAAATTTACCCTTAAAAGAATTACATATCAACCAAAAAATCCTTGCCCTGACATTTATTTTCTTTTTACAAAATTGCCGACTATACCTTTTTGATGAGGTATTAGCGGATTTCTCAGAATCTTTGATTCAACAGTGGTATGCATTTTTTAAATGGTTAAGTTCAAAAGGCTGTGCCGTTATATTTGTTGACCATCAGCAGCACGCCGAAGGATTTTTACAATGGATTTTAAAAGATAAAAAGTTGATTCAATTATGATAGAATGGCTTCGTCAAAACTTTCCAACCGGCATAAACTATCTTGTCCGCCAGGATGATAAAGAGCAAATCAACTCATTTCTGATGGAACTTCTGGTTGCCCCATTTCAAAAGGGACGCAAACACAATTTGTGGGGAGAAGTGGCAGAAAGATTACCGTTAATCGGTAAAAAGTTAGGCTGGGTACCGAATAAAATACCAGGGACTTTTTTAACTGATACAGTTGAAGGTGAGATTGCCGACGCGGTTGCGGCAGCGGATTCTCATCTCCAGCCCCTTGTTTCTCATTTTGAAAAATCAAGAAATCTTTTACAACGATTCAAACTTTTATATCTGTCTCAACAGCATCCCCTGTCTTTATCACAGGGTGAAACCAAACTAATCTGGTTTCTCTCGCAATGGGTAAAAAAACCCGAATATTTAATTATTGGCCATTTACCATCAGGTATTTCCTCACAAAGAATAAAAGATATGGTTAATTTTCTAAATAGAGAATGTAATTCCTCCATTTGCTACCCTATTATTATTTTAGGTTTTCAGCCGGGGTACACAGAATGGTGCAATAAACTTATTTCGCATCAAGAATGGAAAGTTGTTTCAGATTGGCCTGAGTATTAAAGAGCGATTATTGAATATGTTAAAAGCAAATTTTCATTTTTTGACTATTTTTCTAATTGGATGTTCAGCCACGTTTTGGGCAGTTTATGAAATAAAATTTATCATGCCGCTGGTCTGGTTGATCTTTCTATCAATCTGGATATTATTCAGTACGCCTGCGGAATTTAAAATGTTCTTTCGTCGCTTTGCTCAAATCGGGCTGTTATTATTGATCATATCTGTTGTCCAAATCATCTTTCGCCGTGAAGGTGAAGTTATGTTATCTTTGAAAGGATTTCCATTAGTTTTCTCGAATGGATTTCGGGAGGCGATGTTGTTATGGATACGCTTTATGATTATTTTCGAGCTGGCAAACATTTTTGCCCAGGTTTCATTATTTGAATTCCTGTTATTTTTAAATAAAATCAGATTTTCGATTCGTCTCAGTCTCTTACTTTTAACAGCGCTAAAATTCATTCCTTTCATGTTCAATGAAGCAAAAAAAGGATTATGGGTTATGAGATTTCGTGGAATCGACATTCGCAAATTGAACATTAAAGGAAAATATATTGCTTTCAGAAAATTATTAATGCCGTTACTCTTCCGAGGTATTCACTATGCCTCATTATCGTCCCTGGCTTTAGAATTGCGAGGGTATGGGGCAGTGGAGTATGTAAAAATTTCTCAGGCTTATCCATTAAAAGCTCATGACTATTGCATTTTGACAGTTATACTTATCATTAATTTAGTTGGAATTTTTGTCCTATAACTAGAGTAATAAAAGTAAAATGTGAGACGAAAATTGGACTGAAAATTTTGATAATAAGTGAACATTTGATAAGGAGAATCACGATTCATGAAGGCTGTGCAGGTATGTGGATATCATAAATCAGGTAAGACAACAACAGTGAAGGAGTTGATAAAGCGCTTAAAAATCAGCGGGCATTCTGTTTCATCAATCAAAGATATTCATATCAACGAATTCACTATGGAGACGCCAAATAATAATACTTATGTTCACAAATTAGCAGGGGCTTATCCCGTTGTAGCAAGAGCAGAAAATGAAACAGATTTTCTGTATCAGCATAAAATGGAATTTTTAGAGATAGCAAGAAAAATCACTGGTGATTGGTTGATTGTTGAAGGTTTTAAGGATTTTCCGTTACCCAAAATCGTCTGTGGTAAAACCCAGAAGGATATTGATGATTTATTGGATCGTCGAACTTATGCTATATCAGGTGTTATTAGCAATTCAAAACAGGAGTATCGTGGACTTCCAGTTTACAATTCTTTAGATCCTGACCAGGCAAATCAATTATGGGAATTAACAGTATCAAAAATTTTTCCCATGCTTCCCTACGTCGATGAAAAATGCTGTAAGTTGTGTGGCTTAACCTGTTCGCAAATGGTCGAAGCAATTATTCAGGAGGAAAAAACATATAACGATTGTTTAATCAATCGCGCTAAAGTTCAACTCAAAGTAGGTAATTCTAACATTTCCATGGTACCTTTCGTTCAAAATTTACTCAAAAACAATGTATTGGCGATAGTAAGCGAATTAGAAGGATGGGAGAAGAGTAGAAGGATTGAAATTACTATTGAGGAATTATAACAAAAATTATGCCAAATTAGATAAGTTTATTCTTGACAAATTGAGTTTATTATTTTATATTAAGAGGGATAAAAAACTACAAAAGCAACAAATAAAAGACATCTTAGAATCGATGGTGTTTTCATGTCAATAACAACGGCGGAAGTTAAGAAACTAGCAAAATTAGCAAAGTTGAAATTTACAGAAGATGAAATTGAAAAATTAACCCAGCAACTGGCTCAAATTATTGATTATGTGAACAAATTAAATGAATTGGACTTAGAAAATATACCACCAACTTATCATGTCTTAGATTTAAAGAATGTTATGCGTGAAGATAAAGTGAGAAAATGGTTGACCCAGGAGGAGGCTTTAAAGAATGCACCAGCAAAACATGGTGGATTTTTTAGTGTGCCGAAGGTGATTATTCAAATATCAAATCAGCAACAGAAGAAAAGGTCTTAAATGAGCACAACTTTTGAATAGAAAGAAGTGAGGGTAAAATAAAACCTAAGGAAACATAAAATCAGCTTTGAGGATAAATCGGTTATTGATGCAAAGTAATGAATAGATTCTGATTTAGAAAAAGTTAACGGCACATCTCGTTTGCTAGTGTGATAAACCCAATATAGAACAGAATTAAATCCGAACGAATTAAATAAAGTTTGATAATTGACTACGAGAGGGTTAGCAATGAAAATCGGTCATTTGGAACTTAAAAATATTCAGCGACCAGAGAATTTTGATCGCCGTAAGTTCATCCAAAAAGCCAAAGAAATTTATAAAAAGAAATATGAAAAATCTCTGGAAAAGACGGCTAAGGGCAAAGTTGTTGCGCTTGATGTAGAAAGTGAGGACATTTTTATTGGCGATTCTGTTTTAGATGCTGGTTTGAATGCTCGACAGAAATATCCTGATAGAATTTTTCATTTCATACGAGTGGGATATCCAGCGGTGTATTCACACAAAGGCTATCTTCCGACTAATTCACAGCAGAGGGAATCATGATGGCTTTATTTTTAAATGGTTATATTGATAAATGTTTAATACCTCGTATTAATGGAATTAGCATTGCTGGTTTGAACAGCAACTTTCCAATTCGTCCCATTTTAGATACAGGATTCAATGGAGAGTTCTGCTTGCCACGTAAGCATTTGGATAAATGCAAACTGGTCTTGTTGGGAACTGATGAATTTGAATTAGCCGACGGGAATATTATTGAAGAAGATGTTTACCTTGGAGAAATCATCATAAATGAAAATCATTATCCGGTTGAAATGGCTCTGACAGGATCAAAAGATGCACTTTTAGGAATGAAACTGTTACTTGGTAAAATTGCAATTTTTGATCTCCAGAGAAATAAAGTTAGAGTGGAATCCTGATAATAAAAGAGTATAAAAAATTCTCATGAATGCAACAGGCATTATTCCAGCAAGATATGCTTCCTCTCGTTTTCCTGGGAAACCACTGGCAGATATTCTGGGTAAGCCAATGATCCAGTGGGTTTATGAACGAGCATGTCGTGCGAAATTTTTGGATGAGGTAATCGTTGCTACGGACGATCAACGAATCTTTGATAACGTTGTTGAGTTTGGCGGTCAAGTAATCATGACTTCCGCGCAAGCTGCTAACGGCACTGAACGCGTTGCGGAAGTCGCTAAAAATTTAAATTCAACCTTTATTTTGAACATTCAAGGAGACGAACCACTAATTGATCCAGAGACGATAGATCAACTGGTAATCCTGATGAGAAAAAGTCCCGAAACACCTGTTGGGACCCTTGTTAAACAGATTGTGAGACGAGAGGATTTAATTAATCCAAATATTCCTAAGGTCGTTGTTGATAAATATTGTTACGCACTTTATTTTTCTCGTTCAATAATACCTTGTTATCGCGATGAAAAGCAACCTGAAAAGTGGTTAAATAAGTCAGTCTATTATCAACATATCGGTATGTATATTTATCATCGAGATTTTTTACTTGAATTTGTTAAACTGCCTGCATCGAAATTAGAGAAGATTGAGCAATTAGAACAATTAAGAGTACTGGAAAACGGATATAAAATAAAAGTAGCATTAACAGAGTCAGATTCAATCGGTGTTGATGTTCCAGAAGATATTGATCGAGTCATTTCATATCTAAGGGAATTGGATTAAATAACGTGGACATTTTAAATTATATCAACACCGACAAATAATGACTGATGAAGTTACAATGGGAAAGTTATTTAATCCCACCCGCTAAATTGGAGAGCAGTTTGAAAGGAGATCAACAGACAAAGTATATCATCGTAACTGGTGGAGTCGTATCATCATTAGGAAAAGGAATTGCCTCGGCTTCAATTGGTGCCTTATTACAGGCCAGGGGATTAAATGTAACCATTTTAAAAATGGACCCGTATCTTAATGTTGATCCGGGTACATTGAGCCCGTATCAACATGGTGAAGTTTATGTAACGAAAGATGGCGCTGAAACCGATTTAGATTTAGGGCATTATGAGAGGTTTATCAATAAGGATATGACCCAGATGAATAATGCCACAACTGGACAAATTTACTACACAGTCATTACCCGGGAGCGCAATGGCGATTATCTCGGAAAAACTGTTCAGGTAATTCCTCACATCACCGATGAGATTAAGCGGCGAATTTTGAACCTGGCAGACGAAAACGGAAAAGTTGATGTCGTTATTACAGAAGTTGGCGGTACGGTTGGAGATATCGAGAGTCTCCCTTTTTTAGAAGCGATTCGCCAACTTCGTTTGGATGTCGGTTCTGAAAATTTAATTAATATTCATTTGACTTTGGTACCTTACATAAAAGCGGCTGGTGAATTAAAGACCAAACCTACTCAGCATTCTGTGATGCGGTTACGGGAAATAGGTATTCAGCCTGATATTCTACTTTGCCGGGCAGAAACGCGTTTGGATATTGAACTGAAAAAAAAGATAGCTCTGTTCTGTAATGTCCCCATTAATGCGGTAATTGATGCACCGGATGTTTCCACAATTTATGAAATTCCTTTGATGTTTCAACAAGGTGGACTTGATGATATTATTGTTAATAAACTCAATTTGAATTGCAAAAAACCGGGTTTAGAAAGCTGGGAGAAATTTGTTGAAAAAGTAAGAAATCCAGAAACAGAGGTGAATGTCGCTGTTTGTGGCAAATATGTGGGGCTTCATGACTCGTACAAAAGCATCGCAGAAGCCTTTGTTCATGCCGGTGTAGCAAACAACGCGCGGGTGAATTTAACATGGGTGGATTCTGAGCATCTAGAACAACAGGCTCCTGCTCAGTTGTTACATAATGTATCAGGACTGCTCATTCCTGGTGGTTTTGGAAGCCGGGGAATCGAGGGCAAGATCGATGCCGTTCGCTATGCAAGAGAAAATAAAATGCCCTTTTTTGGGATATGTCTGGGGCTTCAATGTGCGGTGATTGAGTTTTCCAGAAATGTATGTGGTTTAAAAAATGCAAACAGTACGGAATTTAATGAATCAACACCACATCCTGTAATTGATTTAATGGAGGATCAAAAACGGATTAAGGTAAAAGGCGGCACAATGCGGCTTGGTGCCCAGCCATGTGTTATCAAAAAGGGCACTAAGGCTTATAAAATTTATGGAACCGAAAAAATTTATGAGAGACATCGACATCGTTTGGAAGTAAATAACAAATATCAAAACATGTTAGAGCAAAATGGAATGATAATGAGTGGTTTAAATCCGGAACTGGAACTGGTAGAAATCATTGAACTACAAGATCATCCGTGGTTTGTGGGAGCACAGTTTCATCCTGAACTAAAATCGCGGGTTTTAAATGTTCATCCATTGTTCCGGGATTTTGTGGCTGCGGCTCTGGAATTTAAAAAGAGCAAGATGTAAACAGGTATAAATTCCAAAATCCAAATACCAAGATCCAAATAAATTCCAGTGACCAAATTATCAAATTCCAAACCAAACCAGTTTGGGTCATTGGGATATTTGGAATTGGAATTTAAGAAGATAATTTTTAACATGAATACTGTTCGTATAAAAGATATCACTATCAAAGAAGCATCACCGTTTATTCTAATAGCTGGTCCTTGTGTCATTGAAACGGAGAAGATCGCCTTACAAACTGCCGAGGAGATAAAGAAGATTACAAATGAACTTGAAATACCATTTATTTATAAATCATCTTACACAAAAGCAAATCGTCAAAGCATAAGTTCATATACAGGTCCGGGTATTAAAGCTGGATTAAAAATTTTAGATCAAGTAAAAAAAGAGTATGATGTTCCGATTCTAACAGATTTTCATTCAGCACAAGAAGCGGAACAGGCCGCAGATGTAGCAGATGTTTTACAGGTACCAGCTTTTCTTTGCCGACAAACAGATATGGTGGTCGCTGCTGCCAAAACAGGTAAGCCAATAAATATTAAAAAGGGTCAGTTCATGGCAGCAGAGGATATGAGTGCCATTGCTGCCAAAGCTGAATATTTTGGAAACGATAAAATTCTTTTAACGGAACGAGGAACGACTTTCGGTTATCATAATCTTGTTGTTGATTTTCGCGCGATTGTTACAATGAAAAATCTTGGCTATCCCGTTGTTTTTGATGCAACACATAGTCTACAGCTTCCTGGTGCAGCCAAAGGACAATCTGGCGGTCAACCGCAATTTATTTTTCCATTAGCAAAAGCTGCCATTGCAGTTGGAATCCAGGCTCTTTTTATCGAAACACATCCCTGTGTAGAAGAGGCGCTATGTGATGCCGCAAACATGCTGCCGCTGCAACAATTGCGGGATTTATTGCTTCAATTAAAGGATATTGATAAACTGATAAAGGATTATTGAGTTTAAGCAGAATAATAAAAATCAGAAAATCACTTGAATCGGAACTTTGCGATCAATAATTCGTCAATCTGAAATTCCTCGGACAGAACTTGAAGCAGGCTAATCTCATAGAATGTTAGATGTAGTAGCTAAAATTGAAAATAAATGTAAAAAAATAAAATTAATTCTGCTCGATGTTGATGGTGTTTTAACTGAGGGAAGTATTATCTTCGGGGAGTCTAATCAAGAACTAAAAATTTTTAATGTACAGGACGGCGTGGGCATCAAATTAGCCCAGGCTGCTGGCATTCAAATCGGAATCGTAACTGGTCGTACTTCTGAAGTTGTTAAAAGACGTGCGGATGAATTAGAAATAGAAATTTTGTATCAAGGACAACAGGATAAGATCGAAGCTTATGAGCAAATCAAGAATGATTTCTGTCTAGCAGATGATCAAATTGCCTACGTCGGCGATGATTTAAATGATATAAAATTACTTCAAAAGGTAGGATTGAGTTTTGCCGTAAGTGACGCCTGTAATGAAGTAAAAGAAGTAGTTGATTATATTGTCAAACGTTGTGGCGGAAGAGGTGCCGTTCGGGAAGTGGTTGAATTTATTCTTAAAGGTCAGGGGAAGTGGCCGGCATTGATCGTGAAATATTATGGCACTAAATATGGAGGCGAGAAATAATAAAATGATTATAAAATCAAATTTTTTGTTATTTGGATTGTTATTTATTTTCCTTAGCATTTCTCCTCTCCTGCCCCAGCAGGCTAAAAAAAGTGAACAAATAACTTTAGCAGTTATGGATTTCAAAAACAATAGTTCTGTTTTCAGGTTCGATCGCCTTGAACGAGCAATACCAGAAATGTTAAAAACTGAACTGTCACATCACTCTGAAATCTTTGTGGTTGAACGCAGCAAAATTGAAAGTATTTTAAAAGAGCAGGCGCTCGCGCAGGCTGGTGTGATTGAAAATGAAACTGCTCAGAAAGTGGGACAATTAGCAGGCGCTGAATATATCATTACAGGAGAAATTAATACGATAGGTGATCAGCTACGGATTGATGCTCATTTAATTAAAGTTGCTACAGGCCAGGTTCTGGGCGAAAAAATTACGGGTAAAAATATCGAAAGTGTTGAACCTATGGTTAAACTGCTCGCGCAAAATTTAATTTATAGTTTGACAGGTAAAGGAGAACGGCAGGACTTTATAAAAATCAAGCGATATTATTCGAATTGGGGATTGGCAACGACGGCAGCAGTTTCGATTACCTCAGCTATTTTACACTTTAAATTTAAAAGCAATTATGATAAGTACCAGGAGAATGATCATTTGGCGAAATTCGATCAATATTATAATGATGCTAATAGTTACTATAAAGCCCGAAATATCACGCTGATGATTGCGGGAACGGCTGCATTGACGACATTCATCTTGTGGCGAAAAGATGTAAATGAAGAAAATAAGATTTATGCCAGCAGCGGATTCGTGCCGCCATCCAAACAATTTGCATTCGCGTTTGCTGTTCACAAAGGTAACTATGTCATCTCTTTAGAATTAAGATTTTAGGGAGGAAAATTTGAGACATTTTTGCTTTTTGTTTATATTGTTACTTATACTAATTTATTGTGCGGATTTAGATCGGGACAATCCACTCGATCCTAAAAATCCGGGCAGTTCGGTAATTCGGGCGATTCTGGTTGAATTATTTGTGAATGATAATACTGGATTTGAATACTGTAATTACGCGCTGGATGCCATCGAACAATTGGCTCAACGAGAAGATTATAGAGACAAATTATTTGTTCTCGAATATCACTTAACGAATCACAATGCCAATTGGAACGATATTTACGCCAGTGATGAATTTAATCAGCGATACTATGAATACGTTCCCAGAACGAGTGAACGAGGGATTCCAGACGCGATGTTTAATGGCTCGGTTGATCGAGTACAGGGGGCATCTCGGGAAAAAATCGATGAACGATATACAAATGTTGCTCAGGCTTTAATAGGTCAGGAAAGTTTTTTCAGGATAGATGCTGAAAAAAACATTTCAAACAATAACATGCTGCTTGATGTGGTTGTAGCACGTTATGGCCGTTCTGCTGCCAAAGATATCGATCTAAATGTGATATTATACGAAGACCTAAAAGCTCCACGGCATCGTTTTGTGGTTAGGAAAATTTTTCAAAAACAATCGATTCCGTTTATCAACCGAGGTGAGATGAAATCTTGTCAATTCTCCGAGCCGCTACCTGCGGTTGAAGATATTGATAATTTATATGCTTTAATATTTCTTCAACATCAAACGGGATCGAATAAGGAAGTATTTCAGGTTGCTAAATTTTAAATAATGGTGAAATGAATGAAAAAAAAGCTGTATCTGCTGATCACAATTTCATATCTAATTTTGCTTACATGTGGGGTGGTAGAAAAGCTAGCCAATAGAGACCCGATCATTAAAAACGTGACCGCCAATCCGTCACAGATCAGTGTTAATGATACGACTACATTAAGCGTGGAAGCAGAAGACCCTGATGATGATATTTTAGCATTTCGCTGGGAAAGCAATACCGAGGGACAATTTATATCTAATACCGGGGAAGAAGTACAATGGATCGCTCCCTCCTACTCCGGACGGTTTCAGATCAAAGTTAAGGTAACTGATGAAAATGGCGGGAAAGCCACAGGTGAAGTATATGTCAATGTGAAAGGAGATGAAAGTCCAATAGTAACGATTACACAACCAGTGGAAAATGAGATTATTCCAGGTTTGGGTCGATATACAATTAAGGTTGATGTCACTTTCAGTTGGCAAATCGAACGAGTTGATTTTTTTATTGACCGAGATTCTCTTCATTCGGATTATACCAGCCCTTATGAATGGTCAGAATGGGATGTCACATCGCTTTCCGGGGAAAAAGTTATTCTCGCTAAAGCTTATGAAGCTGGTAATTTATTCAATTATGGTGAAGATTCGGTTCATGTGACCATTGAGGGGACGGTTCCGATACCGAAATAGCGATCGCAAAATTTATATTCAAATTGACGTGAAGTTGGATAATAAATAGAAGATTTGAACAGTTGTAACCACCATGGCAGACAAAAATAATAAACCAGACCACCAGACTATCTTAAAAGCCAAAGAAGTTATCCGGAAAGAAGCGCAGGCAATTATCGAACTGGAAGAAAGAATTAATGGAGAGTTTGCCCGGGCAGTAGATTTACTCTCAAAATGTCAGGGCCGGGTGATTGTGTCAGGCATGGGTAAATCTGGCATTATCGGGCGAAAAATCGCTGCCACGTTAACCAGCACTGGTACTTCAGCGATGTTCCTCCACCCTGCTGAAGGGATGCACGGCGATTTAGGGGCTGTACATAAAGATGATGTGGTGATCTGTATTTCAAAAAGTGGCGATACCAGTGAGCTGTTTCAAATATTTCCCGTGCTAAAACGAATCGGTGTACCGATTATTTCGATCACTGGTAATCGGCGATCCAGAATTGCCGAACGAAGTGATATTGTTATCGATGCCAGCATTACGGAAGAAGCATGTCCGTACAATTTAGCCCCTACCTCCAGTACTACCGCGGCGCTGGTTATGGGTGATGCTCTGGCTGTGGCATTGCTGGAAAAACGCCAATTTAGTGCTGAAGATTTTGCCATGTTCCATCCGGGAGGAAGTCTTGGCAAAAAACTATCGATAAAAATCGATGATATCATGTTTACTGGAGATCGAATTCCAACGGTTTATGAAGATATCTTATTAGAAAAAGTGATCTTTGAAATAACTTCAAAACGATTTGGCTCAACATGTGTTGTCAACCACAACGACCAATTGTCAGGTATCATAACTGATGGCGACATCAGAAGATTGGTTGAAAGAACAAAGGATATCTGGAAATTGAAGGCTAAAGATTTGATGACGAAAAATCCAAAAACAGTTAAAGTTGGAACTATGGCATCAGCAGCGCTTAAATTAATGACTGATTTTAGTATTATGCAGGTAATCATTGTTGACGAAGCCAATCACCCAAAAGGGATCGTGCATATCCATGATATTCTGGAGGCGGGAATCCTGTGAAGAAATTGTGGCGAAGAAAATGGAAACAAATAAAGAATTGGCTTATTTATGTATCAGTTAAAACTGGTTTAACATGGATAAAAAGTGTTCATAGAACGACAGCTATCCAATTTCTTCAAGCTTTATCGTTAGCAGGATTTTATCTCGTTCGATCTGAACGCCGCAAAACAATAAACCATTTGACTATGGTCTACGGCGCTGAAAAGAGTTCACGTGAAATCTACCAGATGGCAAAGGCTGTGTTTCTCAACCTGGGGCGGAATATGGTAGACGCGTTTCGGATTCCTTTATATAATGATCGGAATATCGATAGTTTTGTAAATGCAACAGGATTGAAAAGCTTAAACCAGGCACTGCAAAATGGCAAGGGCGTTTTGGCGCTCACTGGACATATTGGAAATTGGGAACTTATGGGGTCTTATTTAGCAATTAAAGGATATCCGGTTAATGTCGTTGGCGCCCCGATTTATGATTCCAGGCTCGACAAACTTGTCGTAAATAA
>SMTZ1_10005276_pt1 | contig 12974 bp, 12 predicted proteins | sample DeeMarSWOR136_30_FD_25667 | JGI IMG/M metagenome (IMG submission 25667) | reverse complement strand
CTCTTTCTTGACCAAATTCTGGTAGCGGTCGAGGGGTTCCTGAGACTTGGACTTTCCTTTCAGCATTTCGCCGAACTTATCAATGATTCCCATAGCTCTCTCGCTTGAGGGGAATCTTCCCCCGATTGGGCCTGCCTCCAGGCAGGACAGTTCATCCCCCTGCAATCTTCCGTCGCCGGAATGGCCTTCTTCCCGGGGCGGAATCCCGGTTCAATGAATTTCCACCGAAGCCTTCAGCCGACCGGAAACCACCTGGGCCAGGTTGTCCATGATCCTAAAACCCATCCGGCTGTCTTTATGAATCAGCTGGTAGAAATCCGGGCTCTTGATGACCAGGAGTCGGGAAGGCGTGACCGTGACGGCGGAGGCCGTGTAACGATTCGGGGGCACCAGAAAAGACCAGCCCAGGATCTTTCCCGGACCGTGAATCTCGAAGGTCGCCCCTCTCTCAAATCGTATGGAAACGGTTCCTTCCTCCAGAATGAAGAGTCTGTCTGCCCGGGCTCCTCCTTCGCAGAGCGTTTTGTTCTCGGAAACCTGAAGCTCCTGACAGAACTGGGCCACGACCTTCAGCTCTTCATCTTTGAGCCCCTGAAAGATTTCGACATTCCGGATTCTCTCGATGGGAACCATCCTGCCCTCCTTCGCCGGGTCTTCGCTGGCCCGCAGACCGGCAACCCTCTTTTGAAGCTCGGGCGGAAGGGTTCCCCGGAATATCCTCGTCTTCTGAGGGTTGCTGCTAATGATTTCGGTCGATTTGATGGAAAACTTAAGAAAAATCCCTCTCTCTGGCCCTCGGGCCGAGAGGGGAATTGCCCCTGAAAAATGACGGCGAGGAAGCCCTCAGTGATCTTACCGCTTAAAGACGATTCCTGCAAGCCTCTGGCTGCTTATTTTCGGGCTTGGGTGGCCACCCGTCGAAACTCCAATCTCTTCTGGATACAAGGCAGGCGCTTTCCCCCCTTTTCGGCCATTCGCGTATCATGATAGCCAAATCAGGGCGCACCGTCAACCCTGGCCCTTAAAAACTTACGCGGAGGCCCGGGGACGGGGGGACGGCGGGGGAAGAAGGAGTACCGCACTTCAGGCCTGTTCCGTTCTGGATTTGCCGAGTTAGGGACGAGCCCGGGGCTGGTCCGAGCCCCGGCCCCGAAAGGATCAGGAGGGAATCATGACCAGTTGACTCTCGAAGCTGGAGGGTTGCTTCTTCCGGGATTCGTTCTCCATCTGCAGGGCCTTTTCGAAATACTTCTGGGCCTCGTGAAACCATCCCTTGTCCCGGAAGCACTTGCTCAACATCTTGGCCGCTTCTACTGGGTTCTGCCCCTTCTGCATGGCGATCTGAAGTTGCTCGATCGCCCCGTCATTGAACCCCATCTCCCGGCAGGCCTTGCCCATATGGTAATTGAAATTGGGGTACACCTTCGTCGGAATCACCGTTTCCTGCAGTTCTTTGAAGATCTCTTCGAACCCGAAGAGCTTATCCATGGAAATTTCCTTGATCTCTTTCAGGTCTTCGGGTTCGCCGGCGGTCAATTCAGCCCGGAGATCGTAGAAATCTTCCTTTTTCCCCTCTGGGGGCGGGACGGGACGGCGAGCTTTGGGGGGCGGCGCGGATCTGGGGAAAGTCTGGGGAGCAGGATCTTCCCTGGGTTCGGGCGGTTTCCTGGCTTCCAGAGCGACCGACACTTTCTTTTCCCGGGCACTCTTTTCTTTTTCCAATCCCTGAATCAGCTTCAAGACCTGGGGGATTTTTTCTTTTTTCCCCCAGGTTTCGTAATGCTTGACCACGGTTCTGTACTGGGCGATGGCATCGGCCAGGAAGCCCATCTTTTGATAGATCTGACCGATTTTCTGGTTGGCCTGGACCAGATGCGGGTTCATGGCAATAACTTGTCTGTAGACCGCCATGGCCTGGGGGAAAAACTCCTCTTGGGTGAATATTTCCGCGGCCTGGAGATACTTGGCGAGGGCTTTTTCTTCTTCCCCTTTTTTCCGGTAAATCTCGGCCAGTTTCAGTTGGTAGGTGGCATTTTCCGGGTCCCTCTGGGAGAGGTTGAGGTATTCCTGCAGAGATTCTCCTGAACCCCCTTTCTCTTTGCGGAGGAAATAATCCAGCATACCGGAGAGTTTGCCGGGCTTTTTCCGCCCCCCTTTCTCCTTTCCCATGGCCGGATGGGTGGCCGCGCGGCCAACCTCTGAAGTTTCCAGCGGGAAAACCTGAAGATCAGTTGGGGAAAAACTCTCTGTCTGGGGCATCTCCGTTCTCCTTGCTCGCCCGAAGTGCCGGAGGAGTAAACGAATTCCTGCAGCGGCGATTATAACAAGGGGCAAATTTTATGCCCATATGCAAGTCGGCATTAAAAAAGACCAGCAAAACTATTCGAGAGTCTAGGGGATTTTCAATTATTTAAATAAATACAAAACGTTAAGACCATTATTGGGGGAAAAAGGAGGCTTAAGATTCCCTTGATTTTTGAAAGGGGAGAAAAAAAATGGGAGCCAGAGGCGGAAAATTCGATCATATTTGTACAGGGCCGTAGTTCTTTTTGTTCAAAAGGCGGGGGGCCGGGAGAGGTTGGACCGGCAGATTCTTGAGAAAAAAAAGCGCTTAAAAAGTTGCGGCATCAATTCAGAATGCGGGAGCGGGTTCCCTTCCGGGCTGGTACGTGCACAGGGGTTCTTCGCCCATGATATCCCCGGACTGCTCAAAAGCCCTTGCCCGGCAGCCTCCGCAGACTCTCTTGTACTCGCATTTCCCGCAGCGGCCGCGGTAAGCGGAGAAATCGCGCAACTGCCTAAAAACGGGGGAGGATTCCCAGATATCTCTCAACCGCTGCCGCCTCACGTTTCCGCTGAAAACCTCCAGATAACCGCAGGGCTGAACATCTCCGACGTGGGAAATAAAGAGAAAGCCGATCCCCGCCAGGCATCCCCGGGTCACGGCATCGAGGCCGTGGGTCTGGGGAGTGACCCGCTTTCCTTCCTCTTGGGATCGCTGCCGGAGAATCCGGTAGTAATGGGGAGCGCAGGTCGCCTTGAGCTGGAACGGTACTTTCTCCCGTTGCTCATAGAACCAGTGGAGGATCTTTTCGTACTCCTTCCCCTCCATGTCCTCCCCTTTCATCTCCTTTCCCCGGCCGGTGGGAACGAGGAGGAAGATGTGGTGGGCCACCGCTCCCAGCTTTACAGCCAGGTCCAGGATTCCGGGCAGCTCCTGGAAATTCTTCTGGGTCACCGTGGTATTCACCTGAAACTCGAGACCGCTTTCCTTCAAAAACTGGATCCCCCTCAAGGCCCCGCTGAAGGAACCTTCCACCTGCCGGAAACGGTCGTGGCTCTCGGCCGTCGCCCCATCCAGGCTGATGGAGACCCGCTGGATCCCCGAAGCCTTGAGGCGGGCCGCCTTTTCCCCGTCCAGGAGAGTCCCGTTGGGAGCGATGACCATGCGGAGCCCCCTCTGCGTCCCGTAGCGGGCCAGATCGAAGATATCCGGCCGGAGAAGCGGTTCTCCCCCCGTCAGGATGACGACCGGCTTGCTGAAGGAAACGATCTCTTCGATCAGGCGGAACGCTTCTTCCGTACCCATTTCACCCGGATAGGGTCCCCTTTCCGCGGCGGCCCGGCAGTGGATGCAGTTCAAGTTGCAGCTCCGGGTCACTTCCCAGGCGATCATGCGCAAGGGAGGAACGGCCTTCCCCAATCCCTCCTCCGGTTTGATAAGGGGAGGTTTTTCCAAGATCTTCTCCAATCAACCAATCCTAAATTCCAAAAATTTTTGCCACCCAGAACATAGCGCAGTAACCAAAGGAAAAAGATGAACCACAGAGTCCGCAGAGACCGTAGAGTAAACAAATTGGGTTACTGGAATATTGCTTCCTCAACATTCCACCATTCCACCATTCCATCATTCCAGCTTTCCATCCTTTCACTCTGCGTGCTCTGCGATCTCTGCGGTTAAATGCTTCTTTTGTTTTTCACCCGATCCCGATTTCCTCATCCGTCAGGTAACAGGCCGGGTCGGGCGCCCAGAGATCTCCGGTGACCGCCTCGGCCCGAACCCGAAAATTTCCCGCACAGACCTCCAGGAATCGGCAGGCGGCGCAGCGCCCCTTCACGTGTTTCTTCTTTTCCTTCAGTCTGGCCATCAGGGGATGAGTCAGGTCGCTCCAGACCTCGCTGAAAGGCCGCTGTCGTACGTTGCCGAAGGAGTAGTGCCTCCAGAACTGATCGGCATGAACCGCTCCGTCCCAGCTCACGCAGCCGATGCCCACCCCGGAGCTGTTTCCCCCGTTCATCCGCAGGAGCTCCATGACCTCTCCGGCTCGGGGAGATTCCTCCCGCACCATGCGGAGGTACAGGTAAGGCCCGTCGGAATGGTTGTCCACGGTGAGAACTTCCATGGCTTTTTCCCGGCCGTGAAGATCCTTCGTCCGATCGATAATCAGGTCGACCACGCGGCGGGTCTCTCCCCGGTCCAGGTCCTCCCCGATGAGCTCGCTTCCCCGGCCGGCGTAAACCAGATGGTAGAAGCAGACCCGGGGGATATCCTCTTTTTCCAGAAGATCAAAGATCCCGGGAATGTCCCGGGCATTTCGACGGTTGATGGTGAACCGGAGTCCCACCTTGATGCCCGCCTCCTGGCAGTTGCGGATCCCGCGGAGGGCGGCCTGGAAGGCTCCCTCCACCCCCCGGAAGCGGTCGTTGGTCTCTTCCATCCCGTCGAGGCTCACCCCCACGTAGGAAAGGCCGATCTTTTTCAGCTTTCGGGCCATGCCCGTGTTGATGAGCGTCCCATTGGTGGAGATGACCGCCCGCATTCCCCGGTCCGTGGCCAGCCGGGCCAAGTCGGGCAGATCTTTCCGCAGCAGGGGTTCTCCCCCCGAAAAAAGGAGGACCGGCGATCCAAAGCGGGCCAGGTCTTCGATGAGCGCCCTTCCCTCTTCCGTGGTTAGTTCCCCGGTGTAGTCCCGGTTCTGGGAGTGGGAGTAGCAGTGTACACATTTTAGGTTGCACCGCTGGCCCACGTTCCACACCACTACCGGCTTTTTGTCCTCCGAAAACTGCAGGAGGTGGGAAGGAAGCTTCCCCGACCGGCGTTCGTAGCGCAAGGGGTCGGAGGGTTCCACCGTGCCGCAGTACAATTTCGATATCCCGATCATAAAAAAACCAAATAATTTTTCACCACAGAGAGCACAGAGGCCACAGAGCAAAAATGAACATGAAAATTGAAAGAAAAAGACCTTTATTGCGGGTCATTTTATATAGCATTTCATCCGCGTCCCATAAGAATTTTTTTCTTTTGATCTTTTACGGATATGAAATCTGTGTTCATCTGTGTTTATCTGTGTCCAATTCGTTTTTTCCCCTGTGTTCTCTGTGATCTCTGTGGTTGATATTCTTTTTGAAATAATCAGCCAGGGCCTGAACCAAAGCCGGGATGGTGTACTCCCGGGGCATGACCGTGGTCTGGATTCCCAACTCTCGGGCCTTTTCCGCGGTGATGGGACCGATGGCCGCCACTGGAATCCCCGCCGTCAACGCGCGCGCTTCCTCCTTTCCCACCATCTCCACGAAGTTGCTCACCGTGGAAGAGCTGGTGAAGGTTAGCGCCGAAACCTCCCCCTTCTTCAGTAGCTCCCGGATTTCGGGAATATTCTCTTTCGGAAGAACGGTCCGGTATACCTCCACCACGTCCACCACTGCCCCCGCCTTCCTCAGCTCCTCCGGAAGCACGTCCCTGGCCACCCTGGCCCGGGGGATCAGAATATTCTTTCCCCGTAACTTTTCCCTCTTGAAGCCTTCGAAGATGGCCTCGGCCCGGTATTCCCGGGGAACAAAGCTCACCCGGACTTTGAGGGCCTCCAGCGCCCCGGCGGTCTTCGGGCCGATGGCGCAGACCCGCGGGCCTTTCAAATTCCTCACATCGCGACCCAGGGCCACGAGCCGGTCCATAACAAACCTCACCCCGTTAACGCTGGTGAATATGATCCAATCATACATCATCATCTGGGTAAGGCAATGATCGACGTCAGCCCAGCTTTCCGGGGGAAGAATCCCGATGGTGGGAAATTCAACGGGAATTCCGCCCAGGGCGCGCAGTCTCCGGGAGAGGTCGCTGGCCTGCTCCCGGGCCCGGGTCACCAGGATTTTCTTTCCGAAGAGCGGGAGGGTTTCAAACCAGTTCAGCTGATCCCGGAGGGCCACCACCTCTCCCACCAGAATGATGACCGGCGGTTTTAGTTTGCGGGAGCGGGCCGCCTCACCGATGCTGGAAAGTTTGCCCAGAACGGTTTCCTGTTGGGGAAGGGTCCCCCAGCGGATTAAAGCCACCGGAGTCTCGGGGTCGCGTCCGTTCTTCATGAGCTCCCGGGCGATCCGGTCCAGGTTTCCCGCCCCCATGAGGAAGACCAGCGTTCCGATCCCCGTGGAGATCTTGTCCCAGGCGATCTTCGACTCCCCCTTGGTCGGGTCTTCGTGGCCGGTGATAAAAGCCACCGTGGAGGTGAAATCCCGGTGGGTCAGGGGAATCCCGGCGAAAGCCGGCGCGGCAATGGCCGAGGTGACCCCGGGGACGATCTCGAAGAGAATCCCGGCCCGGGCCAATTCCTCGGCTTCTTCTCCCCCCCGGCCAAAAATAAACGGGTCGCCTCCTTTCAGCCGGGCCACCGACTTGCCCTCTTTGGCTTTGGCGATGATCAGATCGTTGATCTGATCCTGGGGAAGGGTGTGATCTCCGCCCTTCTTCCCCACGTAGATCTTCTCCGCTCCTTCCCTGGCATGGCCGATCAGCTCTTCGTTGGCCAGGTAGTCATAGACGACCACATCCGCCTTTTGCAGACACTCGAGTCCCTTGACGGTGATCAGCCCCGGGTCCCCGGGCCCTGCTCCGATGAGGTAAACGATTCCGGCGCTCATGCCTTTTTATACACCTCTCTCAAAATTTCCCCGGCTCCCCTCTGCAGCAGGTCCCCGGCCAGCCGCTCGCCCAGTTCTTTGTTCTTTTCCGGGGGCCCTTCTTCTTTTCCTCTTACCACTTTCCTGCCGTCCACCCGTGCCACCAGGCCGGTCAATATGAGCCTGCCCGACTCGATCCGGGCATATCCGGCAACCGGAACCTGGCATCCACCCCCCAACCTTTGCAGGAAAGCCCTTTCCGCCAGGACCGACATCTGGGTGGCAGGATGATTGAGCATTTCCACAACTTTTCGGACCCGTTCATCCTCCTCACGGGTTTCCACGGCCAGCGCCCCCTGGCCGATTGCCGGAACCATGGTCTCGGGGTGGAAAAATTCCGATATCCGGCCCTCCCAGCCCATCCGCTGCAACCCGGCCGAGGCCAGGATCACCCCCTCCAGGCCCAGAGTAGTGAGCTTCCTGAGGCGGGTGTCCAGGTTTCCCCGGAGAGGAACGATTTCCAGGTCCGGCCTCAAGTTCAGGAGCTGAGCCTGTCTCCGAAGGCTTCCCGTTCCCACCTTCCCCGCCGGCGGAATTTCTTCGAACCTCTTTCCCCCCTGGGAAACCAGCGCATCCCGCGGATCTTCCCGCTCGGGAAAGGCCCTTAGCGTGAGGCCCTCCCGAACCACCGCCGGCAGATCCTTGGCGCTGTGTACCGCCAGGTCCACTTCTTTCCGAGCCAGGGCCTCCTCAATCTCCTTGACGAATAATCCTTTCCCCCCCACCTTGAAAAGGGGAATGTCCAGTTTGTCACCGGTGGTCCTGATATGGACCAGCGTCACCGTGATTTCCGGGTCCAGGTCCTCTATACGTCTTTTCACCCAGTTGGCCTGCTGCAGAGCCAGAAGGCTCGCCCGGGTGCCCAGGCGGAGTTCGATCTTCCCTTTTGGTTTATCCATCGCGGTTTGGTCTATTCTCTTTGCTCTCCGCTTTACGCTCTCTGCTTTTTTTCTTTTTTCCCCACTTCAAACCCAATTCCTCCAAAGAGTACCCGGGCCCCAGGACGCTGGCCAGACGCCGGTTCAACTCCAGGATCTTTTTATCCCTGATGAGGGGTGCCAGGTCTTCGTTCGCCAGCTTCCGAAAGATCTTCTGATTCCCCGGTTGCCCCAGGCCCAGAGGGAGAAGTCTCTCTCTCACCTTTCCCAGCAGCTTCAGCAAACGCTCATATTCGGGTCCGATTTCCCTCCCGAATTTTTGACGAAGAAGCCGGGCCAAGGCTGGGCTCTTTCCCGATGTGGAGATGGCCACCAAGAGGTCTTTCTTTTGCACGACGGAGGGGACGATAAAACTGCTGTGGCCCGGGTCATCCACCACGTTGACCGGGATCCGGCCCGCCGCCGCTTCCCGAAAAATCCGCCCGTTGACCGCCCGGTCATCGGTTGCCCCGATGACCAGAAAACTCCCCCGCAGATCGCCTCTCCGGTAAGTGCGGGAAAGATGGGAAATCTTCTTTCCCTTCTTCAGCCGGGCAAGCGAGTCCGTCAGCCGGGGGCTTATGACTTTTACCCGGGCGCCCGTCCGGAGGAGGGATTTAATCTTTCGCTCCGCCACCCGGCCCCCGCCGACGACCACGCAGAGCCTTTCCTTGAGGTCCAAAAATACAGGGTAATATCTCATGACTGTGCGAGGCGCCCGAAATTCCGTAAGATTTTGAGCCCGACCGACTGGCTCTTTTCCGGATGAAACTGGCAGGCAAAGAGATTCCCCTTTCCCACGCTGGACACGAATTCTCCCCCGTAGTCGGTGGTTGTGGCGATGATCTCCGGATCCTGAGGGACCGGGAAATAGGAATGGACGAAGTAAAAATGGCTTCCCCCCTCGATTCCCTCCAGCGCCGGGGTCTGTTTTCTGATCCGGACCGAATTCCATCCCATGTGGGGAACCTTTAGGGAACCCTTGGCTTGGGGGGCTCCCGGCAGGGAAAAGGGGAAGCGGACGACTTTCCCCCTGAAAACATCCAGTCCTCTGGATAGAGAAAATTCCTCGCTTTCAGAAAAAAGGAGCTGGAGACCCAGGCAGATTCCCAGGAAGGGCCTTCCGCTGTGGATGAATTTCAGGATCGGATCGACGAGGCTGAGGCGCTCCAAATTCTCCATGGCCTTCTTGAAAGCCCCCACTCCGGGCAGAACCATGGCGTCGGCCCTGCCGATCAGGGTAGGGTCCTGGGTTACCACTGCCGGGAATCCAACCCGTTCCAGCGCCTTGTGGACGCTCCGCAAATTTCCCATGCCGTAATCGACGATGACGATCACAGCTTCCCTTTCGTGGAAGGAATTCCTTTTATCTTTTCATCCCGGGAGACGGCCTGGCGCAGAGCCCGCCCCAGGGCCTTGAAAAGGGATTCCACCATGTGGTGTCCGTTCTTCCCGTAAACGACTTTCGCGTGAAGGGTTACCGCTGCGTTGTTCGCCAGGGCCTGGAAGAACTCCTGCACGAGCTCGGTGTCAAAATCGCCGATTTTCCGGCGGCGGAAGGGAAGGTCAAAAACCAGGCCGGGTCTTCCGGAAAGGTCCACGTGGACCGAGGCCAGGCTTTCGTCCATGGGGACGAAGGCCGAACCGTACCGGGCAATGCCCTCTTTCCCCCCCAGGGCCTTTTGGAGAGCATTTCCCAGACATATCCCGATATCCTCCGCCGTGTGGTGGTCATCCACCTTCCGGTCTCCCCGGGCTTTCAGCTTTAGATCGAAGAGCCCGTGGGCCGAAAATAGGCTGAGCATGTGATCCAGAAAGGGAATGGAAGTTTTGACCCCATGTTTTCCCGATCCGTCCAGGTTGAGCTCCAGCCAGACCTCGGTCTCTTTTGTCTTCCTTTCAATCTTTGCCTTTCGTTCCATTTTTTTTCCTTTTTTGAAACTGTTTATCCGCGGATTGGGCAGAGAGGAAGTGAATCCGCTTTCATCCGCGCCCCATTCGTTTTTTATTCATGAATTATTCTATAAAGTTATCACTACCCGGCGTACAAATCAAGAAAGAAAGGGGGAAGGGATGCGGCGCAGCCCGAATTGGTATAGGTGGGATAAAGCTTTTACCGCTGCATCCAGGTTCGCATAGACCGGGAACTTTTTCCCCGAAAAAGCCCTCTTAATCAAAAGGTTGTAGTGCCGATCCTCCTCGTCCTCCAGGTAGGGATCCAGGGAAACACAGATCATCACCGGCTTCTTTTCCTTCTCCCGGGCATGTTCGCACCCTTCCACCATCAGGCCGATCAATGCCTTCATGTGGGCCTCGACCCCCTGCCCCAGCGCCCGCCGCAGATACCGAAACTGATCGAACTGAAAAACCAGGGAGTGAATCTTTCGGTCTGAAGCCACGATCCGGATGATATCGGCGATATTCCCCGAGGTGGATACATTGTAGTAGATGGGCCAGGCGTCGAGAGGATTCCCGATGCTGGTTCCCGCAAGGGGGATCAGCCTGCCAAGCGCCTCCAGGGTCTCCCGGGAAAAACGGGGGATTTCCATTCCGGCCTTCAGGGACAGATCCGTCTGGATCACACTGAAGCCGCCGGAGTTGGTGATGATGGAAAGGGACCGGCCTGAAGGAATTGGAGAGCGCTCCAGGGCCATGACCGTGTTCATCATCTCCTCGAAGCTTTCCACTTGAACCGCTCCGGTCTGCCTGAAGAGAGACCTCCAGATTTCAGGGGCCCCGGTCAGGGAAGCGGTATGGGATGCGGCCGCCCGGATCCCCTGTTCGGTCATTCCTCCCTTGATGGCGACCACCGGCTTTCGCCCGGCAGCCAGGGTCAAAGCCTTTTTCAGGCGCTCCGCATTCCGGGTTCCTTCAACGTAAAAGGCGATTATTTTTGTTTCTGGATCGTCGGCCAGGTATTCCAGGAAGTCAGGACCGTCCAGGTCCAGGCCATTTCCATAACTCACCACCTTGCTGAAACGCAGGTCTTTGGTCTTGGCAAAATAAGAAAAGGATTCGGCCACGCTTCCGCTCTGGGCCACAACTCCGATATGGCCCCCTTCTTCCGGCGCCTCCGGGACGATGGCCAGCCCCGACCGGGGGCAGTAAACCCCGAAACAATTGGGTCCGATGAGCCGGATCCTGCCGTCCGCGGCCTGTTTCAGCTTCTTTTCCAGTTCGATCCTCTCGGGGATTCCCGTCTCGCTGAAGCCGGCAGTGTATATCTGCGCCACCTTGACCCCCTTCTGGATGCACTCCTCCAAAACCTGAGGGACAACCGTGGCCGATACGATGAGCATGGCGTATTCAATCCCGGATTCCACGGCCGAAAGGCTGGGATAACATTTCCGGCCCCGGACCTCCGTGTATTTCGGGTTCACCAAAAACAGGCGGTCTCTAATTTTCGTGCTCATCTGGGCGAGGGTGGCCAGGTCCATGGGCGATGCGCCGATGATCGCCACGGACCTGGGGTTGAAGATGCAATCAAACAAGCCGGCGTTGCTTTCCATCAGGCCTCCTCCATTCTACTCGCGGTTGTCCCTTTGCTCTTTTCTCCTGATCCAACAATAGAATAAAAAACTTCTACCCGCAAGAGCAATGAAACTTGAAAGAAATCGAAAGGATAGAAGGGATTCAATGAATCCATCAAACTTGCCGATACGGTGGTCAAAGGTTTGCATTCCCCTGGAAGCGGAAAGGAAAAGCAATGGTTGGCTGGTTGGCCTTCATCCTTGGATTATTGATCGTGGCCTTCGCCGCCGCCAAACAGCTGGGCCATATTTACTGCGTTCCGGTTGCGGTGGGATGGTATGTTCTCCTGCTGCGGGCGTCAAGAAAGAAAAGGCGGGATATCTAGGGGACCGGGGAGCAATCGAATTGCCTTCCCCGCAGGAAATCTATACCCCTCTCAGGAAGCTCGGATGACCGACGAATTGATTCAAGAGGACGGATGGGAGCCCCTTCACGAAGGAGGGGAGACGCTTGTAAACGGGATCGAGGTGCGGGAAGAAGATGCCGCTAAATTTCCTTCCGAGATGATCCAGGATTTCGAGGAAAACTGCACCGAGGAACACCGCCAGAATCTGTACCAAAAAATCATCACCATGAGCACTGCGGATAAATTCCGCCTGGCCATCTTTGCCAACCGGGAAGTAAGGAACCTGCTCATCCACGATCCGAAAAGGATGATCTCCCTGGCGGTGTTGAAGAACCAAAGGGTCAATGAAAAAGAAATCCTGGCCTACGCCCAGAGAAGAGATCTCTCTGAAGACGTGGTCACCGCCATCGCCAAAGACCAGAAATGGAAAAAGAGCTATCCCATGAAGTTGGCTCTGGTCACCAATCCCAAAACCCCTCTTTCCCTGTCCATCAATCTGTTGCCCCACCTCCAGGACAGAGACCTCAAATCATTATCCCGTGACAAAGATGTGGCCCCCGCCCTGAAGCAGAAGGCTCAGGAATTTCTCCGCCAGAGAAATATCAAATAAGCGGTGAAACTTCGTATCTGTCGGCTTCCTTACCCTTGACGAAAAAAGATGCTTGTGGTATTGGGTCTCCATGTTGTAGCCCGAGAAAACGGACCCGCCAAGACGAGATAAAAACTCTCACCCTCCCCGCTCCCCCGTCTCGAGGGATAGGCATGGGGTGGCGGGATCAAAAAGCAAAGGGAGGTAGGGAAATGATTTCGGTGGTTGCCAAGATACCGGTGAAAGAGGGAAAAATGGAGGAAGCCATTTCGATCTTCAAGGAGCTCATGGTCCAGGTGGCAAAGGAAGAAGGCACCCTCAGTTACACCATCAACCAGGGAAAATCCATCCCCAACACCCTGGTGGTCATGGAGCGGTACAAGGACAAAGCCGCCCTGGATGCCCACTCTTCCTCACCCCACTTTAAAGCCTTCCTGCCCAAGAGCGCCGCGGTCATGGCCGGCAGGCCCGAGATCACGGTGATGGAGGAAATCCACTCGATTTAATACCGCGAGAGCGCAAGGCGCGAGCTCGTAAGAGGCTATCCTCTTCCCCGATTTTCTTGCGCCTTGCACCCTGCCCCCTGCACCCTGTTTCTTACGGCCTCATCCCCCTTTTTTTCGGCCCCAGCCCG
>SMTZ1_10029777_pt1 | contig 12976 bp, 15 predicted proteins | sample DeeMarSWOR136_30_FD_25667 | JGI IMG/M metagenome (IMG submission 25667) | reverse complement strand
AGAAAAGGAGGAATCCAGTGCAAATTGCGATGATCGGATTAGGGCGCATGGGTATGAACATGGTCAGACGCCTGCTAAAAGGAAATCACCAGGTCATAGCGTATAACAGATCACCCAATAAAACGGATGAAATCGTGAAGCAAGGGGCTATAGGGGCCTATTCACTCCCCGAACTGGTGGAGAAGCTCTCCCCGCCCCGCGTGGTCTGGTTGATGCTGCCTGCCGGGCCGGCCATAGACGATCACTTGGACCAGCTAAAGGACCTTCTCTCGGCTGAGGATATCCTGATTGATGGGGGCAATACCTATTACAAAGATGACATTCGGCGGGCGGAGATGCTTGCTAAGAAAGGCATACAATTCTTAGATGCCGGAGTCAGCGGAGGCATATGGGGTCTGGAAGTGGGGTATTGCCTGATGATCGGCGGGGATAAAAAGATTTACGAATATCTTGAACCCATTTTCAAGACACTTGCTCCCGAACATGGCTATCTATACTGCGGTGCCACGGGCGCAGGGCATTTTGTGAAGATGGTTCACAATGGTATTGAATATGGCATGATGCAGGCCTATGGTGAGGGGTTCCACATCCTCGAGGCCTCCCCCTATGCTGATTCCCTCCATTATGCCGAGGTCGCCCATTTGTGGAATCAGGGGAGCGTCATACGATCATGGCTGCTGGAGCTCGCAGAGGCCGCTTTCAAGAAAGATCCGAAGCTTTCAGGTATTCGAGGGTATGTGGAAGATTCAGGGGAAGGCAGATGGACCGTGCAGCAGGCTGTTGAGACGGGTGTATCCGCACCAGTGATTTCCCTCTCCCTGTTCAGTCGGTTTCGCTCCCGTGAAGAGGAATCCTACTCAGACAAAGTTATTGCTGCCCTGAGGCGGGAGTTTGGAGGCCATGCGGTGGTTGAAGTAGAGAAAAAATGAGCGCACATCTTGATCTGCGTCAAACGGGGACCGCTGAACAATATCAAACCATTGGTAAATCTGCTTACTGTTATTAAGGTTGGCGGAATTTTTAATACGGATTTACATGATGAGGCTGGGGGAACAACATGAGTGTTGGAGATGATTCATTGAATGAGTCTGTTGAAACGGCTCTGGCTGAGATTAAGACCCAGAATTCTGGAATGCCGGAGGGCTGTATCTTGGACGAGTCTATGGAGCCCTGCGCCATTGTGATCGTGGGAGCCTCAGGCGATCTCACGGCGCGAAAACTGGTTCCAGCCCTTTTCAATTTGTACCTAAATAATGGATTGCCGAATCCGTTCGCGTTCAGAACCAAAATGAGAGAGAGTTTGGAGACAGCTGGTGGGCTCGACCCGGCCAAGTGGGATGCATTTGCCAAATCCCTTTACTATAAAACCATTGACTATGGGGACCTTTCCTCTTTTACACGATTGGCAGAAGCCCTTAGAAAACTAGACAAGAAACATAAAACCAGGGGGAACAGAATCTTTGATCTTGCCATCCCACCTTCCCTCTATGGCACAGTCGCGCAGATGATCGGACAAGCAGGCCTTTCCAATGAAAAGGAAGATGGCAATGGCTGGTCACGCATTGTTGTGGAAAAGCCTTTCGGCAGGGACCTGAAGACGGCCGTTGAGCTTGATCAGGCCCTACACGAACATTTTATGGAACACCAGATATTTAGGATTGATCACTACCTGGCCAAAGAAACGGTCCAGAATGTGTTGATGCTTCGGTTTGCCAATTCCATTTTTGAGCCCATCTGGAACAGAAATTATATAGACCATGTGGAAATAACGGCTGCGGAGAGCCTTGGTGTTGAACATCGAGCGGGATACTATGAACAGGCGGGTGTCTTAAGAGACATGTTCCAGAATCATATGATGCAGCTTCTGTCCCTCACCGCCATGGAGCCCCCCTCTCTTTTCGAGGCAGACTATGTGAGGGATGAAAAGGTCAAGGTGTTTCGCTCTCTGAGGCCATTCCCCGTTGAAAACCTAAATGAATACCTTATCTTAGGACAATATGGCGCGGGCGTCATCGACGGGAAAAAGGTGCCCGCCTATCGGGATGAACCGGGTGTGAGTCCAAACTCCCTTACGCCCACTTTCGCCACGATGAAGGTGTTTATAGGAAACTGGCGCTGGAAGGGCGTGCCCTTCTACCTCACATCAGGCAAAAGGCTGACCAGGAAACTGACTCAGATCAGTATCCAGTTCAAAGAAGTGCCTCACTCCATGTTTCGCCCCGTGATGGGCGAGCATATATCCGCCAACCGATTGATCCTGGGCATCTACCCAGAGGAAGAAATCACCTTGACCTTTCAGACCAAGTATCCAGGAGCCAAGGTATGTTTGAGATCCGTCACCATGGATTTCCTCTATAGTCAAAACTACTCCGGCCCCGTGCTAGAGGCCTATGAAAAAGTGCTTATTGACTGCATTCAGGGGGACCAGACGCTATTCTGGCGACAGGATGCCGTGGAACGCTCCTGGTCCTTTTTGACACCCATCCTGGAGCAATGTGAAATCTGCGGTGATCGGGGAGAAAGGCTCCTCCCATACGAAGCGGGAAGTTGGGGGCCGAAGGCTGCCGAGGCGTTGAGGCAGAGCTGAATTTAGAAATTTGTTATCCAAAATAGTCCTAGGAGGCATTTCATCATGGAGACGTACTACAAACCTGAAGACCTTCCAAAATTTGAGGAGATCGGAAAAGAGGCATCTGAGTTAGCAAAAAAATTCTTTGATTACTACGGTGCTGTATTCGCTGAAGGAGAACTCAGCGAGAGGGAGAAATCGCTCATCGCGCTTGCCGTTGCCCACACCATCCAATGTCCTTACTGCATTGATGCCTTTACTCAGTCCTGCCTGGAAAAAGGATCCAATCTGGCTGAAATGACAGAGGCACTGCACGTGGTGACCGCAATCCGAGGAGGCGCATCCCTCGTTCATGGCGTTCAGATGCGTAACATCGCCGAGAAGCTGTCCATGTAAGACAGCGAAATGGGTGGAGACATGCGTCTAGAGCAATCTTTAGAACAAACTGAAAAGGTCTCAGAGAAAAGAGATATGACCGTCGAGCCTTTTCGCCAGACGCTCTCAAAACACGGCCTCAAGCTGGAACGGGGACAGACGAATACCCTTCAAATCAATGTGGGACTTCTCTGCAATCAGACCTGTCGACACTGTCATCTGAACGCTGGCCCTGGGCGCAAAGAGAATATGGATAAGGAGACCGTGGACCATGTGAAGAGTTCTTTTGAGGTTATAGATATCACAGGGGGTGCTCCGGAACTGAACCCCAATCTGGTATATCTTATCGAGAGGCTCGCGCCTCTCGCTCCAAGACTTATGGTCCGAACGAACCTCTCTGCACTGAACGACGGTAAGCGAGACCACTTGTTTGACTGTTTCAAAGAGCATAATGTGGTGGTTGTGGCCTCCTTCCCTTCTATCAATGAGGCTCAGGCGGACGCTCAGCGAGGTGGCGGAATTTTTCAGAAGAGTGTTGCTGCATTAAAGAGGCTGAATGCCGAGGGGTATGGAGAGGAGGGGTCCGGCCTGGAACTCAACCTGGTCTCCAACCCGACGGGAGCATTTCTCCCTTCGTCACAGCCCGAAGCGGAAAAGCGATTCCGAAAAATCCTCAGGCAAAAGTGGGGAATTTTGTTCAACAACCTTTTCAACTTCGCTAATGTCCCTCTGGGGAGGTTTCGTCAGTGGCTGGTGCAGTCGGGCAACCTGGGAAAATATATCGAGAAGCTCGCTTGCAGTTTTAACCCCTGTGCCATTGAAGGGGTCATGTGCCGTAATCTCGTTACCATCTCCTGGGATGGATACCTCTATGATTGTGATTTCAACGTGGCCAGGGGCCTTTATCTGGGGGGGAAAAAAATTCACGTCACCCAAATGCCCGGACCTCCGGAACTAGGGACCCCGATTGCCGTAGCAGACCACTGCTACACGTGTACCGCGGGTGCGGGCTTCACATGAGGTGGAGCCATTAATAACACCTGAGTTCGGGTCAAATTTCTTGGGAAAAAGCAAACTTTGCATTTTGGGTCGTAAGCCCTGCAGGATTCTCACGACTAATTTTAGAAGATCAGAAAGGGAGACGGGGGGAGTATCCCGTCTTGCAAAGTATGGACGAAGAGATGCAAGTCGCTATTGAACAACCTGTAAAAAGTCGAAAGAAGGGCCTGGTAAAGGCCCTCGTTCTTTTGGCATTCATTATCGCAGCCATTTGCCTAATAAAGTTCACACCGGTCAAAGGGTATCTCACAGCAGAGGCCCTCGGGAGTTTTCTGGCCAAAGCGGGCATCTGGGCCCCCATTGTCTACATGATCGTTTATGCTGTGGGTGTATGCCTATTTGTGCCCGGGACTATTTTGACGGGTCTGGGTGGCGCCATTTTTGGGGCCTATTGGGGGTTTGTTTATGTATGGATTGGCGCCATGCTGGGTGCCAGTGTCGCTTTTTGGGTCGGACGGAACTTGGGGAGAGATTTTGCTGCCTCCATGATAGGGGATAAACTGAAAAAGTATGACGACGCCATAGAGCGTAACGGATTTGCAACCGTCCTCTACTTGCGTCTCGTCTATTTTCCGTTTACGCCTCTGAATTTTGGTATGGGGTTGACCAGGGTCCGCTTTTGGGATTATTTCTTTGGCACAGGGCTGGGAATTATTGTCGGGACCTTCATCCTCATATTCTTTTTCTCAACCTTGAAAGACGTTTGGGCCTCTGGAAACTGGAGCGAATTAATTTCCTTCAGGGTCTTCTTTTCCATAGGTCTTTTCATTTTTTCACTCTTCATCCCCAAGGTCATAAAGAAGTTCAGGGGAGATGTTTAGGCGGCCACAGCCTCCAGGTCGTAAGGATAAGGCCCGTTGGCATATTCAATTAGATTAGAAAGGAGTGGAGATGAGTGATGACTAGCCTAGATGAACTTTGTGTGAACACCATTCGAATGCTTTCTGCGGACTGCGTTGAAAAGGCGAACTCCGGACACCCTGGAATGCCCATGGGAGCGGCCACAGTGGCATATGTTTTGTGGACCCGATTCTTGAAGCACAATCCAACCAATCCGGACTGGCCTGACAGGGATCGATTCGTGCTCTCTGCCGGCCACGGTTCCATGCTGCTTTACAGCCTGCTCCATCTCACAGGCTACGACCTATCCCTTGAAGAACTAAAGAACTTTCGCCAGTGGGGGAGTAAGACGCCTGGGCATCCGGAATCCCATATCACAAAGGGCGTAGAGACCACCACGGGTCCCCTCGGCCAGGGCTTTGCCAATGGCGTGGGCATGGCCATTGCTGAGCGATTCTTGGCGGCCCATTTCAATCGTCCAGGGCACGAGATCATAGACCACCAAATCTATGGCATCGTGAGCGATGGTGACCTCATGGAGGGGGTTTCCCACGAAGCGGCTTCCCTTGCTGGTCACCTGAAACTGGGAAACATCATATATTTCTATGATGATAACCATATCAGCATCGATGGGAGTACGGACTTGGCCTTTACTGAAAATCGGGTGGATCGTTTTAAGGCCTATGGCTGGCATGTGCAGACTGTAGAGGACGGAAACGACATCGAGACCATAGAAAAGGCTATCCAAGCAGCACAGCGGGAAAAAGACCGGCCCTCCCTCATCTCGGTCCGGACCCATATCGGCTATGGCAGTCCGAACAAGCAGGATACGGCTTCAGCCCATGGTGAGCCTTTGGGTGCGGAGGAGCTCAAGCTGACCAAAGAAAACCTGGGGTGGCCCCTTGAACCCCCATTCCTGATTCCCGAGGAGGCATTGAAGCACTTCCGCCAGGCCCTTGAAAAAGGCAAGGCCTGGGAAGAGGAATGGAAAGATCGGTTTCAGGCCTATGAAAAGGCCCATCCTGAACTGGCCGCAGAGTGCCAACGATGGATGAGTGATAGATTGCCTGATGCCTGGGACAGGGAGATCCCCTCGTTCCCTGCTGACCCCAAGGGTGTGGCTACCCGCGTGGCATCCGGCACGGTTTTGAATGCTGTTGCCCCTATACTCCCAAACCTGATTGGGGGTTCTGCGGATCTTGCTCCTTCCAACAAAACTTTTGTGAAGGGGGGAGAAGTGTTTCAAGGTGGGCAGTACGATGGGCGTAACTTCCATTTTGGCGTGCGAGAGCACGGCATGGGATCCATTCTAAATGGCATGGCCTTACATGGAGGCGTCATTCCCTATGGGGGAACGTTTCTTATCTTCTCTGATTATATGCGACCCCCCATCCGTCTTGCGGCCATGATGGGGCTGAAGGTCATTTACATCTTCACTCATGACAGTATAGGGCTTGGTGAAGATGGCCCAACCCATCAACCCATTGAACAGCTGGCCGCTCTCAGGGCTATACCAAACCTAACAGTGCTCCGACCCTGTGATGCCAATGAAACCGCAGAGGCATGGCGCTTTGCGCTCCTGCAGAAGGAAGGGCCTGTCGCTCTTGCGCTAACAAGGCAAGGCCTCCCTATTCTAGACCGAAAAACGTATGCGTCAGCTGATGGTCTCCATCAAGGCGGTTACGTCCTCAGCAATGGTGGAAATAAACGGCCAGATATCATCCTGATGGCCAGTGGATCAGAGGTCCATATTGCCATAGAAGCTGGAGACAAGCTTTCAGCAAAGGGTGTTTCTGTGCGTGTTGTGAGTATGCCCTCCTGGGAGTTATTTGACAAACAAACTGAGGCGTATCGGGATCAAGTGCTGCCCCCTGAGATCAAGGCTCGGATTGCCATAGAAGCCGGAGCCACGCAGGGATGGCATCGTTATCTGGGTAATAGGGCTGCGGTGATCGGCATAGACCATTTTGGCGCTTCTGCACCCTACAAGATTCTCTATGAGAAGTTTGGAATGACCTCTGATAGGGTAGTTGATAAGGCATTGCAGCTCTTAGAGAAAGCTTAAAATTTACATTTAGATGGACTCACGGCCTCCATCCCGGAGGATGGGCTGCCCTATGAATTTTAGAATAAGAAAGAATCATGGAAACACGAAGAAAATTTATAAAAAAACTGGTTGGTTTTTGCACCTTTATAGGTCTTCTGCTTAACCCCTTCTTTGTAGGCATTCGATCCGGTATGACAAAAGCCAAAAAGATCATTCTTCCCAAAGGCACAAAAAGAGAGAGCCTTATCGGAAAGAACCCCTCTGATCTTGATGCGAGAAACCTGGATCTCACACCGCTTGAAGATTTCGGAACCATGGGACTTTCAGACCATGAGGTAGACCTAGGTGCTTGGCGACTGGAGACGAGCGGCCACCTGAAGAACCCCCTCAGACTAACCTACAAGGACATTACCCGTCTGCCATCCATTGAGAGGGAGGTTCTTCAGATCTGCCCAGGTTTTTTCGCCAATCACGGTCGGTGGAAGGGTATCTCTATCGGCGAGTTGCTGAAAAAGGCCGAGGTGAAAGATGGCGTTACCCATGTGACCCTGAAGGGGCCGCGAGGGAGGAATGAAAATCTGCAGAGGTTCCCCATAGGGGACATTCTTTCAAACAAGGTCTTCCTGGCCTATCAAGTGAATGGTCAAATCCTTCCCCAAAAACACGGTTTTCCCCTTCGCACCGTCGCTGAAGGGTATTACGGTTACGATTGGATTAAGTACGTAGATCAAATCATAGCAGAGAAGATCGAAGAAAAGTCAAAAGATTAGGCGGAGTGTTGGACTCATACAATGATGCAAGGTTTACAAAATCAGGACTCTTTACTCTTATCTTCAACCAACACTCCAGTACTCCGGTACTCCATCACTCCAGAGCGGTTCTGAGGTATGCCTTCCAAACCCGAAATCATCATCACAGACGATCCCACTCAATTGGCAAGGAGAGCGGCCGGAATCTTCATGGCGACAGCCAAAGATTGTGTCGATCAGAAGGGCCTTTTCTTTATTGCCATTTCTGGTGGCTCCACGCCGCGGGGCATGCACAAGTTGCTAGCGGAAGAGCCTTATTTTTCCGGTATCCCGTGGTCTAAGATCCATATATTCTGGGTGGACGAGCGATGTGTGGCCGTAAATGACCCGGCAAGCAATTTTGGATCGGCCAAAAAGGACTTTCTGGATCGGATTCCCATTCCGTCGAAACAAATCCATCCCATGCCTGGGGACTTTCCTCCAGAACAGGGAGCTGGGAAATACCAGGAAGAGATGAAAGTGATTTTCCAGGTAAATGGAGAGGATTTCCCTGTCTTCGATCTCGTATTTCTGGGCATGGGCAATGATGGTCATACGGCAAGCCTGTTTCCTGGTAGGCGTTCGGTGTTAGCATCAGAAAGATGGGTTGTAGTCGTCAAAGGGGGTAGTCCAGACGTGTATCGTCTTACACTCACCTATAAGCTCCTGAATCGGGCGAAAAGGATATGCTTTCTGGTCTCTGGGAAGCACAAGGCCCTGATTTTAAAAACCGTTTTTGAAAACCAAGACGCCCGTCTACCAGCCCAGAAGATCCAACCTGAAAAAGGCAAAGTAACCTGGGTTTTAGACAAAGATGCAGCCTCATTGCTGTCAAAGGAGATGATTCGTGACGCGTCTTAAGGATGGAAAGATTGTCCTCGCAGGCGACATCGGCGGGACCAAGACGAATTTAGGCCTCTTTCAAATGGGTAAAAAGCGGCCCATTCACAAAGCAACGGAGACCTATTCCAGTCGTGAGGCGCCCCATCTGGAACACATTATTGCTCGCTTTCTTGACAAACATAAAGTAGCGATTACCAGTGCATGCTTTGGTGTCGCGGGTCCTGTGCAGGGTGGCCGATCCAAGACCACCAACCTGCCCTGGACGATCTCTGAAAACAGTATCAAGAAGCGTTTCAAATGGAATCATGTCATTTTGATCAATGACCTGACAGCCACGGCTTACGCCATCCCCCTACTCCGTAGCAAAGAACTTCACGCTTTGAACAAGGAAAGGGCAAGAAAGGGACACCACCTCGGGCTTGTTGCCCCTGGCACAGGGCTAGGTATGGGGTTGTTGATTTGGTCTGAGGACAAATATGTTCCCTTGGCCTCAGAGGGCGGGCATGCTGATTTTGGGCCAAATGACCTGATGGAGGCAGAACTGTGGGCATATCTTCATAAACGCTGGGGACATGTGAGTGTGGAGAGAGTTCTATCAGGATCAGGTCTATTTAATATCTATTCATGGCTTCGGGATTCGGGTCGCCACCATGAACCTGAATGGCTGTCCAAGAAAATCAAAGAGTTGGATCCGGCAAGGGCAATCAGTGAGGCTGCTATGGCTCGGAAAGATCCCCTTTGCGAGGAGGCACTAGACATATTTGTATCTATTTTTGGATCTGTGGCTGGAAATCTCGCCCTAATGGGAATGACCACCGGAGGGGTCTTCCTGGGAGGAGGGATCCCGCCCAAGATTTTGCCCAAATTGGACGAGGACACCTTTATGCAGGCTTTCACGAGTAAGGGGAGGTTTAAAGATCTCTTGGAGAAAATACCCGTCCGCGTCATTCTCAACAATAAGGCAGCCCTACTGGGCGCCGCACAATGTGCCTTTGAAATACAAAAATAAGACTTCCATCCCCGGCAAGCGTCCTATGCTGAAATGTATAAAACCGTTTTTGGATTAATATATGCGTTAACCGGCCAAAGTCGCTCAAGATGTGAGGCATTATGTATTACTTGTATATCGTTGCAGGATTAGCGCTATTAACCTCCTTCATCGCCAATAGGGGAAAAAGCCTCAAAGCACTCAAATTAGCCCTCAAGAGATTCTTGGCTATATTACCCGCTTTCATAAGTATGCTTATTCTTGTCTCGATAGTCCTTTTTCTTATCCCAGATACAGTAATCACTCACTATCTTGGAAGTGGTGGCAAATTCACGGGGGTTATCATTGCCTCTTTTTTTGGCTCAATAACGATGATGCCCGGTTTTATTGCATTTCCATTGTGTGGGATTCTATTGGAAAAAGGAGTTCTCTACATGGTTCTTTCAGCATTTACAACGACGTTGATGATGGTGGGGATACTAACGTTTCCAATAGAAAAAGCCTACTTTGGCACTAGAGTAACCATACTGAGAAATATCTTCAGCTTCCTTATCGCTCTTATTATTGCTGCAATGACCGGTATATTCTTTGGGGAGATTCTTTGATGAAGCCAAAGGATATTATCAGGACAGCCGGACTATCATGCTATGTCATTTTCATCGTCCTTTCTTTTGCATTAGATTTCGGCCCTGGAAAGGCTATCGGGTATAATTTATTCTCCTTTTCATTAGATATGCTTAAGGTGTTACCTTGCGCTTTTATCCTAATCGGTTTGTTTGAGGTATGGGTAAAAAGAGAGACAGTTGAAAAACATTTTGGGGAGGAGGCTGGAATCAAAGGGTATATTTGGGCGGTGCTGCTTGCGGGAACCATAGTGGGCCCCTTATATGTTGCTCTCCCACTTGCCTATTCCCTACATAGAAAAGGAGCCCGGCTGAGTGTTATCTTTACCTATATAGGTGCTTCAGCTATCTGTAGAATCCCGATGGCAATATTTGAGGTATCTTTTTTAGGGCTGAAGTTCACTGCGATCAGATTCCTCGTATCTATACCATTAGTGATTTTGAGTTCAAAAATACTCGGAGACTATTTGGTGAAGCGGGGCTATCAAATCCTGGATGGAAAATAAGCATAGCGGGACGACATTACAATTCTAAGATGGTTACACCAATGGCCCATCAACTTAAAATGTTAAGGGCTCGCTTTCAAAAGGCCGCACGACCCTTCACAACCGCCTCAATTTCATTGATATGCCAAGTTCATATTATCTCAAAAGGTAAAAACCTTATCGGCCTCTATGGATAATTCGTAAAGATCATCCATCCATGCAATAGGGCATGAGCTTGATCCCTCCAGACCGTGGGATTTCATACAAACCCCTCAGACATAGAAATCTCCCTCAAATTGATTGACCTGTTCAATGACATTGAATTGATCATTGCTGCTTTTTTCGTAAAGAACGCCCTTACCAAGCATGAAAACGCTCACTTCATCGCCCTTTTGGCCCGCCACATTGGCCAACCTCATAGCATTGTATATCGTTTCGCCATCGTCAGTGGAAATAATAAATAGTAATTTCATATTTTACCTCCTGGCAATTCATTTTCCTTTTCAAACCTTCTATGGGCATAACGCTGCGGCCATACGGCGCGGAATAGCCGCGGACAACTTCAGTCGCTGGTCAGCCGGATCCTTTCGCTAGCTGTTTTTGCAATAAATCCTCAAGCCGAACAAAAAACTCATTTCGTATCTTTTCGATATACAACGCTTCTTTGTAATCAAGTATTGCCCTGTCCTTACGCTTAAATCTGTCTGGTTCCACCTGTAACGCATAGGAATTTACCTGTCTTTTCCAAAACCACTCTGCACAACAGAACTGAACGTTTTCTGGATCGATAGCAGTGATTTCAATCAGAGCCTCAAGCAACCCTCTTCCTAAATAACTGTTCTCAATACAAAGGCAAATGTAAGCGATCCTGTACTCCACTTTGGCAATGGTATCTGTAACCGGCAAGGGCTCCAGGTTATGAGAATCTTTTTGGGCGTTATAGATAAAATGTCCACAGCAACTCTGAAGGGTGAAACAATAAGACAATTTGTTAAAACCGTTTATGAGATAGAGGATGGGGGCATCAATCATATCAGCACTGAGCCCAGCCAGAGTCTTCTGCCTTTGATCTTGATAATGCGGATTTTCCACCAATTCTCTAGGTTCTGTGAAAGTTTCCAACTGTGCTGTTCCCCTTCATACGATGATCGATTCTGTTTTTCAGGCTAACGGTGCCCTTAACCAGCTGCGGGCACGGCAGCGAAGGCCAGCCTGCGTTCAAGGGCTTGTTCGATGTGGCGGTCCTATAGTAGCTACGGGATTACGGGACGTCCATAAATATATAACTAAAATCATATCTCAAGCCAGTTACATATTTAATTATGGACGTCCCTCTTTTTATTTCCGTCGTAACCGCGGTATCCACATGCCCACATCGTGAATGTATGACCTGTAGTCTTCACCGAAGCGTTCCAGCAAAAGTTTCTCTTCGTATCGTGATAAATAGTACAAAAAAGCTGATGCGGCAAGCCACACCACGAACGCAGCCAACGACATGTTCATCATGAAAAGACCCAGATACAACAGGACTTCGCTCAGATATATGGGATGCCTTACCACGCCGAACACCCCTTTACGTATAACTGAAGGGGTTTCCGGCACTTCGCCAAACACTATACTCAGGCCAGACCAGGCACAATATGCTGCTAAACATAAGAGCACGACCCCGATGGGTTTCCTCACAAGGGATGGCACGATCTCATTAAGCTGTGTGGTGTATTCCAGAAAAAACGAATCGGATACCCACACTCCGAAGAAAAGTAAAGCGAAAATGATCTGCCCGGCATCACCAACCGCATGCTCGCCGGTGAGTTCATCTCGGTGCTCAATCCATTTCTCTCGCACAGTTTTGGGTCTTCTCATTAGTCGCCTCCTCGTTTCCGACCGATCTCTAACCTATTTAGCTCATTGCCCCCACGTTGGGAAAAAACTGAAATTATATATAAAGTAGAAATTCTCTGTCTCCACATAATCTTAGCTTTTGCACACTTTTTGCCTAAATGGCGAGGTACTTACCTAAGGGGTTCTTTTTAGCTTAAAATGGATGATATTTTGGCAGGATAGGTTTAACATAGCAAGTTGACAACAGGGCCCGCTTCCAGTAATAAATTTACTTCATGTCAAAGAGATTTGATTCCATGGGGGAGCGCTCATCCTAAAAACGTTATTTCAGCTTGAGCACGGTTCAGCAATCCGGGGCAATCTAACAGGTTTTCTTCACCATGTTTAAGAAAAAATCCACATTATCCGAAAATATTTTGATTCTAGGCCTTGGCGGCGTCGGATATTACCTGGCAAAACGACTCGTGCATGAAGGTTATGAGATCACGGTCATAGAGTCGGAGAGCAAAATGATTCG
>SMTZ1_10005274_pt1 | contig 12977 bp, 10 predicted proteins | sample DeeMarSWOR136_30_FD_25667 | JGI IMG/M metagenome (IMG submission 25667) | reverse complement strand
GATTTATCGGTTATTGACCAGCTTCCCCCGGGCAGGCAGGAAATAAAGACAAAGTGGCTTCACCCCGCCCAGCGGGAAAAAGCCTATACTTTTATCCGCCGTCAGGTGGCCGGCGGTCGCCAGGCTTTTATCATCTGCCCCCTGGTTGAAGAATCAGAAGCGATTCAGGCCAAGGCCGCCGTTGCCGAATACGAGCGCCTAGCGGAAGAAGTCTTCCCTGAACTCAAGCTGGGCCTGCTCCACGGGCGGATGTCGGCCAACGAAAAAGATGAGGTGATGCGTCATTTCCGCGCCGGCACGCTGAATATTCTGGTATCAACCCCGGTGGTTGAGGTGGGCATCGATGTGCCCAATGCCACCGTAATGCTGATTGAGAGTGCTGACCGCTTCGGTCTCTCCCAGCTGCACCAGTTCCGGGGCAGAGTCGGGCGAGGTGAGGAGCAGAGCTACTGCCTGCTGCTTGCCGAGAACCCGTCCATAGTGGCTAAAGAACGCCTGGATTCCATTGAGAAGATTCAGGACGGCTTTGCCCTGGCTGAAGAGGACCTGAAACTGCGGGGTCCGGGGGAATTCTTCGGCACCCGCCAGAGCGGACTGCCCGACCTGCGCATGGCCAAGCTCTCTGATATTGCCCTGCTGGAGATGGCGCGTGCCGAAGCAATGAAGCTCTTCCAGGTAGACCCCACTTTAGCCAAGCCGGAACATAAGCCGCTGGCGAAAGAGCTCGCCCGCGTCTGGCAGAAGGGCAGCGAACTGAGCTAGGCCTCAGTATAAATGGCAGGCTACCAGATGCCCACCGCCCACATCCTTAAGCTGTGGCTCTTGTTGAGAGCAGACCGGCATTACCCGGTGGCAGCGGGGGTGAAAGCGACAGCCTGAAGGTGGGTTCAGTGGGGAGGGGACGCTGCCCGGCAGCAGGAGGCGGGCCTTTTTTCGGCCCACCTGCGGGATAGCCGATAGCAACGCCTCGGTATAGGGGTGGAGGGCATTTTCAAAAATCGGCTTCACCCCGGCTAGCTCCACAATCCGGCCCAGATACATTACCGCAATGCGGTGGGAGATTTCCCTGATTACCGCCAAGTCATGGGCGATAAAGAGATAGGCCAGACCAAATTCCTCCCTCAGGTCAAGCATTAAATTCAGGATTTGAGCCTGGACCGAAACATCCAGAGCACTGACCGGTTCATCAGCGATAATAAGCCGGGGCGCCACCGCCAGCGCCCGGGCAATACCAATGCGCTGGCGCTGGCCACTGCTGAACTCATGGGGGTAGCGGGCGGCATACTGCCCCTCCAAGCCAACCCGCGCCAGCATCTCGGCCACTTTTTGCCCCCGCTCCAGCTCATCCCCCAGGCCATGGATGAGCAACGCCTCGCCAATACTTCGCCCCACCGTCATGCGCGGGTCAAGAGAGGACTGCGGGTCCTGGAATATTATCTGGATTTCCCTCCGCAACTGCCTCAGCGCCCTTTTGTCCAGCCGGGTGATATCGGTGCCACGGTAGATGATTTCACCTTCGGTGGGCTCCTCCAGCCTTAATATTGTCCGGCCCAGGGTGGACTTGCCGCACCCGGATTCACCGACCAGACCCAGGGTCTCCTCTTCCCTGATAAAGAAAGAGACGCCATCCACCGCCTTGACATCACCCCGATGGCGGGAAAGCAGCCCGCCGGTGACCGGGTAGTATTTCTTTAAGTCTCTTGTTTCCAGCAGCTTATGATTTAACATCACTTCTTCATTCCCTGAGCAGAATAGAGATGGCAGAAAACAGTATGCCCCTTGGTCACGCTGACCGGCGGCGGCTCTTTTTCACGGCAGATAGCCATTGCCTTGGCACAGCGGGGATGGAAGAAGCAACCGCTCGGTAGGTCAATAAGGCTGGGTACCGTTCCCGGGATGGACTCCAGCCTCTCCCTCTCCTGAGTTATATCCGGCAAACACTTAATCAAACTGGAGGTATAGGGGTGCTGGAAGATGGGATTGGTCAGCAACTCGGAGACACGGGCTATCTCAACTATCTTACCGGCATACATCACGGCCACCCGGTCGCCAATTTCGGAAACCAGCCCCATTTCGTGAGTTATAAATAGCAGAGATATTTGGCGGCTTTCTTTCAGCCGCTGAAAAATGTCCAGAATCTGGGCTTTTATGGTCACGTCAACCGCCGTGGTTGGCTCGTCAGCAATCAGGACTCGGGGGTCGCAGGACAGGCTCATGGCAATCATTGCCCGCTGCCTCATCCCCCCCGATAGCTGGTGGGGATAGTAGTTGGCTGCTTCTTGTGGTGCGGGTATGCCCACCTCTTTCAGCAAATCGATCGCCATTTCCCTTGCCTGCCGACGGCTCGTCTCAGAGTGGAGCCTTATCTGCTCCACTATCTGGTCACCGATGGTAAACACCGGATTCAGGGCAGACTGGGCATCCTGAAATATCATGGCAATTTCCCGGCCCCTAATCTGCCTCATCCGGGCGGGGGGACAGCTGACCAGATTGATACTGTCGTAATTGATTTCACCACCGACTATCCGCCCCGGCGGGCGGTCAACCAGTCCCAGAATAGAGAGGGCGGTTACCGTTTTGCCGCAGCCCGATTCGCCCACCAGACACAGGCATTCCCCCTTCTTTATGTCAAAATTAATGCCGTCCACCGCCCTGACAATGCCGCGCCGGGTAAAGAAATAGGTCTTTAGATTCTTAATGCTTAAAATTGTCTCTTTCATATCACAGGCTGCTCCTCGGGTCGAAGGCATCCCTCAGTCCGTCACCGACGAAGTTAAAAGCCAAAACAGTCAGAAAGAGCATCATCCCCGGAGCCACCGCCACCCACCAGGCAGTGTCCAGCGTCTGCTGACCGGCTCGCAACACCATTCCCCAGCTGGTCACAGCGGGGTCACCCAGGCCAATAAAGCTCAGGGCAGCTTCAGCCACAATTACCCCCGGAATAGATAGCGTAGCGATAACGATAATCAGGCTGATGACATTGGGGACGAGGTGAGTCAGCACAATCCGGCCATCACTTGCCCCCAGGGCTCTAGCCGCCATGATAAAATCACGGGTCCTGAGGGAAAGGGTCTCACTGCGGATTAACCGGGCGGTACCTGTCCAGCCGGTGAGGCCGATAACCAGGACGATGATAGCCAGGTTGGCGCCGAAGATGAAAACGATGAGCACCAGGAGCAGAAAGAAGGGGAAGGTCATCATAATATCGGTGAATCTCATCAGAATATTGTCCGTTTTGCCGCCTAAATAGGCGGAGACGACGCCGATAAGCGTGCCCAGGGCGAGGGCAATGCCGGTAGCCAGCAAGCCGACCTGCAGTGAAACCCCGGCCCCGGAAATTATCATAGCCAGCAAGTCTCTCCCCTTATTATCCGTGCCCAGCGGGTGCTGCCAGTACCCGGTAGCCGTTCTGGTGATAAACTGCCCCGTTTCCAGTTCATAAATCGATTCTTTGAGCGTGAAGCCAACTGGCGGTATGTTTTTCTCCTCAAAGCTGACCGCCGTCGGGTCAGCGGTGAAAAAGGGGCCGACTATAGCCAGCAGTATCAAGAACAGGATGAAGCCCAGCCCAGCCACCGCCAGCCGGTTTCGTTTGACTCTCTGCCAGTAATAGCTAACCAGCCTCCGGCTGGCATAAAGGGGCGGGATAACATATATGATAAATATCCCCCCCAGCGCAATATAGAGGTAAACCAGGGGTTCAACTACCGTTTCGATAACGAAGATATCCAGCAACACTGTTGAACCCAGCATCAGCGCCAGCACTATCAGTGCCAGGTTGCGCATACCGAATCTTTTAGTCATATCTTATCCTCGGGTCAAGATAGGTATAAGTGATATCGGTAACAAGGTTAATCATCAAAATGAGAAATGCCGCAATCAGGGTTACCGCCACCACCACCGCATAATCGTCGGCAAAGATGGCATTGAAAGAAATCTGCCCCAGCCCGGGGATACCAAAGACAATCTCAGTAAGATAGGCACCGCCGAAGACAATACTGCCCAAATCAAACATAATGATGGTAATCAGGGGCAGAATGGCGTTGCGGAAGACATGCTTGCCGATGACCGTCCTTTCCGGCAGCCCCTTCGCCCGGGCGGTCCGGACGAATTCTTTGCGCAGGTTATCCAGCATCGCCGAGCGGGTATAGCGGGTATAGCCGGCAAGCATGCCGGTGCCAAGGGTAATCACGGGTAGAATCAGCTGCTTTAGATTGGCTAAAGAAAAGAGGGGCAGGCTGGTGTCATAGTAGGTCTTGAACAGCCCGAACTGCACCGCAAAGAGCAGAATGAGCATCACTCCCAGCCAGAAATTGGGGATAGAGATGCCAATAAAAGAGAAAAAGGTGGCAATATAATCGGTCTTGCTGTACTGCCTAACCGCCGAATAGATGCCAATTAAGATGCCGATTATACCGGCAAAGATAGAGCTCAGCAGAATCAGCTGGAAGGAATAAATCCAGTGGGTCTGAATTAATTCCATGACCGGCATTGAGGTAGAGAAAGACCAGCCCCAATCGCCCCGCACCAGATTGCCGATATAATTTAAATACTGCGCATATATCGGCTGGTCCAGACCGTATCTTGCCTCAACGGCGGCAATCACCTGCGCCGCATCCTGCCCGCGGGCGGCCAGGTTGGCCAGATACTTGTCCGCCGGTGAAGTGGGACCAATCCTGAGCAGGACAAAAGTGACGGTCAGTATTCCCCAAGCGATAATTATGGCGTAGAGCAGCCGCTTGATAATGTAGTCTCTCAGCCAGGTCTTCTTCATTGGTCTCAGCCGACCTCAAGCCGGAAAAGGCGCTACTCAAAATACCACAGATGGTAGTTATAGCCCATGTTTACGCCCGGTTCGATTCCCCTAACATTGCTCTGGAAGCCGGCATTGGCCAGCTGGAAGGCGAGGAAGTCCACCGGCTGTTCCTCGGACATAAGCACCGATAGTTCGGCATATATCTCCCGCCGCACCTCTTCGTCAAGGGCTTCGGCTGACTTTGCCTGCCGGAAGAGTCCGTCAACCTGAGGGTTAAAAAAACCCCAGAAGTTCAAGCCTCCCTTGGTTGAGTAGAAGACATCCGACCCCGAAGGCGATAGCGGGTGAGTGTTAAATAATATCACCAGCATATCCCAGGGTTCCTCGCTTACCGCCCCGACACCGTTATTGTATCTCGGCTCCTGGTCGGTGCCCGGTATTTTATTCATCAGGTACTTCCTGAGCTCGGTGGCCCAAGGCACAAACTTGAGCTCCACCTCAATGCCGATAGTAGCTAACTCTTCCCTAATCAGATGGCACACATCTTCGTTAACCTCGTTACCGGCATTGGTGACCAGAGTCAGCTTCAGTGGTTTACCCTCTTCGTCCCTGACTTCAATACTGCCATCAGCCGTCTTTACGGCATAACCCAGCTCAAGCAGCCTTTCTTTGGCCGTTTCTTTATCCAGTAGCGGCCCAACCCCGTATTTGGCCAGACCCTCTTCCATATACCACGGTGATGGCTTGGGGATGAAGCTGAAGGCAGGCTCACCGAAGCCGTAAAGCACCTGCTCGACTATCAGCTCCTTATCAATCGCCATCGACAGTGCCTGCCTGACCTCTTTCTGCTTCAGCCCCGCCCAGCCGTTGTCCCGCTGGTTATAGGCGAGCAATAAACAGCTCCGGGTAGGTACGGTATAGACATTTATCCAGTCCATCTCCCGGAACTTGCCCATCTTCGCCGGGTCAATGCCGGTGTAGGTAATATCACCGGCTTCCAGGGCAGCATGGAGGGTAGCCGCGGTACCAAACATCTTGATGATGTACTGCTCAAAATAGGGGGCGCCGACATCTTTAGCGAGATAATATTCCGGGTTTCGCTCAAGGACAAACTTGTCGTTTCTGACCCACTCCAGAAATTTATATGGCCCCAGATTACCGGTATAGGTTAAGTTATTAAACTCAGGGGCTTCGGTAAAGGCCTTGACATCGCCCTCATACTTAACCGCAATATATTTAGGATAGGGAACCAGAGTGCGCACGTTATAGACAAATTCCGGGTCAACCGTCTGGCGGATCAGGCTAAAAGTGGTCTCATCAACCACCTCGGGAGTGATGAAAACCGCTTCGCCACCCACTTCCTCCTGCCAGTCGCTTTTGTAGGGGTAGTTCAGCCAGTCAGAGAACATCAGGTTCTTCAGGGTATAGACATAGTCCTCGGCAGTAACCGGGGAGCCATCACTCCACCTCAGGTCATCCCGGATTACTACCGTATAGACCAGACCATCCTCACTGACCTCGATGTCTCTAGCGGCGCAGTGGAGCCGAACATTCCAATCGTTATCGTAGGTCACCAGTGAATCCACGGTATGTCCGGCATAGCCGAAGGAAGCGCTGTCGGCGGCCAGAATCCAGTTGAGTGTTTCGGCGTCACCGGCCGAGGTCCCCGAGATAAAAACCCCGCTTGCCTCCTTGGCCGGCTGGCAGGAACAAGCGAGCAGGCTTATCGTCACCAAGAAAATGGCCAGGATTTTTAATTTTGCCATTTCCTGTCCCCCTTCCTGAACTCCCCGCTCCGCCTCAGCCCCCCTATTATAAATCAATCAAGGCTTAATTACACGCCTCTCAGGTTGAAGAGGCGGGGCAGATTAGTGTAGAATTTACCCACATCCACGAAGGGTATGTTATGAGAGTTCAGAGATGCAAGGGAATGCGCGACCTCTCCCCCGCCGAAATGAAGGTATTTGGCCAGCTTGAGAGTATCTTCCGGGATGGCTGTCTTAAATGGGGATACGAAGAGGTCAGGACACCAACCATTGAGTCTCTCCACCTGTTTACCTCCACCGGAACGCTTACCCCGGGTATGCTGGGCAGGGTATATTCCTTCCTAGACTGGGATGGCTGGAGCGGGGAACGGGTGGTGTTGCGACCGGATGGTACCATTCCGGTGGCCCGTTTTTACATTGACAGTATGGCGGATAAGGGGCTGGCCAAGCTCTTCTATATCACCAACACCTTTATTTTTGAAGAGACGGGCAAAGAGAACCGGGAGAAATGGCAGGGCGGGGCGGAGCTAATCGGGGTGAATTTAGTCGCCGCCGATGTGGAGCTGGTCATACTGGCTCTGGAAGTCTTGCAGAGTCTGGGCATTAAAGGGGTGGAGTTAAGGCTATCGCATGCCGGCGTCATCAGGGCGCTGCTCACCCGGCTCGGCTTAAGCCCTGAGGAGCAAGCCACGCTCTTTGACCAGATTCTGGAGGGGAATACCCGGGCGCTGGCCCGGCTAAAGCCCGGCGACAGCGGGCAGAAAGAAGCCCTCGCCCTTTTGCTGGAGCGTAAAGAGAAGTCAACCCGCTTTCTGCGGGAGGTAAAGGCGCTCTCACCGGAGCTCAAGCGCCCGCTTAACAATTTAATAGAAGTGGCCGAACTGCTGGAGGCGCTGGGCTACGACTACCTGATTGATATTGCCTCCGGGAGGGGGTTTGAATACTACACCGGTGTCATCTTTCAGCTCTCCACCGGCAATAAAAAGATAGGCGGCGGGGGGCGGTATGACGCCCTCATTCCCCTGATGGGGGGCAAGGATGTTCCTGCCTCCGGTTTTGCCCTTTACCTTAACCAGCTAATGAAGCTGCTGAAGCCAAAAACGGAGGCAAAAACGTCAGGCAAAAAGATATTAATTAAGGCTAAAGCTGACCGGCCGGAGATCTTAAAAGAAGGCTTCAGGCTGGCTAAAAGCCTCCATGAAGCCGGCTACAGTGCTGAAATCCAGCTCGGTGATGAGGCGCCGGCTGATTTAAGATGGATAATTGAAATTCAGGATAAAGCCCCCCGGTTTATGCTGACTGACCGGGCTAAAAAGAGGCATTTTTCGGCGCCATCGGTAGCCGAAGTTCAGCAATTACTGGACAAAGAGAGTGAGTAAAGGTGTCAATAAAAATAGCGTTGCCCAAGGGGCGTCTGCTGGCGGAGACCGCCCGTCGGCTGCAGCTGGCTGACCTGGGACTGGCCGGCTACCACCCCAAAACCCGCTTTTACCGCCTCACCTCTGAGAGATATCCTGACCTCTTTGCCAAGATATTCCACGAGAAGGATATCCCGATTCAGGTGGCGGTAGGAAACTATGATCTGGGTATCTGCGGGCTGGACTGGGTGGAAGAGCTGCTGGCCAAGTATCCCAGCTCGGCTCTGGTCAAAATTAGCGATTTAGGCTATGGCGAGGGGAAGCTGTATATGATGGCCAGCCGGGCTGGCGGAGCACTCATGCTGAAAGACGCGCCGGCCAAGATGGATACCATACGTATTGCCAGCGAGTACCCCAATCTGGCGGAGTCCTTTGCCCTGAGTCACCGGCTGAGGCGTTTCAGCGTCTTCCCTCTGTGGGGCGGAGCCGAGGTCTACCCGCCGGAAAATGCCGAAATGGCACTGGTCTCCCGCCGAAAGGGCGAGCCGCTGAATAATGACCTGGTGCCCCTGAGTGAAATCATGGGCTTCAGTGCCTTCCTTATTGCCAACCGGACCAGCTGGGAAGAGAAAGACCTGAGTGAGATAACCTCGGCTATTGAGAGGGCAGTTTTGCCACCGCTGGCAGAAGAGACGCCCCCGGTTAAAAGCGTCGCCACGCCGGTGCCCTACCCGGCTGGGGACACGGTGCGACTGGCTTTACCCGATGGCCACCAGCAGCCGCCCACCCGGCAGCTGCTCGATAAAGCCGGCATCCGGGTTGATGATTACCCCTCGGCGTCAGGCAACCGCCGCCCGACGACCAGTCTGGCCGGGGTCAGCATCAAGGTAATCAGACCTCAGGATATGCCGCTGCAGGTCGCCAACGGCAACTTTGACCTGGCCATTACCGGGCGGGACTGGCTCAGAGAGCACGTCTATCAGTTTCCCTCCAGCCCGGCGGTGGAGCTTCTCGACCTCAAATCGGGGCGGGTGAAAATAGTGGCCGTGGTCAGCCAGGACCTGCCGGTAACTGATAGCCGCGATTTGCGCCAGCTCAGCAACGGCGGCGAGAGCGGGCTCAGGGTGGCTTCAGAGTACGTCAATATTGCCGATAAGTACGCCCGCGACAACCACCTCGGTCGCTACCGGGTGGTGCCTACCTGGGGGGCCAGCGAAGCCTTTCTGCCCGAGGACGCCGACCTGCTGATTGAGAACACCGAGACCGGGCAGACCTTGGCCCGGCACAAACTTAAAATTATTGATAACCTTTTTGAGTCGACCGCCTGTCTCATTGGCCGCAAAGACGGCGCCAGTTCTAAAAAGGGCGAAAAGATAAAGGCTATCCTGGAAATGCTGAGAGACGCCGTGGAGGAATTCAAATGAAAATCATTGAAGGCTTGGCTCAAGCCAAAACCATTCTGTCCCGGGAGCTCCCCAGCGGGCTATACCCGATTTCAGACGGGCTGAAGCGAAGTCTAAAGAAGATGTTTGGCACCGACGATCCGGAGCAGGCGGTGCGCATAATCATTGCCGAGGTGCGCCGCAGAGGCGACGCCGCCCTCTTTGACTATGCCGCCGAGATTGATGGCATGAAGCTCGCCTCGCTGGAGATAAGCCGGGAGCAGATAGCCGACGCCTATAAAGAGGTGGATAAAGAGCTGCTCTCCGCCTTAAAGCTGGCGGCAGAGCGAATCGAGGCATTCCACAGCGCCCAGAAGAAAAGTATGTGGCACGAGGTAAGCAAAGACGGCCTGGAGCAAAGAATACGCCCGCTACACCGTATCGGCGCCTATGTGCCCGGCGGCACCGCCGCCTATCCCTCCACGGTGCTGATGACGGCGATACCGGCTAAAGTGGCCGGGGTGAAAGAGGTCATTCTGGCTACCCCGCCCCGGGGGGCGGGAGCCATCCCCACCGCCAATCTAGTGGCGGCGGATATTGCCCGAGTTGACCGTATCTTCGGTGTGGGCGGTGCCCAGGCAGTGGCCGCGCTGGCTTACGGCACCGAATCTATACCCAAGGTGGATAAAATCTGCGGGCCGGGCAATATCTTCGTCATGCTCGCCAAAAAACTGGTCTTCGGGGCGGTTGACATTGACGGACTGCAGGGACCAAGCGAGGTCCTGATTATCGCTGATAAGACGGCTGACCCCAGCTACCGGGCGGCTGACCTTTTAGCCCAGGCGGAGCACGACCCGTTAGCCTCGGCTATTCTGGTAACCGATTCCGCCAAGCTAGCCCAGGAGGTCAACCGGGAGGTGGACAAGCAGCTAAAAGAACTGAGCCGGCGCAAGATTGTCGCCGAATCTTTAGAGACCACCGGCACGATAGTGGTGGTGGCTAATCTGGACGAAGCGGTTGAGCTGGCCAATCTCTATGCCCCGGAACACCTCTGCCTGGTGGTGGACAAAACAGATGCCTATAAAGACCGCATCGTCAATGCCGGCTGTGTTTATGTCGGGGAAAGCTCGGCGACGGTGCTGGGTGACTATGTCGCCGGGACCAACCACGCCCTGCCCACCAGCGGCACGGCCAAGTTCAGCTCGCCGCTCAATATTATTGACTTTATGAAGCTGACCAACTTCGTGACCATAGATAAAGCCAACCTGAAAAAGCTGGGCCCGGCCGCGGCCATCATCGCCCGCGCCGAGGGCTTTGAGGCTCACGCCAAGGCAGTGGAAAAAAGACTGGAAACAGGCTAAGCTATTTATCTTAGGAGGTAGCTTCTTTCGTGAGTGAAGAAGGTATAGAGAAATTTATACGGCCCAATCTGGCTGCCTTTGGTGGCTACTCTGCCGCCAAGTCGCCGGAGACTCTGGCCAAAAAGATAGGCATCGCCGCCGAGAAGATTATCAAGCTGGATGCCAATGAGAACCCCTACGGCTGTTCGCCCCGGGTGAACCAGGCGCTGGCCAGCTACCCCTATTTAAGCACCTACCCCGATGCCGGGCAGACCGAGCTCAGGGAGCTGCTGGAAGGCTATACCGGCATTGATGCCCAAAATATTGTCGCCGGTAGCGGCAGCGATGAGCTGATTGACCTCACCCTGCGCCTGTTTATCAGGCCGGGTGACGAGGTGATTAACTGTCCGCCCACTTTTGACATGTTCCGCTTCAGTACCCAGATAGGCGACGGCACGCTGGTTGAAGTGCCCCGGGACGAGGGCTTTGCCGTCAGCGTCAGGGCTCTCAAAGCGGCGATAACCAAAAAGACCAAGATAATCCTGCTGGCCAACCCCAATAACCCGACCGGGACGCTAACCCCACGGCAGGACATTCTGGAGATAATTAATACCGGGCTGCCGGTGGTGGTTGATGAAGCCTATTACGAGTTCAGCGGGGAGACGGTGGCACCCCTGGTCAAGCAATATCCCAACCTGATGGTGCCGCGGACATTCAGCAAGTGGGCAGGACTGGCCGGGCTGAGGGTGGGCTACGGCATCTTCCCAGCCAAGATTGCCAGCTACCTGATGGCAATCAAGCCACCCTATAATGTCAACATGGCCGCCCTGGTGGCGGTGCGGGAGTCGCTGGCCGATGTTGACTACCTGATGAGCACGGTCAAGAAGATAATCGCCGAGCGGGAGCGGCTCTTCGGCGAACTCAAAAAGTTCAGCTGGCTCAAGCCTTTCCCCTCCCAAGCTAACTTCATCTTTGCCTCGGTGCTCAAGGGAGAAACCAAAGAGCTTCAGCAGAAACTGCAGAGTAAGGGGATACTGATTCGCTACTTTGACCTGCCCTACTGGCGGGACGGTGTCCGTATCAGCGTGGGCAAGCCCGAGCAGACCGACGCCCTCGTCAAAGCGCTACAAGAAATAGGAGAAGGATAAATGTCTAAGCGACTTGCCACCGTTAAAAGGGAGACCAAGGAAACCCAGATCAGCCTGGAGCTCAATCTTGACGGCAGCGGCCAGTACCAGATAGCCACCGGGCTCAAGATGCTTGACCACCTGCTCTCCCAGCTGGCCCAGCACGGGAGGTTTGACCTCAAAATAGCCGCCCGCGGGGACGACCCGCACCACCTGATTGAAGATGTCGCCATCTGCCTGGGCAAAGCCTTTAATGAAGCGCTGGGGGAGAAGCGGGGCATCATCCGCATGGCTAACGCCTCGGTGCCGATGGATGACGCCCTGGCTACAGTGGCCGTGGACATCAGCGGACGGGCCTATACCGTGCTTGAGCTATCCTTTGCCGGCAATGATATGGCCGGCTTCCCCACCGACCTTATCCGCCACTTTCTGGAGTCCCTAGCCATTGAAGCCAGGATCAACCTGCACGTCAATATCGCTTACGGCACCAACGACCACCACAAGGCGGAAGCCCTGTTCAAAGCCCTGGGTAGAGCCCTGGATGTAGCCACCGGGGTTGATAAGCGCATTGCCGGCGAACTGCCCAGCACCAAAAAGCGCCTGGAACGCTAGCCCCCGTAGGGGCAGGCGGCCAGACACAGGTCGCAAGCCACCAGTTTGCCGGCTCGCGGCAGGTTATCAAAGATTGCCAGACAGCGAGCGGGGTCCCGCACGCAGTAGGGCTCTATAATGTCCAGGGGACAGGCATCAATACAGGCGGTGCAGCCCCGACATAAGGGACTCTCCTGACGGCTATTCCCTTCCGGATTGGTAGGCGGCAGGGTAACACCCGATACCTTGACTGCCATGAAGCGCAGCCAGGGGCCAAACTTGGGGTGAATAACCAAGGAATTCTTGCCCCAACCACCTATCCCGGCCGCCACCGCCTGCCGCTTCAGGTTAAGTTTTTTGCCCTGGGGATAGCCGCAGCGGCCGATTATGCGGGCGGCAAGCCCCTTTCCCTGAATAAAATCAACCAGTGCCTGAAGCCGGGGCAGGGCGTGAGCCTTAAAGCCGTGCAGCTGGATAACCCCCCTCTCATTCCGGCTGAAATCATCCAGGTCACGCTCGGGGGTGGTGACCAGCCCCAGGACAAGCAGGCTATCGGCGCCACAGGGGACAACTCCGGCAACATCAAATAACTTTTGCGCTTGGGCAATTATCGCCCGCTCTACACTCATCGGGAACACTACCTCAGCTTGCGGCCGG
>SMTZ1_10005273_pt1 | contig 12977 bp, 14 predicted proteins | sample DeeMarSWOR136_30_FD_25667 | JGI IMG/M metagenome (IMG submission 25667) | reverse complement strand
ATTCTGAAGCTAAAGGGGACCTCATCGAACTGACTGAATACTTCACGAAAAGGACCTATTGACAATAATCCCTCACACAAACACCAGGCTCATAAACCAGATCGATGGTGGACTGGGGGGGATTTGAACCCCCGACCTCCTGGTTGCGAACCAGGCATTCATACCGCTGAACTACCAGCCCGCACAACCATCCTAAGCCAACAACATCCTTTAATCCTTTACTAAGCTCTATATCACCCGCATAGGCAACAATCTAATAATACATGAACTCTTTACTCCCCTTAGATCAGAAATGCCCTCATTCAAGTTCCATCTCCAAGAGATCGACTGGGTCATCTACCTGCCAAGCCACGGCAACGAGGGCAGAACCCCCACCAAATACGGAGTAGCCTTCCTCGACAGGAAGAAGGGAAGATCCCAACCCGGAAGAAGGATCGCCCTCGAAGAGGTAATGTCCAAGGCAGAGATAAAAGACGGCTACCCCCACACCATAGGCTTCTTCCTCAACTCCAGGGGAAAAGGTAAAAGTTGGAAACCGGACTACCTCAGAAAAAAGACAATAAAAAGCAAAAAAGGGTTCTACAGCTACCTAAAAGAACTGGGCCTATAAAACATACAATTCCTACAACCAACTCCCTAAAAAAATCCCAATAGGGGGAGGGGGGGCATACATACGTCTGCGAAAAGAGCCCCGTTCAACAAGAGGAGCCCGCAAACACGGCCTTCAAGTCGCGATTCCTACCAAAAGGGGCTACTATTCCTACCAAAACCAAGCCCAAATGCCGTCATCTGGAAAGACTTAACCAAACAGCGACCCATGCTACTGACAACACCAATAATCCAAGAGGTGAAGGACAACTGGAGAGCAAGCTAATAGAACTAAAGGCCAGCCACTCGACCATCGACGCCACCAGAGTAAAACTAGAGGCTATGGGCGCTGAAAGACAGGGGACCTACCGTCAGGAGGACACCTACTTCAACGTCCCCAAGGGGAGGCTCAAGCTCAGGCGGGTAGAAGGAGAGAAGACCTCTAAACTCGTATATTATGAGAGGGAGGACAAACAGGAGCCCAAGACAAGCGATGTCATCATCGTCGAGACGGACAAACCTGAAACTCTAAAAGCAATCCTCCAAAGGAGCCTCGGAACCAAGGTCACCATCACCAAGACGAGGGAGATCTACCTCTACCAAGGCACCCAGATACACCTCGACAATCTAGAAGACCTCGGGACATTCATCGAGTTCGAGAGGAAGGTAAGCAGCCTCCCCGAAGACCGAAGGGTTCTGGAGGGGCTGATGAAGACGCTGGGCATCAAGCAGGAAGACCTCCTAAGGAGATCCTATAGCGACATCAAACTCGACAGAAAGCTGTAGAACACAACGTACTCGGGGAAACACTCTCGATCCTAAAGGGGTCTTATCCCAAACGATGAAAGGCCTAGGCCTTCATCGGGTAGGACCGCTCCTCCATCCCTTCGGCCCGGATGAGGAGCATGTCTACGCCGTCGCCGCTCACTACGTCACGAGCCACGGCGGACCTGATGGCCCCGAGGGCAAGATCGGCTCCCGCCTCCAGGTCGAGTTCCTCCGAGTACTGGGCTTCAAGAAGCCCCATGGCTATAGGGGCCCCAGAACCGGCAGTGATGAACTTGTCAGGTATCAGGCTCCCCACGGGGTCCATGGAATAGACAGCCGGTCCATCCTCGTCCACGCCCCCCACAACGGTTTCCATCAGCAACGGCATCAACCTTCGAGAGAATAACATGTTCGAGATCATCTTCGACATCGACTTCACCGAGATCGACCGGTTGTGATCCAGCTCGTACAGGTTTGCGTAGGCTGTGGCCTCCCTGGTTAGGGCCTGCATGTCCGAGACGAGGCCGGCGAAGGCGAGGCCCATATTCGGGGTAACCTTGAACACCTTCTTTCCCGACCTGCTCATGACCATCCGCCCCCAGCTCACCCTCTTCTCGGCGGCCAGGACCACGCCGTCGCTGCAGACGAGGCCCACGACGGTAGCTCCCTGAATGTTCTGATAGCTCATTTCAGCTCAACTAACCAACAGGAGATACGGGAGGCAAAGATATTAAGGTTTAGCAAGCCTACTCAGGGAGCACTGGGAGAAAGAAAGGGCTGCTGCTTACAATCAGGATCGCCGGCCATCAGACCGCCTTCTTCCTCAGCCTGTAGACGACGCTCTGCTTCCTGTCAGGCGCCCAGTCTATAGAGTACCCCATCGCCTCAAGGAGGGAGACCGGGTTCCTTGCGCCCACCCTCCTGAGGACTGCAATCAGAGCTCCCAGCCTCATGTCCCGAGCGTCCCTCAAGGCTTCCTCGACCTCGTCGAGCTTCCCCCGCGAGATCAGGACCCCTCCGATGTCGACGAGCCCCCTCCCTTCAAGCCTCCTCATCACCTCAGCCTCAGTGACGCCTAAACGCAAAGCCTCCTCGGCCACATCCACGATCTCACCGCGAATCCCCGGTAGGGGCTCAGGTACGATTGGGACGTCTGCGACTCGCCTCTCCACAATTGGAAGAGACCCCATCACCTCGCCTGCGTCCTCGTGTGTCGCCTCGAACACGTAGGGCTTCTTCGCCTTAGAAGGGAACCACACTTGTGCCGTGAGCCGCCACCAGCTATGGGAGAGGATGCGGTCTAGAAGTGACTCTAGGTTTACGGCTTTATAGGCGATGAGGTTCGTAGGCTTCCACTCGACGACCATCTTGGAGAGGCTCCCCGATGCGGAGACATCGCAGCTCCCTAGCTTCTCCCCGTTCTCCACGAGCCCTTCATCTCGTCCCCTGTAAGTCAGCTCGACGTGCCCCGCGTGGGCGAGGAGGGTCACAGTCGACGCGAGGTTATATCCCTTTAGTAGATCGGTAGGCTCGATGACGAAGAACTCTGCCAGCTCCTGCTCGTCGTCAAGGTCGGCGTAGAGGCTACGGTCCAGCTCATGGACCGAGACACCCAACCTGAAGGCGACGGTCGACAAGACGCGATTCCTCTCTTCCTCGGTAGCGACAACCCTCCCCCCGGCCTCCTCGAAGACTGCCTTCCTCGCCTTCACTGGGTCGACGGAAGCGCGGCTTAAAAAATCGCACCTCTCCTCGAGAACGACCGACAAGCCTCTGACCAGCTTGTAGTCAAATCCAAGCTCCTCGCACGACCCCAGAGCCTCCCGTAGCTCCCCCCTCGTCAACCCGATGTGCTCCTCGTAGACCAAGATAAGGGTCTTAGCCAGGCTCAGGGCCTCATCCCTAGCAAGCTGGAGGTTTATCCTGCCACTACGCCTTCGCACCCTAAGGAGTTCGGGCGGCAGCATCAACCCCTCTTCCGCCTCCTACTCTGGTAGGTCTCCGCCGTCCCCCGGGAGACCAGCTCTACAAGCCTCGCCTGCTTACCCTCCCTCTTCCTTAGGACCCTGCCAAGGCGCTGGATGAACTGTCTGCTGCTCCCCGAGCCGCTCAGGATTACAGCGAGGGAAGCATCTGGGACATCGACCCCCTCGTCCAGTACCCTGCTCGTCACAATCCTCCTATACCTCCCCGACCTGAACCCCCTCAGGATATCGGTGCGCTCTTCCTTAGGCGTCTGATGGGTGATCGAAGGAATCAGCATCTCCCTGCTGATCCTATAGACGAGCTTGTTGTGCCGGGTGAATACTAGGGCCTTGTCCTCAGGATTCGTAAGGATGAGTTCCTTTAGGTAATCGATCTTCGTCGAGGAGTTCAGGGCTATGTCCATCGCCCTATTCCTGGCGAGTAAGGCCCTCCTCGCCTCCGGGTCCCTCCCCGTCCTCATAACGAACCTCTGGTAGTCCCTGGCGCTCCTGAACCGTATGCCGCGCCTGCTCAAGAAAGCCCTGTATTGCCCATATCCCCTATCGTACTCCTGCTGCTCATCGGCGGAGAGGGAGAGGTGAACAGTCTCAACCGTGTAGTCCGAGAGATGGACCCCAGCAAGCTCGTCCACGTTCATCTCATAGACGACATCGCCGACTATATCCCTTAGAGAGGCCCGCGACCCATCCTTTTTAGACAGAGTGGCCGTGAGGCCGAGCCGGTGAGGGGCCGTGTACATGAGCCCGATCTGCCTGTAGCTGACGGCCGGCAGGTGGTGGACCTCATCGAACACCACCAGCTTGAACAGATTCCCCATCTTCGCGGCGTTTATACTGGCAGAGTCGTAGGTGGCGACGGTCAGAGCCCTCACCTGTCGGCTGCCCCCTCCGACCACGCCGACCTTCACGCCGAACTCGTCCTCGAGCCTTCGCTTCCACTGGTCGACGAGGACGAGGGTGGGAACGACGACCAGAGCCGATACCCTCAGCTCCTGAATACCCTTCAGGGCTATGACGGTCTTACCTGCACCCGTAGGGAGGACGACAACCCCCCTCGTACCGGACTTCCTCCAGGCTTCCAGAGACTTCACCTGGTAGTCCCTCAACTCAATAGATGACGACAGCGCAGGACAAGTCAAGCCCTGATAGACATCATCTCGATACTCCAGATTCCTCCTATCGAGATCCTCCAGAATCTCGCGATACCTGAAGGCTGGGGCAACGTACGTGCCAGAATCGGGATCATGTTTCCCGTAAGGGATACGGCCCCCGCTGGCGACAACGTTCCCCCCATCGTATGTAAGGACGATCAACCCGAACCTTCAAACCTTTACTCCACTCTACCCTCTCGCAGGTGAAAAGTTTTACCGGAGATCGTCAGCTGAGGGCATCGTTCCTAAGCCCAACCCCTCTGCACCTCACACGAGCCCTCCCGCCAAGCTCCCCATCTACCTCGAACCTGGCATCGGTGAAAAGGCGGGCGAGCTCGATCGCCGTCAAAGTATGTAGGGTCAACACGCTAGTCGTATACTCCGACACCCCGTCTGCGATGGAGCAAACCAGAGGCAGGCTATCAGCAGTATACTTGTCAACTGCGACCTCAGAATCGAGCTGCTCACTCAGCGCTGCTGCCGCCTCTGCTCCTACCCTCTCCGCCGGCTTACCCCTCTCTCCGAGGGCGCTGGACCCCAGGTACATCCTCGGCTCGGCTTCTACCCAGAGGCAGATGACGCTGCCAGGGGAGAGCGGCGCCTCGGCCCCCGTCAGCCGTATAGCTTCAACGTCCACAAGGTGACCGTAGCCCCTCAATTCGTCAGAGGCCGAGCGCGCCTGCCTCTCCGCCACGTGGAAGGGAAGCCTACCGCAGAGAGATACGCCTCTGATCCGGGCAATCCCTGTTCCAGACAGGGCTGTGAGAGGCTTCAGCCTGACTATAGGGTCAAAGACCGCCTCTATCACGCCTCCTCCCCTCGGGTAGAACCCCTCACGCAGAGTGGTGAGACCAACCAAGAACCCCATCTCCCTGAAGCCCTCCCAGATCACCTTATCCAAGAGAAGTACCGGCGGCGACCACTTCACCGAGGTCCCACCTACAATCCTGAGACTCAACCGAGAGTCTGCGAAGGCAGCGACTGGGGCGATACATTGCAGCAGGAGGCTTATACTCCCGGCCGTTCCAATGTCGAAGCTGTAAGCGCCCCCTCTGGGCGCTCTAGGCTGGTATTCGACCTCGGTCGAACCGACGCGAAGACCCCTGCACTCAGCGCCGCATATTCTGGCCACTGCCCTCAATGTGGTGAGGTGCTGCGGCTTAAGCCCCGGCTCCGGCCTCCTAGCCCTGACGTTACGAACAGTGACGGGAACCCCTAAGACAGAGCTATAGGTGATAGCCATCCTCAGGATCTGTCCGCCCCCCTCGAGAATGGAGCCATCGACTTCGATCATATGCTCCTACGCCCTCAGGCCTTGGAGCCACCGCAGAATCGAGTAACATACTCCAAGGCAATGTGACTCGCATCGTTCAGCGTGTCCCCTCCGATGTTAGGGACACCGCACACCATCAACAGGACGTTCTCCGTCTCCAGGGTAATCTTCGAATCATCCGCATCCCTATACGGATATATAGCGACGAGCTTCTCCCCATCCTCGACTACGGTCTCACCTCCCCCCAGGATGACTGGCTTCTCCATCGCAATACCGACGAACTCCTCACCCTCCATCGCCTCCCGCATCAAGAGACCTCCAGAGAGTCCATCCAAATCAAAGGCGGCAAGGGGAATAGTAGAGACGATGGAAGCTAGGTTGTAGGAGTCGACGAAAGTGTTTATCTTAGGAATGGGCCTACCACGGAGAACTCTCCTAATAAGAGCCTCAGCCGCGGGCCTGGTCTTCGTAGGGTCCACACCAATCCTCCAGAAGAAGTCCCGATATGCCCGGAAGACAGGCTCCTCCCTGAGCTGATCGAGAGTCCATGCACCCCTGGTTCTCTCGTAGACCTCTCCCTTAAAGTCCTCCAATGCCGACAGTTCACGCTTAACTTCGACGCCTTCAACTCTCAGAATAATGGCTCCTAAGCCAGGGAACTTATCCTTCAACCCGGCTTCGATATCCAGCGACATCCCATTTCTCCTTAGGTCCCATGGGTTCTACATGTTATTTACTGCTCATACTATCCGTCTTAGCGAGTTCAATTATACGTTCCTCGCCCTTTATTTCTTTAATAAACTGATAGACGGTGAAAGGCACGAGGTCCTGCCAGTCCTCGCAGTCTAGTATTCTTTGCCTAATCTTTGTCGCCTCATATTGGCCTCTCTGGTAGAACTGGATCTCTCGTACTTCATAGTTGGCTTCGTACAGTAGGCGCCTCGTGAGGGGCTGGTTCGTATATACAACGTCGAATCTCGGGGCTTGAGACTCGACCATGGAGACCCAAACCCTGTGAGCTGGGGCGTCTGATATAGGGATTAGCATGTAAAGGCTCCTGCTAATACCGGCTTCATCTAGAGCCCCCTGGATCATCTCTATGCGCTCTCCAGCTGTGAACGGGTTATCCGGCTCATGGCTCATCTGGGCGCTCCCAATGACTATAATCAGCTCATCAGCCTCCTCGAGTATATCTTTAACAGCCTGAAGATGACCGTTATGAAAGGGCTGAAATCTCCCAACGAAGAGCGCACGTTTCATCTATCCGACCTCCAAACTCTCTTATTGAATCGCATAGTGGTGTATTTAATGTATTCACAAGGATTTACGCCTATAAACCGATAGAGATCAATTGATAGAGGCATGGATCTTTAAGCGGGCTAGTTAAATACGGAGTTGGTTTAACGAAGAGATACCGAGTAGGTTGCGTCAATATGGCTAAGAGTGACATGAAATTATTACATCTCGAATGGGATGAAATACAGTCCCTTACTGAGGAAATTGCTGTAAAGGTGGAGCAGAGCGGATATGAGCCAGACGTGATAATAGCAGTGAGCAGGGGGGGATTTGCCCCAGCTCGTATTGTATGCGACATACTCTCAGTCCAGCGACTCGCGAGTGTCCAGATAGAGTACTATGAGGGAGTCGGCGAGAGGCTAAGGAGCCCAAATATACTCTTCCCCCTAAACACCGGCATTCCCGGTCTGAGCGCTCTTGTCATCGATGACGTCTCTGACACGGGAACATCATTAAAGGTCGCTAAGGATCACGTTTCGAGTAGGGGGGCTTCGGAAGTAAGATCCGCTACCCTCCACTTCAAGCCCTGGAGCAGGTTCAGGCCAGACTACTATGCGGAGGAGGTTGATGCCTGGATAGTCTATCCATGGGAGGTTAAGGAGACCATGACATCGTTCGTGGCCAATTTGATAGACGAAGGGATGACTAAGGGGGAACTAAGAAAGGATCTAATTAGGCTTGGATACAAGCCCTCTTCAATTGACAAGTATATGGGATCTTTTCTCTGATCCCGGTCGTCACCTTCCCATAATAATTTTATCTGTATGGGCGTACAAAGACTGAGTGATCCAAGGTTGTTTATGAACAACATAAAAAGTTCTGACCCAGAGGTCTACGATCTCATCCTCCAAGAGCATGATAGGATCGAAAAAGGCGTGGAGTTGATCCCATCAGAGAATTTCGTTTCGAAGGCGGTCCTGCAGGCTATGGGCTCTGTGTTCACAAACAAGTACTCTGAAGGCTACCCAAAGAGACGCTATTATGGTGGACAGGAGTTCGTAGACGCCATCGAGAACCTGGCTATTGATAGGGGGAAGAGGCTGTTTGGAGCGGAACATGTCAATGTCCAGTCCTATTCAGGGTCACCGGCCAACCAGGCGGTCTACTTCGCACTTCTCAACATCGGTGACAAGTTCATGGGTCTGGAGATGGGATGTGGAGGGCACCTAACCCACGGCAGCCCCGTGAACTTCTCCGGCATCCAGTATACCCCTGTTCCCTATTACGTGGATAAGGAGACCGAGCTCATCGACATGGGTCAGCTTAGGAAGCAGGCCCTGAAGGAGAAGCCCAAGATGATAATATCTAGCCTCACCGCCTACCCGAGGGATCTGGATTTCAAGGGATTCCAGGAGATCTGCGAGGAGGTTGACGCATATCATCTAGCCGACATCAGCCATATCGCTGGTCTTATAGTTGGGGGAGTCCACGAGTCACCCTTCCCCTTCACGGACGTGGTCACGACGACATCCCACAAGACTCTGAGGGGGCCGAGGGGAGCCATCATCATGTGCAAGAAGGAAGATAGGCTTCACGACCTGTACCATCCTGATACAAAGAAGAATTTAGCACAGCTCATCGACTCAGCAGTCTTTCCGGGGCTGCAGGGCGGGCCTCATGACCACATCACTGCTGCCAAGGCCGTTGCGTTCAAAGAAGCCCTGAGGCCGGAGTTCAAGGATTATGCTAAGCAGATCGTGAAGAACGCTAAAGCGATGGCGGAGGAGCTGATGGCTCAAGGGATCAAGCTCGTGACCAATGGTACCGACAACCATCTCATGCTCATCGACCTGAGGCCTAAGGGCTTGGGGGGAAAGGGAAGGCAGCTTCAGAGGGCTACGGACAAGGCGGGGATAACTCTTAACAAGAACGCCGTGCCATTCCAGAAAGCGAGTCCATTCAATCCCTCAGGGCTTAGACTGGGTACACCGGCGGTGACAACAAGGGGAATGAAGGAGGGGGAGATGGAAGTTATCGCTCGCTGCTTGGCGAAGGTCATAGACAGCTATAAAGACGACACGGTCCTTAGCAATGTGAAGCAGGAAATTGTTGAACTCGTCAGAGACTTCCCCATCTACCCCGACTTTAGTATACTAGAATAAGATTGTTAAAATTACCCTTTTTTTTAAAGTTTAAAAACAGTAACTTTATTCTTCTATTTCGACTCTAGGCGCCTGTTCTATCCTTATGAGCCTCGTGATGTATCCCGCGATCTTATTTCTTAACTTCTTTGATACATCCAGACCTATCGTCTTTAAGAATTGCTTGTTCTCCTCGAAGGTGATGGTAAAGCTTTTCGGATATTTATCCACAAGTTCCATGGAGACTCGCTTCACCAACTCCGTTCGCACTTTACCCATCTACGTCACCTGATTCTTCAGTCTTAGCGCTGGTATTGAGTAATCTCCGAGTTTTAAATATTATCTTTAAAATGTCCATCCTCCTTAAGATAAAGAAGAAAAAGGAAGTTGTTTATCGTACAAACTATCAATATAAACGTCAAGGAAAGGAGTAAGCAATCAATTTATTGGTTTTCCCTTAGATTATCAGGTTCTTTTTCCGTTATCATCATGCTGAAGGATACGCATGTTGAAAAGAGGCTAGAAGCTGCTTTTCTTGTTTAAAAAGGGGGAAAGTATTAAATATTTATCGATAAGAGTGGAATTGGAAGGGTCTATCGTGGTAAACGAGATAAAAGTCGCGCCCATGCACAAGTTGATAAAGCGTGCGGGGGCGGCGAGGGTAAGCGAGGAGAGCGCTATCGCCCTTGGGAGGGCCCTTGAGGAAATAGGTGTCAAAGTGGCCAAGGAGGCAATAGACTATGCCCACCATGCCGGTCGTAAGACGGTCAAGGCCAGAGACATCGAGATAGCGGCCCAGAAGGTCCTCGAACGATAGGGTAATATACTCTACAATAGGCGACTAATATCGTATCAGGATGCCCCATATTGAATGTGACGTATTGGTCGTTGGCGCTGGACCATCAGGGAGCCTCGCCGCCAGATCTGCAGCCGAGGGCGATTCTCACGTCATTATTTTAGAAGAACATGATAGAGTAGGCCTTCCTATATACTGTGCAGAGGGACTCAGCCTCAACGGTATAAGGGATGCTGGTGTGGAGCCTAAACCCCCCATCATCTCTCAGGAGATCAAAATGGCAAGGGTGTTCGCCCCCAACCGTAAATGTGTCGATCTGACAAGCTCAGACTGGCGGGGCTTCAATGTGAACAGGGATATCTTTGATCAAGCCCTCTCGGAGAACGCTGTGAGAGCTGGTGCTGAACTTCTAACGGGTACAAGGGCATCCGGAGTGCTGAGGAAAGGAAACGCCGTTATAGGCGTTAAGGCCACCCAAAAAGGGGAGAGCATCGAGTTCAGGTCAAAAATAGTGATTGCAGCGGACGGGCACGCTTCGGTCATCAGGGCCTCAGCTGGTTTCCAGAAATGGTTCCCTGATGTATGCACGTGTGCACAGTTTAGGTTGGGAGGACTAGCCCTCGACGAGCCCGAGATCAACGAGTTCCTTCTCGGTAGCAACGTCGCACCCGGGGGCTACGCATGGGTCTTCCCAAAGTCGAGCAAAGAGGCGAACGTGGGCCTGGGTGTGAGGAGGATACACAAGGCCCCCCCGATTGAATACCTGAAGAAATTCGTGGATTCGGACCCTCGTTTCAAAGATGCTAAGATTATATTGGTGAATGGTGGCATATGCCCGGTCTCGGGTTGCCTTGACAGGTTGGTGGCCAACGGTGTGATGCTCGTCGGGGACGCTGCGGGGCAGCTCATCCCGATGACGGGGGCAGGCGTGCACTCTGGAGTAGAGGCCGGGAAGATAGCTGGGAAGGTGGCGGCAGAAGCAGTGAAAGAAGGGGACTACTCTGCAGGTATACTCTCCAAATATAGACGGAGCTTCGATGAGATATGGGGAAAGAGGATATCAGACAGCCGGAAGGTTCTAGAGATGCTTGACCGTTTCAGCGACGAGAACCTCAATGCCCTCGCAAAAATAATCTCGAACGAGGATATCCTGAGCTTGGCTAATGGGACGGCCGTGACTAGGACCCTAGCTAAGATAGCTGCGAAGGCACCAATGGATATCATCAGGCTCATCTCCGCCTACTTGAGAGGCTAGTCAATCTATCTACTAATAACGCAGAATATCGTTCTCTCGTCCACATAGGAATATTTTTTTTTCAGTCGTCTATGAAATTTCAGAAAAAGAAAAATAGATACTATTTGTGGAACTCGGTCTTGATGACTTTACAAAGCCAACCCGCAACGTAATCGTACAGCTTTTCTCCGGTCTCAGCCGTTGCGTAGTTCGGGTCGCCCATGACCCCAATAGGCGTCATCTCCTTCATCCCCCAGCCTCCGCTAGCCTTAGAAACGGATCCAGGGTAGGGCTTCTTCTTATAGGGGTCGAGCTTGTCGTCTACGTAGTAAGCCCGGGCTTTTCCCATATCCACTAATCCTGGTGTCGAGGCGAGCATTCTGGCAGTTTCTCCTTCACCCGAGTGGTGCTCGTCATAGGGCCTATCGGATTTGAGTATCTCGGGGTATATGGCGCTCATGACTGGCAGCCAGTCGGGTACGATCACACTTGCCTCAGGAAGCATCAGGACCAGGTCGTTTGCGACGAGCCTAAGTGTTGGTAGGTTTCCACCGTGGGAGAGCAGGAGGATGAACCTGCGGAATCCATGGGTGTAGAGGCTCTCGCAGACCTCTTTGATTACGGCTGATAGTGTGTCAGAGCTCAGGGTAATGGAGCCAGGGAACTTCATATGGCTGTGGCTGATGCCGAAAGGTATAGTCGGGGCGGCGACGACCCTTATCCCATCTTCTGCCAGCTTCGCCATTACACGCTTGCCTAGGTCTGTACCCTGGATTGAATCCGAGCCTAGGGGTAGGTGGGGCCCGTGTTGCTCCACGGATCCCACAGGGACAATTACGATATCTGTTTCCGTTAGTGCTTCCTTGACCTCGGGCCAAGTCATCTCGAATAGGTTCTTCGGCCCCTTGACTTCGTACAATATTCCATGAGACAATTACTACACCAATTAACATTCAGTAAATGGTATTAATAGTTTAATAACAGGATTGTTTAGCCTTCTTGGCGTGAAGATGACGTTCGAGTTCTATGGTAACAAGATAGAATCCTGCTCTAAGGAGTTCTTCGGACTTAAAGTTGCACGCCTCCTCGGTGGTAGTGACCTCACCATCCCCGTTCACGTGATACATGGCCATGCTCCTGGCCCAGTACTCGGGCTTTTTGCCGCCATCCACGGGACAGAGTACTACCAGAACAGGATACTCAGGAGGATTGTCAGCGAGGTCGAGCCCGATACGATCAATGGTACTATCCTCGCCGTTCCAGTCGCCAATCCCCCTGCTTTCTCCCATATGACGAGGCAGACACCAAGACCTCCAGAGGAGACGGTGGACTTTGCTAATCTCAACAGGGTCTTCCCGGGGAAGAGGTTGACACCGCTATTTGGGAGCATGGAGCCATCCGACGTCAGCCTCACCATGAAGATGGCGCAGATACTAACCGAAGAGGTCGTAGAGAAGTGTACTCATGTCATCGATTACCACGGACAGATGCCTGGGATGGCGCTGAAGAAGATGATCTTCAACTTGGACCCCGAGTATAAGGAGATGGCACGAGTCTTCGGCCTTGGCCTGCTACACGATCCACCAGGAGAGGATACATCGAGAGGGGCCCTCACCACTCTGACCTCATATGCCAGTGGTCTGGACATAAAGGGGATAGTGCCGGAGATAGGGGGAGGGGGCCACTCGGAGCAATTTGAGAGGGAGTGTGAGCGTATAGGCGTCCGTGGGACGTTGAACGTCATGATCTATCTGGGAATGATGGAGGGCGAGATCCTTCTACCTGAGAAGCAGTTCTACTTCAGG
>SMTZ1_10018065_pt2 | contig 12979 bp, 8 predicted proteins | sample DeeMarSWOR136_30_FD_25667 | JGI IMG/M metagenome (IMG submission 25667) | reverse complement strand
GGGCGGATGCTGCGTTGGGGTACGACAACGGTCGAGACGAAGAGCGGATATGGCCTGACGACCGACGATGAACTTGCGATTCTACAGGTGATTGATGCGCTCGATGGCAATCAGTCCATCGATGTCCTGCCGACATTTCTCGGCGCCCACGAGGTCCCCGATGAATACCGCGATCGACGGGAGGCATTCATTACGCTCATCATCGAAGAGATGATTCCCTCTGTGGCCGAGGAAGGACTAGCCCGATACTGTGATGTCTTCTGTGAGACCGGTGTCTTCGATCGGGCTGAATCGAAGCGGATCCTGGAGGCGGGTCTGCGCCACGGATTACGGCCCAAGATACATGCAGATGAGCTCACCTCGTGTGGAGGTGCGGAGCTGGCGGCAGAGGTGTCCGCGCTCTCCGCCGATCATCTTATCTATCCCTCAGATGCAGGGATCGCGGCCCTGGCCGACAAGAAGGTTGTAGCCACGCTCCTTCCCGGCACATCGCTCTTCCTCAGGTCGCCATATGCACCTGCACGGAAACTGATCGAGCAGGGGGTCCCCGTGGCGCTTGCCACCGACCTCAATCCAGGCTCCTGCACTATCGAGGCGATGCCGATCACTATCGGCCTCGCCTGTCTCGGGCTCGAGATGACCCCCGCCGAGGCGATCACCGCGGCGACAGTGAACGGAGCATACGCCCTCGGTCTAGCGGAGGAACTGGGCACTCTGGAGCAGGGGAAGCTCGCCGATCTCGTAGTCCACAATATGAACGACTATCGGCAGCTCCCGTATCGATTCTCTACGAATTCCGTGCATGCAGTGGTGAAGCGGGGGAGTGTGGGCGTGGGGGAGAGCAACTGGATGCCTGTGCGCGCGGTCCGGAGGGAATTCGGCCTGAGGCCAGAGGAGGCGGGGGTCCCCGCCAGAGGCGTCGAGCCGAGGGATCGGGAGGGAGCATTTCCTTCCCTGTGATCGGCCTAGGTGCTCTCGCTCGGAGGGAAGGTCGGTGCACATGGAGCCCGCGTTGGGAACGCCGGCCGGTTGAGGGTTGCGGTGCATGAGTGACACGAGAGGGGGATTTCTACTGTGGAAAGCGCAGCGTCATTGAGACAGAAGGCGGCGAAGTACGTCCAGGAGGAGAAGTACGACCTGGCGATCGAGGAGTACGAGAAAGTCCTCCAGCTCGAGCCTTCGGACGCAAGCGTCTACAACCATATGGGCGACATCTATCTCAGGAAGAACGAGAAAGACCAGGCGATTGACGAGTACTATCGGGCGGTCGATGTCTATGTGAAGGAGGCCTACTACACCAACGCTATCGCTGTATGCAAAAAGATACTCCGCTGCGATCGAGATCGAGCCGATGTCTACGAGCAGCTCGGCCATCTCTATGCCAAACAGGGGTTGGTCGGCGAGGCGATCACCAACCTGATGGAGTTCGCCGACCGGCAGATGAAACAGGACAATATGGACGGTGTGCTTCAGGCCTACCGCACGATGGTCGAGCTCACTCCTGAGAACATAGATGCACGAAAGCAATTGGTCGAGATGTATCTCTCCCAGGAGCAGGTTGATGAGGCGGTGAAGGAGCTGAGTGAGATCGCAGACCGGCTTCGAGAGCAGGGGAAGGACAGTGAGGTCCAGGCAATCGTTGAGAGGATCGAGTCGATTGCTCCCGGTGCCGGGGCGGCTGTCGCTGCCGGCGAGGCGCCCCCGGAGGTGACGCCTCCGGAGGCTGAGGTTGTGGCCGCGAGGGCCGAGCTCGGGGCCGGTGTGGAGGTCGCTGCACCGGAGGAAGAGCGGGCGCCGGAGATGGTGATTCCCGGAGAAGAGGAGGAGGCTCCAGCTGAGGCAGTTCCCTCTGAGGCAGCGGTCGCGCCGGAGGCGGTAGAGGTCGGTGCTCCCGAGGCTCGGGCAGAGCCAGAGGTGCTGCCGGGGGAGGCAGTGGTCGAGTTGCCAGAGGCGCCTGTGGGAGCTGAGGAACTGGCGGCGGGCGTGGTAGAGGAGCTGGCGACTGTGGAGGAGGGGGCGCCGGCGGCAGTCAGGCCGAGGATACCCGAAGCAGCCGATATCGAGGACTGGGGGGAGTGCGTGGAGATGGGTGACCTGCTCCTCGAGATCGGATCGGTCGATGAGGCAATAGACTACTTTTATCGCGCTGCGACAGGGTATTACGATGAGGGATCGTTCGAAGAGTCATGGCGCCTGTTCAGTAAGCTCGCCGAGCTCCGCCCCTTCGAGCTTCGCCCGCGTCAGAAGCTCGTGGAGATCGCGGTAGCGAACGAGGATGCTGAGGCGATGGTGATGGCCTATCTGGATCTCGGTGAGTGCCTGATGAGGCGGGGAGCTACTGAAGAGGCGGAGTCGATCTACAAGCGGGTGATTGAGATCGATCCCCGTAGTGAGGAGGCAATCGAGCGTCTCTCGGTCCTCGTCCCGGACGAGAGGTTTGTGCCTCCTGAGGCTGTTCCCAGGCCCGAGGCGGTTCCCGTGGCCGAGGCCGCCGGTCCGCCTGAGGCGATTGCACCTGAGGTGTTGGCACCCGAGGCTCCGCCTGAGGCAGCCGTACCCGCCGGGGCTGAGGCGCGGCCCGAGGCTGCACCGCCGCCTGAGGCGGAACCGGAGACGGCTGTGCCTCCTTCCATGGAGGAGTTCGTCGATCTGGGCAAGGCCCTTCAGCAGGAGCTCGCAGGCGAGATCGCGAAAGCCGACACCGGTGAGGCCAGGATTGAGATGAGTGACGAAGAGGGCATGCTTACGCTGGAGCAGATGATCGAGGAATTCAAGGGAGGCGTGTGGCAGCATATTGACGAAGGGGACTATGCGAGCCATTATGATCTTGGCATCGCATACCGCGAGATGGGCCTGGTTAACGAGGCGATCTCGGAATTTCAGATCGCGAGCCGCGGCAAGGCGGAGGCGATCAAGTCATTCGAGATGCTCGGTACGTGCTTCATCGACAAGGGAGAGATCGAGATCGCCATCCGTCAATTTGAGCGAGGGCTCGTGGTCGAGGGGCATCGGGAGGACGAGTACATCGGGCTCCACTATCACCTCGGTCGCGCGTACGAGCTTCAGGGCAAACTCGAGGATGCCCTGAGTCATTACGAGAACACCTACGTAATAGACATCGGGTTCGCTGACGTTGCGGAGAAGGTGGCGACCCTGCGTGAGGCAGTGAGTCAGGGTCGAGCGCGGGCTTCTGCGGAGGGGACCGAAGGGCCTCAGCCAGGTGCGGAGCCCGGGGCGGGGGCGGAGGAATCGGGCGAGCCTGCTGCGGGCGAGCCGGGCGACGTGACGTCGCGGGAGGAAGGACGTCCGGGAGAAAGGGGTGACGACACAGACAAGCCCAAGAAGGATCGGATCTCGTACGTATGATAGACGAGTAGGAGATGTCGATGGACGTTGAATCGTTCTACGGTCTGGCGGAGCCGCCGTTTTCAAGTGCTCCGGACGAGCGCTTCTACTACGACAGTCCACAACACTCTAAGGCCCTCATCAAGCTCATGCACGCGGCTGAGAGGATGGAGGGCCTTGTTACACTGGTGGGAGATATCGGCACTGGAAAGACGACCCTGGCCAGGAGGATGCTCGACATGCTCTCTGAACAGGGGAGCTTCGAGACGATCCTGTTGGTGATTATCCATCCCGAGATCAGTTCCTTCTGGTTTCTGCGGAAGGTCGCGGCTCTCCTCGGTGTCGATAGCCCCTCCGAGGAGAAGGGAGAGGTTGTCGCCGCGATGTACCGTGTCCTGCTCGATCTCCACGAGCGTGGGAGGAAACCGGTTGTTCTCGTCGATGAAGCGAATATGCTTCAGCGAAAAGAGCTCATGGAGGAGATCCGCGGGCTGCTCAACATTGAGCTTCAAGGCGGGCGCCTGCTCACATTCTTCCTCTTTGGCCTGCCGGATATGGAGGACTACCTCCGACTCGATGAGCCTCTCCAGCAGCGCATAGCCATGCGGTGTCGGCTGGACCCGCTGGAGCGGAAATCGGTTGGCGATTACATCCGCTACCGGCTCCAGGTTGCAGGCCGCGAGGACGAGCTGTTCACAGATGACGCCATTGATCTTATCTCCGACTATTCCCAAGGTCGTCCGCGTGTGATCAACACGATATGCAATAATGCGCTTCTGGAGGGTGCGATTGAGGGCGCGCAGATCATCGAGAGAGAACTCATAGATTCGGTCGCTCGGGACCTCGACCTCGTTCGGGAATAGCAGAAGCCACCCCCTACAGTTTGAAAAGATCTTTCGCGGGGACCCTCGCAGCTCCCGCCTGATGAGATTATGGACGAACGGTACGCGGATCTCCATATACATACAACATACTCCGATGGCCTCTCTTCACCTGCATCAGTGGTGCAGAGGGCAGTTGACTTGGGATTGCGGGCGATCGCCATTACTGATCACGACTCGGTAGGGGCAATTGAACCCGCACTGGTAGCGGCACGCGGTACCGACGTGGAGGTCATTCCGGGAGTCGAACTCTCGGTTACCATAGATGACGAGGACGTACACATACTGGGGTACCTGATCGATTGCAGGCACACCGGGCTGCTCGAGCTTCTCCACAGATTCGCGAGCGCCCGTCTAGAACGCGCACGGAAGATCGTGGCCAAGCTCGATACACTCGGTGCTCCGCTTGAGATCGATCGGGTGCTCGAGCTTGCCGGTCGCGGTACGGTCGGGAGACCCCATATTGCAGATGCGCTCGTGGAGAGCGGATGGGCGAGGACCTTCGACGACGCGTTTCTCCGGTTCATCGGCTATCACGCTCCGGCCTATGTCGGGAAGCCGCGGCTCGATCCTGCCCTAGCTTTTCGCCTGCTTCGTGACGCGGGGGGACTCTCCGTGCTCGCTCATCCAGGGGTCGAGGGTCGCGAGCGATTTCTCCCCCAACTCAAGGAGGCGGATCTCGACGGGATCGAGGTCTGGCACACCCAGCACGACCGACGGACAGTGGCGCGGCTGAGCGAACGTGCCCGGGAGATGGGGCTCCTGATGACTGGCGGGTCCGATTGTCACGGCGAGAGGCGATCCGAACCCCTCATAGGCACTGTCAAAGTTCCCTATTCCGTTGTTGGCGAGATGAAGCAGAGACGCCGAGACAAAGGTCTGACCGAGCGGGGGGACGAGAACCGGTAACTCGGACCAGCGTCGGTGCGCACTCGGCGCAAGGGGGGAGACATCTGTGTGTGAGGCGGATCTCATACCTGATCTCTTGACGCAGGCCGAGTCCAAGATCGTGCTCCTCGTAATCGATGGGCTGGGCGGGATCGGGATGGGCCCTGAGGGGAAGACCGAGTTGGAGCAGGCATCGACGCCGCATCTCGACCGCCTGTGTGAGGTCGCGACGGTGGGCCTCACCGATCCCGTTGCACCCGGCATCACGCCGGGCAGCGGTCCGAGCCACCTTTCCCTTTTCGGCTACGATCCGATTCGATATGACATCGGTCGCGGGGTGCTCGAGGCCCTGGGTATCGATTTCCCTCTCACAGAGCGGGATGTCGCGGCGCGAGGCAACTTCGCCACATTAGATAGCAGAGGCATCGTGACAGACCGTCGCGCCGGACGTCTGCCGACTCCGGAGAACGCGCGCATCTGCGCAAAGGTGGGAGAGTCGATCAACACCATCGATGGAGTTGAGGTCATCATCAGACCTGGCAAGGAGCACCGCTGTGTGGTCGTGTTCCGGGGGGATGGGCTCTCAGGAGCATTGGCCGATACTGATCCACAGAAGGACGGTCTGGCGCCCAAGCCTGTGGCGGCCCTGGAGCCGGCAGCGGAAGGGACCGCGACGGTCGTCGCGAAATACCTCGAGCGTGTCCAGCCGGTCCTGGCGGGCGAGGAGCGCGCGAATGTCCTTCTGCTCCGGGGCTTTGCCAAGTACCCTGACATTCCGAGCATGGAGACGCGGTTCGGGCTCCGGTCTGCCGCTATTGCAGGCTACCCAATGTATCGCGGCCTGGCTAGATTGGTAGGGATGACCGTTTTGGAAACCGGCGATACGATCGACGATCAGTTGGAGACGCTGGAACGTCATTTCGCGGATTTCGATTTCTTCTACGTGCATGTCAAGAAGACGGACAAGGCGGGGGAGGATGGGGATTTCGAGGGGAAGGTTCGAGCTATCGAGGAGGTCGATGAGCGAGTGCCGAGACTCCTGAAGCTCGAGCCCGATGTGTTCGTGGTGACGAGTGATCATTCGACCCCTGCCGCCCTCAGGAGCCACAGCTGGCACCCGAATCCGTTCCTCCTCTACGCAAAGACATGTCGGGGAGACCGTGTCAGTCACTTCACCGAGGTGGGCTGTGCGAGGGGTTCCCTCGGCACGTTTCCCGCCCTGCATGCGATGCCGTTGATGCTTGCCCACGCACTGCGTCTGAAGAAATATGGAGCCTGAAGAGGATGGCACCCGGCTGGCCGAGTGAATGGCCGCGACTGAAAGAATGAGAGGTGAGTCGTTGATCAAGGTGCATCGCGCACTCATTAGTGTATCGGATAAGCAGGGGTTGGTTAGCTTCGCGAAGGGTCTTGAGGAGTTGGGCGTCGAGATCATCGCCACCTCGGGGACCGCGGGTGAGCTGGCCGCGGCCGGCATCAGAGTCAGGTCTGTTGAGGAGGTATTCGATTCTCCGGAACTGGCAGGCGGACGTGTGAAGACGCTCCATCCCGATCTGTTCGCGGCCATCCTCGCTCCCGGCTCCGAGCTGGGAGAAGATGGTGGTGAGCACCAGAAGCCACTGGCACCGATCGATCTGGTGATCGTGAACTTCTATCCGTTCGCCCAGGTCGCTCGCAGCGTCACACCTTCTGTATCGAAGGAACAGGAACTTTCCGAGGACGCGGTCGAGGCGATCGACGAACCGGTGCTCGACGAGCTCACGAATAACAATGGCGCTCTCTCACGGGAAACGAGGCGCAACCTCGCGGCGAACGTCTTTCGCCACTGTGCCCGGTACGACCGGGAGATTGGCCGGTGGCTCGCGGCCGAGGTCGTATCACTGCCCGCCTCCATCGGCATTGGATTGACCAAGGTTGCCGACCTCCGTTATGGTGAGAACCCTCATCAGCGAGCGGCGCTGTACGTGGAGGGTAGTGATCCCGACGCAGGTCTCGCTGGATATCGACAGCTCGCCGGTGTCCCGCTCTCGTACACGAATTTCCTCGATCTGGATGCCGCTCATGGGATCGCCATGGAGTACGAGGAGCCGGCCTGCACGATCATCAAGCACTGCAATCCCTGTGGCGTCGGCCGTGGCGGCAGCGTGGCAGAGGCGTATGAACGCGCCCTCGCAACAGATCCGCGCTCGGCGTTCGGTGGGATCATCGGACTCAACCGTCCGGTTGAACCAGAGCTCGCATCGACAATCGCGAGCAGATTCTACGATCTCGTTTTCGCTCCTGCCTTCGATCGGGAAGCTCTCGACATCCTCAAGGAGAAGAAACGACTTCGAGTCATGACGTCATTGTCTCCCGGGACGAGTGCAAGGACCTTCGACCTGCGCAGTATCGAGGGTGGAGTGCTGGTCCAGGAGGCAGATCGCGTGAGCGACGACGTCACCGAGTGGCGCGTTGTCACGCGCAGGGCGCCCACCGACGAGGAATTGGATGCGCTTTCCTTTGCGTGGCGTGTCGTGCGTCACGTGCGGTCGAATGCTGTAGTTATCTCCAATTCTGTACAGACGCTGGGCATCGGGGCGGGCCAGATGAGTCGGGTTGAGCCCGTTGAGTTGGCGATCAAGAAGGCAGCCTTTGCGGGGTTGAATCTTGTTGGCGCGGTGATGGCGTCAGACGGGTTCTTTCCGTTTCCCGACAGTATTGAGATGGCCGCCGCGGCACAGATCTCAGCTGTCGTACAGCCCGGAGGTTCGCGGCGAGACAAGGAGGTAATCGCGGCTGCGGACGAATTTGGTATCGCGATGGTCTTCACGGGGGTGCGTCACTTCAAACACTAGCGTGTTGCACCGTATTGCGCGGCCAGGGGACTGGCGTACCAAGGGAGGTGAGAGGGCAGAGGCAGGAGGGATCGATCGATGGCTCGTTCCGGGCGGGGCAGAGCAGAAAGAGACGGTGCCGCCAAGGCGATCCGGGGCGAACTCCTGAGATCAGGAGGGCTCTCCCGCGATACCCTCGATCGCATCATCGGTGCGATGAGAAGCGGGGGCGCCCAACAATCGTGGCTTCGGCCCTTTCTCCGCGGGCTCGGATACAAATCGGCACATGCCCGGAGGCACGCTGCAGAGGCCCTCGCCGAGATCATCAACAGTTGCAGGGAGAGGATCTCGCAGGAGTCGCTTCGGGCCATCGTAGGTCGCTCCATCCACGTCATGGAGCGGGAGGAAGAGATGGAGCTGTATGATCTCCATCTCTCAGTCCTCGAGCAGTGTGCCAGGGTGCTGGTGCGTCAGGGATGGTCCTCGGAACTCGCACGCATCACGCAGGTGCTGACCGAGCATCTGAACGTTCTGTACACGAGTCCCACCGGCAAGAAGATCGTAGGCGTGCTCGGGTCGATAGACGATCGCATGGCGCTTCATAGTCTGGTGCTCTGTCTGGCAAAGGACGAAGTGCGGAATGACGCACAGCGCTTTCTCGTGAAGGCCGGGAGAAAGAGTGTCGTTCCTCTGCTGGAGGCACTGGGGACACACGAAGATCCTCGAGTCCGGGCTCGGATAGTCAAGGTTCTGTCGGCAATGGGTGAAGACGCCACTGATGTGCTCGTGGCAGAGGCCGAAGACGTGAGATGGTTTGTGCGGCGGAACGTCTGTCATGTTCTGTCGAATCTCGGTGCTATGCGAGCTCTCCCTCTGCTCAGGTTGCTCGCTCAAGATGATGACAAACGGGTACGCCTTGCCGCGGTCCAAGCGGCCGGTGAACTCGGAGGGAAGCGAGCGCAGAAGCTCGTCCGAGACGCTCTGGCCGACAGCGATGCGCGCGTGCGCCGGGAGGCGAGGAGCCTGTTGAATCGGTGAGGAATAGTCGAGGGAAGGAGCGCGTCGACTGAGGGAGTGCGTCGGCCGAGGGAGGGTACCCGAGAAGCTCGACTGTGAGGGAGGTCGAACGGGTGGACGCAGACCATGACATTCGGGAGGTCGTCGGGATCCTCGATTTCGGATCTCAGTCCCCCCAGCTCATCGCCCGCCGAATTCGAGAAGCCCGCGTCTTTTCCAGGATCTTTCCATTCAATATCTCCGCTTCCCAGCTGGCAGAAGAGCCGCTCATCGGCCTCGTCTTCTCCGGCGGGCCCGCCAGTGTGTACGAATCCCACGCTCCGATACCAGACCCAGGCATCTACGAGCTCGGTGTCCCCGTGTTAGGCATCTGCTATGGTATGGGATTAATCGCCAGGCAGATGGGGGGCCGAGTCTCGACGGCGGACCGTCGTGAATATGGGCGCACCTGGGTCAGGATCCTCACGCGGTCGCCTCTGTTCGCCGGGCTGGCAAATAGGACGAAGGTCTGGATGAGCCACGGTGACATCATCGAATCTGCTCCGCCGGGGTTCACTATCGTCGCATCGAGTGCAAACTCCCCTATTGCCGCCTTTGCGGACGAGAAGAGGAAGGCGTACGGCATCCAGTTTCATCCTGAGGTGACCCACACCGCGAGGGGAAAGGAGATCTTGCATAACTTCCTCTATCGCGTCTGTGGTGCCTCGGGCAATTGGACGACGGAGACGTTCATCGAGGCAGCAACCAGTAGGATCCGCGAAACGGTCGGTGACGGCCGGGTGATCTGTGCCCTGTCTGGCGGTATCGATTCGTCGGTCACTGCTCTCCTTGTTCATGGCGCCGTCGGCGATCGCCTGTGGTGCGTCTTCGTCGACAACGGATTGCTGCGGCACGGCGAGCGTGAGGAGGTCGAGAGCTTCTTCCGGGATTCTCGACATCTCAACCTCCGATGCGTCGACGCCTCATCGACATTCCTGCGGCGACTCGAGGGCGTGATCGATCCCGAGGAAAAGCGTCGTCGGATCGGTCGCGAATTCGTTCGCATTTTCACCGAACAGGCGAACAAGATCGGCGACATCCGCTTTCTCGCCCAGGGAACTCTGTATCCCGATGTCATCGAGAGCGCCTCGAGCGGGGGGCCGGCCTCGACGATAAAGACCCACCACAACGTTGGCGGACTTCCTGCATCGATGCCGTTTGAACTCGTCGAGCCGTTGAGGGATCTGTTCAAGGACGAGGCCCGCACCGTGGGACGCCATCTCGGCCTGCCAAACGTAATCCTTCGCCGTCAGCCCTTCCCCGGTCCTGGTCTGGCCGTGCGGATCGTCGGCGAGGTGACGACGGAACGGCTCCGCATCGTGCGGGATGCGGAGGCGATCTTTCAGGAGGAGCTGCGGCGCGTGTTCCCCTCGGGTGGACCCTCGCAGGCCTTCGCCGTGCTGCTCCCCATCAGGACGACCGGGGTGATGGGGGATTACAGAACATATGAACATGTCATAGCATTGCGCGCGGTCGACACGAAGGACTGGATGACTGCAGATTGGAGCCGGCTGTCACACGATTTCCTGGCGCAGGTTTCGAATCGCATCATTAACGAGGTCAAGGGTGTAAATCGCGTCACATACGACGTGAGCACCAAGCCGCCGGCTACGGTGGAGTGGGAGTAGGAAAGCGCCTGATAGGGTTATGCGGACGATCTTTTTCGGGAGCGGGAGCTGGGGGTATCGGGCTCTCGAGGCGCTTATTGAGCTCGGAGCCGATATCGCTGCGGTCTTCACGTTCGATGCCGATCCTCACGAGTGCTGGGAGCACGACGTAGGTGATCTGGCGCGAAGGCGAGGACTTGAGCTCCATGTAGCAAAGAAGCTCGGGGTCAGGCGCCACCTGGAACTGTTCCGCGCTCTCGCCCCGGAGATCGGGTTCGTAGTGGGGTGGCGGACGATCATTCCCGATCAACTTTGTGCCGTACCTTCCAAGGGACTCGTCGGCATTCATGCCTCACTCCTCCCGCGGTATCGAGGGTGCGCTCCGATCAACTGGGCGATCATCGAAGGTGAGCGGCGGACAGGCGTCACGCTCTTCTATCTGAGCTCTATCCTCGACGGCGGCGACATCATCGGACAGCGCGTGATCGAGATCTCGCGAGACGATAGTGCGGGCACAGTGGCCGAGAAGGCGGCGGAAGAGACAAGCGAACTCATCCGTCAGTTCTATCCTCCGCTCCGCGACGGATGTGCGCCGCGCATCGCACAGGATCACTCGCTCGCTTTCTATCGTCCGCGACGTACACCCGATGATGGCCAGGTCGACTGGAGCTGGCCGGCGGATCGGATATACGACTGGGTGCGAGCCCTCACCAGACCGTACCCCGGGGCGTTCACCTATCTCGATGGCAGGAGAGTAACAGTCTGGAGGGCGAGCACGTCAGAAGAGGAATTCCCTGTTGATGAGCCCCCGGGCACGATCCTGGATATTCGCGGGAGGGGAGCACTGCTCGTTGCGACCGGGGAGGGTTCTCTACTGATCGAGGAGGTCGACCCGATGCCGGAGCTCGATTCGCGGCTCGCAGGAAAGCGATTTGGGCCCGAGGAGCGAGAGTCGTGAATCGAAGATACTGCCGCAGAGTGGTGCTGAGGTGGTGGGCCAATCGTTCGGTCCCGCGTGAGTGGGGGCAGGGGACGGGCGCGGTGAGCGGCGCGGCGGCGGCGCAGAGGCTGGTGGTCATTCGGGCCGCGGTGGTAGGGGCCATTCTCGCGGTGGCGGCTGTTTCGTCCGGAGCGGGATCCTCGGATCCAGATGAATCGGGGGCCATGGAGGAGTTCCTCGTCGAGCGGCTGGAGATCTCGGGAGAGACAGGTATCGACGGTAGGACCCTCAGGGCGATGTTCACGGCCGGCCCGGGTGACAGGACGAGCAGGGAAGTCCTCACACAGGATGTCGACAGAGTCATCGCGCTGTACCGGGATCGAGGATTCATCGACGCCGCGGTCTCGATCGAGTTTGAGCCGGAAGCTGGCGGCGGGACCGTGGTGAAAGTCTCCATCGAAGAAGGGCCGCGATACAGAGTCGGTCAGGTCTCTGTAGCCGGTCTGGTTTCGTTTGACTCGGCCGAGGCGCGTTCTTCATTCGATACACGCGAGGGACAGATCTTCCGCCCACGTATCCTCGAGGCGGACATCGATCGACTTCTCAGCCGGTATGAGGAGAGCGGGCACCCGTTCGCACGTGTCGAACCTGGCCCGTTTGAGGTACCAGAGGAGGGATTGATCGACATCGAACTCAGTGTGGACGAGGGGCCGTTCGTCATCGTTCACGCCATCCGCGTCGAGGGAAATGAGCTCACGCGGGCGAGTACCGTTCAGAAAGCCTTCGGGATTCCTCCTCCCCGGATCTATTCGCAGCGCCACATAGAGCGGGGGAGGAGACGCCTGAAGTCTGTGGCGGTCCTGCCATACTATCCAGTGGTCGAGATCGAGTTCGAGGGCGAAGGGAAGGGGGTCCTCGCCGTTCGCATGGCGGAGGGTCCAACGAACTCGGTGACCGGTATGGTCGGCTATGCGCCGGGCGAGGGTGATGATGAAGATCTCGTCACCGGCTTCGCTGACGTTGACCTCGGGAATCTGTTCGGCACCGGTAGAAAGGCCGGTTTGCGCTGGCGCCGCGTGACATCGGAGCGTTCGTATACCGAGATCTCCTATCACGAGCCATGGGCGGGCGGCAGCCGCTTCGATCTGGGCCTCGGGCTGCGGCAGCTGGTCGATGAGGAATATGTGGAGACAGAGGGGAGTGCTGCTCTGTCGACGGCGGTGGCAGGGGATGTGGATCTCGGGGCAGAGGTTGGGGTGGGGCGGGTTGTCTTTGGTGCGGGCTTGGGTGGCTCTTCGCGTAAGTATTCCGCGGCGGTTTTCACTACGTGGGATACCCGCGATGACGTGGTTAATCCGAGAACGGGCATGGATGCACGGGGTTCGATCGAATATGCGGTGACGCGCGAGTCGTCAGAGGGAGGGGCGGGTAGGAGATCGGCGCTCGAGC
>SMTZ1_10026470_pt1 | contig 12980 bp, 10 predicted proteins | sample DeeMarSWOR136_30_FD_25667 | JGI IMG/M metagenome (IMG submission 25667) | reverse complement strand
ACACTACTGAGCAACGAAATCAACAAGTAAAAGCAAAGGGCAGTTACGAAACGCCTCCTCAGCAAGACGCTCTGCGTCACGACGATTGGTGCTGTCGCTTGCGGGACAAAAACATCCCCCAATCCAATTGGTATGGTCTTCATTTGGAAAGACAATTGCGGCACAAAACCTCTGTTTCATTCTGCTTAAGGCATGCGCTTAAGTCCCTCCCAACGTATATTCCATTTTCCATTGTCCGGAAAACCGGGCGATGGACGGTTGGGACAGCCATCCCAGCCTGCCGTCATCATCGCAACAGCAGTGAGCAAACCGCCGTTTCCCGGCAAATACAGAGGCAGCCGGGACGACTGGAAGTTGTGTCCGTTGGCCAGGTACCGGTTCTTTTGCGATTCGATGAACAGGGCATCCACGGCCTCGATTCGATGAACAGGGCATCCACGGCCTTTTCCGGTTCGCCCAGACGAGCCGCGGTCATCGCCAGCATCGGATAATCCCAGCCCCATGTGCTCTTCCAATCCCACTTTCGCATCACATGGTCGAATGTTCGTTTCATTGTGTTCGGATCGATCAGCGGCGTTTGAGGAACGAATCCGAGTGCCGCTACCATGGAAGGATGGTCACGATAGATTGTATAGGGCGAAGTCTCGATTCCTGTATAGACTCCGTCGCGGATAGTCGGACGTGACAACAGCCGCAATACCCGATCCCATTTGACGTCACGTTCCAGACCCAGCCGCTGCCGCCACTTCTGTGCGATTTCCAGTCCCCAAGGTGGGATTAAGGTTTCGTGCGCGGTCGCGTCCGTAGCTTTCCTGCGCCGGGATCAACGCCGGGCCCAGCACAAAACGTTGGCCGCTTTCATCCCAGACTGGATACGAAGCCATAAACTCCGCCGTCTCAAAGACAATCTGTCGGTATTGCTCCAGTGTTTCACGATTCCTGTAAGCCCGATAGCACAATTCTGCGTAGTAAATAGGATGGGGCTGCTGCCAGATCAGGAATACGCCAACGGTACTTGGGCTGTCACGTCCATCAGGAGAGACCATTTTCGGCCAACGAGCTCCTCTATAACCTTGGATTTTCGCAGTAGCTTTCGCCATAGGGAGAATCGACTGATACCAGGGCAAACTTCGCTCCAGTAGCGACAATCGGTCCCACAGGGCGAAATGAACTGCATGCCACCAGTGCATTTCAAGGTGAAATTTGCCATACCAACTGTTGCGAACCAAACCTGTCTCCTGCGGGGGGCAGGTTCCTGAACATTGGATGGCCGTTAGATATTGCGACAGCACCACCCTACGCACAGCACCACCCTACGCTCGAGCTCGGCGGCACGCGGATCGGTGCACCCAGAAAAGTCTATCGCACCGCCGCTCATCCAGAACTGCTTCCAGTGGCGGCCGACCTCTGCCCGAACCTTCTGAAAATTGGGTAGCTTCTCAGATATCTCTGTGGGAGAAAAGGCAAATACAATCTCCAGGAGTTGACCATCCTGACTCAGGATATTAAATTTATGCTTTGATTCAATTCGAATATTGCCTCCCGATGAACAGTTAACACGTACATAGTAACAATTGTCATCGAGTATCCGAGCAAAATCAGCCTTACCTTGCTCTATCTGATATCGAGTGGTATGGCTTTGCGGATTGTTCCAATCCGCTGCGTCACCCCAGTCGGCTTTCCCGTATGGAAACGCCAGAGAGACACGCAAGCGTTCCTGCTGCAAGAGGGATGATTCAACACGGGCAGCAAGGATGTCACGCTTCGGGTGACACACGGTTTGAACCTTCACGGCCTGGCCTTCAGTTTTGAATTTGCTCGTCAGCAATCCCGTCCATAAGTCCAAGGTCTGCGAAGTATGAGTCAGATCATCTATGCTAAATAACGAGCCGTTGTCTTTGGTGACTCGAAATCCAATTTGTCCGAGATGCAATCTGTGTGGATTTGCACGCAGCCAGGTTGCAGCTGGAGAATATGCGCCTGAGTATTCTTTGTCCGAGGCATAGGGGACCTTGCGTCTGTCAACAGAATAGTCATCAAGAATATCTGCCAATTTGCACTTATCTGGGTTTGGCATCGAGTGCCAGCCCCACTGAGATTGTGTGCCCAATGCCATGCCCCGCTGATAGTATTCTGGAAATGTCTGAAGTCCTGTAATGTCAGCAGTAAAAGCAAACTCACCGTTGCCAAGGCTGAGCGGTGTCAATGGATTGGGCTGGTTGAGAGTAATGTTATGCCGCCTGACTAATGCCCGGCGATTTAAGGGATGGTTTGACGAGACCTCAGAGCTAACCTTCGACAGCTTAGTCGGGATGCGAGGTTGTTGAGCAACGAGTTGTGTGATATTCTTTGCGATTGTAGAAGAAACCAAAACGCAGTACACCCATACTCCAAGTATAATATCTCGGCTTGCAGTTCTCATCAGACCTCATTATTGGACAGTTTAACTTAAATCCTTGTCATTTCAAGTATTATGAGTACAAACCAGTCCCAATACACCAACCCGACCAGCGATGGGCCGTACAATCTGACTGCAGCTCAACAGATCATTATCCGCCAATTCAACAAAAATATTCGTTTCATAAATTCTTTTGTAGTCTCAGTGAGTTATAGACAACATCAAATTTGTAAACATTTTCAATGACCGATTTTAAAAAGGGCCTATACCGAATCACTCGATATAAGCCCTCAATTGATGTAAACCTGCTATATCAATTCCGAAATCTTAATCGCTACTTAAATCTCGGCTTAAGGTGCCGACTCTGGTGGCGACCGATACAGCCGAATATCATCGAAGTACATTGTACCTGAACCACCGACTACCGGATTCTTCTTGTTACCAAGACCAAAGGCAATCGTATTGACGTTAGCAAGGTTCACGCCCTGGTCTGCGAATGCCTGCAGGTCGATATTCCATTGTGTCCAGGTAGTTATCTGTGCTGCATTTGGATTATCGTGATTGACTACAGCACTGCTATTGAGGGCAACATATAATGTCTCAGCAGCGTTAGCTGCATCACCCATAAACCAAATCGTCAGTACTCCAACACCTTGTCTGGTCCAATCCCGCATCGAATCCAATGTCTTCTGTGCCTCAGAGTACCCTACACTGTTATCGTAGAAAAGCGGCATTGACTGTCTGCCGTTGTTAACATTAGTTTGCTCGGCAAAAGGAGCAATTTCATAACCAACAACAGAGCCGTTTGCCGGGTTCTCGAATCCGTCCAACCAGACATTAAATATCCTGTTGCTCTCGGGTTCGTCCGGATTAAGGTCATTGTAGGACTCAAAGTCGTCCACAATAAGGAAGTCGGTCGTCGTGAAACTCCAGATATTACCCGCCCACACGCTGTCGGGATTGACATTATTGACCTCATCAACACGCCAGTAGTAAGTCTTACCCAAATCGAGAGGCATGGGATCATAGGTAGTCTGGCTTAAGGTAGTAACAGGGATAGTACCATCTATCACGGCCTGCTCATCGTCACTAAAGTAGAGATTATGTTCAGCAGCCTCTCTCCCGGCTCTCCAGTTCAGGATCACATCCAAAGCAATAACCGTTGACCCGGAATCCGGCCCGGGCTCTCTTGCATGGACAGGTATCTGGAAGAAACGAACCTCACTTAAACCAAATTGGTTCAGGATACTTTCCCAGTTGCTGTTGGCTGTAAGTCTGATGTACTTTGCTGCCGTACCGTTAAAATCAACGGTAGTATTGTGTGCATAACGGGCTGAACCGGGCGCTCGGGCAAACTCATGAGCAGTTTCCAATCTGGTATAGTCAAAACCGTTGACAGAATATTCAATAGTAACATCTTTGAATCCCAAGCCTATAACTGGTTCCAGGCTATCATTAGAATTCCAGACCCACATCTGATGAAGTTTGTAAACCTTGTCGAACTCATATTCTATCCAGGTCGGCTGATCACCAATTGGGCTGCTCAGCCACATCGTGTCCACATTTATATTACTGTGTAATAAACCACTTTCATCCAGCCCTGAGCCATTGATGGTATTTTCGGGTCTTTTATCTGGTTCGCTGCTTGAAGCTAAGACAGTGACATTCTCACCGGGAATCTGATAAGCAAGAGGCTCGACCGTAAATTGCCAGACATTGCCTTTGTATATAGTGTTGTCCGGCGGAGCACTTACCTGATCGACGCGCCAATAATAGGTCTGGCCAAAATCCAAACGAATAGTTCCACCGAAAGGATAGATGTTAGGATCTTGGCGATTCACATATACACCACTCAGATCAACAGTTGCAGTTGCATCGTTCACATCATCGAAATTTGTGCCGAGGTACACATCATGCTTGTCAGCAAAACCTCCCGGCATCCAGCTCAAAACCGCATCGCGTGACACATCTGTTGCCTGGTCGGCAGGATTCGGTTTCTGAGCCATTTGTGGAAGTCCCCCAATATCGCCCTCAAGCCATGTTCCGCCATTTTCTCCCATCTCTATGGTTCGAACAATTGCGTTACCTCCCTCTGCCGGCGCCAACATGAACGCTACAAATCCATTAGTATCGCTGTTGAGAAAATCCGCCAAAGCCTGGCTTGTTTCAGTTGACTCCCTTGCTCCACGAGAGGGTGCATTAAACGTCAGCAGGATATCGGTTACGTCAGCCAGGTCCAAAGCAACCGCCGAATCGAGCCCTAGTGTAGGGTTATTCTGAACACCGGGAGCCGTATTCCATGTGATTCCCTCGGCGACGAGATCCTCATGTTCCTCAAGAACTCCGTACACATTAACCATCCCAGTGTCATGCCCGTAATTACTGAAGCTCATATTTGAGAAAACGGCGCCTTGAGCTTTCACCTCAGATAGATCATATGTCACGAATCCTACACGTCGTCTGCCGCCAATATCGCGCATGTGCATACCAGAGCCGCCGAGGCTCGAGTCCGGCCCTTCCTGTGCGTCATTGCTGACATGCCCATCGAACGTTGGCACTAAACTAAAAGGTGTGGCCTGAACAATACCAGCTATGCCAAACACCAAAATGAAAGAAACCAGATACATCAATTTGTTACGCATAACAATGCTCCTTCAAAAAACCAAACAGCTATTGTTAATTGAAATGTAAAAAACATACTGAAAAGCACAAAGTCACCGTCACAACCAACTCTGTGTCCTTTTTACTAAGTCCTCCTCAATCAGAAAAACACAAATTGCACCATCACGAAGATTAAAATCCATTCATTTCCTTTGTATCAAATCACGGCCTTGCCGTCAAGGGAAATCTCTGGAACTACACATCATAGGGTGCCCGTCACAGAAAGACTCACATTCTGGGGCAAGCCGGAAAAGGCCGAAGAGTGGCGAGCAAAACTGCCACTGACGGAGGCTGTAGAACATTGACAGGGCACCATTAAAAATGGCCTCATTCTCACGATTTCGCGCCTACAACACTTGTACAACTCAACAATCCCTTATCTGCCATTTCGAAAAAATGCCCACTCCATAAGATCTTTAATAAGAAGGCTTTATAAAAAATCATAAAAAGTGGCAACGTTTTCGATGTCCGCTGGTATCCATTCTGAATTTAGCAGACAATTAGTGACTGGCTGTAAGGGAACCATATTGCGTCTACTCGACTGTAATGACGTAATCCCTCCGATTTCACGTTTGGGAATTCTCCTCCATCAAAGTGACCTATACAATCCACATGGAACTTGAAACAGCTTCATCGCAATGGTCTGAGTCGGATGTCCTTGAATCGAATCCGCAGGTGGCCGCCTGGATGTATCTGCAAGCCGATATGGCCTTTTAGTCCAACGTTATGTCTGCGGTGATTCTCATCGTCCAGATGTCCCTTGCCGTCATAATCCGTTACCGTCACGCCGTTGACCGTTGTCTTGATCCGTGTACCTTGGCAGAGAACGCGGACGTCATTCCACGTACCTTGTTCATCCGCGTGTACCCATGTCCAGCCTTTCGGTGCGTGTTCCGGCTTGGCCACGCTGGGCTTTCCAACAATAGGGCTGATCCATATCTTGGCTTCACGCGTTTCATCGTAAATAAATCCGTTTCGCCATGGCGCGGGCGGATTGATATCGACTTGAGGCCCATCGAGCCAGCCGGCACTGTCGTCGTATCGGCTTCGGACCTGTACACCGCTATTGCCCTTTGAATCACTATACGTTTGGACCTTCAGCCTGAGTTCGAAGTCGTCGTATTCATCTTCGGTCAGCAGCCAAATGTATTGGTGATCGCTTCCGGGGGGCACTTCGGCTGTGATGGCACCCTTATCCACTTTCCAGTACTGTTTGTCTCTATCCTTCGGACGACACTTAACAATCCATCCGTCCAGGCTCTTCCCATCAAAAAGACCGACCCACGGCCCGAGATTCTCCGGAACACGGCCTGTTAGCTTCCACGACACTTCGCCACTCTCTGAAGACTCGATAAGTACTCGAACACCCCTTTTAGACACGCTACTGAGTTTAATATTGGCGCCGTCGGCATAAACTTGCGTAACCTCCCAGGAACCGTCTTGCGGCAGTGCTATTCGTAACTCGTAAGGATCGCCCCCGACCACAAGACTTCTTCCGGAAAGGGTTTTCTTGTTCTCGTCCCAGTGTTCTTCCAGCACGTCGATAACACCCTGGGTGATGTGACGTGACGTGCTGATTAACTGAGGATGATAAGCTACAGGGCGGACGGCCAGAATCCTGCAGCTACCCGGTTCCAAGGTTTGTCTGAGGATTTACGTGGTCTTCGCATCCAGTCCCAGCTTGACCATGTCGTAGGCGATGGTATCTGCCTCTTTTTCCTTCCAGTTGAACAGTCCTATTATGTCCCGGCGAACGATGTGACGTGTATCAGTAAGCAGCCAGATCCTGGCGGTCTTCGATTCGAAAAGATCGACTGGACGCGCTTCAGCCTGGTGTCCCGGCATGCAGCGTTTCAGAATATCCAATCGCTCCTGGGGCAGTTCGCTGAACTGATAGCTGGTTGTGAGCATGTTCCCTGAAACGGCCACCCACGAGGCCATAAGTCTGGCAGCATTGAGCGGATTGGATGGCCGCACGTAAATCGGATCCGGATCGTTGTGCCAGACTCGGCGGTTCAGAAAATAGAGATTGCTGCCGTGATGTGGGCCGACCATGACGTGATTCCATCGGCCAGAGCCGGCCCCGCCGTTATCTGGGCCAATCCGCATAGCATCGATCAGCCCGAAAGCAGGTCCCATAGACCGCATGTTCTGCGAGACATTGCAGCCGAGAATGAATACATCTGGGGCCGCCTCACGCACTATTCTCAGTCCCTTGCGATACGCCTCAATATGTGTCATCCGCGGATCGTGAAGCACGTTCGAAGTTGTCTTCACATCAACGATGCCGGGCCCGGCCTCCTGTTCGCCAACGAAGTTCCGCGTGTTAAGCCATCGACCGCTCGTGGCGTAACCAGAGTTCACGTAGACGTTATGCGTAACCGCGCCCGTGTGCATGCCATCGAGCTTGAAGTAGCGGTATCCCCAATCTGCGATTCGCTTTACGCGATCGTGAACAAACGCTTGCGTCTTCGGGTTCGATATGTCCAGCAGCGATCCAGACCAGCGCGTAACGACCGGGGTTCCATCCGGCCAATGTGCGAACAGCTCCTGCTTGTCGGCAAAGTAGGGATTCTTCCAGTTACCAGCGAAAGGCATGAACCATATTCCCGGAATGAGTCCCATCGCCCGCAGCTTCTCTGCTGTGTACTTCATTCCTCCCGGAAAGTTGTCGTTGGCCTCGAAAAACACCTTGATCGGTCCGCCGTCTTTGAGGTCGTTTTCGGAGCCGTCGAATACATAGCCCTTCGGAAATCTATCTTGCCAGTGGTCATCGATTTGCACTACTGAAAATCCAAATGGTTTCAAGTGCTTCTGAGCGAACTCTCCATTTTGCAGTAACCTCTCCTCATTGGATGCCCCGGCGTGATACCATGTACAGTAGACCGAAGGTTGAGGCTTGAGTTCGATCGCGTATTGTCTGGCCACGGCATCGGCGTAAGCTTCCAGGCCCAAGCGGGCATCGTCAAAGTAGCCGATCAGGATTGTTTCGGTTTTGCGTGAGTTAAGTGGCTCGACCCGAAAACAACCGAAGTCAATCCGGGCTTTTATGTGAGGCCGTTCGTTTTTGACGTCGGTGAAGAACACCCCGCTGCCACGCTCATGCGTAAGACAGGCCGTTACCACACCGTTCCGCGTGACCGGATCGACGACGGCAGTAAACGAGAAGCTCCCTGGAGCGTTTTCCAGAGGATTCAGAAATCCCGTCCCGTAGGACCTCAACTGGCCGGCCGGCAATCCAAGATAGACCTGAAACTGAAGGATTTCCTCACAGGCAGAAATATACGGTTTAGAACTGCTGTTGTGGACCGTCGTGTGAAGTTGGACGAATGGACTGTTCGGAAACAACCGCAACGTACTTTGCCAGCCGTTCTTATGTTCGACCTCGATCCCCCGGGTTTGCCTCCAGACTGGGTCGGAAATGGAAGTTCTTTTGGCCGTTTTGATTTCATGAGTGAACCGCCTCGCTGCCAATCTGAAAGTACTCTGCTCCGGATTAACAAACACGCGCAGGAATTCATTCTCAATCGTGGTCTCTGCACTTTCTGCTACACTCACCACCGTCAGACTCAGCGAGGCCCTCAGCACAATACCCATCACAAGTTGAGTTGGTTTTGACATGCTATCTATCTGATTCTCCATTCAAGATTCCAGGAAGAGAAGGAGGACATCCTGTTTCATCTGTTCGTCTCATAGTCTACCACAATTAACCGGGGACCTCAATCGTCGGGTCTGCAAATCAATTTCGTTAAGAGAAGAAGCTATGTTGGGGCTGTGAGCACGGAGGGTCGAGGCTTGTTGTTTTTTCCCCTCTATTCCGCTTTTAGAAGGATTATGCGATGGCACCGCACGTGGTGTCCAGCCTAGGCCGCTCATACAAGAGTCTACGGACGGAAACCTCTTTCCTGATAACATCGAAAATGTAAACGATTAGCGGCGTGATATAGAGCTTTGTCTACGGTGTCTTTTGGACCGGTCCCATCAGTCGCCCAGGCGCACTGGACCACGTATGGACGCCTCCGAGAATGGTCCCATTTTCGCGAGTTTCCGCGCACAACCTGACTACAACCAGAAGGCTCGTTATCTGTCAATTTGACAAAAATGTCCATCTTATAACTGTAGTATTATCAGTGATTTATCAAAAAAGTGAAATTTCTAAGCATTTTCAATGACCGGTGCGGTTTCCTGGGCAATGTTGGAGCGGCCTTCGCCGAAGTTAGCACCCTGAGTTTCTTTATTTCTCTAAAACAACGGGGCCTATACCGAATTGGTATAAGCCACGAATTAATGCTAATCCGTTTCACTATCGTCTGTCACCGTAAACGATTAACCGATAGTTCTGGTTATGGAGCCGGTCGATACAGACGAATATCATCGAAGTACATTGTACCTGAACCGCCGGTCTGCGGATTGTTCCTATCACCTAATCCAAGAGCAATCGTGTTGACGTTGGCTAAGTCCACGCCCTAGTCGGCAAACTGATGTAAGTCGATTCTCCATTCAGTCCACTCTTCTATCTGTGCCACATCAGGATTATCGTGGTACACCATTGCAGGCGGACCATTAACATTGGCCAAAGCCACATACATCGGCTCTGGAACATTGTTCGGATCGCCATTGAACCATAGAGACAATACTCCAACACCATCCTGCGTCCAGTTACGTGGCCAGACTAATGTCATCATTGCCTCAGAGTACTTAGCGGTAGTGTTGTCTTAGAAATATGCCATCGACCACTCGCCGCCATGAACGCCTGGGACATTGAATCCCCATAGATCGGGATTGAAATAAGGATCAATATCACCTAATATGCTTACGGTGGAGCCGTTTGTCGGAGTGCCCCATCCGTCTATCCAAAAATCAAATATCCTTTCGTTGTAGCCCTCAATATTATCCACAACAAGAAAATTGGACGTGGTAAAGCTCCAGATATTGCCTTTCCAAAAATTGTTGAGATCAGCTTCATTGACCTCGTCAATTCGCCAATAGTAAGTTTTATACAGTTCTAACTTACCAAGGTCATAGGTTGTAACCTCCACTGGCAGTTGTCCGCGATAAATACCCTTACTTTTGGTTGTCGCATTCGCCACCGCTTCCTCATCTTCACCGAAATATACCTCATGGTATAAACCCGAACCTCCCCTTAGCCAGTTGAGAATTATCGGCTGGATTACATCAATAGCACCATTCTGCGGATAAGGAGAAAAAGCCAAATCGTACTGCCACCATAGTCTGGGATAGGACTGGCCTTCGAGAATCCACCAGATATCTTTCGTGCCGTTCGCTGTTTCGTCCACGAAGTCCCAGCTGGCTTCAAGGAACGTGCTGGCGATTTGCATTTCGACTGTGGTCTTACCGGTTCCGCCATCGCTGATTGTTTGGCCACTGGTCTCGATATCCCAGAAACAGTCGGTCACATAACTTGTCCATCCGCTTCCTATGATGCCGCCGCCTTGCCGACTTCCATTGACCTTACCGGTGCTGTAGCACTGGGACACATTACCAAAGTTAAAACCCACAAGCCCGCCAACAGCCCTTTCTGTGCCACTGATCGTGGCGGTGCTGTAGCAGTGGGTCACATGACCACAGTCCAAATCCCACATACCATTACTGCCCACAAGGCCGCCGACATCCTCTTCTCCTGTAATCGTACCAGTGCTATAACTGTTGGATATAGTACCATTGTTACGTCCCACGAGACTTCCAACATTGTCGGTTCCTTCAATAGAAACATCTTTGAGACCTATATTTGTAATAATAGCGTCCCTTCCAAGATGTCCGATTAAGCCCATATCATTTGTTCCTTGTATATGGAAATGATGAAGCATAAACCCATTGCCATCAAAGCAGCCTGTAAAATATGGAATTACGGCTTGCGACCAGGATAGCCCGGATAGGTCAAGGTCATTGACAAGTATGAAATGTCTATCTGACAGAGCACCGCCCCTGCTGAGACGGCTTAACTGACCTACGGTGACGATCTCATAGGGACTTTCAACAGTGCCATTGCCGTCAAGCCAGTGGATCACTGGCCAGGGAATTATATCTCCGATGGTTCCTTCGCAGGCCAGGTGAGGATAGTCGCTATACGCATCGAGAATCCAGTTGGGATTGTTAGCAAGTCCATTAAGGCCAAGCATCTCAGGGTCCATCATCTCGGCCGTCGTTAGACCCGTGCCACCGGCACTGGTCGTCTGGCCTGAGGTCTCTATATCCCAGAAACTCTTGCTCCCACCACCGCTTCCCACGAGGCCGCCCACACGAGCACCCGTTCCACTGACCATACAAGTGCTATAACAGTTGGATAGGTTGCCCGGGTTGCTACCTACGAGGCCACCCACATTTTCATTTCCACTGACCTTGCCGGTGATATAGTTCGTCGTAATGCTACCAAAATTGCGGCCCGCAAGGCCGCCAGCAGCAAGATCAGTGCCACGGACATTTACCACTTATAGGCCCAGATTTGAAACCTTCGCTCCAGGTCCTAATAGTTCGAACATACCCAGATAACTCTTACCTACAATTGTGAGATGAGAGATCGTTTGACCATTGCCATCAAAGACACCTGTGAAATAAGTTCCTCGGAAACCGCCAATTGAGGGATCGGTATCCGGTGCGATAACAGCCTTACGGAAGACCTTGCGGCCCGGTAGGATGGGATCCAGGTCGATGTCGGCCGTGAGGATGAAGTGCTTGTCGTAATCTTCGGGACTATCGCCCAGCAACATCAAGTCCTCTGCCGTAGCGATCTGGTAAGGGTCGTCCGCCGTTCCACTACCTCCGCTGTATTGGGCATGGGCAGGAAAACTGAGAAGACCGATTGTGATTAATAAAGGGATTGTCTGCAGAATTCTTGAATGTCTCGCAGTCATCATTCTTGATCCTCCACCTCCCATATTTGGGCTATTTGATTACTGCCTTTTGTACGCATACAACTCGTAAGAAAAGAAGAGGATGATTTTCAAGTGATGTTTATCTAACAAAATACTATATCATATCTCAAGTAAATTGTCAATCAGGGGTAGTTCTAAAATCCCAGAATTCTTCGAAAAGTCACCTCTTTCAGAAGCTGAAAAACACCCTGATTTCCAGGTGACATTATGTCTCTAAAATGTCTCCACAAATGTCAAATTTGATGATCGACGGAAGCACCAAACATTAAATATTTGCCGAAATATGAACATTTTTTGAAAAATTTCCATTATTTTCGGATTAAATAGACGGTTGAAAAAAAAAGATCAATAATATAATTCTTTTAGGGATGGGAAAAGAAAGACCACAAAATTTTCAAAGCTGAAAAACATAACTTTAAGATTGGTGACTCTATCCTCATTAAACGCGGATTCGTAACGTTCGAATTCAGGAATAGAATTAGATTACTCGACATTTAATCCCAACGCTTTGGCGACATCTTCATCGACTACGACTTGTTCGCCTTTGCGATTTACAACGCCAAAACTGCCATCAAATGTCCACATGCACCAACCTATACCAAATCTTTCGCAGGATTCTCTGACATCGCGAAGCCAAGCAACTCTAAACTTCAGCGGGCAGTAACGCTTATAGGTTCCCCACTCGTTACAGATAATTTTGACATTGTGTTTCTTAGCCCATTCAGATGCTCCATTCATCCTGTCATCAATCTTTTCGGCGTTCCACCGTTGTTCGCCATAACGTTTTATGTTATTTGTAATTCTTTCGTCAGTATATCTTCCTATCAGGTCCTTCACTGCTTCAGGAGAGGAAGGATAGGGTATATCACGCAATGGCTTTACCCAATCAGAACTCCAAGATGCGCCTTGATGAGTGAATATGTGCGGTTCATAGAAGTGAAAGTTGTAAATGATGTTGTGGTCTTTTAACGGTTCGAGTTCGAGCAGAGTATCAAGGTTCGACCATCGCGCACCTGTTGCAAGAATAG
>SMTZ1_10008934_pt1 | contig 12980 bp, 12 predicted proteins | sample DeeMarSWOR136_30_FD_25667 | JGI IMG/M metagenome (IMG submission 25667) | reverse complement strand
CATGTAAATAAGCCACACCGTATTCTGTAACCACGTAGTGGACATCTCCTCTGGAGGTTACAACTCCTGCAGCCTCTTTTAAATGTGGAACAATTCGTGAAATGGTTTCATTTTTGGTTGTTGAGGGTAGAGCAATGATAGGCTTCCCTCCCCTTGATTTAGAGGCGCCTCGCATAAAATCTGCCTGGCCCCCAATCCCGCTATAGAAGAGGTAACCCAGAGATTCTGATGAAACTTGACCGGTGAGATCAACTTCGAGTGCCGAGTTGATGGCAACCATCTTTTCATTGAGGCTGATGATGTAAGGATTATTAACATACTCACTGGGATAGAATTCAACGAAAGGGTTATTGTGAACAAAATCATACAGTTTTTTTGTGCCCATACAAAAAGTGGTGATTATCTTTCCCTGATGGATGGTCTTTTTCCTATTGGTTATCACTCCTTCTTTCCACAAATCAACAACCCCGTCTGAAATCATTTCAGAATGGACCCCCAGATTTTTTTTATTTTTTAGGAATCGGGTGATGGCGGCCGGAATGGTACCGATGCCCATTTGAATAGTAGCACCATCGTCAATAAGTCCGGAGATATTTCTCGCGAGACGCTCAGTGATTTCATCTGGAGGAGGAGGAGGAATTTCTGGGATGGGTGTATCATTCTCTACAAGGATATCTATCTGGTCAATGGAGATGAGAGAATCTCCCAGCGTTCTTGGCATTTGTGGGTTGATCTCTGCAATAACTGTTTTTGCACTTTCAGCAGCCGATTTCACTACATCTACTGAAACTCCAAAGCTGCAGGATCCGTGCTCGTCAGGTGGCGTAACTTGAATGAGAGCCACATCGATGGGGATGCGGCCGCTTAGGAAGAGATGGGGTAAGTCGGAGAGATAGACAGGGGTATAGTCTGCCCGTCCCTCAGCAATGGCTGTGCGGGTATTTTCACCAATAAAAAAGGCATTACAGCGAAAATTGTCACAGAACTTCTCATTTGTATATGGAGTATCTCCTACCGTCAGTATGTGCATGATCTCTGTATCAGCTAATCTTTTTCCTATCTTCTCTAAAGTCTGTATTAAGAGGCTTGGCACGGCACAGCCAGATCCTATAAAGATTCTTTCTCCCGGCTTTATATTTCTTAACGCTGATCTTGGATCTTGGAGTTTATGCTGATACTGTATTCTCCAGTCTTTGGGGGGCATGTTATTTCCTCTTTATTGATATATTTTACCTCTAAAATATCATAAAGGCAAGCGGCATAGAGCCATTGACCATGGATCAGTTGGCAGCACTTGAATAGTGTAAATCCACGGTCAACAGTCGGCAGTCCACGGTTTAATATTAGGTTTCAGGAGAAACCATCAATCTCTGACAATTTATAATTGACGACTATCAGCTCACAACGTACTTCTTTTTTATCTAACCTTGCATCCTGTATCATGTTTCTTGCCTCGCGTATCCTACATCTTTCTAAATTAAATTTTATCTTTTAATATCAGATAGTATAATTTCCCAGGGTGCTTTAGGTTGTGAGCGATGAGCTCAGCGTGGACCCCAGTTCCCCAGAAGATATCCACTCTATGAGGACCTCTAATTGCACCTCCCTCATCTTGAGTGAGTACAAACCTTGACCACTGTATAGTATTCTCGAATTTTCCTGAAGAGTTAAAAGAAGGAATAGTAGTAGCAATATAGGAGAGAGCTCCGGAAGGGAATATCTGTTTATCAATGGCAATTGATCTTCCAGGAATCAAGGTTACTCCTAGAGAACCTATCATCTCACCTTCCCATATTCTAAAGAAGGTGTATCGTTCGTTTCGATTAAGATAGGTCTGGAGCTGATCTGGATGTTCTGAGAAATATGATCGAATGGATTCCATTGATGCATTGTGGGGGGAGAGGATGCCGTCCTTTAACATCTCCTCTCGTAAAGAGCGGTAGGGGTAGTAATTACTTCCTGAGAAGTGGAGGTGGAGCAAGGTACTATCAGGTAATAGTAGTGTTCCTGAGCCCTGAACGTGCAGGAGATAGCAATCAATGGGATCTTTGAGGTAGACAATCTCATACCCCTTGCCCTGTAGTACCCCTTCTTGGTCAATCTGTTTTCGTGTGTAGTAAGGCGTGTGTAGTAAGGGCACTCCTTGCCATTTTCTATTCTCACCGCTCTTTTTAATCCACGCGGTTTGCCTTCTTTGATGATCAGGTCATCGGGTAAGCGGTAGAGAGGATAGCAATATTCTTCATCAGCTTTAAGGCTTCCTTCTACCTGGGGGATATAGTATCCAGTAAAGGTAACCATTCCTGTTCCATTTTCACCTGTTGATTGGTAAGCATCAAAGTGGGTCTTAATGAGCTGATCTAAATCCTTATCCTCATTGTCTTCCATTATCCGAAGGAATTTTTCTAGTGTTATCCTTAATGTTTCGGATGATACAGTATTGTTGCCCAATGGATAATATGTAGCTTGCTTAAGCTGAGAGAAATAGGTGATTTGGTTTTTTAATGCCTGCTTGAGCTTTTCCTTATCACCGTTATCCATAAAAGGGGGGTACTCATCAGGAGCAAGACGTATCAAAGGGGGGTGAATTGGTGTGAGTAAGGAGGGGAGGGATTTTACCCTCTGGCAATTAAGGTTAAGAGTAACCATGAGCACTAATATTAGACACACAAGGTAGTAAGGCAATGGTAGTCTCATAAAACGTCTCTTGAATTTTAGACCATAGTATAATTAGTGGTCTCTTGGTAATAACCTGTTTTTGCCACTGATGTGAAATAGTGAAATGTTGTAATATGTGGAATCCACTTAAGAGTTAAGTTGTGCGTGTTAAAGAAATATAAAACTTGCACCCCGTAACAGAAACCCATATTAATCCATCATTGTACTGTTCCATTATTCCAATTGAAGAGCAAAGCTAGTTTAAATTCTCTACCACCTTTCTCAAATTTTTATAAGAAGAAAATATATCGAGGTTGCAAAGCTTCTTCAAGCTTTTTATTGCCGGTGGAATATACTTTTTAAAATGAGGTTTTTGCTTTACCGTGGAGAGATGAGCATAAGCACCTAGTACTTGCATAGCTCGATGCAGTGCAATGAAAGGGTATTCTGAGATGAAATCTTCTTTATCGATAGGGATGAGTGATGTAAGCTGCTTGAGATAGTATTCCATCAGCGATTGTCTCAGGGTATCGTCAATATCTACATAGGGATCAAGTAGGAGGGAAGAGAGATCATAGTGAAGGGGTCCATTTCGCCCTCCTTGAAAATCGAGAAAACGAAGCTGTTTCTGTGTGATCATAATATTCTTTGACTGAAAGTCCCGATAGAGGAAAAAGCTCCTATCTACAGAGGAGAGCTTATCAGCGAGCTCATCGAATTCATCTTCCAAAAAATCTTCTGAGATATCAAGATTAAGGTAACCCTTGAGGAAGGAGCGAAAGAAGTATCCAGATTCCCACTTACGAACAAAGTGCTTATCATAGGGTGTAGTGTGGATTTTATTTGCATCAAACCCTTGAGCTCCTTTAATTTGAATGAGAGGAAGGATGTCGAGTACCTTTTTGTACAGCTCCTCAAGCCTTACGGGATCGTGTTTGATCTTAAGTGCTTCATCCTGGAGGTGAACATCGCCTAAATCTTCAATGATTAACCACCCTCTATCTCTTCTGTACGCATAGACTTCAGGGGTACCAATCCCTTTAGCCTTTAGGTGATGACATATGTAATTGAAAGAATCGTTTTCGTTTATTCCCGCATCGTTTAATGGAGGGTGATCATTGACCACTGCAATCACAGAGACTTTTCCGTAGGAGAGACGATAGATCGCGCGGTCAGAGCCATCTCCTGAGAGCTGCTTCCAGGAAATTTTACTGGGTGTGACTCCTCGTTTTTTTATATGACTTTCAGCAAAGGAAATGAAATCCTGAGATAATTGGTTTTTTGCAAAATTGTTCATATTAACTAATAACCACTCTATTTCTTAGAGATTTTTTCACCATCACGTCATCACCAATGATGCACTCTTCAATGCTAAGGTTGTCTTCAATTTTTACCTCATCCCAGATAATAGAGTTTCTGATTATGCAGTTTTTGCCGATAGCAGTGTTTCTCCCTATGCACACATATCCATCAAAGATAGTACTGTTGTCAATGGAAGATGATTCTGACTTAAAGGAGGGGAAATTAAAATCATTTCTTAAACTTATTTTTTTTTGATGGATATCGCGGTGAATGGAGTGATAGTCTTCAGGGGTGCCGATGTCAAACCAGTAGTGTTTCTCAACCTTATCTCCACAGACCTTCATCCCTCGAGCAATGAGATTAAGGTAGAGGGGAATGATATCTACATAATGGTTGGGAGGAATCTCCCTTAAAAGCTGGGGAGAGATAATATGGATACCAGTGAAAGCACATTGATCAATGGTGGATAAAGTTTCTTTTACTCTTTTTCCTCGGATACCTATGATAGTGCCTGCGTGGTCGATCTCTACCTGATTATAGCGAGGGTAGTTGTGGAGTATGAGAGTTGCAAGGTTTCTACTTTTTATATGTTTTTGATAGGCAGTATTCAGATCGATGGTGTGGAGAATGTCCCCGTTGATGACGATAAAGGGCTGATCATCCCAGAAGTCTTCCACGTTTTTAATCCCGCCTGCAGTACCTAACAGATTAGGTTCATATCTGAGAGTGATGCTCACTCCAGAGGGGGTATTCTCTTGAAAATAGCTATTAATTTTATGATTGAGGTGATGGGTGTTGATAACGATATCTTTGACTCCTGCTTCTTTCAGTTGATTAATAGTAAGACCTAATAGAGGACTATTGCAGATAGGAAACAGGGGTTTAGGTCTAAGATGGGTTAAAGGGAGCGCACGGGTACCTGACCCCGCTGCTAATATCATAGCTTTCATGCTGGTATTCTCTTCTAGTGATAGAGGAGGTAACCTTGTACTTTTTCTTTAAAGTCCCGTAGTTCCTTTTGCCAGGATTTTTCAAGATCATTTATGTCTTTTTGTCGTTCAATTTCTTCTCTCACACTTTTATCTCCAATGATAAGATCGATAGGCATCTTTTCTCTTTCGTATTCATAGGGTGGTGGACACCAGGTGAAGTGACTAGGATAGAGTGATATGCTATCTTGTATAATAGCAAGGGTTGTGGTGTAGGGCTTGTATACGTGAGGATCGGTGATATGAATCTGTAATCCCCCACAGACCACATTATGCCATTTATTAAAAGTAGGTTGAAAGAAAACTTCTCGCAAATAGATACCAGGGAGCTTCCTTTTTTGAACCTTCTTTTTCAATTGGTAGGGATTAATAAAAGGTGCCCCACAGAGCTCAAAGGGTATGGTAGTGCCTCTGCCTTCAGAGAGGTTGGTTCCTTCCAGGATGACCTGACCAGGATAGAGCATTGTGGTTATTGTTGTTGGCATGTTGGGTGAGGGAAGTATCCAGTGAAGACCTGTTTCATAGAATAGCATGTGGCGATTCCAGCCTTCCATAGGGATAATTTCAAGATCACAGCCAATCTGATAGTGGTTATTGAATAGCCTCGCCAATTCTCCTATGGTTAGTCCGTGCCTCATAGGAATAGGATAGACGCCAACAAATGAACGAAACTCCTCTCTAAGCACGTTTCCCTCCGTCTTATCGCCCCCAATGGGATTGGGTCTGTCAAGCACTACCACTTTTTTATTTTGTTGTTTTGCTGCTTGCAGGCAATACGCCATGGTGGAGATAAAGGTGTACACTCTCGTTCCCACGTCCTGGAGGTCTATGATCAAAATGTCAATTGATTCCAACATCTCCTCAGTAGGGGTGCGGTGAGCACCATAGAGACTGAATACAGGGATGTTAAATTGGGGATGAATGAAGTCGTGTGATTCCACCATGTTGTCTTGCTTTTCTCCTCTGATGCCATGTTGAGGGCCAAAGAGGGCTCTTATATTGTGAGGGTATGAGTGCACAAGGAGATCAGCAGTATGGCGAAAGTGACTATCAACTGAGGCCTGGTTAACTAGAAGTCCGATTTTCTTCTCGCGTAGCCATTTCGGGGAGATTTCAAGCAGTTTTTCAATGCCCAGTTTTATTGTACTCATTTACCTTTCCTGAATGGAAGTTTTCCTATTGCTTCAACTTTTCCAAAAATAACCTTCAGTAGGGAAACGAGCTGGATTCTTCTAAAGCCATAAGAGGTTACCACGGTATCCTTGGGGTTCATGAATTCATGATCAAAGGGGTTATCCATCAACACAAAGATAAGGTTACTATTCCATTTTTGAACTTTTTTTATGAGCACTCTCTGTCCCTCACTATTTTGAGCGTCGGATATGAAAGTAATGCAGAGATTATGCCTGGTTTCGCGTTGTGTAATCCGTTCAATTTCTTTGCGTCCAGGATTCAAAGAGTAAAAATGGAATGCAAGTGTGCCAGTGAAGTAGCGCTTACACTCTTTAATAAGGAAATGTTTCTCAGTGGGTTCATATCCTTCTTCTAGATGAGGGACTTGTAATAAATCAGGAATGAAGAGAAGCAGATCTTTTACCTTTTTACTATCGATAGGGAGTAAGTTTCTATTATTAGAGATGATAGTAATTGATTGTTGAGCAATCTGTTGAGCTAGGACATCAGGTTTTGATGAGTTTTTGTGCTGGTTAAGGGGTATTTTCATGCTGCAGAAATTTTTTAAATTTTGGATTCTCTCTACACTGATGTCAAGCTCTTCTATAGGAAGTAGAGAATTGCTGTAAGCATCTACTAGTACGTGAAAACCTTGCTTCTGCCATTGATAGTTGCTACAGATAAGCAGCATATCATGTCCCGCTAGTGCCGCCTTAAAGCAGGCTTCCTTGATACTATAGTGTTTCGCAATAGCTCCCATTTCTAAATCATCTGAGAAGATCACCCCGTTATAGTTAAGTTTCGTCCGGATATAGTCCTTGATAATTTTTTGGGAGAAAGTGGCTGGATAGTATCCTTTACTGTCAAGCGCAGGGCAGTAGAGGTGGGTGGACATTATTCCTTTTACGCCGTTTTCCACTGCTTTCTTGAAAGGGGAGATGTGGATTTTTTCAAATGACCTCTTTGAAATAGTGATAGTTGGAAGATCTAGGTGGGCATCTACTTCTGCCGCTCCCTTACCTGGAAAGTGCTTGGCAACGGCAGCAACCCCCATCTTTTGCGTTCCCTGAATAAATGCACCAGCTAGATCCGAAACCTTTTGTGGATCATCACCGAAAGAGCGTATGGTAATGCCAGGATTGTGAGGGGAGGTGATCACGTCAACCACCGGCGCCAGATTGAGATTAATATGGATCTTCTTAAGTTGATAGGCGGATAGTAATCCCTGTTGATAGGCAAAATCGAGTGAATCTGCAGCACCCAGCGCCATATTACCTGGAAACACGGTAAGGTCTTTGGTAAATCGAATAACACGACCTCCTTCTTGATCGATGGCAATAAGAGGTGGTGAAGGTAAAAGTTTACGGATACGGGTAATGAGTTTATGTACCTGTTGAGCAGAGGAGATGTTCCTATTAAAGAGTATAATGGAGCCAGGCTTTATTTCTTGGAGGTGTTCTTTCGTTTCCCTATCAATGGTTTTCCCATTGATTCCAATCATTAATCTCTGGCCAACTTTTTCTTTTATGTCCATGTGTGTAGCCAAGGAATGCACTTAAATCGCAAAATGATTTGTACTATTTTCTAAGGTTTAGACTTTGGTTGTCAATACGTTTTTTTCTTTGGCTGTTGTTTTAAAGGGGAAAAGATAGCCTACTGTGAAGGTGACGAAAGTTCCTATCATCACATACCACACCCAGGCAACTTCTGTATAGAAGTTTATGAGAAGTACAGCAACAATACTGACTCCAATACTGATAGTATTCCCTACATCATTCCCCCTTTTTGTTAAGATACCTAATAAAAAAACTCCAAGCAGTGCACCGTAGGTGAAGGTACCAATCTTCAGGCCTAGAATGAGTACTTGTGTGGTGTCCCTAGAAAGGAATGCAATGAAGATTAAAAAGAGACCAAAGAGTATTGTGAAGGCTTTAGCCATAGTGAGGTAGTGATGTTCAGATGCATCTTTTTTAATATAAGGACGGTAGAAGTCATTAACCCAGGTTGTGGAAAGTGAATTGAGTGCAGAATCAATGCTTGACATAGCTGCTGCAAAGACACTGGCGATAAGAAGACCGGTAAGTCCTTGAGGAAGATGATGTACAATATAGTAGGGGAAGATGTCATCTGCTTTCTCTGGAAGCCCCGGTACGGGGATTGCCTGGTAGTAGGCAAAGAGGAGAGAGCCGATTGCGAGGAAAAGAATAACGATGGGAATGTCAGCAAATCCTGATGCAATCAGAGCCCTCTTGCTTCGAACATAATCTTTTGCCGTAAGCATTCTTTGCACTAGATCTTGATCCGTCCCATGGGTTGCTAAGGTGAGGAAAGTACTTCCGATAATTCCTGCCCAAATGGTATAGGCAGCCCTAGGGTTTAGAGAGAAATCGAGGAGTTTAAATTTCGAAAGTCCGTGGGTGATATTCATCACTCCCTCCCAACCGTTTGGGATGTTGTGGAAGATAAAGAAGAGTACAATCAGTCCGCCGCCAAAGAGAATGATAGCTTGACACACATCGGTCCATATCACCGCTTTTATTCCCCCAATGACTGTGTAGAGAACCGCCGCAGTTGCAATTATAATAATAGAGTTTAGAGGTGAGAGTCCTGTTGCAACTGATACAATGATAGATGCACCAAATAGTCTTACCCCACTGGCTAAGATTCTAGTTATGAGAAAGACAATGCTGGCACAGTTTTTACTGCCTGTGCCGAACCTTATAGAAAGGTACTCATATACGGTATACACCTTATACCTGTAGAATTGTTTGATAAAGAGTTCGGCAATAATGAACCTGGCTATGATAGTGCCGATGAGAAGCTGGATATAGGTCCAATTGTGGTTATAGGCAAAGGCGGGAGTACCGATGAAGGTTAAGGCGCTGGTTTCTGTTGCCACAATGGAGAGCAATACGGCTGCCCAGGCTACTCTTCGTCCTCCCAGAAAATAGTCTTCTAGATTTTCTTCTTTCCGTCCGTACCAGATACCGATAGTGATAATGGTGAGCAGATAACCGGCAATGATGGTAAGATCGATTGTAGATAGTTGCATTTTTAGTATATAGTTACATTTCTTATATGATTTCAAATTCAAATAACAGAATCCAACTATCAAATCAAGTTCAAATAACGAATTATACACGTGATATAAGATTTAAGATGCATGATTCATGATCTATGATGTATGATAAAGTAGCAATAATCAATCTGTTGGCAATTAAGAGGGAGTAGTTAACGGGAGCAGAACAGTTCCCAGGTGATGGAGTTATTTTAAAAATTGTTTTGACATTTCAAAGAGAAGTTTGATTTAATGAGATTTCAAATGTATTAAAAAAAATACTTGCTTGAAATTTATAAGAGTGGGTGGGGATTATGCTGGATGTGGTGAAAAAGTTTTTTCAAAAAGATGCTGTGCTAAATACAGAGATTAAAGAGAAAGATAGTACTGAAAGAATTCAGGTAGCAACCTGTGCGCTGCTGCTTGAGGTAGCGAATTCCGATGATGAATTAAGTGATATTGAAAAGGATAGTATTGTTCGGATCCTCAAAAGGGATTTTAACCTATCTGATGAATATGCTAAAGCATTGATGGAAGTGTCAGAAAGGGAGAGAAAAGAGAGCATCGACTTGTGGCACTTTACCCACCTAATTAACGAACACTATTCACTTGAAGAGAAGATTAAGATTATCGAGATGGTGTGGAGGGTTATCTATGCAGATGGAAATCTGGATAAATACGAAGATCATTTAGCACATAAACTTTCCAATCTGCTTCAGTTGACACACACACAACTGATAGATGCAAAGTTGAAAGTGAGAGATAGTAAATGATTACATTTATAAGCTAGCTAGTTTCTTGAAAAAAAGGTCTTTAACATCGGATCATCTGGGTTATCTAGGTAATCTTCTAACTTCTTAAAAGTAAGTTCAGGGTAGATAGACTTTATATTATCAAGCTCTTTTTTGCTCAGGATGCTATCTGAAGTCGCTCTGAAGAGGATAACATCACTGTTAAAATATTCTTTTTTATACTTCTCCGGTGCTAAGCGAATTATCTCCACCTCTTTCTTCAGCACCCTTCCAAATAGTTTTCCCAAATCATTATAGCTAAATATCTCAGATCCCCCTAGAGGAATGATTTTATTTTTTGCCTTCTTATTGTTGATTGATGCAATTAAAATTACTGCCATATCATCTTGATGGAGGGGCTGCACCTTTGCCTTTCCTTCTTCAACCACATGATATCTTCCCGCAATAGCCGCTGCTAGTAAATCTCGAAAATCAAAGAAATATCCAGAGGGTCTCAAGATGGTATAGTTGATACCAGATTTTATAAGGATATTTTCTGCGTTCCTTTTAGCGAGGTGTGCGATATGGAACTTAGGAATTTTATCCCCTCTGGCAACACCTAAGGCACTTATATAAATAATCTGTTTTACAGCTTCCATTTGTACTGCATTAATGATATGTTGCATACCATCTTGTTCTATTTCATAAGGGGTGAGTTTTTTTTCTCCGGGCATCGTATATCGTGGAACACCTACAGCGCAGACAACTATAGTCTTGCCTTTCATTGCATTTTTGACTGCATCAGGATTGGTAATATCTGCCTCATCTCCACTGAGAACCTTTACATTTTCAGGAAGTTCCTTTATTTTAGGTTCTTTTTTATCAAAAGCTGTTATTGATGAGGGCTCTCCATGTTGTAACAGTATTTCCAGGGCTCTTCCACCAATGTTGCCAGAAGAACCTATTAGTAAGATTTTCTCGCCTTTAGTATTTTTTGCAATTTCTTTATAGATCTGGTTTGACATTTTGGTTCCTCCTTTTTAGTAGAGTAGTATTGTTAAGTTTACCCCGTGAAGTGGTTTTCTTTTATGTCTCACAGTATTTACTCAATGAAATAAGGTCAGGAATTTGGAATTTAGGAATTAAGAAATTTTTGAGGTGCCAATTCCTCAATTTTTATAGCCTATCCCATTTTTCCCTATCCAATGAGTAGCATCTAGAATCCAGCATCTAGTTTCTGGCATCCAGAGCATTAACTCCCCAATTCCTAAATGTTAAAATTTCTCAATTTCTTTATCTTGATTGGGAAATTACTTTCCCACTGTTTTTTCTCTGTCTACCCTGTAGTGAGATGTGAGGTTAAATCGATTGTCCACAACTTTAGCGTGCTTATGAAAATATGTCAAGGAAGCTTTATTAGGAGATAGCAGTTTTTATTTACCCTTTTTCTCAGTAATTTGCTATAATCAAAAAGCTTTTAATCTTTGGAGTAGAAAAGTGTTGGTAAAGTATTTCAGGAACCCTGTCCTTTTAAAGGTTGTAGGGACAATAGTAGCTTTGGCTTTCCTGCTTGCTATCGTTGGGTATAAGAATATGATGAGATTTATTTTGCCTGCCCTGATTGGTGTTGTTCTAATTTTACTTGTGAGAAAACATATACTTAATAGGCGAAGGAAGCTCACAGAACTGGAGAGGGAGTATCTCAAGAAAAGGTTTTATGAGCATTGAACCCTGATCTTCTGTGGAACTTAAAAAATCGATCCTGGATACTGGTTACTCGATACTGGATGAAAATCAAATATCTAGGATCTGGTATCTAGCTTCCAGCATCTTTTCCACTTGAAGGGCATTAAAGTAAATCAATCTAAGCAACTATATGAACAATGCTACTCCATAGCAAATAACCAGTGAAACTGATTGTGAGAAAGCAGTAGAGTGACGAGGATTAGTGATATAAAGGCATTGGTTGTTTATTCTTCACCTGCAGGGACTACACGTCATGTGTCCCAGGTTATAGTAACTACACTTAAAGACCTGGAGTATAAACCCGAAGTGATTGACGTGGGTAATAGAGATGATCGCTCAAATCTGAATTCATCAATGAAGAATGTAGTGAATGACTACTGTCTCTGACTACTGTCTCTGGATTGGTTCTCCAGTTTATGCTGGCCATGCAGTTCCCCCGATTATGGACTTTGTTTCGCAGTTGCCGGTGAGCAAAAGAAGCTATGCTGTTCCCTTTATTACCTGGGGTGGTGTGAGTAGTGGAATTGCTTTGTATGAAATGGGAAAGGAGCTCAGTAAAAATGGGTATAGCGTTTTGGGAGCGGCCAAGATACTGGCTGTTCATTCTTTAATGTGGCAGTTCAAGAATCCATTGGGTGAGGGACATCCGAATTCTGAGGATGACTCGATGATTGAGAGTCTTGTGAGGGAGATTGATTCCAAATTATTGAAGGGTTATCTTCATCCGTTTCCCCTTGATGGTTTGAATTACCAACCTAAAGAAATTCAGGAATCGATGCAGAGGAAGAGCCTAGAGGTTGCACAACAATTACTTCCTCTTAAGGAGTTAGATGAAGAGGCTTGTACACAATGTGGTACGTGTGAAGAGGAGTGCCCGGCTCAGGCTATCAGATGTGTTCCTTATCCCCAGTTTGGACAAGGATGTTTCTTGTGTTACAATTGTGTTCGTTTATGTGAAGCGAAAGCTATTAAAGCTGATTTTTCTCAGTTTGAAGGTGTTTTGAGAGGGATGGCGGAAAATAATGCAGAGCACCCGCTATCCCAGATATTTGTCTAGAGAATGGAGTAACTCGTGGATGAAATTAAACCCTTCTCCTACATACTTCTTTCTTTGGATAAATCTTACCAAGCTAACCGAGAGAGGTATGTGAGGCACTTCTTAGTTGATAAGTTTTTAACATACATGTAGCTTTATGTTTCTTTTCTGTGAGGGGAATAATTCAGTTTTGTTATTTAGGGGGTTGCATGAAGATAATTGATTTAAGTACCACGTTGCAAACCAATGATAAATCAGAACTCGATTCAATTAAGATAAAATACTTT
>SMTZ1_10008656_pt1 | contig 12980 bp, 8 predicted proteins | sample DeeMarSWOR136_30_FD_25667 | JGI IMG/M metagenome (IMG submission 25667) | reverse complement strand
GCTTGCTGCGCGGCATGGCATCACTGAAACCATAGAAGACAAGCCGTCCCAGCGGCGCGAGCAGGCGGCGGCACCGCGCGGTTGCACGCCCACCGGTCGAGTCTAGAGCGACATCGATCCCCCTGGAACCGACAAGCCCCGATACGTCCGGCTCCCAGTTGCCGCGCGAGTCGAAACACGCCTCCGCCCCCAGGTCATGCACCACGTAATGACGCTTCCGCTCGCTGCCAGCAGTTCCGATCACCCGTAGACCGTGGCGCACGGCGAGCTGTACTGCAGCAGTGCCGACCCCACCGCCCGCACCCAGCACCAAAACAGTCTCGCCGGGTCGTGCATTCGCCGAGTCAAAGAGACACACCCATGCAGTGAGAAAGACGACCGGTATCGCAGCAGCTTGAACCGGAGTGAGGGCATGTGGATAGCGGAAGAGTTGAATCTCGGGTACCACGATATCACGAGCGTAGCCACCATATCGTAGCAGGGCGACAGCACGGTCTCCGGGTCGCCAGTCGGTTACGTTCGATCCTATGCGAGTTATCTGGCCAGCCACCTCGAACCCCGGGCTATATGGCCGCGGCGGGACCGTGTCGTACAATCCGGCCCGCATCAATAGGTCGGCGAAGTTGACACCCGTCGCGTGCACTCGCAGCTGGACTTCATTTGGCGAAGGGTCACGGAGCTGGATGTCCCGCTCCACCAGGACGCTTGGTGCCCCATAACGCTCGATCAGGATGGCTCGCGTAGCGGTCATAAGAACTGAATGGTACAGAATGCAGTGCACAGAGTACAGAGCAGCGGTGCGGCCGAAGGGATTGCTGGCAAAGCGCGACCGCCGGGCAACCGGAGCGTCGGGATACCACCCGGAGCAATTTTGGACCTGGAGGCGTATACTGACCGTTAACCGAGGAAGACATGTAGCCCCGGTCGGGTAGTGATCCGCAGAATTTGTCTTATATTGCGCGCTCGCTGCGGACTAGGGAGTCACTATGTTGAGGTTTCGAGTATTAGGTGCGGTCATGTTCGCTGCAGTTGCTGCCTGCACTTCCGGAGATCGGGCTGTCGAAGAGACCATCCAATCATCGATCCCCGCCGCGATTCTCGGTCAGGCGCCACCGCCCCAAGGGGAGTCGGTGATGTATGTGACCGGAGACACGGCCACGCGTGGATATTTGGCCGTCCCAAGTGGGGAGGGACCGTTCCCAGCACTGATCCTGATCCACGAATGGAACGGCTTAGTTGACCGCGTGCGGCAGGTTGCAGACGCTTTTGCTGATGAAGGCTACGTCGCCCTGGCGGCTGACCTCTACAGAGGTCGGACTGGTACCACCCGTGACGAGAACGTCGCGCTGATGCAAGAAGCCCGGGATGATCCTGCTGTCATCATCGCCAACCTGGATGCGGCACAGCGGTTCCTGCGTGACCGGTCCGACGTTACCGGCAAGGTTGGGGTCATGGGTTGGTGCTTTGGGGGTGGCATCGCGCTCAGTTATGCACTTGGTGGGGAGCATCACGATGCCACGGCCATATTCTACGGTTCCCTCATAGAGGATCCGGCCGAGCTGGCCAAGCTCGATCACCCGGTATATGGCACCTTCGCCGAAATGGACCAGGGGATCCCGCGGGACGAGGTAGAACGGTTCGCCACAACGCTCGACTCGATCGGAATTAACAACGATATCCATGTGTACGATGCGGTGAATCATGGCTTTTGGCTGCGAGTCGATGAGGATCGTGAGCTCACGGAGGAACCTGCACGCGACGCCTGGAATCGGCTCAAGCGGTTCTTGAGCCGCGTGCTGGACTGAGTCATGGCCGCGAGGTGGACCGCCGTGTCTGCCTCGCGGACTCCTGCTCGCCGCCTGCCACTACTCGGCGTATGTTGATGCTGAACCAATGCGCTGAGTGTTTTCCGTGTTCTCACCACCGGAGCTCCGATCTCGGTTCCACGCAACTATGTTGGGCCTCGCCGTCGGAGATGCCCTTGGTGCTCCCGTCGAGTTCCTTCCACTTGAGCAGATCCACGAGCTGTACGGTCCCGAGGGGCTAGGGGATTTAGTCGGGTGGGGCGGTTTTCCCGCGGGCTACTACACCGACGATACGCAGATGTCCGTTGCCACCGCCAGGGGACTGATCCGTGCCAGGCGACATTTTGAAGAAAGGTTCGAGGCCCACATATCCGCGGCGGTATACGGCGAGTATCTGAAATGGCTCGGCACGCAGGATGATCCCAGAGAACGGCGCGCCCCCGGCCATACCTGCCTCTCGGAATTGAAACGAAGCACTGGGGGCACGATCGCTAACCCGATCAACGACAGCAAAGGATGCGGCGGCGTCATGCGCACTGCACCAGTCGGGTTAGCGTGCAGCAGTGAGCGCGCGTTCCTGATCGGGGCCGAATGTGCTGCGCTCACCCACGGACACGAATCCGCGTATTGGCCGGCGGGATTCCTCGCGGAGTTGATCTCACGTTTGATTGCTGGCGAGGAGCTCCGGAAGGCGGTGGAAATCACGCGAGAGACACTTGTGTTACACGAGGGACACGAAGAAACACTGAACCGGGTGAACGCCGCTTTGGAGTTATCGCAAGGAGGCGCTCCTGAGACGGTAGCGATCGAGAAGCTCGGACGCGGTTGGGTAGGAGATGAAGCCCTCGCGATCTCGTTGTTCTGCGCGCTGCGATTCCCCGGTGACTGGTCGGCAGCCACCCTTGCTGCTGTCAATCACTCAGGTGATTCCGACTCGACCGGATCGATCTGTGGCGGCATACTCGGGGCTTGTCTGGGCTGTGGCGCGATACCACCACGCTGGCTCGAGCGGCTGGAAAATCGGATGGTCCTTCAGACAGTTGCGGACGATCTGTGGTTCACATTCGGCGTGCGCACGTAGCGGACGTGCGTCTCGATCCCCGTGCTCTGCTCACCATAACAACGGACCCAAGTTGAGCACCGCGGTCCTCAGCGCCACCCATCCGAAGAAGAGCAACGTGGCAACCAGCAAGACGTTTGTCACCCACTTGTTGCGGAACTGCTCGTCCACCCACTGCGCATTGGTGTTCATGAGAAGTAGCGTCAGCGCCAGGAAGGGGATGAATAGCGATCCCAGCACCGCATACGTGAGCTGGGCCCGCTCAACGGTCAGCCACAGTAGCGGCAGTGGTATGATGGCGATTGCGCACAAGTAGAATCGATACGGAGTCGTTGCGGCGAGATCTTGCTTGGCTGCGTGTCGTTCGGCAGAAGTTCGGCTCAGGCAAACGAAGTCAGCGAACATATAGGGCACGCTCTGCCAGACGCCGAGGAGGCTTGAGAATACGGCACCCCAAAAACCTACCAAGAAGATCCACTTGCCTGGTTGCCCAAGCACGCTACCGAGCTGCTCCGCCAGCTCTAGAGCCATCGTGGGCCCGCGTTCGAGTTGGACGCTTGACCCGATGACGATCATCGCCAACCCGAACAGGGCGGTCACCGAGTATCCGGCGGCTAGATCAATACGGCACTGCCGCATGCCGATCGGACCGGTGCGGCCGTTCTGTTCGATCCAATACCCGTAGGATAGAAGTGTCACCGTGCCACCGACGCCGCCGAGGACTCCGAGCATGTAGCTGGTTCCGCCAGGTGGGAGGCTGGGCACCGAGATGCCCCGGACCACGTCAGCCCAGCTCGGATTGCTCAGTACCGCAGTGAAGATCACGGCAGCGAACATTAAGCCAATGAACAAGGCCATGAGTCGTTCGAACAGCTTGAATCCGCCCTTCCAGACGAGGATCGCACCGACGAACGAGTGGGCTGCTCCCCAGACGATCTTGGAAGCTCTGAGATCGTGGCCCAGGGGGAGAATTCCAGTCCCCGCTACGCCGCAAGCATTTATGAGCGCGCCTCCGGTGAAGACAGTCCAGACTAGGAGATATCCCAGAAAGACCCAGCGAATCCACCGTCCTAACCGGTCTACCCAGCCCTGCAACAGTGAGGTGCCTGTTGCCATCTGCCAACGGGCTACACCCTCGTTCAAGAACCACTTGAGAACGGCGCCCATCCAGGCTGCCCACAGGAGAGCGAGCCCGTGGCGTGAGCCAGCAAGGCTGGCCGTGAGGAGATCGCCGGCGCCCACGCCAGTAGCGGCGACGAGCAGTCCGGGTCCCAGTAGTACGAGAAGGCCAAATCTCGGTTTCACGTGATAGCTCGTGCCGGTAGGCTCCGTGGGGCTAGCGTGTGTCTTTACCCTGCAGCGCGACGTCGAGGTCAAGTATGAGGGAGTCGTGCAGTGACGGCAATGTCCGTGCAGGGGTTCGAACGCAACAGCTTCCGTTGCATTGTACCTTTATGTCGACATCTATCGGCAGGAGCAATCCTGAAGCTGACCCAGAAATCGATCTTCCTGTTCTGGCTGCCTCTTGCGGTCACATGGTTGATGATGTCTGTCGAAGGACCGTTCTTGGCCGCCATCATCGCTCGGCTGGCGGATCCCAAGTTCAACCTCGCCGCCTATGGAGTTGCCTTTGCTTTCGCGCTGTTGGTGGAAGCGCCCGTGATCATGATCATGAGCGCTTCCACTGCCCTGGCAGACAGCGCGACGAGCTTCCGCAGATTGCGCAACTTCACGTACGCGCTCAACGCATCGGTTACGGTGGCGATGCTACTTATGTTGACCCCACCGGTATTCGGCTTCGTGATGCAGGGCGTGCTCGGATTGCCCGATCAAGTCACGGAGCTGACGTACGTATCCCTGTGGCTGTTCCTTCCGTGGCCCGGAGCGATTGGCTATCGCCGCTTCTACCAAGGCCTGTTGATACGAGACGGACGGACGCGCCTGGTCGCTTATGGCACCGTGGTGCGATTGACATCGATGGCAACCACGGGATTGCTCCTATATGCCACCGTGGCACCGGCCGGAGCATACGTTGGTGCCGCAGCCCTGTCGGTCGGGGTATCGCTAGAGGCCATTGCCAGCAGGCTGATGGCCCGTGGGTCTGTTCGGCGCATACTGCTCACCAACCCAGCAGATCGTGGTGAGAAGCGGCTGAGTTATCAGGGCATTGCCAAGTTCTACTACCCGCTTGCGTTGACTTCCCTGATTGGGCTGGCCATGCAGCCGATGCTAACGTTCTTGATGGGTAGAGCGCCGTCACCGATCGAATCCTTGGCGGTGTTCCCCGTAGTCCATGCGGTTTCCTTCATCTTTCGTGCGATGGGCTTGTCGTATCAGGAGGTCTCAATAGCGTTGATGGGACCTCGTTACGAGCACGCAAAAGAGCTGTACCGCTTTGCGTGGACACTGGGTATCGCCTCGTCTGCAGGATTGGCACTGGTCGCGCTCACACCGGTGGCAGTGTTCTGGTTCGTGACTGCGTCTGGCTTGAGTCCCGAGCTGGCTAGCTTCGCAATCCTACCGACTGTTATCCTGGTGCCGATACCACTGTTAGCGGTGATCCTCTCCTACCAACGCGGGATCCTGGTCAACGCCCACGTTACGCGCCCGATCACCTGGGCGACGGTGATAGAGGTGACTGTGGTCGCGGTGGGTTTTCCTGTACTTGCCTGGGGATTTGGCATGGTGGGAGTCACTGCCGCGGTGCTGGCGTTCCTGGTGGGGCGCGTTGCCGCCAATGTCTTTCTCATCGGACCATGCGCCAAGGTGGTTTCCTGGAGCCGCGTCACCGACCCAGCTACAGCGCGACCCGACGCGGCCGTTGAGCGGCGGGATCACGAACCAGTCACGACCTAGCCGTCCGCTGAGCTGCGAACCAGCCCGCATGGAGCCGGGGCAAACCGTGCGGCCGACCTTGGGAGATCTGAATGATCCCTTGGTCTAGTCCTCCTCCTCCCTGGCCTTCTCGCAGTCACAACCCCTTTCCAGCGCGCGATACACGTGCCCCATCGCGACAAGCGAAAGCGGAACAGTGACCAGCAGACCGATACCGATAGCCAGGAGGCCAAGTACATTGACGAAGAACAGTAGCCACCACATCAGAAACAGCTGCCAGGCGGATCCCCGCGTAATCTCCCAGCTCACCCGCGTTGCCTCGAGAGCCCCAACCTCCTTGTCGACGATCACCCATCCGAAGAACTGTAGCCGGAGGCCCCAATAGATTCCGGGAATGACCAGCAGGATGAAACCTGCGGTTGTGACCAGGCCGACTATGATCGAGGCAATCAGGTAGGGGACGATCAGAGGTATCTTGGCAAACAGATCGATGAGCTCGCCACGTTCGCCATCGACGAAGCGTAAGGCCATTCTCATCACCCCCAAGGCTACCACCATGGTGAAGAACGCGGAGACCAGCGCCACTACCACCGATTCGGTGTAAACGGGAAACGCATTGATCATCAGCACGATGATCATGGCCATGATGGCCAACCCCAGGTTTGTCGTCACGATCGTCCACCCGAACCTGACCGCCTCAGTCTTGGAGAACTTGCTCATTGGTGCCTCGCACTAGTCTTGATCATCCGATACAAGCATTATTGCCAGTCAAGATACACGCCGGGACCAGTCGAACACATCACTAGGCCGGAAGCGACGATCCAATATGTAGTTGATCCGAGCGCGCAGTCAAACGAATCCGTCTGTTGTGGACGCCTCATGCTATACCAGATAGGCGAGTCATGCCGCCTTTGTTGATCAGTGCTCGATTGCTCAGCGGGCTGTGCGGCTCGGCGGCGACGCATGTCACGGATGGCCGCAGGTGTACCTTCGCTAGGTGGTTACGGACTGCGGCGCCAGTGCTTAGTTTTTGCCGTCAGGCAAATACAATGTGGTCCGAGACGCTGCAGCGATCGCCTACACAGTCGGATGCTGCTGCTGATGGGACGAAGGTGACGCGTCGGGGACTGCTTGGGTGTTGGGAGATGCATACCTACGTCGGTACCATTCAACTTCCTTGCCTCTGATATGAGCGGATTAGGATTCGGTTTGAAGAAGCTGGCATTGTGGTTCGACACCTATGCCGTCGATCCGGCTGTCATGACAGATACGCGGCACGTCGACTGGCTCCGCGGAGTCCCATTCATTGCGGTCCACGTGGTCTGTCTGGCTGTCGTGTGGGTCGGTTGGAGCCCTGCAGCGGTTGCAGTTGCGCTGGGCTTGTATGTAGTCCGGATGTTCGCTGTGACCGGGTTTTATCACCGCTATTTCTCACATCGGACTTTTTCCACTTCGCGGACCGCTCAATTCGTCTTCGCGGTGCTGGGTGCGAGCTGTGCGCAACGGGGCCCCCTGTGGTGGGCGGCACATCACCGTAAGCACCACCGGTACGCTGACACCGAGCGCGATGTCCACTCACCAAGACAGCGCGGTTTTTGGTGGGCACACATGGGGTGGATCGCAGCCCCAGGGAACTTCCCGACCGACCTCAAAGAGGTGAGAGATCTGGCCAAGTATCCGGAACTGCGATTTCTCGACCGCTTTGACATCCTGGTGCCGGCGCTGCTCGCGCTGGGGCTGTTTCTATGGGGCGGTTGGCAGTTTCTGATTTGGGGGTTTTTCATCAGTACGGTAGTACTGTTCCACTGCACCTGTTTCATCAACTCGTTGGCGCACAAGGTGGGTCGTAAGCGGTACCAGACTGACGATGACAGTGGGAACAGCTTCTGGCTGGCCGTCGTGACCTTCGGTGAGGGTTGGCACAACAATCATCACAAGTATCCGGGGTCCGTGAGACAAGGTTTTTTCTGGTGGGAGATCGATCTCACGTACTATGGACTATGGTTGCTGGAGCGCCTACGAATCATCTGGAACCTGCGGCCGGTTCCGCGACGCCTGCTTGAGCCTGCGTGATGTGAATATGGATGTCGCCAGGACCAGCGCTGGTACGGCTGCTGGTAGATGACTTCGGGCGCCGCGACGAATCCCGTCGCGGTCGGCTGAAGTTTGGTGTTCTGGACGGTACGTAGCTGTCAGGTACTGAATGACGCAGTGTCAACGGTTGGTCTGCGGTGTCATCTGATCGCCGAGATAGAGTTCCGCCACGCGGAGGCCCAGGTCCTCCGGTACAATCTCTCCCATGTTACACAGCACCCAAGTGGAGAATCGCTGCGCCGGAAACCTGACATAATAGGCCTTGAACCCCATGAAAGATCCGGTGTGGCCTAAGGTTCTGAGTCCGCGGTGTTCGCCCTCGCGAATGGCGAAGGCATAATCCAGGACTTCTCCACTATTCAAGGTCCTCTTTGTGAGCATCACTTCCAGGAAATCCGGTCCATCCAGCTGGTTGTGGAGAAAATTGCGTTCCCACGTGAGCAGGTCGTCCACTGTGGTGTACAGCCCACCGGCACCGGGCAAGGCGAAGTTGCCTTGATAGCTCTGGTAGTATTCATTGTCTGTTTCGTCTACGTCCTTGAGCGAGTCTGCCAGCGGCATGTAGCTCATAGCCCGACGCTTGACGATGTGCACCGGGTCATCATGGAAGTGCGTATCATACATGCCAAGCGGTTCGAATATCAGGTCTTTGGCGGCCTCACGGAGGGTCCGTCCGCTGGCACGCTCGATGATCATCGAAAGAGCGAAGTAGCCACCGTTTGAGTATTCGTAGCGCTCTCCAGGAGAGAAATCGGGCTCCTGCTCCGCCAAGAGCTTCAATGCATCGGTTTTACTGAACCGATCCCAGGTCGACAAGCCATTACTTGCCATTACGCGGTACATGTCAGGGATACCGCTGGTGTGGTGAATGACGTGGCGAATCGTTACTGGGGGATCGTGGTCGGGCATCTCGGGCAGGTAAATCCGAATGTCATCATCCAAAGAGAGCGCGCCCTCACCTGCGAGCAGCACGATCGTGGCGGCGGTAAACTGCTTCGACAGAGAACCCACGTAGAACACGGTCTTGGGAGTGATTGGGATGTCCCAATCGAGGTTGGCGTAGCCGTAGCCGTTCTTGTACACGAACTGACCGTCCTGCGCCACTCCGAGCGCACAGCCCGGTGAACCGGGCTTATCGTAGTCGGCGAACACAGCATCTATCTGTTGAGGGTATGGATTCTGAGCCGCGGTTGGCTGCCAGGGCAGAGCCAGGACGCTCAGCAAGGCCGGCACATATGACTGTGTCCGTAGACTGCACAATCGTGATGAACGGCACACTGTAGGAATCCTATCGATGAAGATGTGTTGGCCTACGCATTGTCAGCTCTCCTCAAGATCCTTGCAACTGTGCGCCTCCGTGTCTCGTAGGTGCACGTTCGGCGAGTTCTTGGCGCCGGCTCCTGATTGAAGCGGCGGCAAACCGGTCGAGCTTGACGTATATGACCGGGATCAGGAACAGGGTGAACACCGCTGCAACGAGGACGCCCCCGATTGTGACGGCCGCCATGGGGATGCGGTAGAACGAACCGGCACCAGAGCCCATTGCCTGCGGCAGCAGCGCGATGGCAATCGCTATGTTAGTCATGACGATTGGGCGTAATCGGATCGGCGCGGCTTCGAGCAGCGCTTCGATGCTCCGCATCCCTGTCTCGCGCAGTTGATGGGTGTAGTCCAGGATCAGGATCGCATTGTTCACCACAATCCCCACCAGCATGATGATCGCCATCATGCTGAAGATGTTCAGTGAAGCTCTGGCCAGGAAGAGGCCGAAGACGGCTCCTACAAATCCCAGTGGCAAGGTCAACATGATGGTGAATGGGTGGACGTATGACTCGAGGATCATGGCAAGTACGATGTACGTTAGCACGATTGCCATCACCAACGCCTTGAGCATCTCGGTGAGGGATTCCTGGAACATCTCGAACTGGCCGGTGATTTCGTAGCTGTAGCCAGGCGGGAACCCCATCTCATCTAAGGTGAGCTGGATCTGGTTCGCCAGAGCGGTGAGGCTTCCTCCACCTATGAATGCATCAATTTGGACTGTGCGCTGCTTCTCGTCACGCTGGATTGTAGTCTCGCCGGCCTGCTCCTCCACGCTGCCAAGGCTGCTGATCGGGACCATTCCACTGGGACTCCGTATCTGCATTGATCCGAGCTCAGCGGTGCGATTGCGTGATTCTTCAGTCAAGCGAACGCGGATGTCGCGCTCGTCCCCTGCCTCTCTGTAGACTCCCGGCACGACACCTTCGATCGATGCACGTAGCGTTCCGCCGACTGCCACGACCAACCCGGGGATCGCAGCCACTCTTGCAGTTGCCTCGCGGGCCAGCGTTTCGAGCCGAGTGCGCTCCGGCCCTTTGACCAACACTTGGAGTGGGGCGTCGCCCCCCGGACCCACGGATTCCGTGAGCGTCACAGTGACGTCAGCGTCGGGAATCGCCGCCATCTTTTCTCGGATACGTGGAATTATCTCTTGAGTAGGTAGCTCGGACTCAACTGTGACCTGTATCTGAGCGATGTTCACGTCGACTACCGAACCGCCACCGAACGAACGCGATTGTCCGCCTATCTGTGTGAGCGTGGATGTGATCTCGGGTATCTCAGCCAGCAGAGCCTCTGCGGTAGCTGCCGTCTGTGAACTGCGCTCAGGCGGTGTCCCGGGTGGCAACTCGAGGGTGATCAACGCAAGACCTTCATCCTGAGACGGCATGAACTCCCCGGCCACGAACGCGACCTGGACTACCAAGGCAAGGACCACGAGCGCTCCAGTGCCGCCGATGACCGCCCAACCGTGTCGCGGTGTGGCCAGGACCCATGCAAGGGCTACCTTGTAGTCCTGCTCCAGGCTGGCATAACCCCGATCAAACGCCCGCCAGAACCCGGCGAGCAATCCCTCGGTTTCCTCGAGCTTCGTTTCGTAGGTTCGCAGCAGCTTTGCAGCGAGCATCGGCGCGAGAGTGAATGAAATCAGCACGGAGACTAGTGTGGCAAATACCACGGTCAGACCGAACGAGATGAAGAACTGGCCGATGATGCCTTGCATGAAGGCAATGGGAGTGAATACCACCACGTTGGTCAGTGCCGAAGCTGCCACTGCAATCGCGACTTCGGTCGTGCCAATCTCAGCAGCTTGCTTGGGTGACTCACCTTGATCCAGGTGCCTGTAGATACTCTCCAAGACCACGATTGTATTGGTCACCAGGATACCGACCGTGATCCCCAGTGCCATCAGCGTCATGATGTTGATCGTGAATCCTGCCTGGTCAATTGCCAGGAACGTGGCGACGATCGTCGCTGGCATCGCGACGGCCGCGATTACGGTCCCGCGCCAAGAGTGGAGAAACAAGAACAGGACCGCCGTTGTCAGGGCAATCCCGATTAGAATGTTCCTGAAGATATCTTGCACCGCGTCTCGAATGAACTCACTCGCATCACGGGCGATTTCCATGACTGCCCCGGTCGGGAGCTGGGCTCGCATTTCCTCGACTGCGTCAAACACCCCTGCAGCCGTCGCCACGGTATTGGCCCCGGATCGTTTCTGGACCGATAGGCTCAGCGTGGGCTGGCTGTTGTAACGCGCGATCTCGCGCACGTCGGCGAAGCCTTCCCGTACCGTGGCAACGTCGGACAGGCGAATCCTGCCACCTTGGGGCAGGACTAGTGGCAGGTTCTGTATGTCACTGAGAGAGCCGTATTCCCCCATCACTCGGATTGAGAACTCGGCATCGGGTTCGGTAACGCGTCCTGCCGGAATGGTGACGTTCTCGCCGCCAACCAGCCGTGCCAGTTCGCTGATCGAAAGGCCGTACGCTCGCAAGCGGTCGGGGTGCACCAAGACCTCAATCTCTCGTTTGAGACCGCCGACAAGATTGACGGAAGCAACGCCCTCGACACGAGCAAGACGGTCACGCACAACATCATCCGCGAAGTCGGTCAGAGCTTCCAGAGCTTGGGGACCGGAGATGGTCACATCCATGATGGGCATCGCATCGATGTCCAACTTCAGGATGGTGGAAGCTTCGGCATCGGCAGGCAGAGTGGCGCGGATCGCGTCTACTTTGTCCTTCACCTCGATGGCTGCCAAATCCGCGTCCACATCATAATCGAATTCGATCAGGACCGTGGAAACGTTCTCTTGTGAGAAGGACAGCAGCGACTGGAGATTCGCGATCGTGGAGACGGCATCCTCGATCGGTTCCGTGATCTCGGTTTCGACCTCCTCTGGTCCAGCGCCCGGATACACAGTAGTCACGGTGATGTAGGGAAACTCGATGTTGGGGAACAAATCCAGGGGAATCGAGAGGTAGCTAAAGGCGCCGAGAAAAACGAAGACCGCCACGAACATGCTGGTGAGCACGGGACGAGTCACGGCGAGACGAGCGAAGAAGCGGAACATGATCAGCCTCCCACTATCCGGGTCAGTGCGCCGTCAGATAGTAGGGAAGCTCCCGCAACCACGACCTGCTCCCCCTGAGATATCCCTTCGAGGATTTCTACTCCTTCGTCACCGGCCAATCCGGTAGTGACAGGCCGTCGCCGTGCAACACCCGCTTCGTCCACCACCCATACCACGCCTGCCCTGACCGCACTGCGAGGCACAAGCAACGCCGCCTCACGCTGCCCGATCACCACTTGGACCTTGACCAGGGAACCTGGCACCACATTCTGCACGTTGCCGGAGCGTGTCCCAGGGAAGGTGAGTTCGATTTCCAGCAGCCGGGTCTCGGGGTCTGCTTGCAGTGCTATGCGCGTAACCGTGCCCAGCAAGTCATGATCCGGCAACTCGGCCTGCTGACGCAGCGCCAGTTCTGCAGCCTGACCGGCGCTGACCTGGAGTAAGACCTGTAGCTGAGATAGGTCGGAAACTCGCAGCAAAGGGTCACCTGGCGCGGGGACTGTTCCGCGGGTTTCCAGTATGTCTGTGACGATGCCGTCGATCGGACTGGTAAGAACGATTGAACGGCGCGCGGCTTCCAGATTGGCCTCGGCGACGGCCAGTCCCGTGACCGCGTCGTCCCAATCCTGCTCACTGATCGCGCCTTCTTCTCTCAGCGGTCTCAAGCGCTCGACCGTGCGCCTGGCTTGCTCCCACGCTGCTTCCGCCTGCCTGACCGAAGACATCGATCCCTGGCTCGATTGTCGGATCAGCTCGTCACCGGTGCGGACCCGTTGACCGACCCGAACTG
>SMTZ1_10005271_pt1 | contig 12980 bp, 11 predicted proteins | sample DeeMarSWOR136_30_FD_25667 | JGI IMG/M metagenome (IMG submission 25667) | reverse complement strand
CAGGTTGCTGTCACCGCTGAAGGTGAGAGAATTCCGCCAAAAATCAATCCCCTCATAATGCTCCATCTGATTCTCGAAGGAAATTCCCATCTGATTGAACTCGGTGAACCGGAAGCTCAGGTTGACTTCAGCCCACTGATCCAGGAGAAGGTCATCGGAATAGGCGTACCGCCTGCCCCCGTTGAGACCGATTGAGACCTGGTTCAGGTACTGCTTTTCGGGATAAAGGGTGAAGTAAGTGAATCCTCCTCCAGTTCTGTAGTCTACCCGATTGACAAACCCAGACGAAGCCTCGAAGTCAGGATGGATCGAGACCCACCACAGGCCGCTTCCCCAGTACTTGGAGAGATACGAGAATTCTGAATAAAGGGCTGGGGCGATGCCGGTTTCACCATCATCGTATTTGGTCTTGGAGCCTATGGCCTGGAAGGAGAGGAAGAATTTATTGTTGAACTTGAACTGACCATCGATACCGACGACCCGGTTGTACTTACCATCGATTTCCTTATCAGCCAAGCAGAACCCAAGGGTGGACTCGGAGAAGATATCGGTCTTTACCCGAAAGATGTTGAAGAGGGCATCCTCACCGCGTTTCCCCGCGCCGTTGCTGACTTCCCAGAGGCTTTCAGTGGGGTTGGCATCCAAGGCTGAGAGGAGTCCGTAGGTGAAGCGGCCCACTTTGCCTGTTAGTCTGGCTCCACCGGTCGGGTCGATGATCCTTCGCGTATAAACCATCTGGATCTGGGGAAACCGGAAGATCTCCATCCCTTCCAGGAAAAAGGGTCTTTTTTCAGGATAGTACAGAGCAAACCTTTGGTTGACATCGATCTGAGGCGCATCGGCTTCGATGTGGCTGAAATCGGGGTTAAGAGTGAGATCTAAAGTGAGATCAGAACTGAGACCCCACTTAAAATTCAAGCCTGGCTGAAGATCAACATTTTTTTCTTGGGTTTGGAGGGAAGTGACGATCGGCATCAGCTCGAAATTCCGGCCCTTTTCCACCTCTCCCTGGATCACCAGCTCGCGGGTTTGGGCCAGTAATCCGTTGATTTCCTTTGAAATCGGCGGCCAGGAGTCGATTTCTCCGCTGCGGCTGACATTCCTGATGAGCATGATGCCCCAGACTTTGTCCTCTTCATCAGGGAACCGGATGCTTTTGAACGGGATGGCCAGCTCGACCGTATAGCCTTCCTCATCGATCTTCCCCTCTGAATAAAAAACCGTGTCCCAACTCTCATCCATGTTGTCGCTCCCCCCGGCCTCCATCCGCATCAGGTCCATCTGGACTCCGATGGGGTTGATGATGAAGGAAAAGGCCCGGCGTTTCTCGTTGAACGTATCCAGGAAGACGGCAACCCAGTCATCATCCATGCAGTTATCCCGGTTGGTGACACAGGCTCTGATTCTTTTGGGGACCGATTCAGAGCAGCGAAAGGCAAAGTAGAGGTTCTTCTGGTCGTAGCCGATGTAGGCGGTGGTTTTTTCTGTGGGAACTCCTTTTTCTTTGGGGGTAAACTGAAGAAAATCCACTATTTTTAAGGCCTCGGTCTCCCAGAGGGGGTTGTCCAGGTGACCGTCGATTTTGGGCGCTTGCGAGAGCTTGGGGATAGAGAGGGGCTCTTGAGAGGAAAAGGTTGTGACCGGAGAGAGAAACAGGTTCAACATAAACATCAGAATACAGGATGATTTCACAATCAGTCTCATTTCTCTCTCCATCTGTCTTCTCAGTCTCTCCTCTCAAAATGGCATCTTTTATCCTCATAAACGAAAAGTTAACAGAAAAAGTTTATGGTGAGGAAAAATTTTCAGGCTTGTTTACGGATTATTTTTCATCAGAGAACGAGAGCGTCCATTCTCCAGACTCATAATAAGTAATCCTTACGATATCTCTTTCCATCCTGCATTTGAACGTTTCAAAGGTTTTTCCTGTTTGATGATCCCAGCCTCTCCTGCGCCAGAGAATTTCTTGGATGGGAAATTCCTTCTCGCCGATGACCACGGCTCGGGGAGTTTCTCGTCCCTTGTATCCAGCATAAAAACGAACCTCAAATTTTTGACTGTCTTTTTTCTCTGAACTCATCCTATTGATATTATATAAAATTTTTCCAGCTAACATAAACGCAGTAAATAAGGTTGCAATTCCTATGCGGCCTGATGCCGCCCTCAGCCCCCGAACCCCCAGGGAACCAGTCCCGTCGGTTCCCCCCGTCGGATAAACCGACGGGTCCCCCCTCCGCTACGGGGACTCGAGGGCGGCATCCAGGCCGCTCAAGAGAGAGGATGTCCCACGAATTATTGCGTTATTATTAGCTGTAAGAATTAACTCCAGCTTCATATTTTACCATTCCTGCACCTGCTACCTGCCACCTGCCTGCGCAGGTGCAGGCTCCGCAGGTACAGGCTACGTAGGAATGACGAAAGAGATTGTATTCATGCTACGTTTCTCATTCTTGCCAAACGAGGAGGAGGTGATTATAATGCCAACGTTCTCTCACGAGACGATCTTGTCTGGAGATATAAAATGAAAATATGTCTGCTCCGCAAAGAAAATTCTATTTCTTTTTCCCTCGTCTTCCTGTTTACGGTCCTTCTTCTCCTCCCATCTCCTTCCATGTCTTTGGCAGTCGATTCCTCCTCCAAAGACGTAAGGATTACCGTTCTCTATCCCTCGTTGGGGAATGTTAAAAAGCTCCTTGAGCTCCAAAAGCAGCAGCTCATGCCCCAAGAAAAGATCATTGTCAACGGAGTCTACCATGAAAACGAGAAGACAGATTATGAAAAAGCGATCAAGTTCGTGGAACGAAACAAGCTCAGATGGTTCAAGTTCGAAAAGCTTTCCGGGGAGGTTGAGAGGGAAAACCTCTTCCAGAATAATTCCCTAACCGATGACTTCAAGAGGATTTTCAACAAATCGGACGGAATCCTATTTTTTGGCGGGGATGATATTCCGCCTGGCCTTTACGGTAAAGAAACCTCCCTGCTGACCAACCCAACCGAAACACCCTACCGGCACTTCTTGGAGTTATCGTTCCTGTTCCATCTCTTGGGAGGCCTTCAGGATGAACAATTCAAACCCTTCCTCGAATCTTCCTCGCGTCTCCCCATCCTCTGCATCTGTCTCGGGCTGCAGAGCCTGAATGTGGCTGCCGGGGGTACTCTTGTCCAAGATATTCCATCAGAAGTGTACGGAATCAAGCATTGGGATGAATCGCTAGCTCACGACGAAGACACCTGGCATCAAAACCCCTATGCCCATCTTTATCCTGAATGGCTGATCTCCAAAAGTCTGTACATTTACATCCTGCATCCGATTAAAATACTCGAAAAGTCAAAATTCACCTCGGATTTGGGGTTCAAGACAAAAGATATGCCCTATGTCATCAGCGGCCATCACCAGGCTGTCGATAAACTGGGTAAGGGACTGAAAGTCACTGCTACTTCTATAGATGGAAAAGTTGTTGAAGCCCTCGAGCACCAGGGCTATCCGAACCTCCTCGGCATTCAGTTCCACCCGGATTTCATTGAACTCTGGGATCAGAAACAAGAGTTCAGGTTAAAACCTGATCAGGAAAAACAAAGTCTCCTCTCGACCTTGGAGAAAAATCCTCCAAGCCTCGATTTTAATAAAAAAATCTGGACCTGGTTTTTTAAGAAAGCCAAAGCCTATCACAGCCGCTAAGCCGGACGTTTATTTCAAAATAAAAATTCAAAATAAAACTTGACTAATTCCTATAAATTGTATACAATTTATATTGTATATCTTTTTTAGGGAGATTGTGATGAAAAGATTTTCTATCCCCAGAGTAGCTCATTGCTCAGAAGGCTGCTCGCCTTCATCCTGAGCAGGATGTAAAAAGGCTCTTCAATCGATTGACAAAGGAAAACTCGCTGTCCTGTGCATCAGCCAGCGAGTTTTTTTATCTGGTCCTTCCGCTCCTGTCTTTTTGTTCTGAAGAGCGGATGATCTTCTGAATTATTCCTGAACTCGAGTAGCCCTTTAGATAAGGGACGATCACAACCTTACCCCCGGCTCCTTCCACCTCTTTCCGCCCCACAACCTCATCCAGCCGCCAGTCCCCTCCCTTGAGCAAGACATCGGGAAGGAAGGAAGCGATGATCCTTTGAGGTGTCTCTTCGGAAAAAGAGACAAGGTAATCTATCTCTTCCAGCGCCTCTAATATTTCCAGCCTCTCCTCAAGAGGAAAAATCGGCCGAGAAGGCCCCTTAATCTTCCTGACCGAGGCATCGTCATTGACGGCTACGACCAGAACATCACCCTGTTTTTTGGCTTCCCTGAAAATATGGATGTGTCCGCTGTGGAGAAGATCGAAACAGCCGTTGGTGAAAACCACCTTTTTTCCTTGCCTTTTCAGCTCCTGACGAATCTTTTTCAAACTCGCCAGTGTTTGTCTCTTTTTATCCATCGCTGTTCTGGCTCTAAAGGAAGGAGGACGCTAATCGAGATAGCCCAGGTCTCTCAGATAATTTTTCAGTTTATCCATATCCTCTGGTTCCAATTCCCGTTTAACCTGCAAGGAAGACAAAGGATGCCTCCTTTTGCCCCAGGAAATCTTTTCCCAGGTTCTTTCGTGGAGATAGTAGAAAAGAATCTTGGCGATGACCTCGGTTATCCCCACGCCTAGGGAAACAACCCATTCCTTGGTGAAGAGATAAACCAGAGTCATCGTGGTTAAGGTGGCTATCACCCGCCAGCTGATTGATTTGACTACGGTTCGACTGTGCGATTCCCCTGTCTTTTCCTTCATTTTTTCGACTCCATTGCTTTAATTATTACTGCGTTCAGTCTTCATCGATCAGATCTTCTAGCGGTCTTTTGGAGGCTTGACCTTGATGCCTTCGGAAAAACTCCAAGTATGTTCGGGCCGAGTTATGCCCTCGTCCTTATGGAGAGAGGAGACCAGGAAGGAATACAGGTTGCGGTGATAATCGAAGGGATACCCATCTTTCTTATGAACGGCCACATCCAGATAATAGGTTCCGTTAATCAGATTCAGCTTCTTCATCTGGCAGATAACCTTCCCCTCGCCTTCGATGGAAAGAGGCTCGTATTCCTCAAGCTTGGTGTTAGTCCCATAACAATAGATGCCTTGAGAGTTGAAGATGCCGAGGCCGAACACAAAGTCTTTGATTCTTTGCGAAGTCATCATGTCCATTTCGACGATCATCCCCTCATCGGGCGAGAAAACATGTTTTTCTTTCCCGTCCAGTCCTTTCAGCCTGACCTTTGTAATCTCAATCTCCCTTTTCCCCCACCTGTTTTCCCGTCTTTCCTCTTCCCATTCCTGCTCTTTATCCACGGCTTTTTGCCTTTCTTCGAATTCCACTTCCTGCTTATCCAGGACATCCTGGAGGTAGGAATCGACGACTCTCTTGGGCTCCCCCATCTTTTCGATCCGTCCTTCCTTGAGCCAGATAGCCCGGTCGCATATTTTCTCGACCGTCGAGAGGTCATGGCTGACAAAAAGTATTGTCTTCTGCCGGCGCCGGAAATCATCTATTTTATCCAGACATTTGGGGACAAAAGAGGCATCGCCCACGGCCAGGACCTCATCGATGAGGAGGATGTCCGGATTGACATTGATCGCGATCGAAAAACCGAGGCGCATGTACATCCCGGAAGAATAGGTCTTGACCGGAGCGTCGATAAAACCCTCGAGCTCAGCAAATCTTACGATCTCATCAAATTTTTGGACGATTTCTTTCCGGGAAAGCCCGAGCATGATGCCGTTGATATAGATATTCTCCCTGCCCGTGATCTCAGGATGAAAACCCGCCCCAAGCTCGATCAGAGCGGAGACTTTTCCCCTGACGCTCACTCTGCCTCTTGTCGGTTTGGCGATACCTGCAATCACCTTGAGCAGAGTGCTCTTGCCCGATCCGTTCTCACCGATGATTCCGAATGTTTGTCCCTCCTCGACTTTGAAACTGACGCCATCCAGGGCAGTCACCAGCTCATCAGGTTTCAGGGCTTTGAAAATATCGCCTTTGACGATGGCGCTCTTGAAGGTCTGAAAACGATGCCGGGCAGAGTACTTCTGGTAAATGCGGGCCACGTTGTCGACACCGATGGCAATCACTTAAACCTCCTCGGGAAAAGAATCCCGGAGCCGATCAAAGACATAATATCCTAAAAAAAAGAGAAAGAGGGCCAGAGCGAAGGTGACTCCGAGTTTTTTCCAGTGGGGCAGTGTCCCGAAGAAGACACAGTTCTGGTAGCCCTGCATGATGTGGGTCATCGGGTTGAGGTTGAGAAAGACCTTGAGAAAACTGGATTCCTGGATGGTCGAAAAGGTTATCGGGTAAACAATCGGTGAGGCAAAAAACCAGAACGTCAAGAAATTGGCTAAAATATCCTTGATATCCCTGAAATGAACGGTCAGGGAAGAAAGAAGGAAAGCAAATCCCAAGGAAAAGACAAACTGAATCAGGATGACCAAGGGCAGGAAGAAAATATATGGAGTATACGCTTTCCCGAAGATGGGAACGAAAATAAAAAGGATAGGAAGCCCGAACAGGAAATGGATAAGATTCGAGGAAACAGCGACGATGGGCAGGATCTCAGCCGGAAACAGAATCTTCTTGATCAAGTTGCCGTGAATCATCAACACGTTGGCCGAATCCAGGGAGGATGAGGAAAACCAAGTCCAGGGCAGGACTCCGCAGAACAGGAACAGCGCGTACAGCCAGGGGGAGCCCTCGAAGGCTGGGTCTCGAGGTCGGATGATAAACCCGAAAACGATGGTGTAGACGATCATCAGGAGAAGAGGGTTGAAGAAAGACCAGAGAAATCCCAGGATCGTACCTCGATACCGGGCCTTGAGCTCCCGACCGACCAAGCTCTGGATGAGGACGCGGTACTTGTAAATCTCTTTAAGGTTTCGGAACACCTGAAATCCCTTCTCTCCCCGAAAATATCTCTTCCACCTCAGCGGTATGATGACCTCGGTCATCGAAGAGGACGAGAGGAGGCAGAAGAACCGTTTTTGTGGAGACAAAATCGCATTCGGTCAGGAAGAAATTCGGCGGTTTCTTACGTCTGGGGAAAACAAACCGGATGGCTTTCATCTTCAAATGGTGGGCGTCGATCGCTTGTCTGAAATCCTCCTCTCTCTTGACCGGAAAAATGAAATAAGCCCGACCATCTTTCCGAAGTAACTCTGCTGTCTTGGCCATTATATCAAAAATATCACATCTCACTTCATGTTTGGCAATCGATTTTTCTTGATCGGAGCTGAGATGCCCCTGCTTTTTTTTGATATAGGGCGGGTTTGAAAAAATGACATCGTACTTAAGGTCAGGCTGAAAACTTTGAAAATCCTGGCAGATGATGGAGATTCTTTCCTCCAGCTTGTTCAGGACGACGTTCCTGCGGGCCAGATCAGCCAGAGTTTCCTGAATCTCCACACCGGTGATGTGCCTGAAGGGTTTGACACTCAAAAGCAGGGAAATGATGCCCGAACCTGCCCCCAGATCCAGAAGATCATCAGTCTGCTGGGTTTGGATAAAATCTGCTAAAAGGGGGGCATCCACCGAAAACCGATACCCCCTTTTCTTCTGGAGGATCAGGATCCGACCATGATAGAAGGTATCCAGAGTCTCGTCCTCACCCTTCAATTCACTCATCTGCATCATCATCACTCAACTCGGTGAAAACGAGCACCTTTTCCGGAAAGACCTCAGCAAATCCACCGCGAATCCGGTAATTCTGCTCTTTTTGATCCAGGCGAAAGGAAAGGAGTCCTTTCCCAAGAGCGGTGAAGAGCGGCCGATGCCCCGGAAGAATTCCGATGGTTCCCTCCAAGCTGGGGAGGAAGACCACCTTGACCACTTCATCCACCAACAGTTTTTTAGGGGTGATGATTCTCAGCTGGAGGGAGGAAGGCAACTCTTTGCTCATGCTGACTGCAATGCCTCAGCTTTCTCCACCACTTCCTCGATGCTGCCAACCATGTAAAAGGCCTGCTCAGGTTTGTCGTCGTGTTTTCCTTCTACGATCTCTTTGAATCCCCTGACTGTATCCTCCACCTTGACATACTTCCCTGGCCTCCCGGTGAATTCCTCGGCGACATAGAAGGGTTGAGAGAGGAACCGCTGAATCTTACGGGCCCTGGCGACGATCCGTTTATCTTCTTCGGAGAGCTCTTCCATACCGAGGATGGTGATGATGTCCTGGAGATCTTTGTACCGTTGGAGGATCTCCTTGACTCTCCTGGCTGTATGATAGTGCTCCTCACCCACAACCCGTGGATCCAGGATGCGGGAATAGGAGGAGAGCGGATCCACAGCTGGATAAATACCCATCTCTGTCAAAGCCCGGCTCAGGTTGGTTGTCGCGTCCAGATGCGAAAAGGTCGTCGCAGGGGCGGGATCGGTGAAATCATCGGCGGGAACATAGATGGCCTGCACCGATGTGATAGATCCCCGTTTGGTCGAGGTGATTCTCTCTTCCAGCTCACCCAGCTCCGTGGCCAGGTTTGGCTGGTATCCCACCGCCGAGGGCATCCGCCCCAGAAGGGCGGAAACTTCGGACCCGGCCTGGACAAAGCGGAAGATATTATCGATGAACAAAAGGATATCCTGACCCATATCATCCCGGAAGTACTCCGCCACAGAGAGGGCAGCCAACCCGACCCGAAGACGGGCTCCCGGGGGCTCTGTCATCTGACCGTAGACAAGAGCGGTTTTGTCGATGACTCCCGATTCTTTCATCTCCAGCCAGAGGTCATTCCCTTCCCGTGTCCTTTCTCCCACGCCTGCAAAAACAGAATAACCACCATGTTCTAAAGCCACATTGTGGATCATCTCCATGATGATGACGGTCTTACCGACACCGGCACCGCCGAAAAGGCCGATCTTCCCTCCTTTTAAAAAGGGCTGGATGAGGTCGATCACCTTGATCCCTGTCTCGAACATCTCCAGCTCCGTGTTCTGCTGCTCCAGGGAGGGCGGCGGTCGATGAATCGGATATTTCACCTTGGCCTGGATGGGTCCCAGGTGATCCACGGGCTCGCCGATAACGTTGATGACCCGGCCTAAAGTGGCTTCGCCCACCGGAACCTGGATCGGGCCATCCAGGTCAATGGCCTTCATCCCCCGAGCCAGGCCGTCGGTCGGGTGCATCGAGACACACCTCACTCGGTTTTCTCCCAGATGCTGCTCTACCTCGACCACGATATCCACCCTCTCCCGCTCATCAACAATATCCTCGGCTTCGTCATCTACTCTCAACCCAAACTCTCTCTTGGTTTCCGCGACAGAATGGGCTCCAGGAGAGTCGAATCCCTCACTCGTCACTCGAAGGGCATTGTAGATTTCGGGAAGCTTTTCATCCTTGAATTCGATGTCCACCACAGGCCCGATGACCTGAACGACACGCCCTGTTTTTGGTCCTTTCACCGTTTCTGTCTTCGGCTTGGATTTGTGTTTTTCTCGGACTCCTGTTTTTTCCATTCTTTTCTCTCCGGAGACTATCTTTTGGCCAAGGCTTCGACGGCTGTCATGATCTCTAAGAGTTCTTTAGTGATCGAAGCCTGCCTGACTTTATTCAAAACCAGCGTGAGGTCTCCTATCAACTCCTCCGCGTTCTGAGTCGCATTATCCATGGCCATCATCCGAGCCGCCTGTTCGGCTGCTGAAGACTCAAAAAACGCATGGAAAATCTGAGTCTCTACGTACAGAGGGAGAAGGATGTCGAAGAGAGGCTTCATCTCGGGTTCCCAATCCGGAATCAGTCTTTCTTGAATTTTTTTTGGCTCTGTGGGCTCGACAGGAAGCAGTTTGGCCACGGTGATCCGAGGAGCGAGAATGGATTTGAATTCATTGTAGACCAGGTACACGGCATCAATCCGATTGAAGGAATAGAGTTGGATGAGATATCCCGCTAATTCTCTCAAGTCTTCCCGAGTCAGTTTTTCGACATTTCCTGAAAAAAGCCTATCTGCAGGATAAGGGAGGTTTTTAAAAAACATCTCTGCCTTTTTTCCTATCAGTATCGAACGGACGTCTGTCCTCTTCGCTTTCTCCTCAAAAAACGCCCGGGCCTTCTCCAAAAGGTTTGAATTAAAGGCCCCGCACAATCCTTTATCGGAAGTCAAGACTATGACCAGGATAGACTTTTCCTCTCTTTTCATCATCAAAGGATGGACTCTTCGTTCAGCCCAGGAAGTCACTTCTGAGAGAAAATCGGGGTAGGAATGCCAGTAAGGACGGGCTTCCATCAGAGGGCGCTGCACCTTCTTCAGCTTGGCCGTGGAGACCGTCTTCATCGCCTGGGTTATCTGCTGCGTATTCCTGACGCTCTTTATCCGCCTTCTTAGGTCGATCAGAGCCGGCATTTTAGTCTTTTTTCTCCTTGAGCTTCTGGTTGAATTCTCTTAGGGCTTGGCTAATTGCCGCATCCAGGTTTCCATCGATCTCCCCTGTTTCGACTATTTTTTTCAATAAATCTGGGTGCTCTTCCTCAAAATAATCGAACAGCCGTTTTTCATAGTCTTCAATCTCTGAGATTTCAAAATCATCCAAATATCCCCTATTCCCAGCATAGATAATCAGAACTTGTTTCTCTACGGGGAGGGGAACGTATTGATCCTGCTTGAGAATTTCTGTCAGTCTTGCCCCCTTATCCAACTGGGCTTGACTGGCCCTGTCCAGCTCTGTTCCGAATTGGGCAAAAGTCAAAAGTTCCCGGTATTGAGCCAGATCGAGCCGAAGCTGTCCAGCCACCTGTTTCATGGCTTTGATCTGGGCATGCCCTCCAACCCTGGAAACAGAGATTCCAACATTGATAGCAGGCCGGATTCCGGCGTTAAACAGCTCTGGCTCTAAGTAGATTTGACCATCGGTGATGGAAATGACGTTGGTCGGTATATACCCAGAAACGTCTCCGGCTTGGGTCTCGATAATCGGGAGAGCCGTCAAAGACCCTCCTCCATGTTCGTCATTGTATTTGGCGGCCCTTTCCAGGAGCCTGGAATGAAGGTAAAAGACATCTCCTGGATAGGCCTCTCGCCCAGGAGGCCGGCGCAAAAGGAGCGAGATTTCCCGATAGGCTGCCGCATGCTTGGAGAGGTCATCATAAATGAGGAGGGCATGCTGCCCGTTATCCCTGAAGTACTCTCCCATGGCACAGCCCGCATACGGGGCTATGTATTGAAGAGAGGAAGGATCGCTGGCAGAAGCGGCCACGACAACAGAGTAATCCATGGCTCCGAAATCTTCCAGGATTTTTATGACATAGGCGATAGTGGAATTTTTCTGACCGATGGCTACATAGATACAGACAACATCCTTCCCTTTCTGATTGATGATGGTGTCGACGGCGATGGCGGTCTTGCCTGTCTGTCGGTCGCCGATAATTAGCTCTCTCTGTCCCCGGCCGATCGGGATCATGCTGTCGATGGCCTTTATTCCTGTCTGGAGGGGTTCTTTCACTGGCAGTCGGTCGACGACTCCGGGGGCCAGCCGTTCCACGACCATATGGATTTCGGTCTTGATCGGGCCTTTCTCATCCAGGGCTAAACCCAAGGGATTGACCACCCTCCCGATGAGCGATGGACCTGAGGGAACCTGGATGATCCTGTGGGTCCGCTTCACTACATCACCTTCTTTGACCAGATGAGTCTCACCGAGAAGGACGACGCCAACACTGTCTTCCTCTAGGTTCAGGGCGAGGCCATAAACCCCCTCTGGGAATTCGAGAAGCTCGTTGTACATCACCCTGTCCAGCCCGTAGATTCGGGCAATTCCGTCTCCGATGGATATCACAGTCCCGATTTCTTTGGTGTCGACTTCTGCTTCGAATCCCTCGATTTGGCGTTGAATGATCTTGGTGATTTCGTCGGCCTTGATTTCCATGACTCTATCCTTCAGCTATTCTTCCCTTGAGATTTTCCAAACTTCCCATAACAGAGACATCGTAGACGATGTTTCCTTTCCTCAAAGACAGACCGCCGATCAATTCAGGGTTGATGGTGTAAATCAGAGACACAGGTCCTCTTTCCAGTCTCTCAAGCTTATGTCTCAGCCTTACCTTCTGGTCCTCGGATAAAGCAGAGGCAGAGGCCACTTCGATCGTGACTATTCCTTGTTTTTCGTCCCATAACAGAGGAACAAGGTCGATTATTCCAGGTAACAGCTCGAGACGATTATTCTCGACGAGGAGAAGAATAAACCGGTGTATCTTCCCTCTCAGGCCGATTTCATCGGTTATATCCTTTGCTATCTGCATTTTTTTTGAGGGCGGCAGAAAAGGGCTGGCTAAGGTTACTCGGAGCTCTTCATGTTCGGAAAGGAGGTCATTAAACTTGATCAGTTGATGAGAGAGGATCTTATACTCCTCCTCATCCTTGATAGAGCTAACGAGTCCTTGAGCGTACCTCTTTGTGAGTACCTGTGTTCTCATACAATCCCTCGATTTTTTCTATGGATCCATCGATGAGGCGAGAGGAAATCTTGGGGGTGATTTTCTGTTTTATCCGTTCCTGAGCTAAGGCCGTGGCCAGTTCTGCCGCATACTCTCGAAGCTCTGCCATGCCCAACCGAGTCAGCATTTCAATTTCATCATGGGTGTATCTCTTGATCCTTTCTGCTTCACGTTGAGCTTCCTGGATGATTCGATCCCTATCTTCTAGACCGCTCTTCTCGCCTTCCTCTTTTATTTTTTCTATCTCCTGCTCCAAAAGGTTCAACCGTTCCTTCACCTCTTTCAGCTTCATTTCCGCTCGCCGCCGCGATGTCTTCATTTCTTCTAATGACTCCTGGATCTTGGTGGCCCGGCTCTCGAGAAAGCTTCGGAGCGGCTTGCGAATAAGGTAGGCCAGAACGCCGAAAAGAACGACAAAATTAAGCGTTCTCCCCAAAAAATCCTTAGCCCTCGAGCCATGCTCTTCCTCGGCCCACGAGGGGAGAAAAAGGAATAGGATGAACAAGATGGTTAAAACACGTTTTCTGGCCATCAGCTT
>SMTZ1_10025117_pt1 | contig 12983 bp, 11 predicted proteins | sample DeeMarSWOR136_30_FD_25667 | JGI IMG/M metagenome (IMG submission 25667) | reverse complement strand
TCAGAATATTTTTACATTTTTACGGATTGCAGCTGTGGTTGTTTTGATTGTTCTAGGTCTGACGGTAGGATCAAAGGCAGGTGTAGTTTCTTTTGAGGGATTATTGACAGGCGACATGTCCCTCAGTATTAAACTTTTCGGGCTGGCATTTATAGCCGTTCTCTGGACTTATGATGGCTGGTATGGGATAAACTGCGCCGCCGAAGAGATAAAAAATCCGGGAAAAAACATTCCCAGGGGTTTGATCCTGGGAACTCTGAGTGTAATGCTTATCTATTTTCTGGTGAATATTGTCTATGTGTCCGCCCTGCCAGTCGAACGGATGAAAGGAGTCATACGTATTGGAGAATTGGCTTCCACACAGCTCTTCGGACCGACAGCGACCTTATTCATATCAGCCACGATCATGATTTCGATCTTCGGATGTCTGAGTGCATCTATCCTTTACGGGCCACGAGTTTACTTCGCCATGGCCCAGGACCGTTGTTTCTTCAAGAGCATGCGATACGTCCATCCCCGTTACAGGGTCCCGACAAAAGCCATTGTCTGGCAGGGAATCTGGTCTTCTCTTCTCTGCTTATCCGGAACCTTTCAAGACCTGTTCGAGTACGTCGTTTTCGCGCTTGTTATATTCTGGGCTGCGACCGGTTTGTCTGTTATAATTCTGCGCTTCAAAAAACCGGAGATCTCACGCCCGTACAGGGCTTGGGGATATCCTATCTTGCCCATCCTTTTTGTCCTAATCAACCTCGGCGTTTTTTTAAACACGATATGGGCTCAACCCTTTCAATCTCTCATCGGGCTCATTATCCTCATTATCGGTATTCCTGCCTTCCTCTACTGGCAGTCTAAGGAACGTGGAGCATCCTAGGGCGGGATTTGGAACAAACATGGGTCCACTTTATTGAAGCGTCAATCTGCAGTGCCCCCTCCATCAACGACAAGAGTTGCCCCAGTCATGAAGGTGGAGTCGTCTGAGGCAAGAAAGAGCGCTGCTTTTGCGTGCGTGATATTCTTGCCAAGACATTCCGCGCATCCTGGCATCCTCATCGAGCATCGGGGTCTCGACATCTCCGGGACAGAGGCAATTCACCCGAATGCCATGTCTTGCATGATCTATGGCCATGGCTTTTGTCATGAGGACAACGCCTCCTTTAGACGCGCAGTAAGAGACGCCTTCGTTACCGCCCACAATCCCTGTGAGGGAGGGCGAATTTTGACATCAGAAATGTCCCTTTCAGGTTGATATCGATGGTGAGATCCCATTCTTCTTCTGAGCATTCCACTGCAGTCACATTCTGGTCACAATACTTTTGCTTATAGAGTCCGAATACTGAAGAAATAATACTTCACCCCCAAAAAATGAAATTCTAATTTATCAACAATTCTGAAATGAATTGTAACATTTTCCTTGTTTATTCATATTATAATCAGAGGATCCATGAAAGGAAACTTATGATCAACTTCCAGAATTTATATGAATCCTATGCGACTGAAGTCTACCGTTTCTCTCTTTGGCTTTCAGGTAACAGTTCAGAGGCAGAGGATATCGCTTCTGAGACATTCATACGCGCGTGGGTAAACACCAGTAAAATTCGCACGGAGACACTAAAGGCCTACCTCTTCACAATTTCCAGAAATGTCTATTTAGAACATCAGAGGAAGAAAAAACGCCAGGCTGTGCTTGAGGATATATATCCTGATCCGGCTCCAGGGCCAGACAAACTGACCGAATCTCAACTCCAATTACAGAGAGTTCAGAGAATTCTTCAGACCTTACCTGAGATTGACCGCACTGCTTTTGTTTTGCGCGTTCAGCATGAACTCCCCTACGATGAAATTGCCCGTGTCCTGGAATTATCCCCTGCAGCCACGAAAGTAAAAGTATACCGTGCTCGTAAAAAGTTGATCGCTTCATGTATCGATAAGGAGGTTTATTGATTATGGAAATAACACGAAACGTAATCCTTGATTTACTGCCGTTGTATTCGGCCAATGAAGTGAGCGCCGATACTCGTGCTCTCGTTGAGAAATACTTAATGTGGCGAAGCAATTAAAATCAATGGAAAAGCCGCAAACCATTCCTGTTCCGCTTTCGCAGGATGATGAAATGAAAGCCTACAGGAAAGCCAGAAGGCAGAACTTTCTTCGGATCATCCTCTACGCAGGAGGAATATTCATTTTATTCGTGCTGATGATTTCTGTGTGGATGTTCTTTTTTGGCTCATCATAATTAACCAAATTTCAAAAATTCAATTTTCTTATCAACCGAAAAAAATATTGTACCTCTTTTATTATTGAGGTTTGAAAATAATATTGCCGGTCATGTGAAAATTTTAATCATACCATGACTGCCTGAGATATTCTTTCATATTCCTTTGTATGCTTCCAATACCCCGATATTTTCTTTCATCAAGTGGATAAAGAAAATATCTATACGCCTAAGCTGTCCGAATGCGGATATCAAGTGTTCAATAATGAACATATAATGTTTCATAAGCCCTAATCAACCCCATAAGATGATTTTGGTATATTTTTTGCAGCTAAATAAAATTTAAGAAATTGAACACAAACGATATTTAGAGGAAATTTTGAGATTGTCGTAATTTCAATATTTTCAAAGGAGCTAAAGTGAGCAATAACATTGAAAACAAAAGCAGAAGAAGTTTCATTAAAAAGGGATTTACAGGTCTTGCCGGAGCAATATTGGTTCCCTCTACCATCAAAATGAAAAAGAGGGCAAGAAATTCATCTATCGCACCCTCGGGAAAACCGGAATCAAGCTGCCGATTGTCAGCATGGGTACATATGATGCCACAAGTGTTACCAACATTGCGCTCGATGCCGGAATCGTACACATTGATACCTCTGCAGATTACAATAAAGGCAATGATGAAAGAATGTTTGGAGAAGTTTTTAAAAACCGTCCACGAGATTCTTTTGTCATCGGAACAAGTATCGGCATGTGGCAATTCAGAGAGGCCGACCAGGTCAAGAAAACCATTACTCAGAAAACATTACAAGATTATATCGAAGGAAGTCTTCAAAGACTTGATCTGGATTACATTGATATTTATTACCTCGGAGGAATTCAGCATAAGGAAATTGTCGAGTATGAACCCTATTTAGAAGTATTAAAAGAGTATAAAAAGGCAGGCAGACTTCGTTTTCTCGGTGTGACCACACATTCCAATGAGCCAGAAATAATCCGCACAGCAACCGACGGTGGGATTTATGATGTTGTTCTGACTGCCTACAATTTCAGAAAGACCAACAGGGATGAAATCAAGAAGGCTGTGGCCTATGCGGCCAGCAAAGGCATGGGTATCGTGGCTATGAAAACCCAGGCTGGTGTGTATTGGGATGGAAAAGAAAAAAAACAAATGATCAACATGAAAGCTGCATTAAAGTGGGCCTTACAGGATGAAAATATTCATACCGCGATACCGAGTTTTAAGAATAGCGATCAATTATATGAAGCCTTATCTGTCATGGAGAACCTCGAGCTGACTCCACAGGAAAAAGCCGATCTTAAACTGGGCCAAGGCAACTCTTCAACCGGATTATTCTGCTCTCAATGTAAAGAGTGTATACCTCAGTGCCCGGCTGACCTGGATATTCCTACACTGATGCGCAGCTACATGTATGCTTATGGTTATGAAAGCCCGGTAAAAGCCAGGGAAACTCTCGATTTCATTAATCTTTCAAATATTCCGTGTATCAATTGTGAAACCTGCCGAGTCACCTGTTCTTCAGGATTCGATGTGAAAAGGAAAGTAATCGATATCGCAAGACTTAAAGACGTCCCAAAAGAGTTTTTAGTGGTTTAATGAGATAAGAATTAAGTCGCCTGGTAGACGACGGATTCCAAATCCGATGATCTTACTGCATACTTGATAGAATACTTGCCCTTCAATCCATCCAACCTTACAGTGGGAAACACATCCTGAATTACAGTTAATAAATGAAGAGAGTTTAGGTGAAATGCCAAACCGGAAATTTTCACGTTACTAAGATCCATAAGTTTTCACTTTTTTTTAATAATATATTCCTTTTATTTTGACACCGTATACTCCGTGTGGTAAAAAACGTTGCGTGTGAAAAAAGGCATTTCAGGAAGAGCTTTTGAGGAGGAGGAGTGAATGAAATTCAAGAAACTTTCCATTGTTTTTCTCTGTGTGTTCATTCTCATCGCCGTAACCAGCAGCTGTGCTCCAGGAAATACGAGATTTGATGAGAAGCCGGCTGGCTTCTGGGCTGGACTATGGCATGGTCTCATTTGTGTGATCACATTCATAATCAGCCTGTTTTCCAAGAGTGTGGAGATGTACGAAATAAGCAACAGTGGTGGCTGGTACAATTTTGGCTTTTTGCTCGGAGCTTCAATAGCTCTAGGAGGAAGCTGGCGTTCTACTTGTAAAAAGAGAAGGAAAAAGAGCGATCGAGAAAAAGAGTGGACTGAGATCGCTGAAAAAGTGGAGGAAAAAGTCCGTAAAGGTATCAAAAACTGGGCTGAAGAAGAGGATGTTAAACAGGACGACTGGGAAGAGATAGGGAGGAAAATCGAGGAGAAGATAAAACGCGAGCTCCGCAAGTGGGCAGAAAAGTAAGCCGTAATTATGGGCACCTCCACTATAATTCTAGGTTACTTGTGTCCTAATTGTAACTGTCTGAGGTGCACTTCGGTATAATCTGGTATACTTCCATATACCTTCAAATAATTTTCTAAGTTGCTGATAAGACTGCCTACTACTTAATTTTCAGAGGGTTAGAAAAATCGCCGAGATGAAATCCTGAGTCTAAAGAGACGACAGGAAGACGGATCACAAATCCTAACAATTAATATATCAACAGGGATCGACCATCTGATCGATCCCTGACGGTGAAAAATGAAGGAGGAGAATTCTGTCCCTTATTTAAGCTTTTTAAGGACATCCAACTCCATAGTGGCAAGTTCCAATTCGGCTTGAGCGGCATCCAGAGCATACTGCATCTGCTTGACCTCCATCGGAGAAATCATCCGCTCGGTTTCAAGGGTTTTTAGCCGCATCATCTGCTCCTTCAAAGTATCAACCCTCGATTGAGCCAGGTGCAAATTCCTTTCAGCAACATTTAGCCGGTCTCCGATTTCAACCTCCTGCGCCGTGATTTCCCCGGCGACAAAACGTTTTCGTAAATCAAGCCGTTCTTGGATCTTGTCAATCATCATCTTTCTGTTGGCAATCTCCGACTGAATCAGATCCAACTCATCCTCTTGGACTAAACCCTTCTCAACCAACTGTTTGAGCCTTTCCACACGGCTCCTGAACAATTCCAAATCCAGTTCAATCTCTTTTATCTCAATCTTCAACCGCTCGCTGACAAAATCACGGCCGCCCATCTCAGGTGCATAAAGTTCGTTACGCGGAGCTACCCCGGACGCTTTCACCTCATCCAGGTTCAACAGCGAACTATTCCAATCCAACTCGGCTCTCTTCGCTGCAATTTGGATCACCCTGTATTCCTCTTCTTCGACCAATCCGTTTGAAAACCGCATTTCAGCCCTGGAAGCTATCTCTCTGGTGGACTCAAGATGAGCCTTTTTCAGTTTAACCTCGGTTTCAGCCCTGGCAATCTCTATTTTTTTTCGCCAGGAATCCTGGATATACTCAGCCGCTTTGATCACGGCCACACCGGTCATCAGGATGCCCACCATGCAGGTTATTGCAACCACCTTCCGGGGAATGGCGATTTTTCCGGAGGCGGGTTTCAAACGGCTTGCCCTTCGGTATTCCGAGGACAATTGCCATTCCAGCCTATCCAGAAACTGGTTATCAGGTTCGTAAATCTCACTCATTTTTTCCTCCATTTGTTTTTGAATCAGGAAGCAATGATTTCAAAGACTGGCGGGCCCGCCTTAATTGTCCTTCAACTGCCCTTTCCGAGATGGCCATCTCGTTGGCTATCTCCCTGATACTCATCCCGTCGTAATAGAACGCTTCAAGAATTCTGGCCTTTTTTCGTCCCAAGGTAGAGATAGCCAAAAATATCTCCAAAGATTCGAACTGATCCTTTGATGTCTGACTGGCACTATCAGGATTAAGGTCTAAATTTTCTTTGTTGACCCATCTTTTTTGCCTCAGATAGTCGATCAGGATATTTCGAGCCACCCGTTTCAACCAGGCCAGGGGAGAATCGGGCACGGCCTTACGGTTCCAGTCATCCAGTGCTCTCAGGTAGGATTCCTGTACGATGTCCTCAGTCAATTGCCGATTCCCTCTTGTCCGCTTGGCCATATACCCGTAGAGGGGATGGACCGTTTCCCTGTACATTTTTAACCATTGTTGTTCGGTCACAGCATCTGTCTCCTTCTTTAGTACATTCTACTCTTATGACGTTTTCTTCAAACAAAATCCCACAAAAAAATTTAAATGCCTAAAAATAATATATAGAGGAAATTGGTCATCTCTGTTAAGTGACAACATTACGATATTAATACATCTCAAGAATCACTGTGAATTTTGTATTTGACACTTGAGATTTTCTTCCCTAAAGTAGATTTAATTTAAAGGATTATTCCATCTTCAAAAGAGTAAAAGGAGTGAGTCGTGACCGAAACAAAATCCAGAATGAACCGAAGGAAATTCCTATCCAGAGGATTACCTGGCATTGCGGGTGCTTTTGCTCTCGCCCATTTGGGATCTATGGGGACTGGCTGTAAAAGAGCCGAAGAAGGGAAAAAGCGTAAAATGGTGTACCGCACCCTTGGAAAAACAGGAATAAAACTCCCGATTGTCAGCATGGGGACCATGGATGCCATCTCAGAAGCTCTGGTGAGAACGGCCCTGGATGCAGGGATCTGCTACATCGCGACTGCCCCATACTATGCGAACGGCCGCGCGGAAGAATTCGTTGGCAAAGTCATTAAAAACTACAAAAGAGAGGATATCATTATTGCGACGGGTGCTATCCCGCAGCCGATAGATTATAGATCGGGCGTTTTTTCGAAAGATACCGATATCGCCAGATTTGAAAAAGAATTCGAAGGGAGCCTGAAAAGGCTGGATGTTGACTATGTTGATATTTTTGGCCTTCCTTTTGCCGCCAAAAAAGAATCGGTCATGTTTGAACCCTTGATGAAATCGATGGAAAAGATGAAAAAGGCGGGGAAAGCCAGGTTTTTAGGTATAGGTTCACATAGTTACGTTCCAGAGGCTGTCCGTGCGGCTGCAGACAGCGACTTTTATGACGTGGCCATGATCGCTTACAACTTCCAGGTCAAAGACATCGAAGAACGGAAACAAGCTATTGCTTATGCAGCAAAAAAAGGGATGGGAATAGTCGCCATGAAGACCATCACGGGTGAATCGTGGATGGCTGGGAAACAGGAAGCAGTGAGCAATGCCAAGGCAGCCCTCAAATGGGTTCTGCAAAACGAAAATATCCACACCGCTGTCCCGGGCATCTCCACATTCGACCAACTGGAGACGGATCTGTCAATCATGGAAGACCTCACACTGACACCTGAAGAAAAAAAATATCTAGAAATAGCGCGCATCAACCATAAAGACAGCCTCTTCTGCCAGGGGTGCGGAAGCTGCCTGAAACAATGCCCATCCGCGCCGGACATCCCCACCCTGATGCGCTGCTACATGTATGCTTATGGATATCGGGACCTTGCCGCTGCCGTGAGGAGCATAGAATCCGTCAAGGATAATCCTGTCGCCTGTGCCGATTGTTCCTCGTGTGTGGTGAAATGCACGATGGGTTTTGACATCAAGGAAAAAGTCCTCGATATCATCCGCTTAAGAAATTTTCCGCCGGAATTAATCGCTTAAAATTCGAGAATAATGTCCGATAATGCAAAGGTCACCAGGCACCCTAAGCGGTGACGATCCCCAGTGGTTTGCGAGTTTTCCATTTACCGCGGGTGAAGTCGGGGAATTCGACAGGAGTACTGTTGGCGGCGATGGATTTCTCGCTCAGAGCGACTACAGCGCTGATGGCAGCGCCTTCATAGACGTCCGAATCCGTGGGTTGGCCCTCCCTTAAACACTGGATCAGGCGGTAGTCCTCGATGAAGTCCATTCCGCCGTGACCGGCACCCTGAGCTTTTTCCTCTAGAGAAGTCAGCAGGGGATGTTTATACTGCTCGTTGTAAGCGGCGAGGTCTTCCCACCTGTGAGGGCTGGAAACCCCTTCGATATAGATTTTTCCCTCAGGATACTTCCGGGCCAGACCCTTCGTGCCCTGGATCAAAATCTTGCGGCTGTAAGGCCGGGGAGAATTGGTGTCGTGCGTTACCAGGATGGTCTGGCCTTTATATGTTTTGATCAAGGTATTGACTACATCTCCCAGAGCATAATCGGTTTTGGCCAGGGGATGGTCCTCTCCATAGAGTCTGATCGCTTCCAGCTTCAGGCCGCGCGACGGGCTGCTCATGGATACCAGATATTCAAATTTATTGCCGCGGGTGATGTCCATCCACTGGGCGACCGGGCCGAGACCGTGAGTGGGATAAAGGTCCCCATTCCGTTTGATGGAATACTTCAGCCGCCAGTCCTTGGGATAGTAAGGCGAGCGGCCCGTGCCGAACTTCCATTCCCTCAGGTCGTGCAGATAGCCGCATTCAGCGTGGAGCAGCTCTCCGAACAGGCCCTGACGCACCATGTGGAACAGCATCAGTTCGGTCCGGTCATAGTTGCAGTTTTCCATGGTGCAGCAGTGCTTCTTGAATTTTTCGGCGGTTTCGACCATCTCCCAGCATCCTTCCAGGGTGATGGCCCCGGGCACCTCTGTGGCGGCGTGCGAACCGGTCTCCATGGCTTTGACGGAAATGGGAACGTGCCATTCCCAGGGAGTCGCGTTATAAACCAGGTCCAGGTCTTCGGTGTCGCACATGCGCTTGAAATCCTCAGGACCTCTAGAATACCCGGCTGGCTTGGGCTTCCCGGCTTTCACACACTGCTCCTGAGCCCAGAGAATCCGTTCTTCCCTTATATCACAGACGGCTTTTATCTGCACTTCCTCGATGCGAAGCAGGTTCCGGAGATGTCCGCTTCCCTGATTTCCGACGCCGACATAACCCACGCGCACCGTTTCAATCGGCGGAGCGGCCAGATGCTCGGTAGGCACTGTTTCCAGTTGAGGCTGCCGGACGCATCCATACTTACTCATGGTTATGCTCCCTAATGCCATCCCCAGTCCGGCTGTACTGGTTTTTTTGAGAAAATCCCTGCGGTTCAATCCTTTTTTCATAGCGACACCTCCTATCTATTTTTTTGAATCAGCGTCTATTCATCCCGGTTGATCATTTTGGGGACGAAGCACCTTTAAAAAGTCGGCTCCTCGCCTACTCAGAGTGCGACAGTCAACAGGTCTTTGGGTTTTTATTATAATCGAGAACATTTCCCGTTAAAAGAATAAGTTTAGCTGGTTATATCCATTTTAATATTTTTTTTGTATTATTGCAGATGTTATTTTCAAAATATAAGGAGGAGAAATGTCTAAAATCCTTAAAACCTTAGCTCTTGGAATTCTTATCCTTTGGGGTGCATCTTTTTATGCTTTAGCCGTTGATATCAGCGGCACTTGGGACATGACCATTCAGACTGATCGTGGAGACTGGAATACGGAACTCACTATCGAGCAGGAAGGCGAGAAAATAAAGGTGACCATGCCAGGTTGGCAGGGGGATCAAATCGAGGGAGAAGGGACTGTCAAAGACAATAAAATCGAATTTACCTTCAACATCAGCACTCAGAGAGGCGACTTTTCCATAACCTACACTGGAACTGTAGAGGGCGACACCATGTCCGGCGAAGCTGAGATGGGAGACTTCGGCACCATGCAGTGGACGGCCAAGAAAAAATAAGCAAAGCCGTTTCCAGAGGATTTTCTCTCGTTCTCACTCCTTTTGAAAGCTTTTTTCAGCTCTAAAGGGACATGAGGAGAGGGCTTCTCAATTTTCTATCATCCTTATGATGTAAATATCCACTATCAATACTTCTGAGGAGAAAGAAATGAATGCCAGAAAAATGATTTCATCATCAATAGGGGTTTTGATATCGACCGGATTGGCCTATTTGGCCTTTGCCTATCCCACAATATTTCCGACTGGAACCACTATCTACAAACCTGATGAATGCTACAATAGCTATATTCTGATCTCAGACCACGCTTCTTTGGGCAATCATCCTTCAGCTGAAATCAGGGAAAGAAGTGAAATCCCGGATGATATCCGTCTTATCGACATGAACGGGACTGTGATCCACACCTGGAAGGTCATTCCTCATTTCAATAAACGTTGCAGATTCCTGCCCAACGGCCATCTGCTCTATGTGGGTCCAGAAAAAACGATCATTGAATATGACTGGGATGGCAACGTCGTCTGGACTCATAAGGGGATTGATTCCATAAATGACATGCGTTGGCTACCCAACAATAACCGGCTGTTCCTGGCTCACGAACCTCTTCCTGAAAAGCATCAGCAGAAGGTTAGGGATATCGAAATCTCTCCCTGGTGGCCGCTTCGAAAAAGAGGGAGCGAGGAGAAGCAATTAGGCGGTGACATCTATGAAGTGACTCCGGATAAGAAAATTGTCTGGGAGTGGCATGCCTGCAATCATCTTGACCTGAACAGATTTTCACCCGTCACGCCGGAAGGAGACTGGCTTCACATGAATACAATCTGCCCTCTCCCGGAGAACAAATGGTACGATGCCGGCGACAGAAGGTTCAAACCGGGCAATATCCTCATCAACCCGAGAAACATAGACACCCTCTACATCGTTGATAAAGAGACAAAAGAGATCGTCTGGGAGTGGACTCACAATTATAAGGGCGGATTATCCCATTGTCATGAACCAGAAATGATCGAGAAAGGCTTGCCTGGAGAAGGCAACATTATCCTCTTTGACAACGGGCTTTTCCCCAGGAACAGGACACATTGCGGCCAAACATTCATCATTGAATTCAATCCGGTGACCAAGGAGATCGTCTGGAAGTATGAGACCGAAGGATACGCAAACATTAAATTCTTCAGCAAGACGATGGGCTCCCAGAAGAGACTTCCCAATGGAAATACGTTTATAGCCGAGGACAACACCGGGAGACTCTTTCAGGTCAAACCTGACGGCGAGATTGTCTGGGAATATGTGAACAGAGGCGGGACCTGCCGTCCCTTCCCGGTCGCCTATGACTACTGCCCCCAGTTAAAAGCATTGCCCAAGCCACCCGAGTTCTCCGTAACACCGCCGAACAACCTGGAATGGCACATCCAACCCGATGTATTGAGAAAAAAGATTGACGATTGACAACTTTCTGATAAGATCGGCTTTTACCTTCTGAGGAACAGCCACACTGACAATTCAGCAACCTTCCCATTGACAGGAGCCAGCGGATTTCATTATATTTATCTCAAAATTTAGAAGCATGGCGGTGTTCAGAGGAGTGGCGCCGGCAGGTGAAGAGAATTTGCGCGCTCAATAATGCCTGTGCGGGATAATCCATGAGCGCTAGGAGGAGGGAGTCAAGGCTACCCAGTTTCGGACCATGAAACGCCGGGAATTTTTGCGGTTATCTGGCACAGCAACTGCCGCCGGATTCCTTTCCGGGACCTCTTTATTCTCTGCATCCCGAAGTCAAAACCAAAAGCCCAACATCCTCCTTATCATAGTTGACGACCTGCGTCCCGAGCTGGGCTGTTACGGAAAAAAGGTGATCAAAACTCCGAATATAGACCGTCTCGCCCAGCAGAGTGTGGTCTTCACCAAAGCTTACTGCCAGCAGTCAATATGCAATCCTTCCCGAACGAGCCTGCTGACAGGTAAGCGTCCGGAGTCTACAAAAGTCTGGGACCTGGCGACGCATTTTCGCACCCATTCACCTGATCTGGTGACTCTGCCTCAGTATTTCAAACAAAACGGCTACCAGGCTGTTAACATTGGCAAAATCTATCATGATTTCTTGCCTGATCCTGTTTCCTGGAGCCGACCTGAACAGGTAATCAGCGGAGTCCAGCTCTATCAAAATCCTAAGACACAGGAACGGATGCAGCAGCTCAACGAAGCAGCAAAAGCAATGGGAAAAAGCCAACAGTGGATAACGTCGACTCTCCGCGGTCCGGCCACAGAATCATTCGATGCACCGGAAAGTCAATACTGGGATGGTGGCATAACTGATACAGCCATTCAAATGCTCCAGGAACTCAAGGGCAAAACGCCCTTTTTGCTGGCAGTCGGGTTCATCAAGCCTCATCTTCCTTACTCGGCACCCCAAAAATATTGGGATATGTACGACCCGCTGAAAATCCCTCTTCCTAAAAATCCCTACCCCCCCAAGGGAGCTCCTCTTTTCGCCATGAACGAGATGTATGAGCTAGCCTGTTATGAGGATTTCACCCATATTGCTAAACCCACTGAACGAACCCTTTCTGAATCACAAGTCCGCCACCTTAAGCACGGTTATTATGCCTGTGTCAGTTTTATCGATGCTCAAATCGGACGCTTGTGCGACGAACTCGAGCGCTCGGGTCTGCGAGAAAATACAGTGATTGTGCTCTTGGGAGACAACGGATACAAGCTTGGAGAGCACGGCAGTTGGGGAAAAAAGACCAACTATGAAACAGATACCCGATCAGTGCTGATCATCTCTTTACCTCAAGCCGCGGTCAACGGGAAGTCCTCCCCGGCTCTGGTCGAGTTTGTGGATATCTATCCGACTCTCTGTGACCTGGCCGGGCTGGAGAGGCCGAGCCACCTTGAAGGAACAAGCATGGTCCCCCTTCTTACAGAACCAGAGCGTCCCTGGAAAATCGGAGCTTTCAGCCTTGCCGTGATGGGCTTTTCCCGCCGTTTCTTAGGAAAAAGTATCCGCACAAAAGATTACCGTTATGTTGAATGGAGGGATTTACTCAGCAGCCGCTTTATCGCTCACGAGCTGTATGATCATAAGATTGATCCGGAAGAAAACATAAACATCGCCAACAATGCAGATAAACAACA
>SMTZ1_10008084_pt1 | contig 12983 bp, 11 predicted proteins | sample DeeMarSWOR136_30_FD_25667 | JGI IMG/M metagenome (IMG submission 25667) | reverse complement strand
CAAAACAGGAGGAGATGGCGTTAGCATGGGCTAAGAAACAAGGCACGCCCTATGTAGAAGACCCTGTATTCGTTCGGAACTTTCTACGCGACTTCAGCGAGGCGCTGGGCGTCACATCCGCTCTCTCAGTCGAGGAGGTGGATTTTACACCCGTGGTTGATGTTGTCCTGGCTGAGCGTGAGGCAAAGACTCGCTTGACTAAAGAGGAGCGGAAAGCCCAAGCAGCAGCGCGCAAGGCCCAGCGAGAAAAACTGCGGGAGATATATGGTCACGCAACGGTGGATGGTGAGCGCGCCGAGCTCGCCAACTATACCGTGGAGCCCAGCGGAATATTCATGGGCAGAGGCAAGCACCCGCTTCGCGGCCGGTGGAAGGAAGGTGCCAAAAAGAGGGATATCACCTTGAACCTGAGCCCCGATGCCTCCAGACCGCCCGGTGATTGGAAAGAGATCATCTGGGAACCAGATGCCTTATGGGTTGCACGCTGGAAAGACAGGCTATCAGGAAAGATGAAGTACGTGTGGCTGAGTGATACCGCGCCGGTCAAACAGGAGCGAGAAGCCCAAAAGTTTGACGAAGCGGCAGAGCTGCAGGCCGAACTGGAACGGGTTCGTGCCCACATCGAACAAGGCCTGGGAGATCCGAACTCCAAAAGGAGGATGATCGCCACGGCTTGCTATCTGATTGACGCGCTATGCCTGCGTGTCGGCGACGAAAAAGACGCCGACGAAGCCGACACAGTGGGCGCGACCACCTTGCGCCCTGAACATGTCACCTTGCACCCTGATGGCACTGCTGAGTTCAGGTTCCGAGGAAAAGATTTTGTTCGCTGGAACAAGAAGCTGGAGCTCCCCGAGATCGTGCGACAGAATCTGGCGGAACTTTCTCACGCAGCCCGGCCGTCGAACTCGGGCGCCAGGGGCAAGAAGAAGAAACACCCGACACGCGATAAACCTCAACTCTTCCCTGATATAGGCAGCCGTGACGTCAACGCCTACCTCTCAGAGGTTCTTCCTGGGTTGACGGCCAAGGTGTTCAGAACTCATCACGCTACAGAAATCGTCAGAAGCAGCTTGAAGGCGGCCGGTGTCAAGGCCAGCGATCCAGAGTACGAGAAGCGGAAAGCCGCCACTCTGGCCAATTTGCAGGCCGCCATACTCTGCAACCATACAAAGAACGCTCCCTCAAATTGGGCTGCTAGGCGAGAAAGGTTCAAAGAACGGCAACGGAAGGCAGAAGAAAGGGTGCAGCGATACCGTTTGCAGGTTCAAGAGTATACCAATGCTCTCGCAGATATCCGGCAGCAAGCCCGCGAGAAAAAGGCAAACGCTTCGGCTGCAAAGCGAGAGAAATTGGAAGCCTCTTATCAAAAGAAGATCGAACGGGCGAAGCGCAGGGTAGAAACCGCGAGGGGCAGGTTGCAAAGGGCAAGGGATGCTAGCAACAAGATCAAGGCCCAAGAGGTTATCGCCACCAAGACGCGCACTTGGAACCTGGGCACCAGTTTAAAGTCTTACATAGACCCACGGGTATATTATCAGTGGGGACAGCAAGTAGAGTACGATGTCCTGGAACGGTTCTACCCCAAAAAGCTAAGGCAGAAATTTGCCTGGGTCAAACAAGGCAATCGGGACACGGATGATGGGCTTGGGTCCAAAAGGAAAGAGCCACCCTAGGAGAGTGGCCCTTTATTGGGTTTTGGTGAGCCGCCAGGGACTCGAACCCCGAACCGAGTGATTAAGAGTCACCTGCTCTGCCAAATTGAGCTAGCGGCCCATTAAACAGCAACAACAACCACATAGTAGCTTAAGAGATTATACCATATCTCTACCCTTTTGACAAAATTGAACTGAGCTATTGATTCTCTACCAGTGGCTCAGTTTTTTTGTTACAGCTACAGGCCGATTACTGAAAGTGGCATGTGTTACTCAACCTTGAATTGGCCAAAATCCAAACCAGATATACTTGACAACAGATATTTTATATGGTATAATGTATCTGTGCAAAACGAGTCTTTTCTTGGTATGCCATCTCCCTGAGGTACAAAAAGCATGAAGGTACCAATCCCCCTGGTAAAGGAAGGAAGAGTTCTAGCGGACTGGGTGACTGCCAGCCTTCGAGAAGCGATTCTCCACGGCTACTTCGAGCCTGGTGAGAAGCTTGATCAAGACCGTATAGCGGAAGAGTTGGAGGTCAGTCGCACGCCGGTTCGGGAGGCCATGAGGAGACTGGAATCCGAAGGGTTTGTCGAGGTTCGTCCTCATCATGGCGCATTCATCGCCAAGGTTTCCCAGCAAGACATCCGTGAAGTCTATGAAATCCGCAGGCTGCTCGAGGCAGAGGTGGTACGGCAAGTGACCCCTCTGATGCCGGAGTCAGTTCTCGATGAGCTGGATAGGTCGCTGACTGAGACCGAGGTGCAGTTTGAGGCTGGAGATAGCGCTCAACACTTCGAAAGCGATGTTTCGAAAGCGATGTGTATTTTCACGAGACACTGGCTGGCTTTGTTGAGAACGAGCTGCTGAAGGAAGTTTTGGATGGCCTCACCAATCGCATCAGCATCGTGCGGCGTTTTGCACAGCTTCAACCTGGGCCTCATTTGGTTGAGTCCTTCAAAGAGCACCGGGCCATTCTTCAAGCTATGCGACAACGCGATTCGGAGGAAGCAGCCGAGCGGATGGGGCTGCATTTGGTGAATTCGGCGGTTCGTATACAAGAATTGTCAAGAGACGGGGCAGCTTGACCAGTCGCTCGAAAGAATGCTCTCTGCAATGAGGCAGGTGGCGGAATGAAAGGCAAATTGTTGCTGTCTATCATCCTGTTAGTGCTGATCACCCTATTGGCAGCGTGTGGTCCCGCTGCTTCACCGACACAGAAGCCTGCGGAACTCACTGAGGCTCCATCGGCTTTGCCCACCCCTATCCCCATTGTCCCCACCCCGACGCCCCTTCCCCCCCCAGCCACCCCCACACCCCTGCCTACCAACACACCGGCTCCAGAAGGAGCTGAGGTCACGCCGGCCCCGGCCGTCACCGACATCATGGTGGAAATCCCGGCTGGCCCCTTTACCATGGGCGCCGACTCCGGTGAGCCCAACGAGGCTCCCGCCCACGAGGTGGACCTGCCGGCCTTCATGATGGACAAGTTCGAGGTGATCAACGCTGACTTTACCGTCTTTGTCGAAGACACCGGCTATGAGACCTATGCCGAGAAGCAGGGGAGGACCAGTTGGCGTGCGGCTTATACTGAAGGCAAAGACAACCATCCGGTGGTCTATGTGACCTTTGAGGATGCCCTGGCCTATTGCACCTGGGCTGACAAGCGTTTGCCGACTGAGGCCGAGTGGGAGAAGGCAGCGCGGGGACCGGAGGGCTTTGTTTTCCCGTGGGGCGACGAGTGGGATCCCACCCAGGCCAACGTCAAAGAAAGCGGCTTGCGCGGGACGGCCGTCGTGGGCAGCTACCCTGCCCATGGCTACGGTGTTTGCGACATGGCGGGCAACGCATGGGAATGGGTAGACTCACCTTACGAGGCCTATCCTGGCAGCGATTATCAGGATGCCAAGTACAGTCCTGACCTGCGCGGGCTTCGGGGTGGGGGTTGGTTTGACGACGAGGGGCAGGTGCGGGCCACCAATCGCAACGCGGGCGACCCGGCCATCACGGCCAATGATGACATTGGTTTCCGTTGTGCGCGATAGCAGAGAGTGAATGGCAGATAGCAGATAACACACAGTTACTATCGGCTATCAGCTATCAGCTAAGAGAAAGGAGGGATGCCTGGCGAACCAATTGCAATTTGCTTAGCTGGCAAAGACGTGACACGAATTCCACTTTCAACAAATTAAAGGAGGAAACCCAATGAGCAAGAAGATACTGAATCTGTTGTTGGTTGTCATGATGCTGGTGGTTTTGGTGCCGACGGTGTCGGCCGCGCCGCCAGCGCAGGAGGGAGGCCAGGACTATGTGGTCGTGGCCGATGACTGGTTGAGCAAGCTGGCCGATAAGTATCTGGGCAACCCCTTTGCCTACCCGGCCATCATGTCGGCCACCAACCAGAAGAACGCCGAAGACGCCAGCTACGCTCAAATCATGGACCCTGACCTGATTGAGATAGGCTGGAAGATTTACATCCCCAGCGCGGCTGAAGCAGAAGCCTACGTTTCTGCGGCTCCTACAGAGGGAAAGTGTGAGCCGACAGTTGGCTCTCCGCCCCTTCTTTATCCGGGCAGAATTATCGTGACGATCAACCCGACCATCCCGCCGTACCAATACGTGGATGAAGACGGCAATCTGGTCGGGTTGCGAGTCGAATTGGGGAAGGAAATGGCCAGACGGATGTGCCTTGAAATCGAATGGGTAAGAATGGATTTTGCCGCGATGATCCCCGGGCTCACTGCCGGGAAATTCGATATGATCAACACCGGCACATTCTTCAAGGAAGAGCGGGCTAAGATCATGGAAATGGTCCCGTTCGATTTGTCTGGGATGGCGATCTCGGTGCCCCTGGACGATCCCAACAACATCGAAAAGAAAGAGGATATGGCCGGACTGATCGTGGGCGTTGAGGCTGCTGGCCTTGAAGAAACAACCCTCAGAGAAATCAGTGCTGAGCTTGAAGCCCAGGGCCTCAAACCGATAGATGTCAGGACATTCACCGACTTTGGACTTGCCTTTGCGGCATTGGAGGCTGGCCAGCTTGATGCGGTAATGAGCGTTGATGCAGCCGCAGCCCATTATGCTATGGAGGGCACGTTCAAACTCGCAATATCCGCCATAAATCCTACTCCTGCTACCTTCGCCTTTGCTAGCACTGAACTGGCCCAGGCACACGCCGACATCCTGCAAGAACTGTATGAAGAAGGCTGGTTAGACGAACTCTATGAGCGCTACGGACTCACAGGCAGCATGCTCATGAACTGGAAAGATTGGAGCGATCCCAATGGGGATCCGAACAACGTATACAGCTGGGACGGCAAGTTCAAGGTATACTAGCACCTTATTGTGCTAACGGGCAAAAATGGTGCGCGTCAGATGCGGCTCCATTTTGCATCTGGCGCGTACCACCTTTTGGTATCATTATTTATACAATAGAAAAGGATTAAAAAACACATGAAAGGTTGGACCTGGGAGCATTTTTGGGGCTATCTTCCCAATGGGTATTTGCTCGGGGGCGCCTGGACCTCAATCTGGCTAACCGTCGTTGCGATATTGATTGGCCTGGTCTTCGGCCTCATAGCTGCCTTGATGCTGATGTCCAAGAACCCTGTTCTCAGAGGGATCGCAAAACTTTACACCTGGGCATGGCGCGGAACGCCCCTGCTGGTGCAATTGATCATCCTCTATATAGGACTTCCGCAGATCGGCATAAAGCTGAGCGTGGTTCAGTCTGCGATTATCGGGCTTTCGGTTAACGAAGGGGCCTACCTGTCTGAAATTGTGCGGGCCGGTATTATGGCGGTAGGCAAGGGGCAGTTTGACGCTGCCAGGGCAGTCGGCATGAACTACCCGACCATGATGCGGTTGATCATCCTGCCGCAGGCGGTGCGGGTCATCATCCCGCCTTTGGGCAATCGGATCAACGGTATGCTCAAATATTCTTCCATCACTTCGGTTATTTCGATGGAAGAGCTTACCCGGCGATCCCAACTGCTGATCCAGGAGAAATTTGCAGTGCTGGAGATTTATATCGTCGCCACCATCTGGTATTTATGTATGACATCGGTTTGGAGCCTGGTTCAGAACCAGATCGAAAAGTACTATGGCCGTGCATACGTGGAAACCAGATTCGGCACTGAAGCCAGGTGAGCAAATGGCTTTTAAGCAATTGTGGTAAGTTATCGTGATACTTCATGAACGGTTGGGCAGTTAGAAGGAGTAATAAGTATGGAAAAGGATGCAAATAATAAGCGTAAAGGATACAATGCAGATAAAATCGTCGTGGAGGCAGTTGACGTACACAAGTGGTTTGGGGATAACCATGTCCTGCGTGGTGTCAACCTGACAGTGCACGAGGGGGAAGTTGTTATTATTATTGGACCAAGCGGCTCAGGAAAAAGCACTTTCTTGAGATGCCTGAATCATCTGGAGAAGATTGACAAAGGAAGAATTAAAGTTGCGGGACACCTTGTGGGTTACAGAGAAAATGACAAGGGTGAACTGGTTGAGCTAAGCGACACCGAAATTGCAAAGCGGCGGTGTGATATCGGCATGGTTTTTCAGCATTTTGAACTATTCCCCCATCTTAACGCCGTTGAGAACATCACCGTAGCGCCGATCAATGTATTGAAGATAGACAAGGAAGAAGCCCAGGCAGAAGCTATACGATTGATGGAGCGAGTCCAACTGCCCGAAAAGCTATACGAATACCCCGGCAAGTTATCAGGAGGCCAACAGCAAAGAGTGGCGATTGCGCGTGCGATGGCCATGCACCCGAAAGTGATGATGTTCGATGAGGTAACATCGGCGCTTGATCCTGAAATGATCACCGAGGTGCTTGACGTTATGGTCGATCTGTCCAGGCAAGGCATGACCATGATCGTGGTCACCCATGAGATGGGATTTGCAAAGGCTGCCGCCGATAGAGTGATCTTCATGGATGGGGGAGTGATCGTAGAAGAATCCACGCCGGATGTGTTCTTCTCCAATCCGAAGACTGACCGAGCTAAACGGTTTCTGGAAAAAATTCTCTAATAGCTTCCATAATATATACCACAATAAACCGTGCCTGGAAGAGTTGTTAAGTGCCCGGAGAGCAACAATCTCTCCGGGTTTCATCGGGGGCCACCGTAGCCTACATGAGCACGGTTGTGTCTTTTCGCCAAGCAAGCGGAGGTCAACCAGGTAAGGTAGGGAGAAAACATAAATTCCAAACAAAGGATTCTAACTGCTCTGAACAATGCACAACCTGATAAAGTGCCTGTCTTTGAGGCTCGGATAGATGAACCAATTATGTTTGACCTGGCGAGAACCCTTGGGGTTAACGTCCGACAACCAGGAACTGGGAAGGCGGAGAATTATCTGGCTATGATTGAGGCTGCTCATAAGTATGGGGTAGTCACTCCATGACGTGTGGGTGGTTCTTATGAGGCACCACGACGGTTGTCAGAATCTCTTCGACAGTCCAAGGGATGATCTATCAGACCAGCAACTATCGCTGGAGTACGGGGTATCCAGCGATGTCCATCCTATAACTAGACATGGAGGATAAAACTATGGGAAAGAGTTCTAATCAAGCGATTGACGTTGCGGCTATCCGCAAAGATGTAGAGGAGCAAGAAGCGCATCACATCAATGTGCTCCGTGAAGGCTTGAAAGCTTCATTGACCGATCTGGCAGGATTCCAGCATTGGATTGGAGAGGAAATGAAACGAATTGGGATGGAGGTTGAGGAGTTTCTTGTGGATCCTGCCGAACTGCTTAACCAACCAGCGCAGCGGAAGACATTACGGGAGAATCCATCAGCCCTGAACCGGGGACCTAATATGGTGGGCAAAGTGGCGGGAAAAGGGCCGGGGCACGGCATGCTGCTATTTGGGCATGCTGATAAGCCCCCGGAAACGTTTGAGTGGGGGCGAAAGCATCCTGATCTCGTGGAAGATGGAAACCGCCTGCAAGGCCCCGGGATTGCTGACGATGTGGCGGGTCTAACGTCTATGCTGGGCGCTGTCGAAACCTTTGTACGCCTGGGAATGGAGCCACAGGGCGATTTGTTAGTCGCCAGCATCCTGGGTAAGCAGTTGGGCGTTTTCGGTACCTATGGCTTGATGAGCCGATTCGGTCCGGTGGACGCTGCGATCTATGCGCACCCTGCCGAGAGCGGTAATGGCCTCGGCGATCTGAAGATGACCAGCCTTGGAATGGTGGAGTTTCACATCACCATCGAAGGCAAGAGCCCTGATACAACGGAACCACACCAGACTATATACTCCAAATCAGCCGTCAGCGCGGCGGAGAAGGGTTTCTACATTGCCCAGGGACTGCAGAAGTGGGCAGCAGAACTGGCCCGACAAGACTTGTATCGCCATGCCGAGCTGGAGAAACTCACTGGTCAAGGCTTTGCTCTATCGGTAGGCAGCTTTGTCACCGGTACGGACAACTTGGTGTACGAGATTCCCACCGGCTGTGTGTTGAAGGGGGTGGTCAATTTCCCACCGGCCGTCACACTGGAAATGATGCAGGCTGAGCTCAAGGGAGCCTTGGACAACTTGGTCAAGCAGGATGCGTGGTTGGCCCAATCCCATGCCCACCTGGAGTGGGGCGACGTCATCGCAGAGTCTTGCCAGTCGGATGAAAACAGCGGTTTTCTCCTCATGGCCAAGCAGGCCATCAAGGACGTAACCGGCAAGACGCCGCGCTACAATTACGGACACAGTGTTAGTGACCTGCGATACCCCATGCTCTGGTGGAACGCTCAGAGCTTTGGCGTAGGCCCCCTGGCGGGTGATATGGGTACAGAGACCGAGTATGTGGAACGGAAGGAATACCTGGATACCATCATAGTGCTCGCTGAAATTCTCAAACATGCAGCTTAGGGTTCATAGCTGTTTCCAACCCTTTTTGCTGATCGTATGCTCTATCGCTCAGTTGTTCAGAGTGCAAAAATGTCACTGCCCAGTTCGCAGACCGCCGCTTTCCGGACTGCAGATGTCTGGATCGCGCGGGCGCGTCTGAAAAACCTGATCCTGCGCACGCCGCTGCTCTTCTCGCCTGCCCTCAGTCGGAGGACCGGTTGCCAAATCTATCTGAAGATGGAGTGCTGGCAACTGTGTGGTTGCTTCAAGGTCCGCGGGGCAATCAACATGGTTTCCGCTTTGACCGACGACGAGAGAAACCGTGGTTTGGTGACTTGCTCCAGCGGTAACCATGGTACCGCTTTGGCCTATGCGGCAAGCATCTCTGGGCGCCCGCCGACCAAGGTCTTCTTGCCCACATACGCTGATCCGAACAAGGTGGGTAAGCTCAAGGCATTGGGTGCTGAACCGGTGCTGTACGGTGAGACATTTCTGGAGACTCTGGACGAGGCCCAGCAATATGCGAAAGATAAGGGCGAGACCTATGTCCACTCGCACAGCCACCCACTGGTCATTGCCGGTCAAGGGACGATTGGCCTGGAGATCATGGAGGATCTGCCGGATGTGCAGACGATCCTGGTGCCGATTGGCGGCGGAGGACTGATTTCTGGCATCGCGACGGTTGTCAAATCCGTTGCTCCAGAGGTGAGAGTGATAGGGGTGGAACCGACTGCCGCGCCTGGGGCTTATCTCTCTTTCCGAGACGGCTTCTGTCACGAGCGGATTGAGCTCCGTCCCTCGGTGGCCGATGGATTGTTGGGCACTCTGACTCCCTTGACGTGGGAGATATCGCGTAACCTGGTTGAAGGGGTCAAACTGGTGGAAGAAGACGAAATCATCCAGGCGATGCGAGTGTTCCAGCAGGAGGAGCAGTTGATGGTCGAAGGGGCCGCAGCGGTCGGTCTGGCAGCAATCCTGAGCGGTAAAGTCGACGTGGAGGGCCAGAAAGTAGTCCTGGTTCTGACGGGTCGCAACATCAACGCCGATCAATACAATAAGCTGGTCAATCAGGCCAAGGTAGACTAACGTAGATACACCTATGGACGCCACATCTGGAGGAATCAATGCAATTATCTGGTAGAAGGGCTGCGTTTTAAGATGATAGTTGCTGCAATGCTTATCAAATCAATAGGAGGATGACTATGACATTGCAAGAAGGTCGCTCTTTGGAACTGACATTTGAACTGCTCAAGGGTGCAATCGACGTCCATGTTCATCCGGGGCCGCATCTTAGAAGCAGTCCGCGAAGGGTGGACCCGATTGAAGCTGCGATCGAGGCCCGGGAGGCCGGGATGCGAGCCATTGTGCTCAAGGATGTTTTTGAAATGAGCAATGGGATTGCGTGGTTAGTCAACCGGCACGTCCCTGATTTCACGGTCTATGGCGGTCTAATGTTGAATACCATCTACGGCGGCATGAACCCGCGCGCCTTTAAAACGGCGATACATTATGGGGATGGCGCGAAATACCTTGATTTTGGTGCTCACTCAACCTATTACCAGGCTTCCAAAGAGGGCCGCATCGTAGACGGGAAATTTGTTCCGCTGAGTGAGTTATATCCTAAATTTAAGACAGAAGAACTGGACCGTTGTATCCGTATACCAGCTGACGAAGATCCAGGGCCAGATTTGGATGAGATGCTAAAGCTGCTTGCCGACAACCCTCATATTTACATGGACACAGGCCACGTTTCTGTAGAAGAAGCGATCCGCCTAGTTGAGCTTAAGGAGAAGTATAAGTACGAGAAAGTGATTGTGTCCAGTTCTGTTACCAAGATCGCAACCATGGAGCAACTCAAATACATGGCTGATAAAGGTGCGTTGATCGAATTCACTTTTGCTGCCTACACAGCGCCGACACCGATTCCCCTGACTCACTACTACGTCGAAAAGGAATATGCCTCGATTGATGAAGGTATGGAAGCAGCACCTGGGGCTGGTATCAGGGAGGTTGCTGAGGCAATCCGGGCACTGGGTGCGGAAAACTGCATCATGTCGACCGATTTTGGTCGTTATGCTCTTTCAACATCGGTTGAAGGGTTGCGCCAGTTCATCACCTGCATGTTGGACCTGGGTCTCACTGCAGACGAAATTCGCACCATGGTCAAGACTAACCCCGAGTGGTTGTTGGGATTGGAACCGCTAGAAGAATTGCCCTCTGAAGCTGCCGATATAGACCAGTAGCATCCGGGTGAACGAGCGGTTAGAACGCGAGGTCAAAAAATGGATATGTCACGTGTTTCAACCTGTAGCATCGCTTTGATTCACCACCCTCCGGAGAAAGCGTTTGAGATCATCGCCGCGGCCGGGTACAAAAAGGTCGACTTGCTGGAGAAACTTCCCCATCTCTCACTCTTTCCCAATGAGTGTGACCCTGCAGTCATCAAGGCGGCTGCCGAAAAACACGGCTTGCAGATTGCGAATCTGGCCACGTATGTGGGAGGTGGGCAAGCCGGCCGAGCCGCTCAGTGGAAGTATCACGGCTGGGAGGTCCCCAGGCCAGAAAGATTCACTATCTGTGGTTTCTCCAGCGATGATCCTGCTGAACTGGAACGCGAGCTGGAACAGGTACACCGAGCCATCGATCTGGCCGTTTTCTTTGGTGCACGCTCTATTCGCGTCGCCGCCGGTGACGACACTCCCGAGACGCTCGACAAAGTCGCCCCTTGGCTCAAGCGGTGCGCTGAGTACGCTGCCGAGAAGAATATTATCATGGGTATGGAGAATCACAGCGCTGGCCTCTCAGGCCAGCCTGAACTGTGTGTAGAACTGGCGGAGAAGGTGGGATCACCTTACTTCGGCGTGTTGTATGAGCCCCATAACCTCGTGCATCATTCGGGCACTGACTATCGCGCTGCTTTAGAGATCATGAAGGAATGTGTCGTCCATTGTCATTTCAAGGATGGTGCGCCTACTGCTAGTGGGGAATATGGATTCACGATGATGGGCGAGGGGGAAATTGACTTTCCATGGATTATAGAGCAGCTAGACTCGGTGGGCTATGAGGGTGACGTCGCGCTAGAGTATGAAGTTGAGGAGGTGCCGCCGGAGGAAGGCCTCAAGAAGTTTTACGACGGTTTTGCAGCAATGTGGTAACATCACCTATTATGTTGGACCTGAGTATTCTTGCAAAGGACATCCATAAATGTGATGGAGACCAATCCCGAATGGTTGTCGGGGTTGGAATCATCATTTAGGAAAACCAATCCCTGAATGTGCCGATGGCTAGTTCTAGCATCGGGAAAACAAATCACCAAGATGAGAAAGGAGATCGAAACCATGGATATGTCACGTGTTACCTTTCCAAGCATCGCTTTGATTCACCACCCGCCAGAGAAAGCATTTGAGCTCATTGCGGCTGCAGGGTACAAGAACACGGACGTGCTTGAGAAAGCTCCCCACATGTCCATTCACCCGGACGAGTTTGATCTGGACATTTTGAAAGCAGCTGCTGAGAAATACGGCTTGGGGATCCCATGGCTTAACACGTACGTAGGCGGTGGTCAGCATTCGCGAGGAAGTGCGTGGCTTCACCACCCCGGCTTCCAGTTCACCAATCCGGATCGATACACGACGGTCGGTTTTGGTAGCGAGGACCCCAAGGAGCTGGAAACGGAACTGCAGCATGTCTATCGGGCCATCGACATGGCCGTCTACCTTGGGGCCCGTGGCATACGCTTTACCCCTGGGGATGACGATCCAGCGAAGATGGACAAGTACGTTCCCTGGTTAAAGAAGTGTGCCGAGTATGCGGAGAAGAACAACGTCTACATGGGCACGGAGAACCACGACACGGGGATCATGGGACGGCCTGAGCTCCTTGTGGAGCTGTTTGAGAAGATTGGATCATCGTATGTGGGAGTGATCTACGAGCCCTATAACCTTATGGAGCAGGCCGGCTACGACTATCGTAAGGCCTTTGAGGTCATGAGGGACCACATCGTCCACGTCCATTTCAAGGATGGCAGGCTGATGGCTGACCTACGGAATTACAAGCCCACCCTGATGGGTGAGGGCGAGTTCGACTTTCGCTGGGTTATGAATCGGCTGAACGAGATTGGGTATGATGGGCCGATCGCCATTGAGTATGAGGTTGCCGAGGTCCCGCCAGAGGAAGGGCTCAAACAGTTCTACAATGGCTTCAAAGAAATGATGAGTGACTTGTGAAATGCAGAGAAGTAGCAGAGAAGGAGAATCTTGAAATGCATCGTATCAAGATTGAATTTGAGAAGGGCGGGGTCTTTACTGCCAGGTTGCTGGAAGATGAGGCGCCGAAGACCTGCGATGCGATCCTCAAGCATCTGCCGTTTGCCTACAAGTTTCATCATAGCATCGTCTCAGGTCAGGCGATTGTGACACTTCCTCCCGATCTGACAGTTGAGCCGGAGAATCAACGAACGGTGGGCGTTCCC